>Ga0302324_100024382_pt1 | contig 11656 bp, 9 predicted proteins | sample Palsa_T0_1_FD_201949 | JGI IMG/M metagenome (GOLD analysis project Ga0302324, IMG submission 201949) | Peat permafrost microbial communities from Stordalen Mire near Abisko, Sweden - Palsa_T0_1 | ecosystem: Environmental > Terrestrial > Soil > Palsa > Peat permafrost | place: Sweden: Abisko... | reverse complement strand
CGTAACTGTACATCAACCCTTGCTTTTGATCGGCTCCGCGCATGCTTCATTTCTAATGCAACCGCAATCACCGCAAAAGTCCCTTACTAGATGACTTTTTCCGCAACCTCTTCAGTCCGGGGCTGGCACCAAGGCACTCTACGGCACGGCTAAAGTCCTGACCTGAGACAAAACTGAGTTTTTCCGCAGCTTACTAAGCCAGGAAATTACTGACCGAATGCACGGCGCAGTAGTGCGATGGCCTGCGGACCTTGCGAAGGCAGATCGCTGGTGTTGGCTTCCACGCTGATCAGCCGGTCGTAGTGGATCTGACGCAGCACAGCGAAAAACGGCGCGTAGTTATATTCCTCCCATTTCAGGGGTATGACGCGGCCCTCCGGGTTAGCCATGTGAAGATGACGTAGATGATCCTTCACCTTCAAAATGTTGGCCGGGTCTTCTTTTTCCACCTCGAAGTGGTAAAAGTCGATCATCAGCTGGATGTTGGGATCATTCACCGCGTTGACCCATGCCAGCGCCTCGGTGGTGTTGTTGACGAGGTTGGTCTCCTGGTGCCGTAGCGGCTCGATGGCAATGGTGATATTGCGCGATCGGGCTTCGGGTGCGATGCGCTTGCCAAAGTCGACCAGTTGCTGGAAAGCCTCTGGTTTAGAGAATCCCACGGGAACCTGGCGCGCGCCGCCGCTGCCGAAAACGACCAGCCGGACGCCTAGCCGGGAGACTCGATCAAGCGCACGGCGGACGTATTCCATCTGCCGTTCTTTGTCGATGTTGGGCCCAGTGACTTTGATGTCAGAGGGGATAAATAAATTTGCGCTCAAGACCGGGAGCCCAACCTGCTTGAATTTGGCAGCCACGGTTGCATAATCGGCATCGGAAAGGGCGGCCACTTCGGAAGTGCGCACCTCCATGTAGTCGAAGCCGGCGGCTTTCACGGCATCGATATCCTTTAACGGACCGCAGTAGCCGATCCTCACCTTCTGCCCGGGCTGCGCGAACGTGGCCAGGGCCACGCAGGCGATCAAAGCTGCCATCGCGGCAAAACACTGCGCGCTCGCTTTCACGATGCTTTCTCCATCGCTCGAGTTTATCTCAGCACAATCTGCGTTTGCGCACCGGCTTCTCCGGCGAGGAGATAATGCAGGATGATGGTCACTTTGCGGGAACTGAAATATCACGCTATTGCGTCCTCACTTTTTCCGCCGACGACGCTGGGACGGGCGGTGAGCAAACTTGGTTTCGTTCAGGCCGACCCGATCCGCGCTCCCGCCCGCGCCCAGGATCTGATACTGCGGCACCGGGTTAAGGACTACCTGGCAGAGGACCTCAATCGAAAATATCGAAGTCTGCAGCTGGAGGAAGATTTCCTCTACGCGTATGGCTTCATGCCGCTCAAGACGTGGCGCCTGCTGCACCCCAGAGTGCAACGCGGGTTGAGCGCTGCCGAGCAGAGAGTGCTCGATATCGTATCCCGCCGCAAGCACCTGCACCCGCGCGAACTCGAAGCCAGCCTAGGGAGAGCGCGCGAAACGAACGCGTGGGGCGGCTACTCGAAGGCCACTACCCGCAATTTGCAGAGGCTGCACTACCTCGGTTTAATTCGGATTGCCGGCCGGGAAAATGGCGTCAGGCTCTACCAACAAGCGGCTCTCCAACAACCGTCGCTTGACCCCGACGAGCGGCTCCGCCAACTCGCGCTGCTGATTGCGCACATTCTGCAACCCGTGCCGCAAAACCGTCTGGGCGCAGCTCTGCGGCATCTTGGATATTCTGCCCCACACCTGCAGGGAAGAAGCCGCATGGTTGCCAAACTGTTGCAGTCCGGCGAAGTGGAGAGTGCTGAAGTGGGCGGCGTTCGCTACCTCTGGCCGGCCGGCCGGATCATTCGCCGGGAACCGCAGGGGGTGGTGCGCTTCCTCGCTCCGTTTGATCCCCTGGTGTGGGATCGCAACCGCTTCGAGTACTTCTGGGGCTGGCCCTATCGGTTTGAGGCATACACCCCACCGGCCAAGCGAAAGCTGGGCTATTACGCGATGCCACTGCTCTGGAGAGCGGAGGTGATCGGGTGGGTGAACGCCTCCAGACGCGGCAGCGAACTCACGATCCATGCGGGATTCGTGAGCGGAAAGCGCCCTTTGGAGAAATCCTTTCCATCAGAGTTCGAAGCTGAATCGGAACGGCTGCGGCGATTTCTTTCCTCCACCGAAGACACGGAGGAGGCGGGATAGCCTCAGGCAGCCTGCCACACTGATGGTGACCGATCATTCTGGGCTAACCGAGGATATAGGTCGCTGTGCTCGATACCCATCACCCGGAAATGCGGATTTTGATCTGATGCAGCGCGTAGGGCGCGATCAGCGGTCGAGGCTCCGACGTAAAAGCGCTTGGTGCGCGGATACGCGGGGTTAACAAAAGGCTGGCGGCAAAGCATCACACAATAGGCGTTCATACACTCTCCCATGGGGTATAGGATGCGTTCTCTTGGGACAGCCACCGATTACAGAAGTACTATCTATGGCCGCCTGGCCCGGGCAACCCCAAACCAGGTGCGGCTCCGCTAGGGCTGTTTTGGCTTGAGGGTAAACAGCTTCAGGTCGATGGCATCACCCATCACCTTGTAACCAGCATCGTTGGGATGAAGATGATCTCCAGGGTCAACCGCGGGCAGGAAGGTATCCGGATGAATCGGATCGCGCACCGCTGCTTCGAAGTCGACAACTCCGTCGAAAGCACCGCTGTTGCGAATCCAGTCATTCACGGCTTTACGGATCGTTTCCCCGTTGTCGGTGTAATAGAAGGCGCCATGATAGGGAGTCAGGGTGCAGCCGATCACCGCCATGCCGTGGGCATGCGCGCGCACAATCATCTGGTTGAAAGCGGAGATCAGATCGGCTGCCGTGAGGCCGGCATCGGGAGTGCTATGTAAGCGGCCTATGTCGTTGATGCCCTCGAGAATGAGGAGATATTTCGCGCCGCTCTGGGCAATCACATCGCGATCAAAGCGCGCCAGGGCATTGGGTCCGGCTCCATCGAGGAGTATCTGGTTGCCGCTGATGCCCTCGTTCAATACCGCCAGATCGCGATACTTCGGATCGGCCCGCAAGCGCCGCGCCAGCTCATCGGGCCAGCGTTGGTTGGTGTCGATGGTGGACTTGGCGCCGTCGGTGATCGAATCCCCTATGGTTATCACCGCCCCCGCTCCGGGTGTAGCGAGGGTGTCGATTCCGTTGAGATATTCCCAGCTGGCCAGCCTGGTGAGGGTCCGCAGGGCCGCGCTCGAGACTACGTTGCCCGGTGCGTGATAGCTGGTGGCGTTGCCGAGCTCATGCTCAGTGATTGGACCGGATGGGCTGGGGAGATAAAAGCTAACGGTCACATCGGAAAGTGGAGCGAACTTGAAGGGAGTGGGATCGCTGACCGCGAGAGCTCCGGCAGGGATCGAAATCGACGGCATTCCATGAAAGGTGAGGGGCTTTCCCGTGCCCGGAACAATGTCTGGCCCCTTGAGAGTCTGGGCAATCTCCGCCGCGCCGATCAGCAGCGGGCTAGTACCGAACAAATTGGAAAAACGCACCCGGACCATGTCTCCGCCGATGCTCACATGCACCACCTCACGCAGAGTGGCGCCGGTCAACACCGCCTCAGCAGGCTTGGCGTGACCATCCAGCAAGGGAGCCGAGGCCCAGGTGCCGACCCAGTTCGTGGCCTCTGGTTTGGCAAGCAATGGCGGTACAACGACGGTGGCCAGGGCGAGGATCAGGCTTCGACTGATACTGAGGTTGATCATTGTGATCTCCAGCTAGAAGCGGACGTAGGCGCCCACGCTCGGTTCCGAGGTTTGCCGCCTGGCATTGGTGGTCAGGAGCGAGGCGTTAAAGTCCGGAGTTTTATAGAGCAGCCCGCGATACTGCAGCCGCAATCCAAGATGCGAAGTGAGCACCGGGTAGTTGACGCCGAACTCGTAAAGGAGCGGCACGCGCCACTGTTGGTTGTATTTTTGGCCGCCGACGGTGGTGGGCAAAAAGATGAGACCGCCTACGCCCACGGCGCCGAAAGGCTGCAGGCCCAAAATCGGAATCGTCGGCCCTTGCAGCAGATACGCGCCAGAAACCTCGTGCATATTGTTTTGCACGTTTACCGGGAACAGAGCGGTGGAGTATCTCTCAGAAAAGCGGGTGTAGCTGTAATTGATCTCCCAGCCTAACCAGGGATGAAGCGATTGCCGGGCAGTGGCCAGGACCCCCAATGAATCGGTGGGTTTGTCCTGGATCCCATTTCCATTGGACGTGCCAGAGAATTGGCCAAAGATATTGACCGCGCCTTCCAGGTTTTTGAGGGTCTGCGCCGTCGCCGGACGCCATGTGGAGGAAATAGAAAGAAGGAGGAGAAAGAGAAGGGACCTGCGGATAAACATCAGTTGCCCACGCTCCTGCGCGTAAAAGGAATCAAAGGGATAGCATACGCCAGCGGCCCCGTCGGACTCACTGCGGTCCGGGAGCCGCTGCGGCGTTGTGCTCGTCGATGTATTCCTCGATGCACTGCTCGAGGATGCCGTGCGCCTGCAGGACGAAATCGATCGCATCCCGCCCTGCTCCCTCTCCGCCGGCATTGGGAGTGATGTAGTGGGCGACGGCCTTCACCTGGTTGCGGGCGTTGGCGGTGGCGATGGCCAACCCGCATACCCGCATGACCGGCAGGTCGATCACGTCATCGCCCACGTAGGCGATCTGGTCGAGAGTGATCGAAGCACGCTGCATGATTTCGCGCAGGGCACGAATCTTGAAGTCCTGGCCCATGTAGACGTATTCCATGCGCAGGGCGCGCGCACGCTGGGCCACCGTTTCGGAAGTACGTTTGGTGACGACGCCGGTGTGGATGCCCCCGATCCGAGCAAGAGAAATGCCGATGCCGTCGTGGGCATGGAAGCCTTTGGGTTCGAAGGTGTTTTCTCCCTGGTTGCCGATAGCAGCCGGCAAGGTCCATATCTTGCCGTCGGTGAGCACTCCATCTACATCGAAGAGTACGAGGCGTATGCGGCGGGCGCGCTCTAGGGCGGAAAAATCCATAGTTTTTATTCTATGGACCAGGATGGCGCGACGGTTTGCGCGAATACAACTTTAGTTTTTTGACTGCATCTTGCCTTCAACCCAGGCTAGCGCAATGATGGGAACGTTATGAGAACCACCAAACAGTTTTATCTGCATCTCGCCAGCGCTGCCATCGTGGTTTTGGCGCTGGTCGCCGCTCCCGCCTTCGGCTCCGTCTCAAAATATGCCGGTACCTACAGCTCGGAGGCGCCAGAGACTACCGACGCTTCCGGCCCCGCTGGTCCAGCATTCAGCGTCAGCCTGGGACCGGATGGCACAGCGACCATAACCCAGGACATGGGCAAGGGCGCAATCACTACCTTTGGCCACTGGACCGATGCCGGCAGCCAGATCACGGTCAGGTTTGACGCCGTGGGTAACAAGCCAGCCGATCCACCCATGGTTTTTCAGCCCAGCCATGATGGGCTGCAGGCGGTGACCTGGAACCACACGCTGTGGGGAAAGACGACTCCTCCGGCGCTGAAGAAGGAAGAATCCAACTGGCACACCAATAAGAAGCACGGCTTTCTGTGAGTTGGGCGGAGGAGGCCGGTGATTCGCCGGGCCTCCTCTGCTCGCGCACCTAAGTAGTAACTATGGCAGCGGTCTGTCGTACCCCCCTACAAAGGGCTTTTCTCGTCTCCTTTACCTTCCTAATTCTTTTCTTAAACCTCTGCTCCGGGCCATGACCCGCAGCAGAGATTAGGGGAACGAAAACCGCAGATCCCTTCACTTCGCTTCGCCCTAATGAACAAAGGGTAGGGCGGAAACAAAAGGCTGTGGTTGGGCTTCGCCCATCGTTTTCGGCCCACGTATCCCGGATTTCCTGTCGGGATCGGTGGCGTTGAGCAACTTCATGCGGCTTTCTTTAAGAGAAAGCCGCATGCGTGGTCGCGGCTCGTGTTGCGTAGTAGGAAATCCGGGCAACGCTGGGGCGAACGTGGGGCACCCGTGTGGATCCGTGAAACCCGCAACAGGCTTGAGAGAGAGGGCTGCGGTAATGGTGGCGGGGATAGAGCCCTTAACTTGCTACCGGGCGATTTGCGCCTAGAATACTGAAATGTTCTCTGAGATTCATGATGCGCTGGCTTGGGCGCATCCTGTGGTGCAGGAGTGGTTCACGGCCAAATTTTGTACTCCTACTTCTCCCCAGGAACTGGGCTGGCCGTCGATTCTCAGCGGCAAACCGACGCTGATTTCGGCTCCTACCGGGTCGGGCAAGACGCTGGCTGCCTTTCTTATCTGTATCGACAGGCTGATTCGCCAGGCAATCGATGGCTCGCTTGCACCCAGCACGGCTGTGGTCTACGTTTCCCCACTGAAAGCGCTCAGTAATGATGTGCAAAAGAACCTCGAACTGCCGCTACGCGAGATTCAGGAACTGGCCATGGCGCGGGGCTATCTGTGCCCTGCGATCCGTACCGCGGTGCGCACCGGCGACACCCTGCCGGCAGAACGCCGGGCCATGCTCAAGCATCCGCCGCACATTCTGGTTACTACGCCCGAATCTCTGTACATCCTGCTGACGTCGGAGAAGAGCCGCAACAATCTGCGCGCGGTGGAGACGGTCATTGTCGACGAAATCCACGCCGTTGCCGACGACAAACGCGGCGCCCACCTGACGCTCACTTTGGAGCGGCTGGACGCGCTGGTTTGCGGAGAAAATCGCCTCTGTCCCGGCTCCCTGATCAGCGGACGATCCCAGCCTCCGCTGCGCATCGGACTTTCCGCAACCCAGAACCCGATCAAGTTGGTAGCCAGCTTCCTGGGAGGACGGCGCGGACCCGAGGTGTACATCGTGCAGGTGGGCCAACACCGCACCCTTGACCTGAGCATCGAAGTGCCAGGGGAAGAACTGGGATCGGTGGCGACCAATGCCATCTGGGATGACCTCTACGACCGCATGGCGGAGCTGGCCCTGCAACACCGGTCGACGCTGGTGTTTGTGAATACCCGGGCCATGGTGGAACGGCTGGCCTTTTGCCTGGGCGAGCGGCTGGGAGGAGAAAATGTAGCAGCGCACCACGGCAGTCTGTCGCGGAAACTGCGCCTGGAGGCGGAGCGCAAGCTCAAAAACGGTGAGATCCGGTTGCTGGTGGCCACCGCATCGCTCGAGCTGGGCATCGATATCGGCAGCATCGACCTGGTTTGCCAAGTGAATTCGCCGCGGGCGATCGCGGCGGCCATGCAGCGGGTGGGCCGCGCCGGGCACTGGCGGGGCGCCATTCCTAAAGGGCGATTCTTTTCAACCACCCGGGACGACCTGATGGAATCGGCTGCGCTGGTTCGCGCCATGCGAGCGGGGGTGCTGGATAAGCTGGAAATACCCCACTGCCCGATGGATGTGCTCATGCAGCAAATTGTCGCAGCATGCGCGGCCGAGCCGTGGGAGGAAGATGCGCTGTTTGAAGTGTTGCGGCGCGCGCATCCCTATCAGAGCCTTACGCGCAAAGACTATGACGACCTTCTTTGCCTGCTGGCCGAAGGGATCGAAGCCAGCCGCGGGCGTTACGGTTCCTACCTCTTGCGCGACCGGGTGAACGGCCGGATGCAGGCGCGGCGCGGCGCACGGACCATCGCTGTTTCAAATGGCGGGACGATTCCCGACACTGCGCTGTACTCGGTGATCGTGATGCCGGAGGGGATACAGATTGCCACCTTGGACGAAGACTTCGCCATCGACTCCTCCGCCGGGGATGTGATTCAGCTGGGCAACGCCAGCTGGCGGATCCAGCGCGTGGAGAGCGCAGGGCGGGTGTTGGTGGAGGATGCGCATGGCCAACCGCCCACGGTGCCGTTCTGGCGCGGCGAGGCTCCGCAACGGACTTTCGAGTTGTCGAGCTTCGTGTCAGAGTTGCGCAAAGAGATCAGCGCCCGGACCGGCGACGTGATGCCTGGATACATCAGCCAGACGCACCCCCAGGTCGCGGACACCGTAGCCTGGCTCAAGCAGCAGTGTTGCGTGGATGATGCGGCCGCAGAGCAAATGATCGGCTACATTGCCGCCGGCCGGGCCGTGCTGGGAGCGGTGCCGACTCTCGACACCATCATCGCCGAGCGCTTCTTTGACGAGGGCGGGGGAATGCAGTTGATCCTGCATGCCCCCTTCGGCGGCCGGATTAACAAAGCCTGGGGCCTGGCCCTGAGGAAACGGTTCTGCCGCGGTTTCAATTTTGAGTTGCAGGCCGCGGCCACCGATAACGGGCTCAATATTTCGCTGGCCGAACAGCACAGCTTCCCCCTGGGCGACGTGTTTGATTTCCTTACTGAGCAGACAGTCACTGAGCTGCTGGAGCAAGCCTCGCTCGACTCGCCCATCTTCCGCGCCCGCTGGCGCTGGGATGCGGGACGGAGTCTGCAACTGTTGCGGTTCTATAACGGCAAACGGATTGCACCCCAGGTGCAGCGAACCCGCTCCGATGACCTTCTGGCCAGCGTCTTTCCCCAGGTGGCGGCCTGCCAGGAGAATATCCAGGGAGATATCCAGATACCCGATCACCCGCTTATTCAGGAAGTGATGAAGGATGTATTGAGCGAGGCCATGGATCTGGCGGGGCTGATTGCCTTGCTGGCAGGAATCCGCACGGGCGCTATTCGCTGTCTCGCGATCGACAGCACGAGCCCATCTGTATTTGCCCACGAGCTGCTGAACGCCTTCCCCTATGCCTTCCTGGACGATGCGCCGCTCGAAGAGCGTCGCGCGCGTGCGGTGAGCATGCGTGGAATGGTCCCGGACAAGCTGCTGGGTGAAGCGGGCCGGCTCGATCCCGCGGCCATCGACGAACTGCGCGAAGAATGCCGGCCCGATGTGCGGGATGAACATGAGCTGCATGATCTGCTCTGCTCCCTGGTGGTGGCGCCGGTGGAGATGCAGTCGCTCGACTGGGATTTGTTTTTTGAGCGTCTCCGGTTGCAGGGCCGGGCCACCCTGGCCGAATACGCTGGACGGCAATCCATGGTGGCGGCGGAACGGGTGACCCACTTGCGCCTGTTGTGGCCGGATGTGGTGTTCGCGGACGTACTCGGGTGCCCTGATGAACCAAAGGAGTTGGCTTACGGCGACGTGGTGCGCAAGTGCGTGCAGGGGTGGATGGCGCTGCTGGGCCCGGTCACCTCGCGCGGGCTGGGGGCGAGGCTAGGCCTCGAGCCGTCGGCCGTCTGGGCAGCCATGCTAGTCATGGAGATGCAGGGCAGCATCCTGCGGGGAGTGTTTGAGGGCGGTCAGCCGGCCGGCGACGAAGACGTGGAATGGTGCGAACGACGGCTGCTGCAACGGATTCATAAGCGAACGCTGGCCGGGCTGCGCAAACAGATCGAGCCGGTTACGCCGGCGGTCTACATGCAGTGGCTGTTGCGCTGGCAGCGGGTGGCTTCGAGTTCACAACTTAGCGGAGAGGTCGGGGTACTGGAGGCGCTGCGCCAGCTGGAGGGCTTCGAGGCGCCGGCGATTGAGTGGGAGCGGACGCTGCTTCCGCAGCGGGTTGCCGGCTACGATCCGCGCTGGCTGGATACGTTGTGCCTGGAGGGGGTGGTGGGGTGGGGGCGTATCTCCCCGCACCCGGCCTTTGCGACCCATGGCAGCGACTTTTCCGCCCCCAAGCGGGTGGTGCCTACCAGCATGGCGCCGGTAACTTTCTTTGTGCGCGAAGAGGCGTTGTGGATGGACCGCTGCCTGGCCGAACGGGCCATTCCGGAGCCCGCCTTGCAGGCTTGCTTGAGCGAGTTGGCGTGGCACGTGCGGGCACATTTGTCACAATATGGAGCGGTTTTTGCGGGCGACCTGATCCGCGCGATGGGGGTGCCTGCCGAGCAGGTGAATCGTGCTTTGTGGGAACTGGTCGCGGCCGGGCTGGTAACGGCCGATGGATTCGATAGCCTGCGAGTGCTCATCGACCCTCGGCGTAAAGCACTGTTCCAAGGCGGGCTGAAGCGGGCGCGCAATACGGTTGGACGGTGGTGCCTGCTCCACCCTTCCGCCGGAGTAGTGGAAAGCGTAGGCGCCCAGGCAGAGCGGCGCGAGGCGGAGGTTGAATCCGCCTGCTGGATGCTGCTACGACGTTACGGAGTGATCTTTCGCGACGTGCTGCAGCGGGAGACGACCATCCCCCGGTGGCGCGAGCTGCAGGGCATGTTTCGCCGGCTCGAGGCCAGGGGAAGCGTACGGGGCGGCCGGTTTGTCAGTGGTTTCGGCGGAGAGCAGTTCGCCGTCCCGGAAGCGGTGGCATCGCTGCGGGAGACGCGCCTGCATATGCCCGGGGAGCCCGTCACCGTGGCGGCTGCCGATCCGCTCAATTTAGCGGGTGTGGTGGTACCCGGAGAGCGGCCGGCGGCCGTGCCGGGGAAGACCATCACGTTTCTGGGGGGCGCGGTGCAGGCGGAAGAGCCCGGCCTGGTAGTTACTGCCATGTGAAACAGATCGAATCATTTTGCCGGGCTTGCTAATCTAACGCGTAGCAGCTAACGCGTAGCAGGGAGGCCGGAAATGAACCTGGCGCTGACCGTAATTGCAATCGGCATCTGGAGCTGGTTGGCAGTGATATGGTTTCGAAGGATTAAGGCGCGCCGCGAGTTTGAGCGGCTCAGCATTACACCGGAACAACTCCACGAGCTCATGGCCGCACACCAGGATGTGTTGATCCTGGACGTCCGCCAACCACTCGACCTGCTGGCGGACTCGGAAATTATCGAAGGGGCGCAGAGGATTTCTCCGGAAGAAGCGACCGCCAACCCGGCTCTCATTCCGATGAATAAGGATCTGGTCGTGTATTGTACCTGCCCCAGCGACAAAACCAGCCGTGCCATCGCCATGAAGGCGCAGAGCCTGGCGCCGAATATCGATGTGAGCCGGATCAAGTTCCTCAAAGGCGGCCTGGCTGCTTGGAAGGCGACGGGCTATCCCGTGGTGCCTTATGACAAGACGTTTCACCTGGACACAGGCACGTAGAGACCCTTGAAAGAAACAACGGGTCCTGCGCTCCCGCGGCGGCGGATAAAGTCGAGATTTACGGTTCTCACCATCTAAAGAGTCTGCGTGAGAACTCGAAAAACAGACATCAGGTGGGAGAAATTCGAGAGCGGACAAGAGAGGCAGGGGCTAGAGAGGGTGTGTGAGAACTGGGTCCTGGAAGGGCACGGGTTCGGCCGTGCCGTAAATGACACTGCCGTAGTCGGCTTTATAGCCGCTGAGGTACGGTTTTCCATCCTCTGAATTCTCTTCTGCGCTGATAAAAAGATGCCCTCAGGGGCTAAAGCCCGGCATATTTGCGATCTTTACGGCACGACTAAAGTCGTGCCCTGATACAAAGCCCAGTTCTCATGCACACGCTAAAGCCCGTTTGGTTTGGAAAATAGAAGATTACGAACACCAGGGCTAAAGCCCTCAATTTATATACCGGAACGATCCGCGGGCTTGAAAGCCCGGCTCCCCCGGATTAAAGTCCGGGGCTGGCACCAAGGCACTCTTTACGGCACGACTAAAGTCGTGCCCTGATACAAAGCCCAGTTCTCATGCACACGCTAAAGCCCGTTTGGTTTGGAAAATAGAAGATTACGTACACCAGGGCTAAAGC
>Ga0302324_100024380_pt1 | contig 11657 bp, 7 predicted proteins | sample Palsa_T0_1_FD_201949 | JGI IMG/M metagenome (GOLD analysis project Ga0302324, IMG submission 201949) | Peat permafrost microbial communities from Stordalen Mire near Abisko, Sweden - Palsa_T0_1 | ecosystem: Environmental > Terrestrial > Soil > Palsa > Peat permafrost | place: Sweden: Abisko... | reverse complement strand
GCGCCTGACCGGCACGACGGTGGCGTGTCCCGATCCGTTCGGCCTTTTTCGATCGCTGCGAAAAACCCCCCTTGCGGAATCGATCTTGATTCTTCCCAAACGCCACGCCATGCCCAGCTTCGAGTTGCCGGGCGCCATGAAGTATCAATTGGGCGGCGTTTCCATGGCCTCGTCGGTCGGCGAGTCAGAGGAATTTGTTTCCTTGCGGGAATACCGGCCGGGCGATCCGTTGCGCCGGATGCACTGGAAGAGCTTCGCCAAATTGGGCAAGCCCATCATCAAGGAATACCAGGAGGAATTCTTCGTCCGCCACGCCCTGATCCTGGATACTTTCGGCGAACTGGCGCGCGAGGCAATTTTTGAGGAGGCGGTCTCCATCGCCGCCTCGCTGGCCTGCACGATCCAGGACCAGGACTCACTGTTGGACCTGATGTTTGTCGGCCCGGAGGCCTATTGTTTCACCAGCGGCCGAGGGGTGGGGCACACCGAGCGGATGCTGGAAATCCTGGCCTCGGTGCAAATGTGCCAGGAAAAGGAATTTGCGGCGCTGGAGCACCTGGTCTTGACTCACGCGGCGGAATTGAGCGGCTGCGTCTGTGTTTTCATTGCGTGGGATGAGCCGCGGCAACGCCTGGTCAAGGGCTTGCTGGCCCGCCGCGTTCCCTTGCGCGTGCTGGTGGTCGGCCAGCCCGGCCAGCCCTGGCCTATGGGGGTGATGGAAGCGCAACCGGAAAATTTCCACGTGCTACCCCTGGGCCAGGTCGCCGACAAACTGGCCACGTTATGAAAATGCCGCGTGGATTGATGGGCCTGGCGCTGCTCTTTTGGGGGTGGGAAACAGGCTTCTTGCTCTGGGCCGCGCTCATGGCGGTGGTGCTGGAAGGCTCGCATTTTACCAAGGCGCGCTGGGAGCTGGCCGACACGGACTTAAACCGCATCTGCGATTTATGCGCTCTGCTTTTTCTGAGCGCAGGAACGCTGCTCTTTTCAACGGAAGACCGGTTGGTGTTTATTTTCAAATTCGCGCAGTGGCTGCCGTTTTGCTTTTTCCCCGTGGCCCTGGCGCAGTCTTACGGCGACCGCCCCTCCATCCCGTTACGATCCTTCAACTGGCTGCTGCGGCGCATCCCGGAAAGTCCGCTCTCCCGCACCTCCTTCAATATTTCCCACGGCTATTTCGCCTTCTGCCTGATGGCGGCCAGCGCCTCGACGCGGCCCAACGGTTTCTTCTACGCGGGCGTGTCCGTCCTGATCCTGCTGGCGCTGGGCCAGGCGCGTCCCAACAGGGTTTCATGGCCGGTCTGGATGGCCTTGGCGGCCGTCGTGCTCCTGTGCGGCAAGCTCAGTCACCAGGGCCTGCGCTCGGTGCAGAACAGCCTGGAAACCGCCCTGGGCGGATGGATCGCCGATTTATTCCGGTCCACCACCGATCCGCGCGAATGCCGCACGCGCATCGGGCATGGCGGTGAGATCACCCTTTCGGGCAAGATCGTTTTGCGCCTGCGCGTGCCGCCGGGCGAAGTTCCGCCCTCCCTGCTGCGCCAAGGGGCCTACGACTCCTACCGCCGCGGCACCTGGACGGCGGGCACCAACGACTTCAGGCAGGTCGTTGTCAACAATATCCGAGGAACCGCCTTTCTCCTGGCGCCCAAGAAATTCTTCTCCAAGGTGGAGGTGGCCGGTTATTTTCCCGAAGAGGGAGGCTTGCTGCCTTTGCCTCACGGCACTTTTGAAATAGAAGATTTTTTCGGCCTCCTGCTCACCAATCGCTTGGGGGTCGCCTCCGTCAAGGTCGCCCAGACGTTGCTCAATTTTCAGGCCGACTATTGGACCGGGCCGTCCATGGATGCTCCGCCCGGGCCGGCCGACCGATTCGTGCCGGAAGAGGAAACCAACGCCCTGGGTGACGTGGCGGCCAGCCTGGGGCTGGACCAGTTGCAGAACGACCGGCAGAAAATGCGCGCTATCAGCCGCTTCTTTCAAGAACATTTCCGTTACTCCCTGAGCAGCCCGGGGCGTGTCGCGCGCAATGACCGGCGAACGGCGCTGGGACAATTTCTGACCAACACCATGGCGGGCCATTGCGAGTACTTCGCCACCGCCACCGTGCTGTTGCTGCGCCAGGCGCACGTCAGCGCGCGTTACATTACCGGATACGCCGTGCCGGAGTCGGCCCGGCACGGCGACACTTATTTGGTGCGGGAACGGCACAGCCACGCCTGGGCTTTGGTCTATAACTCCGAGAACAAGGCGTGGGAACAGATCGACAACACGCCCTCCTCCTGGGCCCAAGTGGCCGAAGCCAGCACGCCCTGGTGGGAGGGCGCCTCGGACTTCCTGTCCAACCTTTATTTTGACTTTTCCAAATGGCGCTGGGGCAAAAGCTCTTTCTCGCGCTACGCCCAATGGGCCTTGGCGCCGCTGATCCTCTACCTGGTCTGGCGCATTTTCTCCACGCGCCGCCGCCAGCAAACGGCCGCCGGCGCCGCGGACGGCGCCGCCGCACTGGTCTGGCCCGGATTGGATTCCGAATTGTATTTGATTGACAGGAGGCTGGCTGGAGTCCGCCTTTCCCGCCAGCCCAACGAACCGCTGAACCGCTGGCAGCAACGGTTGGAAGAGGCCTTCCCGGCTTCGTCCTCCCTGCGCGGTATATTTGACATGCACCGGCGTCTGCGCTTCGACCCGCGCGGCTTGGAAAGCCGCGACCGCGAAACCCTGCGCCGCCAGGCCGGCGCCTGGCTGGCGGAGTTCTCCGCCCACTCGGCACAACCGCAACCGGGCCGCCCGGAGTGAGGCCGGCCCGTTGCCCCAACCGCTGGCTTGCGCCGGGGGCGGCGACTTTGTTTAATCTCCGGCCATGCGCATTTTATCCGGCATCCAACCCTCGGGCGCGCTGCACCTGGGGAATTATTTCGGCATGATGAAGCCGGCCATCGAATTGCAGGAGCAAGGCGAGGCGCTTTACTTCATCGCCAATTATCATTCCATGACCTCGTTGCTCGACCCGGGCGCGCGCCGGCGCTACACGCTGGACGTGGCGCTGGATTTCCTGGCCTGCGGATTGGACCCGGCCAAGGCACTGCTGTTCCGCCAATCCGACGTGCCGGAAGTGACGGAATTGGCCTGGATGCTGACCACGCTCACTCCCATGGGTTTGCTGGAACGCTGCACCAGCTACAAGGACAAAATCGCCCACGGCATTTCGCCCCATCACGGCTTGTTTGCCTATCCGGTCCTGATGGCGGCGGACATCTTGATTTACGACTCCGACGTGGTCCCCGTTGGCCGCGACCAGAAGCAGCACGTCGAAGTCACGCGCGATATCGCCACCAAGTTCAACGAAACCTATGGCCAGACTTTTATCCTGCCGGAACCGCGCATTCGTGAAGAGACGGCGTCGGTGCCCGGCTCCGATGGCCAGAAGATGAGCAAGAGCTACAACAACACCCTGGAGATTTTCGGCGAGGAAAAGGCGCTGCGCAAAAAGGTCATGGGTCTGGTCATGGACAGCCGCACGCCGCAGGAGCCAAAACCCGACGCGGAAAAAAACATCGCCATCCAATTGCTCCGCCTGGTCGCGCCGCCCGGCGAGGCCAGGGAGTACGAAGAACGATTGCGCGCCGGCGGTCTGGGCTACGGCGATTTGAAGAAGGCGCTCTTCGAGTATTATTGGAATTACTTCGCCGCCGCGCGAGCGAAACGGGCCGAGTTGGAGGCCAACCTCTTTTATGTCCATGGCGTGCTGGACCAGAGCGCGGCCAAGGCGCGCGCGCTGGCCCGCCGCGTCCTGGCCCGCGCCCGCCTGGCCTGCGGGCTGGATTAAGCGCCGAATTTGTCAAACATCCGGGCGTTGGCCTGCATGAGGCGGATCAGGTATTTCGACTCGAAAACGCCCAGCGAGCCGAGATTGGCGCCGGTTTCGGTGAATCGTTCCAGTTTGTCCCACCCGCTGTAGTCGGACACCAGCAGGACCGGCTGCGGATGCCATGAATGGCCCTTAATGGCGCAAGGCGTGGAGTGATCGCCGGTAATGGCCAGCACGTCGGGCCGCTTCTCCAATAGGATGGGCAGCGCGGCGTCGAAATCCTCAATCGCTTTTTTCTTCGCCTCGAAATTGCCGTCCTCGCCAAACATGTCGGTGTACTTGAAGTGAATGAAGAAATAATCGAAGTGGTCGTACTCGGCCAGATAGCAGCGGAACTGTTCGGCAATCGTTTGCGGCCCTTCGATTTTTTTCATGCCGACCAATTGCGCCAGGCCCTTGTACATCGGATAGACCGCCAGGCACGCCGCCCGCAATCCGTAGCGCTCCTCCACCGTCGCAATGGCCGGTTGATGCGCGATGCCGCGCATGAGGAATCCGTTGGCCGGCTTTTTGTGGGCGATGACCGGCAGCGCCTGCTGGTAGAATTCGGCCACCAAGGCGGCGGTTTTCTTTTGTTTGACAGATTTGGGGTGGGTTGGACCGGCCGTCGGAATCGGCAATCCTTCCCGATTCGGGTCCGCGTCGGTCAGCGGCCCTTCCAATCCCTTGCCGCGCAGGATGACCACGAACCGGTGTCCTTTGCCCGGCCGAATGATCACCTCCGCGTCGCCCGCCTTTTTGACCTTGCGCGCCAGCAGGGCGCACAGTTCCTCCGTCACCTCCGTGGCGATGCGTCCGGCGCGGCGGTCGGTGACGATGCCGTTGGCGTCCAGAGTGCAGAAATTGGCGCGCGCGGCGATGTCGCCCGCGTGAAGGTCTACGCCCAAACCGAGGGCTTCGATTACGCCTCGTCCCACCTGATACTCAATGGGATCGTAGCCGAACAATCCCAGGTGGCCCGGTCCGCTGCCGGGGGTCACGCCGGGAGCGACGGGGATCATGCGGCCTTGCGCGCCGACCTTGGCCAGGGCGTCCAGATTGGGCGTCGTGGCGGCTTCCAGCGGGGTGAGAAAACCTTGCTCAGCGGTGGCCAGGTCGCCCAAACCATCCAGCACGACCAGCGCCAGCTTCGCTTTCGTTTTGATGGTCAACTTTGAATAGAAGTCATCGAGATTCATATCATTAAGGGACTTGGAAGCAATAAAGCGCCTGCTCAGTGCGAATGTAAAGACAACCGCCGGCCAACGCGGGCGTGGCGTAAATTTTTTCGTGGAATTCGTGCGATGAAATTATGTTCCATGCGGGTTGGCTGGCCAGAACGGTGACCGAGCCGGGTTCGCTGGCAAAATACACTTTGCCGTCGCCCGCCACCGGGGAGGCGAAATAATTCCCAACACCCGCCACGCGCTCCTCTTGTAACATTTGCCCGGTAGCCACATCCAGCTTGGTGACAATGCCGCCATCCTTGACCATGTAGAGAATGCCGCGGTCAATGACCGGCGTCGCCACGTAGGGAACGCCCCGCGCATATTTCCAGACCACGGCGTCCTTGGCGAGTTCCCCCGCGCCGATTGGTTTGATGGCCAACAACGAATTTTGGGCCTGCCGAAAAACCGCCGCATGATGCTCCCATTCATGCTGATCCAGCACTCCGTCCTGGTTCACATCAATGCGGTAGAAACGATCCAGCACCTGCGGGTCCTTGATCTCATCTTTGGAGAGTTTTCCGTCGTGATTGGTGTCCCATTTGGACAAAGCCACAGGCCAGGGGTCGAGCGTAATGCGGCTGGCGGCGTCGCCGCCGGGCGCCCAGGACGCCATATAAACCATATCCTCCAGGGGCACCGGTGTGGGAATGACAATCCGGGCCAGGCCGTTGACCCACCAGAGCTTTTTGCCATCGGCAGGGTCGAAACCGTCCAACTCCAAAGCGCCCGCGACCAAAAGTTCCTGGCGGCCGCTGTGCGACCAGACCACGGGCGTGGAATAACTTCGCACCGCGTCCGGCCTGGGAGTTTTCCACACGGTCTTGCCAGTGGCCGCGTCCAACGCGATCAGGAAGCTGTCCACATCGTGGTCCTGGTTGAGGATGACCTTGCCGTCGAAGAGGATAGGGGAACTGCCCGCGCCGTATTCGTCCTGGAAAGGTCCGGCCTTGAATTCCCAGAGTCTGTTGCCATCCAAATCAAACGCCAGCAGGCCGTAGCTGCCGAAGAAAACGTAAACGCGGCGGGCATCACACGCGGGCGTGGCGGTGGCCGGGCTGCCCAGCGGATGCGTTTGCTCGACCTGCGAGACCACAACCCCTTTGCGCCACAAGGTCCGTCCCGTGCTCGCGTCGAGGGCGAGAACGGCCAGCTCGTTCGATTTCTCTTGATAGGCGGTCAGGAAGATTTTTCCTCCGCTGAGGATCGGCGTGGAGTGACCTGGATCCAGCGGCACCCGCCAGCGCAATGTTCCCGGCGCGTCAAACTGGGATGGCAACGCTCCGCACGCCGGGTCTGCCAAGCCGTGATCGGAGCGAAAATATTTCGCGTCGCTTTCCGCGGCTTGACCGTCACTGCCGAGCGCGCACACGATAGCGCACGTGAAAAGCAGAAGTAATTTCTCCGGGCAATTTGGCATCATGTCGGTCAATTCTGGCTGAACCTATTACTTTTTGTAGCTGGTCCTCTGCTTCAACCAATCGAAGTCCGTTGTCGGCGTGGCGTAAAGGATGCCGCTCACGCCGCCTTGCACGGGCGGACGGACGGTCCCCGGCACCAGCCAGCGATGCGTCTCGACGTGGCCATCGGCAAAGGAAAGGCTCAGTCCGCGATTATGATACGACCCCGGCAAATTGCCCCACAGATATTCCTCCAGGCGATTGACGAAGAACCCGTCGTTGATGGTATCGCAATGCTCATCCAGGAAAACAAAAATGCCGGACGGGTTGAGTATCGACTTCATCTTGAAGAATTGCACGTAAAGCGGGTTGAAGCGGTCCACCAAATCCCCCGGATCTCCAACCATCGAATTCATGGAGACGCTGCGGATGCGCGGTCCGTTGGCGGCGGGCGCACGGTCGGACGGGCATTTGTAAATCTTGGCCGATCGGTTGGCGTATGGTGAAAAGAGGGTGTGGGTCAGGTAGATGAGGTTGGTGTTGTCATCGCTATTGTTCCAATCCTCCACGTTGGCGGCCCAAGTGTTGCGGGTGGAGACGGTCTGCGGCTTTCCATAATTATTGACCAGCAGATCCCCGCTTTCGGAGGCATACAGGTACCAGGCCAGCGAGAGTTGTTGGATATTGTTGTTGCACGTGACGCCTTCGGCCGCGGCTTTTGACGTCGTTAAAACCGGCAGGAGCAAGGCCGCCAAAATGGCGATGATGGCCATGACCACCAGCAGTTCAACCAAGGTGAAAGCGCGTTGTTGGCGAATGTATGTCATCGATGATCGCAGTTGCCATTCTAAAGCCGCGCCCCTTCAAGCGTCAATGTCTTTGGCTGGATTTTTCTTATGTTAAAGGGGTTTCACCTTGGAAAACGAATGTTGATTTGAGATCATGCTCGAGCGCCTGGATGGTCGCGGACCGTTCGGGGTGGATGGCGTGCCGCAGAATCGCACCATCCAAGGCCGCTCAAGAGATCAAGGGACAGCATGACCGAAACAAAAAGTGGGCCGAGCCAGGAGCTTCGCTCCGCCTCGTGGCTGCGAATTCTGGCACTGGGCCGGAATCCGAAGACAACGCTTATCCGCGCGGCCGTGCTGGCGGTGGTGTGCGTGGTGGTGTTCAAGGCGGTGCTCCTGCCCGTGCGCGTGCAGGGCATCAGCATGACCCCCACTTACGCCGATGGCTCCGTTCACTTCGTCAACCGGCTGGCCTATCTTTGGCATGAGCCGCAGCGCGGAGATGTGGTGGGCATTCGTTTGACACCACCGAACGGATGGTCCGCCCCGCACATCATGTACTTCAAGCGCATCATTGGGCTGCCCGGAGAAACCGTTGCCTTTGAGAACGGCCGCGTGCTGGTCAATGGGCTGATTCTGGAGGAACCGTACCAGAAGGGGCCGTGCGATTGGAACGCGGACGCGGTGACGCTCGGAGCGAACGAATACTTCGTGGTCGGCGACAACCGCTCGATGGCAAAAGAGGAACACGTCTTCGGCAAAGCGGAGCGAAGTCGGATCGTCGGCAAGGCGCTGTTGTGAAATGGCTCCGTTTCCTTCTCCTGGCCGTGGTGGTGGCGCTGGGCGTCTGGGCCTGGATGGCTCTGCATCCCGACCCTGAACGCGTGATCCGCCGCCGGTTGGAGGGTCTCGCCCGCGCCGCGTCTTTCGAGCCCAACCAAGGCTCCCTGGCCAAACTGGTCGGCGCGGAGCGTGTGGCGAATTTTTGCTCGACCAACGTGGACGTCAACATCGACGTTCCCGGCCATCAAGAACACAGGCTGGCGGGCCGGGAGGAGATTCAGCAAGCCGCGCTGGCCCTGCGCGCGTCCGCGCGGGGTTTGACCGTCACCTTTCCCGATGTCACCATCCAGGTTAGCGCGGACAAACAATCCGCCGTGGCCGATTTAACGCTGCAGGCGCAAGTGGCCGGCGAGCGCGATATGATTGTGCAGGAGGTGAAAGTGACGCTGCAAAAAATCGACGGCCAATGGCTCCTGGTCAAACTGGAAACGGTGCGCACCTTGAGGTAAGGGAGAACATTCCAATTTACCGCGCTCCCCAACGGGTATCCTTGAGGAACGCCACCAAATCGGCCAACTCCTGCATGGAAAGCTGGGTGTCGAGTCCTTGCGGCATGATGGATACCTTTCCCTGATGCATCTCCGTGATGTCCGCCCGGGCGAGCCGGACTTCGGTTTCCGCTCCGGTAGCCAGAACCACTTCATCCGCCGAATCCTTGCGCAGCACGCCGGTGTAGTCATCTCCGGCCTTGGTCCGCACGATCATCGGCTCAAAACTGCGCACGATGCTCGCGCTGGGATAAACAATCGATTCCAGAAGGTCGCGCTGAGTCCGAATGGTGCCCACGCTGGTCAGATCAGGACCCACGTGGCCGCCGAGGTAACCGATGGCATGGCAGGAGGAGCAAGCCACCTTGGGATTGTTAAAGATGGCCTGGCCCCGGCGAATGTCCCCTTTCGGCAATTGGCCGAGCAAATGATCGATGTGTTCCTTCTGTTTGACAGCATCGGCGCCCAACATGTCCATAAGCTCCGCCCCATTCTTTTGCACGGCCTCCGGGTATTTTTCAATGATCGGCTTGAGGTTTTCCGGTCGCAGGGACGAAACCGCTTTGGCGGCCTTGAGATTATTGACAAGGCTCATGCCGACCGCTTCATCATCGGAAGCCGCGAAAGGAGTCAGCAATTTTGGCAAATCCGCCGGTCCGGTCGCAGGGAGAGCCTCCGCCAGCGTAAGCAGTTGGTCGCGATTCAATTTGGCCCTGCCGAGCACGGTCGCGGCGTTGTTGCGGATGGCCCAGGGCTCTGCGGCGTTGACGTTGGTCAGGATGAAATGGAAGAGAGCGGAGGGAGTATTCTCCAGCGGGCCGGCCGCGGCCAGAGCGTCAAGTCGTATTTCCGGCGGCGCATTGCCATCGTCGCCGATGTGCGCCAGAGCTTGGTCCAATTGTGGACTCCCAGCCTTGGCCAGCGCGAAGGCATGGGCCGTGACAATTCCCGCTGGGACCAGCTCCGCATCCTGCGATTGCAGGATTTGCGCCACTTGTTCCAGCCAGGCGGGCGGTACTGGCTCCGGATTTGCTTCGGCCATCGCTTTCAAAGCGACCAGCTTCGCCCACTTGAGTGAGTGGCCATCCGCCAGAATGCTGGTGAGAAGTTGCTCAATGGCCTCGTTCTTGGTGAAGGGCGCAAGTTGAACTTGGAATTGGCCCACTTCGGATGCATTCAGGTCGGAGGCCTTGAATCGCTCCTGGAAGAACCCAGCCAGCGCGCCGCCCCAATCGCTGTGGCGGCCCACGATCCAATTGGCGGTATCTTTCAGAACAGGATTGCTCGAGACGAGCAGCGGTGTGACGGCGTCGGCCGACAGCCGCCCGTCATGCATCTGATCCAAGGCGACCAGCGCCACGCGGCGCACGCGCGGGTCCTCGCTGCTCAGACCCTGGGCCGTGGCCTCGCGGGCGGCAATTTCGATCAAGGCGAAAATAAGGGAATGCTCAAGGATGCGCGTACTGGAGTCGAGTTCCGCGCTGTTGGAATCGAGGTGTCTGGCCGCATCCAGGAGGGGTGAAACCGCGGCTGCATTGCCGATCCGCCCGAGCGCTTCCGCTGCGTTGCGGCGCACCTGGAAATCCTCGTCTTGCAGCAAGGCTGGCAATGCCGCGGCGGCATCCTCGTCGCGCCAAAGACTGACGGATTGCACGGCCACGTGACGGACCGTGCCGTCCTTATCCATCAGCGCGCCGCGCACCGCCTTGCGCGCTTCTGGTAAGTCAATTTGCGTCAGCGTCCAAAGAGCGTTTCGGCGAACCGCCGTCGAAGCGGATTCCCGTAGAGAGGCCGCCAGCGCCTCAATCGAGTTGGACCCGGCCCTGGCAAGCTGACTGATGGCGCGCTTCCGCACCGCCGGCCGTGGGTCGGCAAGGAGCTTGACGAGCCTCTCGGAAGGCAAGGTCTCCCAATTTAGGGAGAGGCCGCGCGGGTCTTCGACCGGGGACGCGCCTTTGCGGCGAACGCGATAGATGGCGCCCAGCACGTCCGGCTTCGCGAGCTGCGAGGTCGGGCAACAAATCTTGTACCATCCGCCGGTGTTCAGGACAATCAGGCTGCCATCGGCGTCTTCAATCACGGCGGTGGGGTGGAAGTCCGGGTCATCCGATGTCATAAAATCTGTATCCACGGTCTTGAAGGTCGCGCCGTCAAGAACAAGCACATCCCGCTCCACCTTGCGCAGGTTAAAAAGGCAGGAGAAAAGATTGTCCTGGTACTCCGTGCCAAACGCATCGGAATTATAGCGGATGACGCTGCAAGGCGCGGCTGGCCCAAAATGTTTAAGCACGGGCATGACGTCGCCGGTGCGGGGATGTTCGTCAATCACGTCGTGGACCTTGCCATAAACTCCGCCGTAAATGGCGTGGATCAAGCCATCACGTTTTCCTCCGCCAGGGTCTTGCAGGAACGTCGAGCAAAAAATGCGCTCACCCGTCGCGGTGAAAGCCACGGCCACGGGATTGTCCATGCCGCCGGTCATAACCGGTTCGCGGCCGGTGCCGTCGGGGCGGCATCGGAAAATGTGCGCGGCGCGCGTGACAAACGGATCTTTTCCGGGACGCTCATAAGTTTGCTTGGCGAACGCTCCTTTGCACCAGTAAATCCAGCCGTCCGGTCCGGCATAGGGACCATGCAAGTCATTGGCGCAGCCCGTCAGCGTTTTTGCCATCATCCACTCCTCGCGTTTGTCCGCGACCCCATCGCCGTCTGTATCGGTCAGCTTCCAAATGCTGGGCGGAGCGCCGACATAAAGCGAACCGTTGAACCACATGGCGCCTTCGGGAAACATCATCTTGTCAGCGAAGACCGTGCTTTTGTCGAATCGACCATTTCCGTGTGTATCTTCCAGCCGCACGATCCGATGAGGTTTCTCCTTTAGTTGCTTCTCTGGCGCGTCGTTGGAACCGGAGGAATCCGTGACATAAAGGCGTCCCTGCTCGTCGAAGTCGGCGGAAATGGGTCGTTCGACCAGTGGCGGCCCGGCAATCAACTCCACCTCAAAGCCGTCGGGCACCGTGATGGTATGAGCGCCGAACTTGAAATCCGCCGCTGAAACCTGGTCT
>Ga0302324_100024379_pt1 | contig 11657 bp, 11 predicted proteins | sample Palsa_T0_1_FD_201949 | JGI IMG/M metagenome (GOLD analysis project Ga0302324, IMG submission 201949) | Peat permafrost microbial communities from Stordalen Mire near Abisko, Sweden - Palsa_T0_1 | ecosystem: Environmental > Terrestrial > Soil > Palsa > Peat permafrost | place: Sweden: Abisko... | reverse complement strand
CCTGGCGGGCGACTACCTCGCCGACTCGAACGTGATGAAGCCCCGTGCCGATGCAGAAGACGCCGCGCTCGCTGCGCGGCTCTGGTCGGAGTCAGTGAAGATCGTTCAGGCGCTTTAGAGGCGTGACGGTTGTTCTCTCAGAACCCACCCGCCCCACTCAAAATTCATACGGCGCACGACTCCTCCGTAACGAGTTTTGCTCGGTCCTCTTGGGCCAGCTTCTTTTCCAATTGGCGCTATCAGGCCAAACCGCGTTTCCAAATATCACTCAAAGCACGAGTTGGCGAATTGGCATAAACCCAGACCTTGCAGCCTTGGCCAGCGTTTTGCTGGAGCAGAGCGCGTTTCAGGGGACCTATGCATACCCCTGATCTTCAAATACCGCGTTTCAGGTATTCACCAGGGTTGGCCCCGACAACTCGCTTGAACGCCTTACTGAACGCAGCGTCGGACTCGTAACCAACCGACCGAGCCACGTCGATGAGCTTCTTGTCACGCTGTTCGAGTAACTGCATCGCCTTCTGCATCCGCCACTCGGTTACATATTCCAGTGGTGTTTGTCCGAGTAGCTCTTTGAAACGTGCTGCAAATGCGGAGCGAGACATGCCCGCCGCTTCGGCCAGGGATTCGACCGTCCAGGGTGTGTTCACTCTTTCATGAATGGCACTCAGGGCAGCGCCCATCTGAGGATCGAAAATCGCACGAAGCCATCCTTTGTTGCGTTCCGGCCCCGACGCGATATGCGCCCGAAGCACTTGGATGAACAGAACTTCGGCTAGTCGGGTCGCGACGACTTCAGATCCCGGGGCCTGTTCTGCCATTTCCGAAGCAAGCGCCTGCACTGTGTTGTGAAGAGCGAGCGTGCGTGCCTCATCGGCCTTCATCAGAATGAAGCTGGGCAATAACTGGGTGATCGGCTTCAGGCTGGCCCGATCGAAACTCAAGGACCCACAGATGATTGTCGTCGGTGCGCCACCACCTCCACAAAGAGCGACATTGCCGTTGGCCCTGGCCCCGATTTCGCTGAAACTCCACTTTGGGCGTGTCCGCGGGCTGTCGCGCAAAACAATCGAAGTCCCCTTGGCCAGCAAAAAGCAATCACCTCCGGTGAGGGGAATCGACTCCGCAATCCCTTCCACACTCAGCCAGCAGTTGCCGCGCGAAAGCATCGCGAAGTGCGCCAAATCTGTGGGTGGCATCTTTTTGCCGGAAAGAATGTTTTCTTCGGTTTGATTTTCCTGTTTCACTCCCCACGGAGCTGTGGCTTCGAGCCTGTGCAGACCGAAAGCGGTTACGTGCATCGTTCTGAAGATATCTGTTATCGGGTCCAACTGAGCCTCCATCTGCTCTCGAAAGCCATCGTGTTCTGTGAGGACTGTCTGAAACTGCGCAGCTTCAAGTAGAAGAGGCATCAACCATGACGGACATTCTCCTTCCTTCCAGCGTCACAACTCCTACACTCCATTTCTCCAGCCGCGCGTCCCAGCTCCATCAAAAGGTTCAAAACAGCTCAGTGCAGCCCTTCTTCTGGACGAATAGACAAAAATCCTGGACTCCTGAGCAGTTCTCGTCCATCGCCAAGGGACTCTACTCTACTGTACCGAATGCTTCACACATTCCGAACGGAGTAATTATGGGAAAGCTACAAGGTAAGGTTGCAGTCATCACGGGCGGGGCTACTGGCATCGGCCGCGCCGCAGCAAAGCGCTTCATCGAGGAGGGCGCCATCGTCTTCATCTTCGGCCGCCGGCAGGCGGAGCTCGACGCCGCTGTGGCCGACCTCGGGCCCAACGCCCGCGCGGTGAAGGGCTCGATCTCCGATCTGGCCGACCTCGACCGACTCTACGCGGCGGTGAAGGCCGAGCGCGGAACCCTCGACATCGTCTTCGCCAATGCCGGGGCGGGGAGCCCGCTTCCGCTCGGCAAGATAACCGCCGAGCACATTGACGAAACCTTCGACACCAATGTGAAGGGTACGATCTTTACGGTCCAGAAGGCGCTGCCGCTGATGGGCAAGGGCGGCTCGATCATTCTGACGGGCTCAAGCGCCGGCACCACCGGCGCCCCGACAATGAGCGTCTACAGCGCGAGCAAGGCGGCAGTGCGCAACCTCGCGCGGACCTGGGCGGAAGACCTGAAAGGCACCGGCATCCGCGTAAACGTGCTGTCGCCCGGGGCGACGGCGACCGAACTCGCGAAGGCAGCGCTAGGCGAGGAGGGCCAGAAGGTCTACGCCGTGATGACTCCGCTGCAGCGCATGGCCGATCCGGCGGAGATCGGGGCTGCTGCTGCCTTTCTTGCGTCGGACGACAGCAGCTTCATGACCGCCAGCGAGCTCGCCGTCGACGGCGGCCTGGCGCAAATCTAACGCTGCGCCCGGCCGTAGGTTCAACACAAAAGACAACGAAAAACAAAAGGGAGAAAGCATATGAGTAATAACCATGGACAAAACCTGGCAGGAAAAATTGCGGTTATCACAGGCGGAAGCAGCGGGATTGGCCTGGCCACGGCCAAGCGCTTTGTGGAAGAAGGTGCGCAGGTCGTGATCACTGGGCGGCGAGAGAAAGAGCTGAAGGAGGCCGCAGCCTTCATTGAGAGAAACGTTACGACGGTCGTGGGTGACGTATCGCGCCTTGAAGATCTGGACCGGCTCTATGCCGTCGTGAAAGAGAAACATGGTCACATCGACATTCTCTTCGCGAACGCGGGCGCGGGTACAATCGCACCGCTTGCCGTGGCTACTGAGGCCCATTTTGATCAGACCTTCGACGTGAACGTGAAGGGGCTGTTCTTTACAGTGCAGAAGGCCCTTCCCCTCTTCAAAGACGGAGGTTCGATCATCCTGAACTCTTCTGTCTCAAACGTGTTGGGGCTCCCAGGCTTTACCGCCTATGCTGCGAGTAAGGCGGCGGTGCGCAACTTCGCGCGCGGCTGGACGATGGAACTGAAGGACCGCAAGATCCGCGTTAATTCGATGAGCCCCGGAGCAATCGATACCCCAGCCTTAGCGACGACGACGGGTCTAACCGCCGAACAGGCCGAGCAAGCCGTCGCCCAGTTCACCTCGCAGATTCCAATGGGCCGCAGGGGCATGCCTGAGGAAATCGCGGCCGCCGTCACGTTCCTCGCCTCCGATGAAAGCTCTTACATCACCGGTGTGGATCTCGCCGTCGATGGGGGAATGGCGCAGGTCTGACCCCGGCGCTGTTGCTTCTCAAACGGTTAGTTCTCACACGAGATCGGAGAAACATTATGAGCTACGCAATTGTAGGATTCGGCAAGATAGGCCAGGCCCTCGCCCACGCCTTTGCCCGCAAAAACATCGAAGTCACCGTCGCGAGTCGTCGGCCGTCCGAGGCCTTGGCACCTGAGGCTCGGGCAATTGGACCCACGGTCGTCGCCAAGTCGCTGCGGGATGCACTCGAGGCCGACACGATCATCCTGGCGGTCCCGTTCGGAGAACATCGCGAGGTTGCGAAGGCCCTGCTGAGCTGGAAAGGCAAGACAGTCATCGACGCGATGAACTCGTTTCCAGTCCCACCTGAGGAACTGGACGGTCTCCCGTCCTCCGCCTTCGTTGCGAAGTCGTTCACCGGCGCTAAGTTGGTAAAAGGCTTCAATCACCTGATTGCAGCCACCCTGGCGACCGACCCAATCGTCGAGGGCGGCCACCGGGTCGTCTTTCTGTCGAGCGATGACGAGGACGCTATCGCTCCCGTGGCGGACTTGGCCAAACAACTCGGATTCGCGCCCGTCAAGCTGGGGAAGCTCAACGAAGGTGGCGCGCTGGTGCACGCACGCGGCCGCACTTGGGGTCAGCTCATCTTCCAGGATTTATTCAGGAAGCAGCAGTAATCGACCCACGACCGTGTGATTTGGCCCGAGAACGATGATTCCGAAGCGTCCGGTTAGATCGGACACGCCTGAAGCGAAATGGAGAGATTTCGATGAGCATCGAAAAAAATGTCCAGACAGTGAAGAATTTTCTTGCGGCACTCGGCAGCCGCGATAAGCAAGGTTTGCTGGCGTTGTCTGCCGAAGATATTGAGTGGATCATCCCGGGCGAGAACTGGCCGCTGGCCGGCACGCACCGCGGGCACGCGGGATTGGAGAACTTACTTCAGAAGGCGAACGAAACGGTGGAAACTTCGTACCCTGAGCCCCCCGAGTTCATAGCGCAGGGAGACCGTGTTCTGGTCGTCGGCTTCGCTACTGGGAAAATTAAAGCGACAAATAGGACGTTTGAGGACCACTGGGTCTTCGACATTGCCGTTCGAAATGGCAAATTGACGAACGTCCGGGAGTATGTCGACACGCAAGCACTGGCGCGGGCCTCCGAGGAGGATGCGAGCCCCAGGCCCTGACCCATTGACCCCCGATACCACACGAATCGATTTGTAGAGTCAACGATGGCGGATCGATAATCATGACCGGGTCAGTGTTTCGGTGAAGGGTTTCCTGGTTTCAGTGTGTATTCGGCGAGCAAGACGGCATGGCGCTCAATCGCCCGCACGTGGCTCAACGGCACGCGGCTGAAAAGATCTGCCATAACCACGTAGTGTGCCGCCTTGGCCGACGATGCTGTGATTCGTTTAGCAGGGAGATTCGAATCGCTCAGGGCTGGCTCGTGGCAAAATCGGCGCGAGAACAATCCAAAATCATATCTCAATGCTCTCGAACTGCGTTCTCGATTTCGAGTAATGGTGCAGCTTGAAACTCACGATTTCAGCAGCACCCGCAAGCATGGCCCTGCCAAGCTGATCTGCCCTCTTTCATGAGGATGGGAATGGCCGCGAGAGCGGCAACCGAATCGAACCATGCGATATGGAATACCGCATTAATAACCAAGCCGGCCAACGCAATGAGAGCAAGGTACGCGCAGGCAGCGGATTGAGTTGCATCGGCGGCGAGAGCGGTATTCTTGCTGCGGCGAGCCTCATACCGCTTCAGAGAGGCCAGGACCGGCATTACGATCAGCGCAGCTAGGGTGACGGCTATACCGGCGAAACTCGTTTCAGGCCGAAGTCGCAGAATCAACGACGCGACGGCAACCGCCGCAACTACAAAGACAAGCACAAACAACAGAATCCCGGCCGCACGGCCCGCGCTTCGCTCGGAAAGTGGCATTCCGGGAATCCACTGCAAAAGCACAACTGTTGCGGACAGCAACTCTACCAAGCTGTCGGAGCTAAAGGCCAGCATCGCAGGGCTGTGCGCCGTAACGGCCGCATACAAAGAGACGCCGAACTCTAACAGCATCCATGCCAGAGTGATGGTCTGTAACCATAACACTATGGAACTCGGCCGGAGATCGTGAGTGACGGCTGACCGCGACGGCTGAATGCCGATTTGTGTGAGTTCCCGCATCTTGTTCTCCTCATGATTTCAGGCTCTCAGAAGAGGTGCAAGGCACGGCTGGCGGATATCTCCGATCAGAAGTACCCGGTCATTGGGGCCAAGCCGTGTCAGGAATTCCCGCATTTGGTTGGTGCTGGCAAGGCTCGATTCATCCACGAAATAGAAGTGCTTTCGCTCCCGCGCCGCATCGGATGGGACTGTGCGGGCAAGGAAACTCTGCAAAGTGCCCGCTTCAATGCCGGCCTCCCGAAGGTGCCGCGCGGCACGCGAAGTCGGCGCGAAGCCCTGAACTTCGTAGCCCTGCATCTCGACGGCGCTGCGTACCGCGGACAGGGCGGTGGTTTTGCCGGTTCCCGTGTCGCCGACGATGAGAAAGTGCTTGTTTTCGGCGTCCCGTGGGATGCGCGACGGGAGCTTCGAATCGTTGGTCGTGATGCCGATGCCCGTGCCTTCGATGGCCTTGTTAAAGGACTTTGCATCGACCAGGACCGGGCCTTTGAGGTGGCGTCCATAGCGTAGTTGCTTGATGCGCTTGATGTCTTTGGGGATGGAAAACGGAAGCTGCAGGAGAAACGCCAAGGCGCCGAAGATGAACTGCATCGAAAACAGTTTGTACCGGGGGCACGTCTGCGTATATCCAGTGAGCAATCCAGGCGTGGATTACCTTGTTCGGATAACTGCGCGGAGCCTCGCGCAAGAGGAAATAAGTGGCATGAACTGCGGCCTGGGGAGTGAGCGTCAAGGGCAATGGCCTGCCGCCGGTCTGTACTGTGGACCCCGGCTGCACATCGGCTTCAAGAGCAGCCCTGCCCAGGGATACACCGTCAGAAACATAGAGCATCTGGTAGGTGCTCGCCGGATGAGTGAGACCGGCAATCTGGCTCCGCAAATAGTACGGAAGATAGTATCGTTCGAGCGGCGAAAGGCCATATTGAAAGCGGATGTACACAAAGAGTCCGGTCGCGACTAGCGCCAGAAAGAACGCGCCGAGTGTGTATAAATACCCGCGCGGCGGCCATATCAGGGATTCTTTTCTCCCCCACTGTTGAACGGTTGTCATGGCTATTTCTCCCGATTTTGGCTGCGTCTGGCCAAGAGTTCCTGAGCCTTGGCAGCCTTGGTTGTTTGGACTTGACGGAAGTGCGCTGCTACTTGTTCGCGCGACAACTTCTCCCCAGACAGCAGAGGTTCGAGCGTGTTCATCAGAAGCATCTGAATACCCACCAGCTCAGTGAAAATGTGCATATCCATTGTGACGCCGTTGTCGGCGACTGCTCCGCGCAGCAGCAAATCACGCACCCATTCACTTGGTACCTTCCCTTGGGCTTCTGCTGCGGAGAGAATCTCCTTCTCTTCGTCCGGAGTCAGCTTTGTACCAATGCTGCGAGTCCGCGCCGCACGCCCTTTCAGGCGCTGTCCATGGTTTCCGTCTAAGACGCTGTTTATGGGCATGGCTGCTTCAAATCTCGATTTGGCTGCGGTTACTTACAAGGAACGCGCATTTCTGTAAATTCCGGCAATTCATCAGGTTCGCAACTGGGAACCAAGGTTCCTTGGCAGTACCCTTTCAGGGGTGGAGTGTCGAAATTCACCCGGTGCGTAGCACCGAACGGGATGCTGACACCAGAAACATCAGCTGCGACGGCGCGAACCATTGCTGGCCTCCACGGGTTGGGAAGGCTTTGCCGCTCCATTCGCAGGCTCCACGGCAGCACCGTTTTGTGGCACGCGGCGAATGCGAAGGCTCTCTGGAACGTGAGCGGCTTCCGGAGTTCGCAGGAAATCCTGGAAGTCGCGGTCCTTAGCAAAGACGTAGCAGAGTGCCTTGTCCACGACTTCATCGGCAGAAGCGTGAAGAAATGCCGCGTATTGGTCGATCAAAACGGCGGTGGGTTCATCGAGCCGGATGCTGGCGGTAACCTGGCGGATTTGGGTGATTTCAAGCAATGGCATTGAGGCTGTCCTTTCCGATGGAATTTGAATTTGAATTGAGTGCGGAATCGGCCTTATAAACGGATTCAAATACGAACTGTTGATTGCGGCGGTCGTAGTCGTGCAACCGGAGGACTTCGCTGATCACGCGGCGGCCTGGCTCGCGCTCGACATGTACGACGTAATCGAGGGCCTCGCCAATCTCTGCTTCGATGTCTCCGAACGCGGCCTGAGCGTGGGCGCGAAGGACGAGATTCGCAAACCGCCGAAGCGCCTTTGCAGCCGAATTCGCGTGGATGGTTGCGAGGGATCCGGTGTGGCCGAAGGTAATGCTGGCTTTGAAGGTATCGGTCTGGCACTCGACAGATAGCAGATTTGGCTTCTGCAAATGCAGCTCCGAAGTATCCTCGATGACCACAATGCGCTGCTCCTCCGGAATTGCCGTCGCCAGGGCGCGGAGCACGGTTGTTTTGCCCGTAGCCGTTCCGCCGCTGATGAGCAGCGTTTTTCCGCTGCGAATCTGCGCGGCAAGGAACTCCGCAAGCGGACGCGATAGCGTTCCGCGAGCGATGAGGTCATCGACCGTGTAATGGCGGCTGGGAAACTTGCGAATCGTGAGGGCAGGAGCCGGGCGCACAACCGGCGGAATGACCGCCGCCAGGCGGCTTCCGTCCGGGAGCTGCGCGTGCAGGACGGGGTTGTCCTCGTCGAGCCGTTTGCCAAGCTGGTTGGCGATGACTTCGAGGCCGGTACGGAGTTTGCCGGCGTCGAAGGACACAGATGCTTCACGGTGAACGATCCCGTCGCGCTCGTACCACCACGAGGCGTCGGGATTGCCCATGATTTCGCTGATGCCCTCGTCAAGCAGCAGGGGCTCGATGGGGCGGAGAAACGGAAGGATTAATTCGAAGCTCATAGCGGGTGTTTCCAGAGATGGAAGCCCGGCGTGTCGGCCCGGCCGGGCTTCCGTGGGTGAAAAGAACGGGGCCTAAGCGGCCTCGTCCTCCGGGTTGAACTCGCCGTCCGCCTGCTCTTCCGGCGTGGATTAGACGATGGCGTCCATCGACCCGTTTCTTGGCTTCAGGCAGCGGCAAATCGCGACTCTCGCCCACGGTATTTTCGAAGCCCACCAGGCGACCAGCTAGAACAAAGTCTTACAGGCGAATCAAACGACGCTCCCATGCCTTCCGAGGAAGCGAATCGGTCAGGAGACCAATAAGAAGATTTTACCGTCGAAGCCTGATTTGGACTTCTTGATTCGCCCAGTGTTTTGTAGGCCCATGAAAGCCTAGTGGCTTCAGTTCGACAGCTCCTAAAGCGTGTCGCTCTCGGCTCCAAACCGGAATGGGGCGTCACAGGAGCGGCGGATCGGGAATTGAACGCTCTGTAGACACCCCATTCCGCTAGGCTCGGCCTGTTCCCCAAAACCAGTGAGCGGATTGGCCATTTTGTGAGCAAAGCTGCACAGTATCCAACTTTCTGCGGGAAGATACTGTCTCCACGAGGACCGGCCGCGGCGCAAGGCTGCGAAGGCGTCGTCATGTTTGCAAAGTCCGTGATATCCGGATCGCACCTGGGTGCAATCGACAGGAAGCGCTTTTCTATTCCAGCCAGACTCGCCACGGCACCGAGAGCAGGAGACAATCATAGTGAGTCCAACTACAGAAACCGAAAAACCTAAGCCAGCTACCGACGACAAGTCCAGTTCCGACGCCAAAGCTCAGGCCAAGGTCGATTTGAAGCCCGGTGCAAAGTCTGGGTCGAAAGACGATCTGAAGTCCCTTCCAATGCCGGAGTTGCTGACAAAACTGGGATCAACCCCGGATGGGCTCAGCCAGGACGAAGCCCAGAAGAGGCTGACGCAATATGGCCCGAACGAGATCGCGGAAAAGAAGACCAACGCATTCCTAAAGTTTCTGAGCTACTTCTGGGGCCCTATCCCGTGGATGATTGAGGGAGCGGTCATTCTGTCGGGAGTCGTCAAGCATTGGCTGGACTTCTGCATCATCCTTTTTCTGCTTTGTTCCAACGCCGTGGTGGCATTCTGGGAGGAACGCCAGGCAGGCAACGCCATCGCGGCACTCAAAGCAACGCTGGCAACGATGGCCCGCGCCAAGCGCGATGGGAAGTGGGCTACGCCTAAGGCCAGTGAGCTGGTGCCCGGCGATGTGATTCGTCTGAGGCTGGGCGATATTGTGCCGGCGGACGCGCGCTTGCTGGCGGGCGATCCTGTGCAAGTGGACCAGTCGGCGTTGACGGGTGAGTCACTGCCCGCCGCGCGCAAGCCCGGCGAGGCCGTGTTTTCCGGTTCGATTGTCCGGAAGGGCGAAATCGACGCCATGGTGTATGCCACCGGGGCGAATACCTACTTTGGCAAGACGGTGCAGCTGGTCGAGGAGGCGCATACCGTCAGTCATTTTCAGAAGTCGGTCCTCAAGATCGGTAACTACCTAATCATTCTAGCGGTGGCTCTGGTCGCAGTAATTGTTACCGTCTCGCTCTTCCGTCACGATCCCGCCCTAGATACGTTAGAGTTCGCCCTGGTGCTTTTGGTGGCCGCGATCCCCGTAGCCATGCCCACGGTGCTATCGGTGACCATGGCCGTCGGCGCACGTCTGCTGGCGAAGAAACAGGTGGTCGTGACGCGGTTAGCCGCGATCGAGGAATTGGCTGGCGTAGACATACTGTGTTCGGACAAGACCGGTACTCTGACCCAGAACAAGCTGACTCTAGGCGACCCATTCACGGTGAACAATATTTCCTCCGACAAGGTGGTTCTCTGGGCCGCGCTCGCTTCACGAGCGGAAGACAAGGACACCATCGACCTGGCCGTGATCGCCGGGGTCAAGGACGATAAGGCGCTCAAGAGTTATCAGGTGCTCCATTTCGAGCCCTTCGACCCGGTGCACAAACGGACGGAGGCCACCGTCAAGGGCGGGGACGGAAAGCAGTTCTTCGTGGCCAAAGGAGCGCCGCAGGTCATTTTGCAGATGTCAATCAACGCAGGCGACGTAAAGCCGGCAGTTGAGAAGGCAGTGAACGATTTTGCCGGACGCGGCTTTCGTGCGCTGGGCGTGGCTCGGGCGGACGAGGAAGGAAAATGGCAGTTTGCAGGCGTGTTGCCGATGTCCGATCCGCCGCGCGAACAAGCGAAGGCAACCATAGCAAGCGCAGGGCACATGGGCGTGAAGGTCAAGATGGTGACCGGAGATCAACAGGCCATCGCCCGGGAAATGGCAAAGCAGCTCGGGATGGGCACGAACATCCTCGATGCCAGTTCGTTGCAAGACAAGAAACAACAGGACAGTCCGCAAGCCTCTGAGGCCATAGAAAAAGCGGACGGCTACGCTCAAGTCTTTCCGGAAGACAAGTTTCACATTATCCAGGTCCTGCAGAAGCGCGGCCACTTCGTCGGAATGACCGGCGACGGCGTGAACGATGCTCCGGCGTTGAAACAGGCAAACTGCGGCATCGCCGTTTCCGGCGCAACGGACGCGGCCCGCGCGGCCGCGTCCATCGTCCTGCTGGCGCCCGGCCTGTCGGTGATCATCGACGCGATCAAGGAGGCCCGCAGGATAGTCCAGCGGATGAACAGCTACGCCATCTACCGCATCGCCGAGACGCTGCGTGTTCTATTGCTGATGGTTCTGGCGATCCTGGCGTTCAACTTCTATCCGGTGACCGCGGTGATGATTGTGATGATCGCGGTGCTCAACGACGGCGCCATCCTCTCGATTGCCTATGACAATGTTCTGTATAAAGACAAGCCGGAAGCCTGGAACATGCGCCTGGTGCTTGGGATATCTACCTTCCTGGGTGTCATCGGCGTGGCGTTCGCATTCGGATTGTTCTTTTTTGGCGATCGCTTCCTACATCTCAGTCACCCGCAACTGCAGACGCTGATGTACTTGAAGCTGTCGGTTGCAGGCCATCTGACCATCTTCCTGACGCGGACTCGCGGGCCATTCTGGTCCATTCGCCCTGCGCGGATTCTGTGGATGGCCGTGCTCGGTACGCAAATGATAGCGACTCTGATTGCGGTGTATGGGCTGTTCATGACGCCGCTCGGCTGGAAGCTGGCTGGGCTCGTTTGGGCCTACGCCTTGGTCTGTTTCCTTATAACCGATCGCTTGAAACTGGTTGGCTATCGGCTGCTGGATCATGCCAAGGCCGACGCGCCAACAACCGAGGCCACGGCAGACGCACCCAAGTCGGAAGACAAAGCTACTCAACCGCAGCCTGACGACAAAGCCGGACAACCGAAACCTGAGGCAAAGACCGACGCACCGAAGTCGGGCGATAAGACCGACCAGGTGAAGCCTGAGGCCAAAGCCGAGGAGCCGAAGCCGGAAATCAAAGCAGAGACT
>Ga0302324_100024378_pt1 | contig 11657 bp, 6 predicted proteins | sample Palsa_T0_1_FD_201949 | JGI IMG/M metagenome (GOLD analysis project Ga0302324, IMG submission 201949) | Peat permafrost microbial communities from Stordalen Mire near Abisko, Sweden - Palsa_T0_1 | ecosystem: Environmental > Terrestrial > Soil > Palsa > Peat permafrost | place: Sweden: Abisko... | reverse complement strand
GCGGCGGCTCCGAGGTATCGGACGGAATTGCTTTCGCACGCTTGAGGGATGGTGACGCCAAACTCCCACCCTTTGCTGAAAGGAAAAACGCAAAGGATGGGGCACCCTCAAAGACAACCACGGTCGTCGATGAAGTGTGGTGTGAGGTGACAGTGCGCCACCCACCGTCAAAGGCAACTCAGGTCGTCGATGAAGGTGGTGTGATGTGCCAGCGCGCCATCCGCCGTCAAAGGCAACTCCGGTCGTGCAGTGTGAGGTGAGTATGGAGCGCTTTTTATGAGCGAAAGCGATTCATTTTGGAGGAGGCTGTCTCCTCGGTCGGTGTTTCTTTTTTTGCTGGGGGTGTTCTTCGTCTTCAGCATCGTGGCGTTTGCCAGCGACGCGCCGGACCTGGGACGCACGCCGACATTTCGATTTGCGCTAACCATCCTGATCTCGGGGATATTTCCGGTCTTCTACGTGGTGGCGGGATTCCTGGTTCCCCGGCATTTCTGGAAGTTATTCGTGCCGGTATTTGCGCTCCACTTTTTCCTGATGCGCGAGCTGAGCGGTCCGGTTCCTTCCGCGCGGGAGCCGGCACAGATGGATGCCGCCGAGATGGTCCACATGCATGCGCGACTGGCCTTCGATAGCTACGCGATCATGCTGGCGGTGGCCCTGGGGTATGCGTGCTTTGTTTATGTGACCACGACAGAGGGCAAGCGCTACTTTCGCGTGCACGCGGAGATGGAACTGGCGAGAGAGATCCACCGAGTGCTGGTGCCGGGGATTGATACAAAGATCGGCCCGTACGAATTTTATGGGAGGTCATCGGCGAGCGGCGCGGTCGGCGGCGACTTGATCGACCTGGCCGGATCGGAAGAGCGCTGGGTGGCTTATGTGGCGGATGTGTCCGGCCACGGAGTGGCGCCGGGGGTAGTGATGGGCATGACCAAGAGCGCCGCGCGCATGCTTTTGAACTCGGGCGACGGGGCTGAAGATCTGCTGGCGCGGTTGAACGAAGTGCTGTTTCCGCTGAAGAAGCCGGATATGTTCGTTACCTTTTGCTTCCTCGCCAAGCATGGTGACGGCCTGCGAGCCGGACTTGCCGGGCATCCCGCGATCCTGCATTTTTGCGCGCGAAGCGGGGAAGTGACGCCCATCGAAAGTCCCAACATGCCTTTGGGGATTCTCCCCGGCGGAGATTTCGCGAGTTCGGAGATTCGGGCGGAGCCAGGCGACGTTTTCGCGCTCTACACCGACGGATTCCTGGAACCAACCAATGCCCAGGGAGAGGAATTCGGGCTCGCGCGGCTAGAAGCAGAATTCCAGAAACATGCCAGGGAACCCCTGGCGGCAATTTACAGTTCGCTACGGGAAAGCGTTGCCCGGCACGGGGCACAGTTTGACGACCAATCGCTTTTGTTGATTCGCAGGGTGTAGGGGCGCGAGGGTACTGCGGCGGGAGAAATTCGAGGACATAAAAAGAAAAGGGGCGATCACTCGCCCCTTTTCTTTAGTCGTGAAAGGAAACGGTTGCCGGGCGTTCTCCCGTTTTACCGGGTGAAACCTGACCGCGGCGAATCTCGCTGAGGCAGTCTGTGGCTTTGCGGCGCGCTACGACGCCAGGGGTTGCCTGGCGCGAAGCGCGATTGGCCCACCACAGAACCAGACCTAGGGTTTCGCCGTGATGCCGTACCGTTCCGAACTTGTGTCGAAGCCGTTCTCTATCGTCCGTGCCCTGCTAGGCTCGCCGAGCTTGCGCTTGGCGTGCTGCTAAGACTCAGATGACTGGAAAGCTTTGGCACAGGCGTTGTAACGCGGAGGGCGCGGGGAGTCAATCACACCGGAAATAATTTTTGATGTGGAAATCTCGGAAATGTGGAAATCGCGCGGCTAAAACAGGGAGAGAAGCGAGGCCTTGAATTACAAAGTTCTGCGGTCGGTGACTACGTTGCCGCCCGATCCTCCGCTCGCCAGCCAACTATTCTCGCGCAAATCCAGATAGACCTCGCGATAGGACTGGAACAAGGAAGTCTCGTGGTACGGAACGCCGTGCGATTCGCAGTACGACCTGACGATTTTTTGGACCTGGCGAAGCTTGTTCGTGGGCATGGTGGGAAAGAGGTGGTGTTCGATCTGGCAACTGAGGCCGCCGGTGCAGTAGTCGATTCCCGGGCGCCGTCTGATATTGCGGCTGGTGAGCACTTGCTCGCGCAGGAAGTTTGCGGCGCTGGCGCCCTGCAGCAGAGGCATGCCCTGGTGATTGGGAGCGAATATCAAGGTCAGATAGAGCCCCAGGAACATTTGCTGAACGACGAAGAAGAGGATGGCATGGGGCCAGCCGAGGAGAAGATAGAGCAAGCCCAGAAACCAGACGGCGTGCAGGGCGAGGAAACCCCATTCGATGATGGGGTGCGCGACGCGATGGCGCCGCAGGAATTGAACACTGTCATATTTCAAGACGAAAGATTCGAGCAAGGACAAAGGGAAAAAACAGAAATGCTGGTAGCGGACGGTGAGGCGCGCGAGGCCGCGCTTGCCGGCGGCCTGGTCCTTTGTGAATGCGAACAAAGGAATATCAACGTCGGGGTCGGCGGTGATGTGATTGGGCGAACAGTGATGGCTGTGATGCTTGTGCAGCCACCAGCTGAAGCTGAAGCCGAGAAGCAGATTGGAATGGATCAGGCCAAGGGCTTCGTTGGCGGACGGCTGATTGAAAATTTCCTGGTGGCCCGCGTCGTGAACGATAAAACCGAGCTGGGCGAAGACGAAGGCGAGGAACGCGGCGTTGCAAAGCTCGATCCACGGATTTTGGAATTTATAAATCAGCAGGAACGCGGCGAGGAGCAGAACCAGGTTGAGAAACATTTTTCGGTAGTAGTAAGCGGGCTGCTTGGCGAGCAAACCGCTTTGGCGCACGAGGGTGAGCAAGTCGCGGAATTCGTCTCCGGCTGCCGATCGCATGGTTCCATCCAATCACCTGGACAACCAGGATTCGTGGGTGCGGTAGCGCACCGATTGAGAACATTCGAACGAGATCGGCCATCGCGTCGGCAGAGGTAGTGTTTGGCCACCCGGGAGACTGGGCGAGGACTCGACGAAGTGCTAATGATACCAAAAGTTGGGTGTCCGGAGCGGCTTTCGTCCGGATGTAGGTGCGCGGAAGGAACGAAGGGATGGTGGGGCTGGGGAGAGTCGAACTCCCGACACGCAGTTTAGGAAACTGCTGCTCTATCCATCTGAGCTACAGCCCCGCGGGAATAGATTATCACAGCGGCGGAGGAGGCATTGCGCACGCGGGGTTACTTCACGGAACGGCGTGGGGCAATGTTGGCGGCCGAGCGGCGCGATTAGGGGCAGGTGAGCGTGAGGCGGCGCAAGGAATCGCCTTTTCTGGGCAGGCCGCCATTTTCGAGCTGCAAGTGGGTGTAATAAACGTAGAAAGGGTTTCCGAGGATGCGCGGGTCGTCGCCTAGCCCAACGCTGTAAGGATAGGGCGCGATCGAGCCGGTGCCCTTGCCGGGAGCGCCGAAGGCGCCGAGAAATTGGGCGTCGGTCCAGTGCAGGCCATCGATGGATTCGTAGTAAGCGAAGTTGGTGTCGTCAGAGGTGATCATCACGTAGCGCTGCAGGGCGCTGTTGTAGTGAACATCGAGATAGCCGGAATACTGCTGCAAGCTGGAAGCCAGGAGATCGGTGGAGGCTCCGCCGATGCCGGGCTGCAGATGCCAACTGGTCTCATAGAATTTCTCGAACGGCACCGCGTGGGGTTGCGACGAGCCGAAGGCGGCTTGGAGCAAAGAAGACACCGATGCGCGCGCGACGGAGGCGTGAGTGGTGGTCGTGGTGGTGGTCGTGGTGGTGGCGGGCAGATCGGGAAAATATATATAGAAAAACTTTCCGTCGGGCGAGAGCACGAGCGGGTCGTCACCGATTTCGGAGAAAGTGAGTCCGGGCATGTAGGCCTGGTTGAGGCGAATAATCTCGCCGAGGTCGGTCCAGTGCAGGCCGTTATCGGTGGACTCGGCGAGCCCGAGGAGGGCGTAATTGGGAAGCTCGGCGTGATAGGTGATGAGCAGGTTGCCTGCGCCGGTCATGCCGGCGGGAACTTGATAGACCGGGCCGCCGCCCATGTAGCCGTAGCTCGAATAGTTGGGGTTCACGGCGGGATCGGGATTCGGGGAGATACTTACGTCCACGGGATCGCCCGAGCCGAGCGGATTATCGAGCGTGCCCATGGTGGTGACCACGCCGCCGTACTTGCCATTGCCAACGGAATGACCATCCCACTCGTGAACGGGATGCAGGCCGCCGTCGCTGCCAAAAAATTCGTAGCCGTTGCCGGTTTTGATTACGCCCATTTGCGTGTCGGGCCAGGCGAAGCCGAAGCCGCCGGTGTCCGTGATCGGCGGCACGGCGCGCAGGCCGGCCGCGATGATTTGATCGTGAGTTTCGACGACGACCGGCCCCGAAACCGTGGGATGACAGACCGGAGCGAGAGCCTGGGCGGAAGCTCGGGGCGAGCCGAGCGCGAGGCCCAGGATCAAAGCGAAGCAACTGCAAGCGGAGACGAATATGGCGTTCGGAAGCCGTCGCATTGGGTCACCGGTCATGGACATGTGAATGTGAGACGCCGAAGCGAGCCGTCCGTCCAGCCCGCGCCATCCGCGGGCAAGTGCGTGAAGTAAACGTAGTAGCTCGCTCCCAGAATGTGCGGGTCATCTCCGAGGCCCACGGCCGTGGGATAGGCCGCGATGGGGCCGAAAGTTCCGAGCGATGCGGGCAAGGTCCAGTGCAGAGCGTCAACGGATTCGGCGTAATAAAAAGTTGTGTCGTTGGAGATGATCATGACGTAGCGCTGCAAGGCGCTGTTGTAATGGATATCGAGATAGCCCTCCACCGGGGGAGCGGAATTCGGATTGAGGTCGGTGGAGGCGCCGCCGATAGCGGGCTGCAGGGTCCAACTGCCCTCGTAGAATTTTTCGAAGGGCACGGCGTGAGGGCGCGTTGAGCTGAACGCGGCGGCGAGCACGGAGGAAACGAGCGCGCGGGCGATGGAGACGTGAGTGATGGTGGAGACGCCATCGGGGTTGGTGGTGTGCAGCGTGCCGTTGGCGATCCAGTCCGGGAAATACAGGTAGAAATATTTGGCGTCGGGCGAGAGGACGAGCGGGCCATCGCCGATTTCAAAACCGTCGAGACCGACGGCGTAGGCCTGATTGAGGCGGATGATTTCGCCGAGGTCGGTCCAGTGCAGACCGTTATCGGTGGAAGCCGCGAGACCGAGCGCGGCGTACAAAGCGTCGTTGGGGAGTTCGGCGTGATAGGTGGCGAGGAGATTGCCCGCGCCGGGCATGCCGGCTGGGACTTGGTAGACCGGACCGCCGCCCATATAGCCGTAGCTCGGATAATTCGGATTCACCGCGAGATCGGGATTTGGCGAGACGCTTACGTCCTGGGGATCGCCCGAGCCGAGAGGATTGTCGAGCGTTCCGAGCGTGGTGACGATCGAGCCGGACTTATTGTTGCCGACCCAGTGTCCGTCCCACAACTGGCGATAGTGAGCACCGCCATCGCTGCCAAAAAACTCGTAACCGTTGGGCGTTTTGATTATGCCCAAAGGCGTGTCGGGCCAAGCGAAGGGGTTATACGGATCGTTGATGGGGGGCTGGGCTTTGGCGCCGGCTTCGGCGCGCTGGGCCGGCGAGGCGACGGTGCTTGGCCCGGTGACCACGGGCTGGCAAACCTGAGTGATGGTTTGAGCGGAGGCAGTGCCGGGAGAAAATTGCGAGAAGGCCACTAGCAAAGCAAGTAAGGCAAAGGACGAACGAAATAGCATGAGGCACCTCAAGACAGATTCTGTGCGGCCCAAGCGGAGGCGCCCAAGCGACGCCGGCGGCTCATTAAGGCCTAAGAACACGCGAGACTACGAGATGTTGCGGGGGACGAGACCCGCGCGAAGCGAGTATCAACCCATTATACACCGGACGCGAGGCGCTTTGGTGCGGCGAGCTGATAACTTCCTGCCATGAGTTCGGCGACTTCCTTCCAGTCGATGGCGCCGCGATCCAGGCGCAGGGCGACCCAGCCGCGTGGGCCGATGTAGGCGGGGAGGTAAAATCTGCGGGGCTGCGCGGACACGAGCGCTTTGTTGTCGCCGGGAAGCACTTTGGCGCAGACGGAAACGATGGCGTCGCCATGATGGTCGTTCAGGAAGTAAGCGAAGACTTTTTTGCGTACGCGGAAGGATGCATGGCTGCCCATGCACTCGCGGGTGGCTTCGGGCAGCGCGAGACAAATCTTCGTCAAGCGCGTGAGGCGCGGCTCTTCGGCGGCTTTGCTTTTGCTTTTGACTTTGCGCGCCATAAAGATCACGAAGCAGCGAAAGCTAATTTGGCGAATCGGGTGCGGGGATCATCTGGAGCTGCACCGTTTTTCGGTCGTTGGCGTTGAGGTCTACGGACTCGGCCATATTTTCGAAAGGCCGCAGAAAATCCGGATCGGCGTAAGAGCCCTCGTCGATTTTTTCCCAGGCGAAAGCGTTGTAGTGTCCCGGCGGGACGCCGCGAATTTCGAAGCGGCCGTACTGGTCGGTGGCCGAAGATTTATATTCTTCGGACTTCGGATGCGAATTCTTTAACGGGACTAAAACCACGAGCGCGCCCGGGGCGGGAAGGCCGTCTTTGCGCGTGACGGTGCCGTTCACGAAAGCGGTCTCGCTGCTGTACACGACGGCGACCGAAGAAGGACCTGCGCCGGAAGCGACTTGAATGCCGGCATCGAGGAGGTCGATACCGCTCGCCTTGGCGGACTTGAGGTAACACTCTCCGCAGGAGGAAAAAACGCGGAGCGAATAGGAACCGTCAACAATTTCGCTGAGGAGAAATGAACCGTCGGGTTGCACTGCGGTCTGCGTGCCACCGAAAGCAAACCCGGAATCGGCTTCGGCGGGAAGGATGGTCAGGGTGACATTTTTCGCAGTCGCTGCGGACTGTCCCTCGAATGTCACGCGGCCAGCGATAGAAATTCCCGGGCTCAAAACGAGAGAGAGGCCATCGACATCGCTGGCAATCACGTCCACGCTCTGCGTCGTGGCGCCGTGCTTCCTGCCAGCCATCCAGAAAGCAGCCACGGTGTATTGACCGGGAGGAACGTCGGGGATTTCAAACTCGCCGGTCTTTGCGTCGGGTTGCACTTCGGTTCGGCCTTCATTCATACGAATGGACTGGTCTTCATCGGATCGCGGAAAGAGCATCGCGCCGATAATCGCGTCCGGAGAGCCGATAGAATTCACGACGCGGCCGCGAATTTTGTAGGTTCGCGCGGGGGGCTTGGGCGCAAAAACAAAATCGATGTCGGGGATTTCATCGCCGGACTTCAGCTCAAGAATCGAAGCGCGAGAGCCGTCGGAGGTGCCGGGATAATAAGTGGGAAGGATGCTGGCGGGTTGCCGAGGGGTTTCTCCTGTGAAATCAGAATTTGGGGAAACCATATAAATGGAATAGCGGCCGGGCGCGAGATCCACAATTCTGAACTCGCCGAGGTCATTGGTACGGGTGGTGTCGACTGTTTCCGTTTTTGGCTTTCCGCGGACGGTGACGTGAATCACGGCCGCGACTGTGGCGCCGCGAACGGGGTCGCCGTCTTCGTCCAGGACGCGGCCGGTGATTATTGCGGTGTGATGCAAACGGAAAAGCAGATCGGTCATTTTCTGGCCCGGCGCAAGGGTGAGAGTCGCGCCGGGTTTATCGAGCTGGTCCTGACCGTAGCGCGAGGTGAGGTAATTCGCGCGGCTGACCTCGAAATCGTAGCTGCCGGGGGGAATCTGGCTGATGGAGAAATGGCCGGCGGCGTCGGTGGTGGCGGTGAAAGCGCGGGGATTGGTGTCGGGCGAGGCGGAGTCGTCTCCTCGCGGAGAAATGACGACAAAAGCTTTCTTGAGGGGCTCGCCGGTGTTCGCGCTTACGACCGTGCCTGCAACGGTGCAGAGCTGGCTCGCTGGATCGCCGGAGCTTGGCGGCGCTGGAGCCGGATTTTGCGCGAGACATGGGGCGGGGAAAATGAAGGAACAGGCGGCTAGTACGGCGATCGGAAGCAGAGCGGAGCGCATGTCTTCACCAAATTCTAGCGACGCACCATCTTACCGCAAGGGCAAGTGCGGGGCCAGAAAAGCAGTTGACAGTTGATGGTCAACAGTTGACAGGCGCTCGAAATTGCGGCGGTCCCGCGCTTTGATGCCGATCCGTTCGTGATTCGCGCTACTCCACGTTGATCGAAAGAGTGAGCGTCGGCGGTGGTGCGACTCCGGCGCCGGCGAAAGTGATGGCTACGTTTGGATCCAATCCTGCCGGCGTGCCTGGATTGGTGACCCCGCCTCCTCCACCACCGCCGCAGGAAGCGATTGCTGCTAGCGAGACAATGGCGAGAATTGTGCATGCGAGGCTCCAACGAAGGCGCCGGTTTGGGCGGCCAGCCAGCAGGATCGCCATGCACAAGAGGCCGGCGAGCATGACACCAGCGCCAAGCGTCCACCACCGGAACCCGAGTGGAGGCTGGGTTGTTTGCGGCGGCGTGGCGGAGCGCGCGGTGGTCTGGAAGGTGACCGTGGCGGTTGCGGTGGTGGTGCTGCTGCTGAGCGCGACCGAAGCGACGCTGAAGGCACAGGTAGTTTCCGAGGGCATGCCGGAGCAAAGGGAGGGCGAGAGCGAAATCGAGCCGGAGTAGGTATTCATGCCGGTGAATGTAAGGAGCGCTGAGCCGCTGCCGCCGGGTTTGGTGATGGAGATAGTTGTCGGATTGGCAGTAATGGTGAAAGTCGGCGCACCGGTCACGACTTCTGCGGTTGAGGCTGTGGAGGTTGCATAGTTCGTGTCACCACTATAGGTGGCCAAGACCAATTGCGTGCCGGATGGAATCGCGGAGGTGGTGAGCTGAGCCTGGCCGGCGGTGAGCGTGACTGCACTACCGATGGGGTTGCCGCCGCCGGAAGCGCTGACGGCGGAGTAAAACTGCACCGAGCCGGTGAGAGCGGGACCGCCAGAACCGACAGGAGCAACCTTTGCGGTCAGGGTCACGCTCGTGCCTTGTTGAATTGCAGCGTTCGAAGTGGTTACAGCGGTTGTGGTGGAAAGCAGCAAGACAGTTTCCGTAAGGTAAGAATAGGAACTTTCGTAATTAACATCTCCGCTGTAGTTTGCGTAGATAAGTAAACTTCCTCCCGGAAGTGACGACGTCGAAATCTGAGCCTGCCCGCCAACCAATGTAACCGGGCTGCCGAAGGGTGTGCCGTTACTGGTGAACTGCACAGTTCCCGTCATCGCGGGCCCGCCTGCCTGAATTGGCGTAACTACCGCTGTAAACGTGACACTGGATCCGTGCTGGATAGTTGGATTTGAGGAAGTAAGAGCGGTGGAGGTCGCTTCTTGATTGTCGATCACTGCGGAATTTGAAACGGCGGACTGGGAATAGTTTGAGTCGCCGACGAATTGCGCCGTGATCGTGTTGTTACCCAAGGGAAGCGCTGTACTTAACAGTTCAGCGGTCAACTGAGCGTCCCCGGTGGCGGGGTTAATGCCACTCGTGTAGTCAACGTACGTGGCTGGGGGCGACAAGACGATTAGTTTAGAGCCCAGAAAGAACTGAACGTTAGTGCTCGGGAATTCATTAGCAGTCGCATTAGCCGGAAGAAATGCTTGCGTATTAATGGTTGCGATCACGCCCTCGTAGGAGCCTGCCTGCCCGGTCTGATTGAGTGGGCCCAGGCTGATAGTCGTCGCTGCCGGAGTGACGGTGACGACGTCGGGCGCGGCCGAGTTGCTGCTCGGGTTGTAGCTTTTGTCGCCGCTGTAGGAGGCGACGATGCTGTGCGTGCCTCCCAGGAAGAAGGGCGTTTGATCCTCGGCGTAGCCTTCATTGTTGAGGGGGTAGGTGCCGGCGCCGACGGGATTGGTGGAGCCGTTGAAGGTGTCGGCGAAGCTGACGGTTCCCGTGGGGCAGGCGTATTGCTCGAGGCCGTTCGAGGCGCAGGGATTGCCGCTGGAATTGGTGATGTTGGCACGCAGAAGATAGAGACTGCCGTACGGAAAAGTGGTGGCGTTGGCACTGGTCTCGATGCCGGTGGTTGGGTTGAAGGTGGGGATGGCGATCTGGGATTTGCTCGCTTCCGGATTGACGGTGACGGTGAAGGGCGAGGAATCGCTGGGCGCAAAGGTGGAATCGCCGGAGTAGTGCGCGGTGACGGTGTAGCCGGCGCCGCCGGGGAGGAAGGTGGTGGTGGTGCCTGCAGGTAATGAGCCGCCAGTGAGAGTGAAGACTTGCTGCGCAGCTTGTTGATCGCTCGGGCTCGAGCCGGTGTTTGCAATCAGCGTGATTGTTCCGGTGGGCGTTCCGGAGCCGGTCTGCGGTACGACGGTGGCGGCTACGGCGATGGACTGGCCGTGGGTGATGGTGGTGGGTGGTCCCAGGGTGAAGGACGAAAATTTGGTGGCCTTGAATTGTCCGGCGTAAGTGCTCCACTGATTCACCAGATTTTCCACGTTGACGCTGCCGAGTCCGGTGGCAGGGTCATACCCGGTGCCGGTCGCGTAGCCGGAAAGGACGCCGTAGGCGTCACCGGAAGTGGAAGTGGTGCAGTTCAGGCTGCCGGTAACGCAGGGCATCGCAATGGTGGATCCGGTGGGAATGTCGTAGAAGATGCAATTGTTCGAGCCGGTCGAAGGAACCGAGCTGGAATTGCAACTGTTCGAGGCGGTGGCGGCGATCTTATAGAAAACGTAGTTGGCATTGCCCTGGCGCTCGCCGGTTTTCTGGTTTACCAGGGCCATGATGCCGGCGAAGGCCGGAGAGGAAACGGAAGTGCCGCCGTAGCCTTGGATTTGTCCGGTGCTGAGATTGCACGGGCCGGTCACATCGGATTGGCAGATGATGTAGAACGTTCCGTTGAAACCGTTGCTGGCAAAGAGCGCAACGTCCGGGACGTCGCGTTTGTTGTCCGGCGGAACGCCGGGAACATTCTGCCAGGGCGGCTTGGCGTAGCCTCCGGTGCAGGAGGATGGAGTGCTGCCGTCTGACGAAGTGCAATTGCTGGCGCCGCCGCTTCCTCCCGCTACAGCCAGAAATCCATCTCCTTGCGCTGCGGAATTATTGCAAGTCTGCTCGGCAGTGGACGTGTGCGTGTAGGGGAAGAGTTCGGAATTCGTGCAGCTATTGTTCCAGGTCATTTCGGGAATGTAACCCTTGGCGTTGGCTTGGTTGGCGTTGTTGAAGAGATTCCAATAGCTCGATGTAGTGGTGAGATCGTTGAAATCGGTGCCGCCCACGGAGACGTTGTAGGGTGTGGATTCGAATCCGCTGACGGCGAGTCCGTATTGCGCGGCCGCACTGCCGCGATCGCAAGTGGCGGAGCCCTGATCTCCGGAGGCCACGAAGACGGTAATGCCCTGGGCGGAAGCTTGCTGCCAGAGCGCGTTGTAATACATGTTCCCCGAAGTGCCGATGAAAAGCTCGCAGATGCCGTAGCTTTCGCTCATCACCCCGGCGAGGTTATTGTCCACGATGAATTCGGCGGAAAGGTCCACGCCGAGCGTCGATTCGGTGGTTTGGGAGACAACGAAATCGATGGTGGCGCCTTTGGCGACCGCGCTGGACCATTGCGTGTCGATGTCCGCCTCGGGTTC
>Ga0302324_100024376_pt1 | contig 11658 bp, 7 predicted proteins | sample Palsa_T0_1_FD_201949 | JGI IMG/M metagenome (GOLD analysis project Ga0302324, IMG submission 201949) | Peat permafrost microbial communities from Stordalen Mire near Abisko, Sweden - Palsa_T0_1 | ecosystem: Environmental > Terrestrial > Soil > Palsa > Peat permafrost | place: Sweden: Abisko... | reverse complement strand
AGAAGGAAGACGGTCTCATCGATTTCTCCCGCTCGGCCACTGAAATTTTGAATCGCCTCCGTGGCTTCCAACCTTGGCCCGGTGCGTACACAAAATTTCGCGGAAAGACTCTCCAGATCCTGACAGCGCTTCCCTCTGCCGAAGCATTCCAACCCGCGAAGCTCCACATCCATGAGAATCGTCTCCTCGTCGGTTGTGGTCACGACACTTCGCTGGAACTGCTGGAGCTGCAGTTGGAAGGAAAAAAGCGCATCACCGCCAAAGACTTTCTCCACGGCTACCACCCCTCCGCGGGGGAGGAGCTGGCCTCCAAGGGATCGGAGTAAATTCCGGTCAAAGCCTACAATCTGAATGGAATGTCCGTCTCCCCCGCGCGCGCCGCCGCCTTCGACATCCTGCTACGAGTCGAGCGCGACTCTGCCTACACCTCCGAGCTGTTGCACTCCCACGAGCGAGAGAAGCTCTCCACTCCCGACCACGCTCTGACCACCGAACTTGTCATGGGGGTTCTCCGCTGGCGCTCCTGTCTCGATGACGAGATCGCCCAAGCCTCCGCTCAACCCCTTTCCAACCTTGACCTTGAAATACTCATCGCCCTCCGGCTCGCTCTCTACCAGTTCCGCTGGCTCGATCGCGTTCCGCAGCGCGCCGCCCTGCACGAGAGCGTCGAACTGGTGAAGCGAGCCCGCAAACGTTCCGCTGCTCCATTCGTAAACGCCGTATTGCGCAAGCTGGCATCGTCCCGGCCGCCAGCAAGGGCAGCTGCAGAGGAAGCGTACGTCTCGCCGGAGGCACTGGCGAGTGCATTGGCGCACCCGCTATGGATGGTCGAGCGCTGGGTGAGCGAGTATGGGCTTGCTGCGGCTCAACAAATCTGTCATCACAACCAATCGATTCCCAAGACTTCAATCCGACTGCGTGGCCCGGCCGCCGAATCGGAACTCCATCACGAAGGCGTGATCCTGTCTCCCGGCGGACTACTCTTGTCCGCCCGCCGCGTTGAGACCGGAGACATCACCAAGACCCAGGCCCTGCACGCTGGCCGCGTAGTTATTCAGGACGAAGCGTCCCAACTTGTCGCCAACCTTGTGGGAAAAGATTCACGCACCGGAACCAGAATCCTGGATTGCTGCGCGGCCCCCGGCGGCAAAACGCTGGCGATCGCAGACCACAATCCTGCAGCTGCAATTACGGCGGTCGACCTTCACCCTCATCGCGCCCGCCTCCTGCAGAGCTTGCTCCATCTGCATGCCCCTCATTCCGCCGCACGAGTTCAAATTGTAGTAGCCGACGCGCAACGTCTCCCAACTTCAATTTCCTTCGATCGCGTATTAGCCGACGTGCCCTGCTCCGGCACGGGCACGCTGGCCCGTAATCCAGAAATCAAGTGGCGACTAAGACGCGATGATCTTCGAGAACTACATCACCGCCAGTCCGCGATCCTGCGTTCCGCCCTGGCGCAAGTCGCCGCTGGAGGATGCCTCATCTATTCCACTTGCTCGCTGGAAAAAGAAGAAAACGAAGACGTCATCGAGCAAGCGCTCGCAGGTAATTCCGCATTCCAGTTGCTCGATTGCCGCACCGAACTCGACCGCTTGAAGTCGCGCGGAGAACTAAGCTGGCCTGACCCTTCGACCCTTACCCGCGGTCCCTACCTCCGCACCATCCCAGGCATTCACCCGTGCGACGGTTTCTTCGCCGCAATCCTGGAAAAGGCCTAATGAAGCTTGCGGGCTTAATCAACAGCGGGTTTAGCGAAGAAGAATCCGCGAAAAATCCAGGATGAACTTTACCGTACCTCAAGGTTTACCGTGGCTCCCACAATCACCTTCTGCCCCGCCGCCGGCACCTGCGACACAACGATGCTGGCCGGCGAAGCCTGCGCCGGAGGCGACGCAGGAACCGTCTGCGCAGAGGCCACAGCACCAGGATTCGCCGCCACATCCCCGGCGGGTGGAGTCGCGGGCGGGGGGGCAACAGGTGCAGCCACGCTCACATTTCCCAGCCGGAACCCAGAGTCCTGCAGGGTCCGGCTCACACTCCCCAGGGACTGTCCGACAAAACTAGGCATCACGAACGCCTGCGGCTCCGCCGCACCGGTCAACAGCAAGCTGATATTGGGCGCAGCGACTTGGGTCGCGTTTGCCGGGGGACTCTGAGCCAGCACCTGATCCGGCGGAATTCCCGGCGCAGCCACCTGCGCCATCGACGTAATATCCAACCCTCGCCGCCGGATGTTCAACTCCGCCGCATGCTCGCTCTGTCCGGTCACATCCGGAATCGCCACGCGCGTCGGGCCCAAACTCTGCGCCACGCGCACCTGCCACCCGCGCCGCACTTTCGTTCCGGGCAAGGGCAGTTGCGACATAATTCTTCCCTCCGGAACCTGGGGACTGTAATACTGCCGCTCAATCGAAAGCTGCAGCCCCAATCCAGCCGCAGCCCGCTCCGCTTCCGCCGGCGCCAGCCCTACCAGCGGAGGAACCGCCACCTCTTGCCCGTGTATCGCAAACCGCATTGCCGTAAGCGCCGACACCATGGCCACAATCACCAGCACCAGACCCAGCAACGCCAATTTTAATACCGATTTCATAAATCAGATCTGGGCTCAGCCCGAAAAAATTATAGCCCCCCGCTCGTAGCGCCCGCGCCTCGCCACCTCAATGGCTTGAATGCAAGCGTCTGCGCGAGAACTAAATTTGTGGTAGAAGCTACAGGAGAAACTCAAAGACCACCCTAAATGAGCCGGGGAGTGACGGCGTGTCGATAGCACGGGGCAGGCTTCGTGGCGGGCGCCAGCATAAACCCAACGGTTTCCAGTATGCGGGGCAGTCGTTCGCGGCGCGCCTACTTCGTCGGCCCCTTGGCTGCTTCCGGCGGCGCGGCCGGCTTCACAAACTTCGCGTCATCCACGGGAACGTTCTGCTTCACATCGCTCAACTGAATGGTGAATCGTCCACTGGGCCGCGCCAGCGTCCAGTGGAAGGGTATCTTGACGCCATCTACATCCCGGTAATCCGCATAGTCGATCTGAGTAGGAAGCAATCCCAGCGCTGTATCGCCAAAACGCATCATCCGCACCAGCAGTCCCGTTTGCTGGTCGAAATAAAGCTGGATCGGCGGCTTCCCCTCACGCTGCCCCACCACAAAGTAGGTCTCACTTTCGCCAATCTTCTCCGTCCCCTGCACCTTCGCCTCGCTGAACATCGACTTCAAATGCGCCGCGAGGTGCAGATCGGCATCGATCGACGCCCCATCGACATCACCGCCATGCATGTCGCGCATCGGACGCCCCGGCGTGCCCAGCCATCCTTCCTGTCCATTGAACGCCGTCACGCTGTCGCCCCCCGGCATGTGCGTAAACGAAATTCTTTTGTCCGGATCTTTGGAATAAATATCGATCGGGATCGACTTCCCGCCGACGTCAATCGTTCCACTCATAACCCGGCTTGTAACTTTGTCGATCGCGACGGCCCCACCCGAAGCCCGCAAATATTTCTCCAGCAGTTGGTCCGCCGTTGGTCCGGCGTTGGCCTCTTTCCCAACGGCGTCGCCTTCAGGCTTCCTGGGTCCAGGCATATTAGGACCGCCCATGTTAGGTCCGCCCGTTGCGTTCTGAAGTTCTTCGGTCATCACCACCGGGATCGCCACCGGCTTAGTGCTGCCGCGATGACACGAGTAGCAAGTCACTTCGCGGTGCCGGTCAAAGCTGTCGGCATTAATTTCGAACATCATCTCCATCATCTTGCGCGCCGTCTGCTTGGTCTTCTTGTCGTCCTTTTCGAACGCGCCCTGCACATGGCAGAACTCGCACTCCACTCCTAAGGAAGCCGTGACGAATTGCATAGTCGGAATCAGTTGGTCCGCGGGAATCCCCTTCAGGGTCTGGATATTCTTGAACTGCTGCTCCGCTGTCCTGGGACTAGTCGCACTCGCGGTCGCCTGCGGCGTGCCGCTGGTCTGGGCCTTCACTTCCCGCATGACAAATCCGCAAGTCGCAAGAAGTGCGCCCATCGCCACAACCGCGATTCGTTTTCCGATCATCAATTTTTCGCCTCAGGTAGAATTGAAAGAGTTTAACAATCCCTGGCGCTGGTCAGCCAGCGACGTTACTATATTCAGCACGCCGTTACTATCGCGGAAGGTTCGATTGCCTGCCTCGATCGAAAAACTTCCACTTATCCATCCCCGCCGGCACTGCGACATCAAAGAATCCCACCATCATTTCATCGGAAGTCTGGTCACCCCACGTCACCGTCTTCTCCGGATCGGGATTATGCGGATTATTCTTTGAATTGTCGTACCACGCAATCGCTCGCAGGCGTGTCCCGGCCTTCAGTAGCCGCGGCTCCGCAAGCTTATAGCTCAACTGCCAGTGAAAGTGATAATTCACTCGCAACAGCACTTCCACACTGCCATCATCGTGCACAATGTCGTACTCAAACCGTTTTCCGCGCAAATGCATGTGCGGAAACAGGCTCAACAGCGTCGCATCGTTGGGCAGCGTACCCTGCACCTCCACGCGAAAATCATCGGCCCCCGGCGGAATAATCAGCGCATGTTGATTCAATTGCAGAGTGATCACTCTCTGCTTTGGCGGGTTTTTGGCAAACACGAGCCCAATGCTGGTCTGATCCTGATCCGCGGTGCCGTTCGTAGTGTAGTGCATCTGAAATACAAGATCCGATCCTGCCGGCACAAATTTAGCCATCCCGTCGGGCCATTGATCCGGGGAACTCCCTGGCGCATATACAAGCAACAGGTCGCTGGTCGTCTCCTGCGCCTCCCGCCGCTCCAGCGGATCATTCAAAGTCGATGCGGTAAACGGCTCTCCCACCGGCGCGTGCCGCAGCCACTGCGAATCCGGCGGGCGAATATACACGACCGCATGGTGCACGTGTGCTGGACTTCCCGGCCGGAATTCCGACATCTGCACCCACCGGTCCTCGGTGAAATGCGTCGGTACGATCTCGTACGTATACTCAACCTCGCCCCGCGCCGGAATCATTACCGCCTTCGGCATCTTCACCACCAAGTCCGGCGACGGTATATTCCATCCCTTCGTCCACTGCCGTGGCGCGGGGGAGTCGTGCACGTCTCCGGCAGGAGCACCGGCCTGGGCCCACGACGAGATTGTCGCAATCTGCTGCTCGCTCAAAGAAATATCGTCGGCAAAGTGTCCGTACCGCGGATCGGCAAACCATGGGGGCATCATCTTCATTTTGACCGCTTGCGCCATCGCCCCGGCCCACGGTCGCGTCTGCTCGTAGGTCACCAGCGCCATCGGCGCAATTTCGCCCGGACGATGGCAACTCTGGCAGTGATCCTGCAAGATGGGCAGAACATCTTTGTAAAACGTAGGCGCGGCAGGCGCTGGCGTTTTCTGAAAGACCGCGCCACAGAAACAGACAGCCAGTCCTATTACCCCGAGCACCGCGACCATCCTGTGGCCCATTCCCAGATTCTACAAGCCGAAAAGTTCTTTCCTGTGTTCCGCGTGACTAAGGTGTTGGTCTCGGCGGCCACGGCGCACCCCCGCACAAAGATGCTAAAGTCATCAGTTCATGTCCGCTCCCAATTCCAGCTTCGTCCGCGCCTGCAAGTTGCTCCCAGCGGACCGCACCCCCGTCTGGTTCATGCGCCAGGCCGGACGTTACATGCCCGAATACCGCGCCGTCCGCAAGCAGCACTCGCTCCTCGAAATCTGCAAGAAGCCCGCGCTCGCGGCGGAGGTCACGATTACCGCCGCTGAATTTCTCGGCGTCGATGCCGCCATCATCTTCGCCGACCTCCTGCTTCCGCTCGAGGTCATGGGCCTGCCTTTTCATTTCTCCGCTGGCGAGGGCCCGGTGATCGAGAAACCCGTCCGCACAGAGGAAGATATCGCCAAGCTGCGCACCGACCGTGCCGCCGATCTCGGCTACGTCTCCGAGGCCGTTGCCATCGTCGCTAAGCATTTCGCCAATCGTGTCCCGGTCATCGGCTTCTGCGGCGCACCATTCACTCTCGCCAGTTACATGATCGAAGGCGGCGGCTCACGCAACTACATCCACGCCAAGAAGATGATGTACAACTCTCCGGCTGAGTGGAACGCGCTCATGCGAAAGCTGGTGACGGTCACAGTGGAATATTCCGCCGAGCAGGTCCGCGCCGGCGCGGACGTGATCCAGATTTTCGACAGCTGGGTGGGTTGCCTCGGCGTGGAAGACTATCGCCGCTATGTTTTGCCGCACGTCACCGCGATGGTAAAGCAGTTGCAGAAAACCGGCGCGCCGATTATTTACTTCGGCACCGACAGCGCCATGCTGCTGCCTGCCATGAAAGAGACCGGAGCCGACGTGATCGGGCTAGACTGGCGCATCCCGCTCGATGAAGGCTGGACCCGGCTCGATCACGCTACCGCCGTGCAGGGAAATCTCGATCCGGCGATGCTGTTCGCCGACTGGAAGGAATTAAAGTCGCGTGCCGAAGACATTCTCCAGCGCGCCGCCGGGCGCCCGGGACACATCTTCAACCTCGGCCATGGCATCCTGCCCGAAACTCCGGTAGAAAATGTGAAGAACCTGGCCCGCTTCGTGCAAGAGAACTCGCCGTCCGGCTTCCGCAGGTCGCCTTCCGGAATCCGAGAACCGGAATCCGGGAGCCGTTGTCCATGACTCGCATCGCTATCATCGGCGGAGGCATCTCCGGACTTGCCGCCGCCTTCGACCTCGAAGAGCAGCGGCGCGCCGATGCATCCGTCGATTATGTCCTCTACGAATCCTCCGCACACCACGGCGGCGTCCTTCGCACCGATCTCATCGACGGATGCATCGTCGAGGCTGGCCCCGATTCCTTCGTCACCGAAAAACCCTGGGCTGCCGATCTGTGCCGCGCCGTCGGCTTAGGGGACCAGCTTATCGGCTCCAACGACGCCGACCGCAAGACGTACATCCTCACCCGCGGGCGACTCGTCGAAATGCACGACGGGCTGATGTTCATGGTGCCGACAAAAATCCTGCCCACTGGCCTCTCGCCGCTTTTCTCTCTCAAAACCAAGCTGCTAATCACGCAAGAACTCTTCCACCCTCCGCGAGCGGTCGATCATGACGAATCTGTCGCGTCATTCATCGAGCGCCACTACGGCCGTGAGATGGTCGACCGGCTGGCGGACCCGCTACTTTCTGGTGTATATGGCGGAGAAGCCGCCAAACTGAGCGTCCGCGCTGTGCTTCCGCGATTCGCGGAAATGGAACGTACTCACGGCAGCCTCGGCCGCGCCATGCTGGCCGCGCGAAAGAATGCGCGGAAGAAAGCGTCCGCCGGACCCGCCAAACCTGCGCCTGCTCTTTTCACTTCACTCAAAAACGGTATGCAGCATCTGGTGGAAACAGTAGTCTCGTGCCTGAATCCGTCGTCGCTGCGCATCAACGCTCCGGTATTCGCGATTGAGCCCGAAGCCGGAGGCTGGTTGGTTTCGGCAGGTCTGCAGTCGGATCAATTCGACGCCGTCATCCTGGCCTTGCCCGCGCCCGCGGCGGCGCAGGTTCTTCGCATGGCAAGCAGTGAACTCGCGGCCGAACTTGCGGCCATCCCGTACAGTTCGTCCATCACCGTGGGCCTCGGCTACGGTCGTGATGTCCGCCAGTCGCTCCCGCCGGGCTTTGGATTCCTTGTTCCCCGCAGTGAGGGCAAGAGCCTGCTGGCCGCGACTTTCGTCCACAACAAGTTTCCCCACCGCGCCCCCGCGGATCGCGCCCTGCTGCGCTGTTTTTTTGCCGGAAGGACTGGCGAAGACCTCTGGCAGCTTACCGACGATCAGACCGTCGAAATCGTCCGCAACGAGCTGCAGCAGATCCTGGGTCCGCAAATCAAAGGCCTGCGCGCTGCACCACTATTCGCCCGCGTCTACAGGTGGAAGTCCGCCATGGCGCAATACAGCGTGGGACATCTCGATCGGCTCGACCGCATCGATCGTCTTCGCCAGCGGCTTCCTGGGCTCGCGTTGGCGGGCAACGCCTATCGCGGAATCGGCGTTCCTGACTGCGTGCGTTCCGGCCGCGAAGCTGCCGCAGAACTGATCAGGCGCTAGGTCTGCGGGCTTGGCCCTCCCGCGATAGCCGAGGCGGCTGTCTCTACCTGAGTAATCCTCAGCCGCTCTTATGCGCTGGCCTGCGATTCCTTCGCCAGTGCCTCATCGAATGCAATCTCACCCCTCGGTCTTCGCGGAGGCGCCTTGCGCCCAAACAGCGCTTCCTTCAGCAACTTGAAAATAGTGTGGCGATTTTCGGCAACCACCCTCAACCACGCCAACTTCCCCATCATGGGGAAATAGATTCCCCGGAAGCACAGCCGCGCCAGGAAGATGTTGACCCGATATCCCAGCGGCTGATCGTCGAGCGAATCCACCGCATGTGCCAGCGCCTCTGGACTATAGGCCTGCGCCCAGCCATAGTTCACCTCCGCATGCGCCTCTTCGATGCTCATCTTCAGCGGCGTGTGCGCCATGGCGAAGGGAATAAATTCCTTCCAATGCTTCGGACGCGTTAACCGTCCCGCGACTTCCAGCCGCTTGTACAACGGCGTCGCCGGCAACGGAGTCAGCAACCCAAAAATCGGCAGTCCGGGCGGCCAGGTCCGCACCTGCGTGAGCGTGCGCTCCGCTACACCAGTCGTGTCATTGTCCATTCCAAAAATAAAAGACGTAATCGCATACACATTGCGCTTCGCCAGCCGCTCGAGAACTTCCGCATATTCGCCAGGCTTGTTGAAGCCCTTGTTCATATCTTTCAGATTCGCCGGATCAATCGACTCCATGCCGATGAAGACCCACTTGCCGCCCGAAGCCGCAATTAGGTCCACCAGTTCCTCATCCCGCAGCAGGTTGGCGGAGATCTGGGCTACCCAATGTACTTGCGCTCCCGCAGCGATAATGTCGCGCAACAACGACTTGGTGCGCTTTACGTTGATAGCGAAGTTATCGTCGATGAAGAACACCGCCATCTGCCCTTTTTCCTTGCGCGCCCGCGCCTTCAGGAGCAGCAGTTCGTTCACGACGCTTTCGTTAGTGCGAAAACGAATGGAGTCGCCGAAGAATCCGGTCACGGTGCAGAACTCGCAGCCATAAGGACATCCTCGTCCTGACTCCACCGGGATGATCCGAAATGTTCCCCAACCTTCGCCAACTTTCTTGAGCAGCGGAAACGCGGCTTTCGGGACGAGATTGAACTGAGCCAGATCGATCGAATTCCACGGAATCACCGGATACTGCTTCAGAGACGGCTTGCGCTCCTTCCCCGTGTCATCGACCGGCGTATAAATTTCTTTCAACGCGCCGCGGGCCGCATCATTCACCATCTGCGGCCAGGTTTCATCGGCTTCTCCCAGCGCTACTGCATCAGCGTGCCGCGGGCCGCCATCGCGACCGAGAGCCTCGTCGGCAAGTTCGGTAACATGGGGTCCGCCCATCACTACTTTCACTCCGGTGGCGCGAACCGCGTCAGCAATGCGGTATGCCTTCGCGATCATCCGCGTCATCGCTCCAATGCCCACCAGATCGATTTTCTCGTCACGAACATACTGCGCGATCTGCGCTTCGTCCATGGGCTTGGCATTGCCATCAATCAGCAGCACCTCATGTCCAGGCGGAGTCAGCGACTGCAGCAGGAACATCCACAGATGCGGCATAAAATTACGAGTGACACCATTGTCGGGGTTGTACAGAAGGATTCTCATGACTGTTGTCTCCTCGAAGACCGAACGTACAGTAACGAACGTACATACGTGCTTCACCGCACGGAGCCGTCACGAGCGATGCCAAGAATTTGGCAGAACGATTTAAATTTCGTGATTAAAGATAAATTTCGTGGTTAAAGGTGACAGGAATTATGGGACGCACAAATTGTACACCCATGCCACAAGGGTCCGGCTGTTTAACTGGCTTTTGGCCTAATTTGGCCGAAGGACGGTTTCATAGTGGGATTCTGATCCACGGCCGTGAGATGCCCGGTTCACGTTGAAATTTGACTACTTTTCTTGATTCCCTCGCGCCGAAATCGCGCCACCACCAGACGTATTTCGTCATACGTAATCTCCGGCGGCAGAATGTCCTTCAATGTCTTCAAGCGCTCCAAGCGCTCTAGTCCAAGATTGGCACATGCGGCCTCGATCACCGCGAGTTTGTTGCGGTCGATCCATGCCGGATCGAATTCAACCTCGCCTTTTTCCACGAGTCCGGCGACGGCGTTCACGACCGTGCCTATCTGCCGTCCACGAATCTGAGCAATCTCCTCGAAGCCCTTGCCTTCCGCGAGCAATTGGAGAGTCTCCACAGCCGGTGCCGTCTTCTTCTCTGGCGGTGCGGCCGCCCGCTCGCCCTCGCGATACCTTTCCAGCGCAGCTAGGATTTCGCTGCCGTACAACTCTGCCTTGCGCTCGCCGATACCTGTGATGGTCATAAGCTGTGCGATCGAACGCGGCTGCAACCGGCAAATTTCGTCCAGCGACGAGTCATGCAAAATCACGTAGGCCGGCATCCCTTGCTCTTTGGCCATGAGTCGCCGCCACTCCCGCAAATATTCTCGCAACTCAGCATCGGCCGCGCCGAGCGTAGTCACAGGCGCTCGGTGTCCCACGGAACGCGCCGCGGCTACGGTGCGTCGAACCGCCGCCGTGCTCGCGGCCACTGTCAGCCACTCCGGCGCGGCTCCGCAAACGTCGCAAGCTCCGCACGAGGCCCACTTCGGAGTCTCGCCAAAATGCGTGCAAATTGCGCGGTGCCGGCATGTTCCCGACTCGACGAATCCCCGGATGACGTTGTATCTTTCCCACGCCCGCTGACGCTCAGCCTGGTCGAGAATCTGATTGGCGAAATATGCCAGCAGTCCTGCATCCTGCTTTCGCCACAACAGAATGCAGTCGGCAGGTTTTCCATCCCGTCCGGCTCGCCCCGCCTCCTGATAAAACTGCTCCACCGCCTTCGGCAGCGCCAAGTGAATCACCGCCCGTACCGTCGCCTTATTAATCCCCAGTCCGAATGCGATCGTGCCGACCAATACGCGCACTTCGTCCGACATCCAGCGCTCCTGATTGCGTCGGCGTGCGCCCGTGTCCATCTTGGCGTGATAACCCACCGCCGCGATGCCCTGGTTCTCCAGAAAATCCACCGTCTCTTCCACCCGGCTGATCGTGGGAGAATAGACGATCACATTCCCCTCGTCGTAATGTTGCAACGCCGTAACCAGCAGGTCGGTCTGGTTGGTGCTGTCGCACTCTCGCACCAGATAACGCAGGTTGGGCCGGTGAAAACTGGCAATGTATTTGTCGGGATCACGCAATTCGAGTTGGGTGAGAATGTCGTGCCGCACATGCCGCGTTGCGCTGGCCGTAAACGCCGCAATCGGACGATCCGGAAACTTTGAGCGCAACCGGCTGAGCTGTCGATACTCCGGACGAAACTCATGTCCCCACTCGGAGATGCAGTGCGCCTCGTCGATGGCGAAAAATGCGATTGGTACCTGCCTCATCCAACCCAGCGTATCGCCGCGCGACAGCCGCTCCGGCGCCAGGTATAACAGCCGGAAAGCTCCATCCTGCGCCTGGCGCGTGATCCGCGCCTGCTCCTCGCCGCCGACCGAGCTGTTCAGCACCGCCGCCGGAATCCCCATCTGCGCCAGTTGA
>Ga0302324_100024373_pt1 | contig 11658 bp, 15 predicted proteins | sample Palsa_T0_1_FD_201949 | JGI IMG/M metagenome (GOLD analysis project Ga0302324, IMG submission 201949) | Peat permafrost microbial communities from Stordalen Mire near Abisko, Sweden - Palsa_T0_1 | ecosystem: Environmental > Terrestrial > Soil > Palsa > Peat permafrost | place: Sweden: Abisko... | reverse complement strand
GCGGCGCGTTCCGAGGAGGGGATCTATGTCCAGGCATGATGTGAGTGGCACGTCGGTCACGATCCTGATGGCCGACGACGACGAGGAGGACCGTGAGATGACCCGTGGCGTCGGCCGCGATCAACTGCTCGACTACATCCGTCGCGAGCACGAGGCCGAGGGCGTAGCCAGCGTTCGCATGGGCACCCCCGTCGTTGAGGGCGACCAAGTGGTTGGCGAGTTCTGGACGACGATGAGCAAGCCCGGCGAGATCGCCACGCTGTCCGTCCCGCTGCTCGCCCGCGCGATCACAGACGCGGGCTTTGAAGCGCCCGTCCTCGCTGCGCTCGCGAACCTGATCGACGGGAGCCTGCCGGTTGACGAGTGGGTGGCTGTCGTTCGTACGACCGTCCCGCCGCCGGCGCGATGGCGGGCGAAGGTCAGGCGCGGGTTCTGGCGCCGGCTCCGCGACCGCATCCGACGCCGCCAAGTCTCGGCCGGGCAGCAGTAGACCGACAGGAGTCGCGCACGGGCGAACCGCGCGGCACACGCCGCCGGTCGCGGAGGATCCGATTTGGCAGCGGCTACCGCAGGGTTGTGATGTCGATCGCGGCCCCGACGCTCGCGCCACTGCGCACGGCGACGAGCACTGTCCGTGTCGGCCGGCCGGTCTTGATCCTCGCGACCCCGCGGCTGACGGCAACGGTCACGGTCCGCGGTTTGCCGTGCTTGTAATACAAGGTCGCCTTCAGCCGGTCGCCCTTTGGGAAGCTCTTCAGCTCGACCGTCAGCCAGCCGGCAGACCAGGTCGCCGACCGCACCTTCACCACCACGCACCGCGTCTTGGCGCACCCGGCCGCCGGTTTTGCGGGGCACGCCTTGCACGACGCGCTGATCGTGGTCTTGACCGGGACGGTGACGGTGACGGTCGTGGTGGTGGTTGTCGTTGTGGTGACCGTCTGCGTGCTTTGTGCGGGGACGGTGACGGTCGTGGTCGCGGCGTTGCTGGGCCCGCCCTGTCCGGCGGTGTCGGTCAGCCACAGTCTGACCGTGTAGCTGCCCGCGGCAGGCGCCGTCACCTGCGCCGCGCCGCTCGTAGGGACCTGGATCGGGATTCCGCACGCCTCCTGGCAGAGCTCCACGTAGGCCGCGGCGATCGGCTGTGGCGGACTCGGCGGGTTGGCCCAAGCGAGGTCGATTACGTTCGAGGTCGTGCTCGCCGCGGTCGCGGCCAGTTGCGAGGGGGCGGGCGGGCCGTTGTTGTCGACCACGATCGTCGGGCCCTGCACGACGGTCGTGTCACCGGCAGCGTTGCTCAGCACCAGCTGGATGTGCTGAGAGCCGTCCTCGAGCTCGGCAGTGTTGACCTGGACCTGCCCCGAGGAGAGCTCGGGGCACGCCTGCACCTGCGTGTAGGTGCAACTCTGCTGCTGGTTGAGGACCGTGGCACCGATGTCGCTTAGCACCTCCACGTCGTCGACGCCGGCAGGGTCGGTTGCGTTGAACGTCAACGGACCGAGCCCGAGACAACGCCGCTGCCCCATAAGGGCCCGCCCTCGTCCTGCACGATCGGACCACCGGTCCGCTCAAGCGTCACCTGCGCCGAATACAGCGCAGCCTCAACCGCGTGCGATCCTCCACTGCTCGGCGCACAGAATTGGCCCCCTTCGACCTGGGCGCACTCGGCGCCGAAGAACAGGCTGCTGGCACTCAGGCCGGATTCGACCTGCGGTACCTGGTCGTTGTAGACGGCGCATGGACTCGTTTGCAGGAGGTTGGTCTGACAGTCGCTCGCCTGTTGAACGCCGTCGACCTGGAGGCCAGACAGCCAGCCGCCCCCATCGGTTTCGTAGGAGCTGTAGTAGCTGACCGCGGTGATCTGAATACCGGCCGGGACGGTCAGCTCCCAGCCGGCCTGCGAGCCGGTCGGCACAGGTGTCGTTGACCCGATCTGATCCTCGCTGAAGAGCGCCCCGGTCGTGGAGATCGCGTTCGTTGCGGCGTCGTCAGGCCCGATCGCCGGCAGCCCTCCACACGCGTTCGTCGTCGTCAGCGATGCTGCTGCCTGGTTGATGAAAGTCCAGGCGCCGGCGGAGGTGCTGGGGCTGCAGGCAGTGATCGTGTAGCTGCCCGGCGTTGTGGTCGCTGCGGCTGGTGGGCTGGCGGCCACGGCGATTGCGAGCGCCGCGCCGGCCGCGGCGGCGATCGCGCCACTGAAGACCCGCGGTCTCACAGCGACACGGGTGTCGAGGCGCTCAGCTGGCGGCGGCCGGACATCACCCGGACGACCGCGCTGACGGGCCGTCGCGTGAGGATCGTCACCGACCGTGTGCGTCGCTCTATGCGCCGCGCCACGCGCCGCGTGCTGCGCCTGAAGCTGAGCGTCAGATCGACTGTCGCGCGGCCGTGCCGTCCGGTCAGCTCGATCCGGATCCGTCCCCGACGCCACACGGCCCTCACGCCCATGGGATAGCTCGTCTTCGAACTCGAAGCCGCCGCACCGGAGCTCGTCGTGGTTGGGGTTGGGGTTGGGGTGGTCGCTGTTGGTGTTGTCGTGGGGGCAGGTGTGGCTGGGGGTTGGGGGGTGTTCGCGTTGCCGGCGGCGACGATCGCGCCGAGACCGTCGGCCTGAAACGCGGCGGCGACGTCGAGGTTCCCGTCGTTGGCGGTCTGCACCAGCAGGTCCTCTGCCTTGGCGTAGCTGAGCGACGGGTCATAGCTCATCAAAGCCGCGATGACGGCGGCGGTGAACGCGGATGCCTCGGAGGTTCCGTCCTCGCAGCACAGCGGCTCGTCGGTGATCGGGCTGGCGGCGTCGAGCCCGCAGCCGGGCGCCATGATCCCGACCCCGGTCGTCGCTGTGAAGTTGCACGGCGATCCGGCCGGCGTGTCGCTCAACGACCCGGGCCGCGCCGTGGTCGCCCCCACCGAGAACACGTTGGGCTCGGCCCCCGGCTCTTCAACGGACCCTGGGCTGTTTCCCGCCGCGGCCACGGCGGCAACGTTCAGGCTTTCAAGGTTGCCTACAGATGTGGCGAATGCGGCGGCTTGATCGGGCGTCGGCGCGATCTGTGATGCAAGCGCTAGGTCGACCACCTTGAGGTTGTCCGTCTTCGCAGCGGCCAGGTTGTAGCAGTAGTCCAACGCTTGCCACTAGTTGTCGAACTCAAAGGTGGGGGCTTGGCCGGGGCTGGGGTCGTTGGTGGCTCGGACGCTGACGATCTTCAGTTGCGGCCAGGCGCCGATCATGCCGTTGCCGGCGGCGCCGGCGATCATCGCCATCAGTGTGCCGTGCTCGTCGGGGTCGACGTCGCCGGTGGTGCCGTTGTCGATCGCGTAGGAGCCGATCAGGCCTGGGGCGGTGTCGGGGTTTGTGTTCACGCCCGTATCGACCAGACACAAGGCCCCAGGGCCGTCGGCGGGCGGCGGTGCGTAGGCGAGAAACGCGGCATCGGCCTGCTGTGCTTGCGCCGTCACCGCCGGGGTCGCGGCCGTAGCAATCGTCGCGGAAGCTAGAACCGCGCCGGTGACCGCGGTCGCGAGAAGTAGCGCGCGGGTTCTCATCGCGCGACTTTGACGGTCTGGAGGGTGCTGCTGGCGGCCTGCCAGAGCGCGGTCGCCGGGGTGCTTGCGCGGAAGTAGAACGCCTGCCCGATCGCGCGCGGGGAGACGGGGGTGGTGTAGCGGTAGCGGCCGGTGCGCGTGGTCTGGACGGTCCCGACCGTCTCCCAACCCAACGACGTGTGGTCGACCAGCACGACGATCGGCGCCGGTCCGCCGGCGCGGTCGATCGCGACCCGGCCCGTGAACACCAGCTCCTGCCCGTGCAACGAGCGCACAGCGAACGTCACGTTCGGGCGCACCTCCTGCTTCAAGGACACGGCCTCACCGCCCACGAGCAGCTGTACGCTGCGCGAGTCCCCGCGCGGAAGGGTGAGCGTGAACCGGCCGGCTGCATCGGTGCTGGTCGAGGCGACCGTCTGGAAACCTTGGCCGGCGAGCGTCCCGATCTGTGCCGTGACGACGACACCGGGAGCCGGTACGCCAGCAGGGCTAACAACGGTCCCGGACAGCACCAGCCGCGAGCCGAGGTAGCGGCGGCGAACGGTCCCGCCAATCAGCTTCGCGCTGGCCTTGTCGAGCTTGAACGCGTACACAGCCGCCGGCTGCGTCGGACTCGCGGTGCCCGCCGGCCCTGCGCCCGATGGTGAGCCGGTAGCGCTCGAGGTCTGCAGCTTCTCCGGGGTCGTCGACGCGATGGTCGTCAGGTTCTGGGTGGTGAAGTCCTGATCCAGCACCGTTGCTGAGTCCTCGTCGGCGCTCTCCACGATCACCTGCACCTCATGCGTCCCGTCCGTCAACTTGGTGGTGTCGACGGGGATGTCGAGCTGCTCGCTGGCCGGGCAGGGCTGCTGGTAGTCGAAGATCAGCGCCCCGGAGCTGGGGTCGGTTCCGATAGGGTTGCATTCGCCGCCGTTGCTGTCGGGCATGCCGGAGTAGATCGTGTCGCTGCCGTCGATCTTGACCGTCTACGTTGTAGACGCCCGGGCCGTTCGGGTCGACCGCGGTGAACGTCAGGTGCGCGGTTCCTGCCACCGCGCCTGGGGCGAGCAGCGAGCCGCCGAACCCGGTCGCGGTCGGCTGGTCGTTGTCGCTGAGCAGAACGTCAGCCCACGAGAACCCCGCGTCCATCGTCACGTAGAAGCCGGCGTCCGGGTTATAGAAGCACGGATCCGTCTCGCCGGTCGAGCACGCCGCGGTCATGAACAGCTGCGTCCCGCCCGAGTCAGGGATCGTCGCGACCAGCGGCGTTGGTGTCGAGGATCCACCCCCGCCGAGACCGTCCACGGTGTCAGGCGTGATGTTCTCGAGCGGGTTGATCGCGCACGGGTTACTGCCGGGGTCCCCGCCGGTGTAGTTCGTCGGCGAGGCGCAGTCGGCGATCAGGTCGGCCGCGTCGGGCTGGTCGGCCGGCGAGGCGATGTACGCGTCGTAGTCCGAGGTCCCGATGCCCCACGTGCGCTGCAGCAAGCTGACGCCGGTGATGCTGCCGCCCGTGATCGTTGAGCCCGGCGGCGCCGTGTAGGTCCAGGTCGCCTGTGTCGTTGAGGCTGAGTCCTCGATGATCTGCGCCCACACCCCGCCGTACGGGCCGGACGACGGGCTGATTGGCTGTGCCCCGGTAAGCCCGCCGGGACAGTAGGACCCGCCCTGCGCGCCGAGGCTCACGCCCGCGTTCTCGCTGCTGAAAGCGAGCCCGTCGATCGGGGCCGGAGACCCATCCGGGTTCTCACACAGGGGACGAAGCCACACCCGCCACCGCTGGTGTCGCCGACACGCACAGCGACGCCGCGCCAGCCGTCAGAATCACCGCCAGCCTAGCCAGCATCGATCGCACCAGCACATCTCCCGAGACTCATGGCGGCGTCGATCTCCCCGCCTGACAGCCAATCTCATTGAGCCCGACACACTCAGAAGCACTGGAGCTGCTTTGCGCGGTCGTCTTGCTCGACTTCGCTCGAGTGCTGCCGGAGCCGGCGTGCGACTGGCTCGTCGAGGTGTCGCTGTGCCCGGCAGCGACTCGCGAAACGCTCGCCGGTGCCACCGTCTTCCTGGCCGGCGTCCGCACCGGCTGCGATACGAGCCCGCTCGCGACATGCTGAGCATCGGTCGTAGCGACGCTGGGAGGCTCCTCGGCGACAGTGGTGCTGTGAGACGGCGTGCCGGTGACCGTGTTGGTGCTGTGGGTTTTGGAGGTGGCGGCCGCCGCCCGCCTGCTGTGATGATCGACAGCGCGGCCATGATGCACGGCAGCGCGGCTGTGCTGAACGGCGGCGTGATGGCGGTGCTGTGTGCCGGCACGACGCGCATCGGCTGCTACCAGACGCAGCCCGGCGGCGTCGATACCACCGGCGATCGTCAGGGCGAGGGGCTGCACGCTTGCCAGCAGCGGGTCGCTGGCCGTCGCGCTCAGCTGCCCACCGCCGCTAGGCGACTGTGGGTCAAGCGAGCGCACCGCAACGACGGCGCCGAAAGCGAGGATCCCAACAAGCAGGGCTCCCGCAGCAGCGCCGGGGCGCCTTTTCTGCGCCGTCCAGCTGCGCCGTCGGCTGGATCGCCGTCCACTCCCAGGCTCGGGCGACGCCGGGGGTTGGTCGTTCCAGTCAAGCGGCGCGGCACCTTTCCTCCCGTCGGCAGGAGCGTGCTCGCGGGCGGGACGTGGAAGCGGCTGGCGGTCTGGTGATGCGCGGTCTGGCGTGGTCGTGCGGTTGCCGGCGGCGTCGGCCTTGCGCGCTGGCGCAGGCTCACGACCGCCGCTGCTCCGTCGTCTGCGTCGTTGCGGCTGCGCGTCAGATCGAACCGGTCGCTCATGTGCGTTCGCGGATGTTACCATTCGTTTTCATGACATTCGCCTACAACAGGTTGGCGTTCCAGTGGTAGCGCGGGACCCTTCCGAGCTTCTCACGGTCGCGGAGATCGCGGTCGAGTTGAAGATCACCGAGCAGACCGTCCGGCGCTGGATCAACGAGCAGAAGCTCCCCGCCACACGGCTTGCGGGCGGCAAGGAATTCCGGGTGCTGAGAAGCGATCTGGACGAGATCCTCGGTCTCCAACCGCAGCCCAGCGCCGAGCCGCCGCGCGAGCCGGCTAAGCGGCCGTTCACCGCGACCGCGGCGCAGATCACGATCCAGTGACCCTCGCCAGCGCGATCGATCGCCTGCGCCTCGCGGAGGCGGACTGGACCGAAGCGCTCGACGCGCACATCTACGCCGAGCCGAACCCCGAGTTCGCCCGCCGGCTGCGCGCGTTCGCGGACGCGTCTGACCGACAGCGCGAAGCGTTCCAGTACGCCGCCGAGGAAGGGCTCGGGTGGAAGGCCGTCCCGCACGAGCCCGGCGGGCGTCCCGCCCCGTACGAGCTCAGTGCCGGTAGCGGCCGCGTCGGACCGGCCGGGCTGTGGGACCGGTTTGATCGCGCGTTCGCGGCGTGGGACCGGTCGCTCGAGGGCACCGACATCCGCCAGATCGCAGCCGGGTTCGCCGAGCTCGCGGCGATCGCACGCGAGCTCGCCGACGCCGTCGACGACCAGCGCGCAGGCGCACCCGCGGGCGGGCGGCAGCCCGCCAAGCGCGGCGCCTAACAGCACCCCGCCACCAGCGCCTAGTACCGAGCAGGGTTGGGTTCGCTGCAAGCGAGCGCTCCACTGCGGCGGCGCGAGACGATCTGGAATCGCGGGGACGCGTTCCGCGCGGAACGTTCCGCGCGGAACGCCGCCGCCGGCCGGGTTGCTGCTACAGCGTGACGTCGGCATGCTCGACTCCGAGGCGGGTCGCGAGCGCCTGCGCGGCGTCATGCCCGCAGACCGTGAACATGAACCGGTCCCCCACGCAAGCTCGCACCGCGAGGCTGATCCCCGTCGCGCGGCCGAGCGCGTCCTCCAGACGACGAGCCAGCGCCTCATGGTCGGCCGACAGCGCCTGCTGCGGGGCGCGTGCCCGGGGAGCTCCACCCCCACGTGCGGCATTCTCGAGCTGACGCGTTGACCAGCGCTGCGCGATCGCGCGGCGGGCCAGCGTTCGGCGGGTTGCGTGGTCGTCGCACAGCAACAGCGCGCGGCCGTGCGCGAACGACAACTCGCCGGTGTCGAGCAGGCCGAGCACCTCGTCAGGAAGGTCGAGCAGCCGCAGGTGATTGGAGATCGACGCGCGGCTTGCGCCCAGGCGGCGACCAAGCTCCTCGCGGGTGATCGCGAGATCGTCGATCAACGTCGCATACGCCCGGGCCTGCTCGACCGGCGAGAGATCCTCGCGCATGACGTTCTCAACCAGCGCGTCCTGCAGGGGGTCGCTGTCCTCAGCGGATCTGACGAGCACGTCAATCCAGACCAGCCCAGCGAGCCTGGCGGCGCGCCAGCGCCGCTCGCCGGCGATCAACTCAAACCCGCCGCCCGCCAGCTCGCGAACGACGGGCGGCTGTAGCACTCCACGCGCTCGGATCGAATCAGCCAACGCTTGAAGCGCCTGCTCGTCAAAGCGCCGGCGCGGCTGGCGCGCGTTCGGCGAGACCGCGTCCACGGGTACTGTCCGAAGCCGGCCGCTGGCGGCGAACACCCCGGCCAACGCCGCCGGACGGGTCCCGTCCGCTTCAAGCGGCGCGAGCGGATCATCGATCGTCAACCTCAAACCCCGACCAGAGCTCATCGCGCGATCACCGCCCCAAGCCGCCCAGCCAGCCGCTCGTAGGAGAGCGAGACCGCCCCGTCAGGACTGGCGCACGCGAGCGGCATCCGCCTCGCGGCGGCGTGCCCGACCGCCGCCCGCGCGGGCACCCGGCCGACTACCGGCACCCCCAGCTCGACCACGGCCTGCTCGATCGTCGCCGCCAACAGCCGCCGCGGCACCCAGCGCGTCAAAACGCATGCCAGCCCCGGTGTCAAGGCACCCAGCCTGGGGAGCTTCGCGAGCGTGCTGCGAAGCTCGACGAGCCCCTGGACCGACGCCTCGTCCTCGCAGCTGACCGGCGCGAGCACCACCTCCGCGCACACCAGCGCGTTGACCGTCAACAGCCCCAGGTTCGGCGGCGTGTCGATCACCATATGCTCATAGCAGCCGGCCACCGGCTCGAGCGCGTCCCGTAGGAACCGCTCGCGGCCAAGCTCGGCGACGAGCGCCATCTCCACCCCAACCAGATCCCGCGATGACGGCACCACATCAACCCCAGCAAGCGCGCCGCCGACCGTCACATCCCTGATCCCGGCGCGGCCGGCGAGCGCGTCCACAAGCGACAAACCCAGCCACCGCGAATCGATCCCGACCTGCCGCGTCAGCGTGGACTGCGGATCGCAATCAACACACAACACCCGCCCACCTCGGCGCGCCAGGCACACCGCCAGGTTCGCCGCGGTCGTTGTCTTCCCAACCCCGCCCTTCTGATTCTGAACGACAGTGATCATCACGACACCTCCTGTTGGTTGATCTGAACCGCCCGCCCCGCAACAGCCGGAGCAGGGTCGGTACCCGCGAGCGCTCGGCGTTCGCGTTCGTCCGCGAGCCGCAACTCCCGAGACTGCGCCTGCGAGCAGCGCGACAGCAGCCGGCCGAACCGATCACTGACCCACGAGCACATCGCCGGCGCAGCGGCGATCACAAGCGCTCCGGTCCGGTCGATCGCGATCAGCTCAAGCGGCTCAAGCCAGACCTCGAAGCTGCTCTCACCGATGCTCGCTCGCAGCCGCTTGCGGATCTGCTCCCAGTCGCTGCGATCAGCAACGCCCGGTAACCCGAGGCCTCGGCGGACCTCGTCGAGGTCGACCCGGACCGGCCGGCGTCGCTGCCTGCCGCGGGCGGTCAGGTAGGTCTCCTCGATCACGATCGAGCCCGGCGGGCTCCCCCTGCCCCGGCAGGGGGGTCGGGGGGGTGTTCCCTGGTTCTGGGGTTCTGGGGTTCCCTTCCCGCGCGCACGTTGGCTGCCGGGGTTTGTGCCGGGGTTTCTGCCGGGGTTTCTGCCGGGGTTTCGAGCGACGCCGGGTCGAAAAGTGTCCGATCCTGACCGCCCTTTCCACTCACAGCCGTCAACGGCTCGGCAGTCCTCGCCGCGTCCTCCGGTGCCACCGACGCCACAAGCGGGCGCGCGCCAGCAGGCGGCACGACGCGTTTCGGAGCGCCGTGAGCTCGCGCGACGGCGCCAGCCCGCGGGTTGCGAATCCTCCACACGTTGGTGTTCCCGCGACCACCAACGCCGCTCACCAACTCGAGCTGTCCTGAGACGAGCAACGCCGCGCGCGCTCGACGGTAAGTCCGGTCGGCAACCCCGGCCGCCGCGCACAAAAGCCCGGTCGACAGCTCACGCACCGCTCCCTCCTCGTCCGCCACCGCCGCCATCGCCGCCAGCAGCAGCCGCTCGGGCCCGCGCGCCAGGCTGTAAGCGAGCACGCTCTCAAACAGCTCGACGTTGATCTCACCCTCCCACCACGGACCCGTGTTCGCGAACGCGAGCGTGATCGTGCTCGCACGGCCCCGGCCGGTAGCCCGCTCGTCAACCCGCAACAGCCCGTCGACGACGAGCCGCTCGCGCGCCTGCTGGTATCGGCTCCTGCTCAACCCGGCACGCGCCGAGGCAGCCGGCGCGCCCGGCCACGCGCGGTTCTCCCGGTCAGCGAAGCTCGCAAGCGCCAAAGCCACCAGACGCTCACCCGACGCCAGGTCCGCGCGCGCGAGCACCGCCGCGATCGCCTGCCGGCTCATCCACCACCATCCAAACTCGAGCGCGTACACAGGATCGTCCTTCGCGAGTCCGTCCGAGACGTCTGTAAACTCCACTCCCGTCCCGCTACGGACCAAGAGCTTCGGTTACGCCTCGATCCCCCCCAGCTGTTGGCGCAGCTGACCCGGGGATCGAAGCCGTTAAGGGGCAGAACGCTCGTCCACCTGGCGGACGAGGCCCCGAATGTGACGATCTCAACGCCTAGTACTCACCCCCTCGGAGCTTCTGCCCCGAGGGGCGGCGAGGCGGCTTGTGATGGCCACCTCGCCGCTGGTCCACGCACGCGCTTGCGCGGACCAGGCTCCCGCAAAACCCCCGCAAACGGGCTCAGAATTCTGAGCCGTCAGCGTGGACGAGAGTTGATAAACGCCCAGCAAATCAGCACATTTGGTGCCGAAACGTCTTCTTGATCGCACCCAGGAGGTCGCCGGTTCGAGCCCGGCTAGCTCCATCCTCAGACATACCTGCAAAGCTGCCGCTTTCTGCGGCGTCTGGATCCAGGACCGCACGGCAAGATCGCGATTGGGCATCAGATGCCCTTGTAGCGGGCGAGCTGCTCGTCCTCTCGACGGGGCGGAAGCGACCGATCGTCTCGGTCGACTTCGTTCCGTACGATTCGTCACTGTAGGTCGCGACACGGCCCGCCGACGGGCGGCGCTTTTGAGGGAACGTGAGGCACGCTTTGGAACGCGACGACGATCAACCGCCCGAACGGGACCTCGACCCGGTCCGCGACAACGTCGCCCCCGACGAGGAGCCGCTCAAGCCGGGCCTGCTTCGCCGCAACGGGCAGGCCGTGGCGCGAGGTGCTTGGGCCGGGCAACGATCGAGAGCTAGCAGCTTTCCGCCGCCTGATCGACCTCGAGCAGACGCTCTACCAGCAATATTGCAAGCACGGATTGACTGAACCCGAATACGCGCTCCCTCGCCTCCAGAACGAGATCGAGCGCAGCGACCCTGACTACGTCGGCCCGATCATCCAAGACGACTTTCCGGAGATCAATTTCGAAGACAACCTCTGCCTCGCGAACCTCGGCCGGCTCGTCGCCGCGATGGACGGCTATCTGGAAGTTCGCGCAATCTTTCCCGACGAGAACGCGCTCCTGCTCCAGGAGCCCGGACCCGACCACCTCGACGACGGCGCAAGCTGACCCCAACAGCAAGCTCCACCACGCGCACCGGCGACCGCACATGGGAACCGACCCTCCTGCGCGCGCACACGGTCGCGTTTAGGCTAGCCGGTCGACCGCTACACCCGAATCCTGCAAGACGCCGAGAGCAGGGCTCTTACGCGGCGTGCGGATTCTCGAGTTTGCCTACGCAGCGCCGTTCGGCATCGGGCGGCGTCGGAACGCTCGCTGCCTCGGCGTGCGGCCCAGCGCGAGGGGCTGGAGGGGCCAGAGCCCGCTCCGCGCG
>Ga0302324_100024372_pt1 | contig 11659 bp, 6 predicted proteins | sample Palsa_T0_1_FD_201949 | JGI IMG/M metagenome (GOLD analysis project Ga0302324, IMG submission 201949) | Peat permafrost microbial communities from Stordalen Mire near Abisko, Sweden - Palsa_T0_1 | ecosystem: Environmental > Terrestrial > Soil > Palsa > Peat permafrost | place: Sweden: Abisko... | reverse complement strand
CCGAGGGAAGTCCGACGCCTTGGTCTCGATATATTTCGGTCAGGGCGTAAACCGCTCCGTGCAGCAGAATCGGCCCGTGCCCCGGGTCCAGCATCGACAATACCCGCTGCGCCTTGCCCAGCGCGTAGGCCAGCAGGATGGATGTCCGGCCGTGTTCGATATTCTGCCGCCACCACGCGTTGATCTCGCTCGCCAGCGCCGCGGGCTCGCGCCATCGGTACAGCGGCAGACCAAAGGTGCATTCGGTAATGAAGGTGTGGCAGGGGACAAGTTCAAATGGCGTGCAGGTTGGGTCCGGGGCGGTCTTGTAGTCGCCGCTGAATACCCAGACTTCGCCTCGATGCTCAAGCCGAACCTGCGCCGATCCGAGCACATGGCCCGCCGGGTGAAGCGATACATTCACACCATTGATCGAAATGCTCTGGCCGTAGGGTATCGAATCAACAACGATATCCGATCCAAGTCGCTTTCTGAGAATTCCGGCACACGCCTCGGCCACGAGGTAGCGCTTTGATCCCCGCAGCGCGTGATCGGAGTGCGCATGGGTGATCACCACGCGATCCACCGGTTGCCACGCATCGATATAAAAATCGCCAATGGGGCAGTAGAGGCCGCATTCGGTAGGAATGATCAGGACAGATAAAGACATATACCTCCATGTGTTATATCGATGCTGCGACTACTTGGGAGCCAGCAATGTCCCGGGGCGTGGCCGCTTACGATTGATTTCCACAACTTCCGCAGGCTCGATACGCAGAATTACGTAGAATAAGACCGCTTAGTCGCCGTTAGAGCAGCAAGTCGGAACGCTTAGGATTTTGCCGAACGGGGCCGCTTGGTTGCAGTCAGGGTCCAACAAGCCTTCGAGATCGCATTGCAACGCCACCAGGCGGGGCGTTTGGTCGAAGCTGAACGGCTCTATCGGGAGGTCCTCGGGCAGCAACCGGGGCATGCCGATGCGACGCACTATCTGGGTGTGCTTGCCCATCAGTGTGGACGAACTGACGCCGCTGTCGAGCTGATCCGCCGGTCGCTCGTAGCCAATCCCCTCAGCGCTGTCGCGAATTACAATCTGGGCAACGCCCTGAGAGACCAAGGAGAAATCGATGAGGCAATTGGCGCCTATCGGCAGGCCCTGGCACATCGGCCCGCCTTCCCCGATGCCTATAGCAATCTTGGCGATCTCTTGAAAAGCAAAGGAGAGCTTGATGAGGCAGTGGCTGCCTATCACCGGGCGCTTGAGCTTGACCCCAACCACGGCCAAGCCCACAACAATCTAGCCATTGCGCTTGAGGCGAAGGGGCAACTCGATGAGGCCATCGCTGTCTTTGGTCGGACCGTTCGGCTCCGACCCAATCACGCGGCAGCGCACAACAATCTCGGCAATGCGTTGCGCAAAAAGGGGCAGTTCGATAAGGCCGCAGCCGCCGCCCGTTTAGCCATTGACCTGGACCCAGACTTTCCAGAGGCGTACAACAATCTTGGCAATGCGCTGTTAGGCAGCGGACGACTCGACGAAGCTTTAGCGGCCTATTCCAAGGCCCTTGCGTTGCGGCCCCGCTATGCCGAAGCGCTTGTTAATCTCGCTACGGTCCTGAAAGACAAAGGACAGCTCGATGAGGCGATTGCCGCCTCTCGCCAGGCGATTCTTATCAGCCCCAATCTGCCTGAAGCCCACTACAACCTTGGCAACGCCCTGAGAGACAGCGGACAGATAGACGAGGCTATCATTGCCTATCGCAAGGCCATCGCGCTAAGGCCGTCGTGTGCCGAAGCACACGATAATCTTGGCAATGCTTTGAGAGATAACGGCCGCCTTGACGAAGCGATAGCCGCCTACCGCCGGGCAATCTGTCTTGCTCCCAACTCTGAACGCGCTCACAGCAACCTTGGCAACGCGCTCAGAGAAAATGGGCAGATCGACGAGGCCGTCGACGCCTGTCGCAAGGCGGTCGGCTTTGCGCCGGCGTGGACGAACTTGGGACACGCGCTCAAAGATCGAGGTCAACTTGATGAGGCTATTGCGGCGTATCGACAGGCAATCGCTCTGGCACCCGGCGATTTTCAAGCGCACAGCAATCTTGTCTACGCGCTGCATTTTCATTCCGACTATGACACCCGTGCCATTTACCATGAGGCCATGCGCTGGAGCCAGAAATTTGCAGAGCCTTTAGCGCCCTTGTTCCGGCCTCATGACAACGATCCCGATCCTGAGCGCTCTCTACGCATCGGCTACGTCTCGCCTGACTTCCGCTCCCACCCGCTTGCCCACAACTTTCTGCCGCTGGCGCTTTCCCATGATCGAGAGCAGTTTCATGTGATCTGTTATTCGTCGGTTCTGCGGCCCGACGCCATGACCCAGCAGCTCCGCGCATTGGGAATGGAATGGCGCGAACTCGCCACCGCCTCCGATGAGCAATTAACGGAACTGATTCGAAGGGACAGGATCGACATCCTGGTTGACCTTTCGATGCACATGGCCAACAACCGTCTTCTGGTCTTTGCCCGTAAGCCGGCGCCGGTGCAGGCAACTTGCCTGTGCAGCATGGGCACGACGGGCTTGCCAATGATCGACTACCGCATCAGCGATGCTTACGCCGATCCCCCAGGCTTCAATGATGCCTTTTACATGGAGGAAACGGTCCGTCTGCCCGATTGTTACTTCTGCCACAAGGCTCCGGGCGATTCGCCTTCGGTCAATGCTGTTCCCGCGGCGCGGGCGGGGCATATCACCTTCGGGAGCATTAATAACTTCTGCAAAGTGACACCCCAGGTCCTCAAGCTCTGGAGTCAAATCCTTGCAGCGCTGCCCGACTCGCGGCTGCTGGTTCGTTGCCCGCCCGGCAGCGCGAGGGCGCACGTGCTGGACGTGGCGGCGGAGCGGGGCGTAGCGGCAGATCGCATCGAGTTCCTTGCGCGGCATCTACCCGCGGATGAGTATCTTCGCCTGCATCACCGGCTAGACATCTATCTCGATCCGTTTCCGTATGCCGGGCACACCACGAGTTTGGATGCCCTTTGGATGGGAGTGCCGTTAATTACGCTGGCCGGCCAAACCGATGTCGGACGCGCTGGTGTATTCCTGCTGACCAATCTGCACATGGAGGAGTTGATTGCGCAAACCGAGGAGGGGTATCTGCAAAACGCCGTCGAATTGGCCCGCGATCTGCCTCGTCTGGCGGCGTATCGTGCCACCTTGCGCGAGCGCATGTTGAAATCGCCGCTGCTCGATACGCCGCGCTTCGCCCGCAACATCGAAGCGGCCTACCGTACAATGTGGCGGAAGTGGTGCCAGAGGGCTTGATTTGTCGTTTGACGATCGCAACGGGATATTGGCATGACGGCAATGGTTGCACTCACGCTTGAACAAGCTTTTGATCTTGCCTTGCAGCGTCAGCAATCAGGCCTCTTGCGCGAAGCAGAGCAGCTTTACCGGCAGATCCTTGCTCAACAGCCCGGGCATGTGGATGCGCTGCACAATCTGGGTGTCCTTGCCCACCAGGTGGGACGGGACGATTCCGCGATCGACTTATTCCGCCAGGCTATCGCGCTGCGAGCTAACTTACCCCAAGCGTATACCAATCTTGGCAATGTACTCAGAGGCCGCGGGCAGTTCGAGGGCGCTATTGCCGCCTATCGCCAGGCGATCGCTCTAAGCCCCGACAGCGAGGACGCGCACAACAACCTCGGACATGCCCTGCAAGGTAAAGGGCAAATTGATGAGGCCATCGCCGCTTATGGGCAGGCCATCGCGCTCCGGCCCAACGATGCCGCCGCCTACAGTAATCTTGCTAATTCCCTTAGAAGCAAGGGGCGTCTCGACGAGGCTATCGCCGCCGCGCAACAGGCTCTCGCCCTCGATCCAGTCTTGGCGGGCGCGCACAATAATCTCGGGAATGCCCTGCATTGCCAGGGGAGACTTCGTGAAGCCATCGCCGCCTACCGTCAGGCCATCGCCCTCAAATCCGATTTGCCCGAGGCTCACAGCAGTCTGGGCGCTGCTCTCTTGGACGATCGACAGTTCGATCAGGCGATCGTTGCATTTCGCCAGTCCATCGCTCTCAGACCCAGCGCTTTTGCATATAGCAATCTTGGCAATGCCCTGCAAAGCACGGGGAAACTTGACGATGCCATCGCAGCCCATCGGCAGGCGGTTGTGTTGGACCCGACGATACCCCAGGCGCAAAGCAATCTCGCCAACGCATTGAAAGAATCGGGGCAACTTGATTTGGCGATCACCGTCTATCGCCAAACAATCGCGCTCAGTCCCCATGTAGCCCAATACCACAGCAAGCTTATCTTCTCGCTTCATTACCATCCGGCATACAGCGCTCACGCCATCGCGGCGGAACTCGAGCGTTGGAATCTTGTGCATGCCGAACCGTTGCGACAGTTTATTCAACCGCACGCCAATGATCTGAGTTCCGACCGGCGGCTGAGGATCGGATATCTCTCACCCGATTTTCGCCAACACGCCGTCGGGCAAAACCTCTTGCCGCTGTTTCTTCATCACGATCGAAATCTATTGGACATCACCTGCTATGCCCATGTCCAACGGCCCGACGCGATGACCCGCAAATTTGAGCAACATGCCGATCGTTGGCGCAACATCGTTGGGCTTGCCGATGAACAGGTCGATAGGCAGATCCGCGAAGATCAAATCGACATTCTCGTCGACCTGTCGCTGCACTCGCCCAATAACCGGCTGCTGATCTTCGCCCGGAGGCCGGCGCCGGTGCAGGTGACATTCGTGGGTTACCCCGGCAGCACGGGAATGCGCGCGATCGATTATCGCCTCTCCGATCCGTATCTCGATCCGGCCGGTACGGATGAATCGTGCTACAGCGAGCGCACCATTCGCCTGCCCGACAGCTTCTGGTGCTACGACCCTCTCGAAGGCAGGGCAGTGCCCGTCAACCGCCTGCCGGCGCTGGAGAGCGGCGTGGTCACTTTTGGATGCCTCAACAGTTTCTGCAAGATTCATGAGGGCGTTCTTTCTCTTTGGGCGCAGGTGCTTGGAAAAATACCCCACTCCCGACTCCTCATGCTGGCCCACCCGGGCAGCTATCGTCAATGGGCGGTGGATCGATTTGCCCAGGCAGGAGTTGATCCCAAGCGGATTGAGTTTGCCCCGCCTCGCCCGCGTCGAACGTATCTGGAACTTTATCATCGCATCGACATCGGCTTGGACAGTTTTCCCTACAACGGCCACACGACTAGCCTCGATTCGTTTTGGATGGGCGTGCCGGTGGTGACACTGGTAGGACAGAAGCCCGTTTCGCGGGCGGGATGGTGCCAGCTTTCCAACCTCGGAGTGCCAGAGCTCGCTGCGCGAACACCCGAGCAATTCGTCGAGATCGCGGTGGCGCTCGCGCTGGACTTGTCCAGACTTGGTGCGCTGCGCTCGACGCTCCGGAGGCGGATGGAGCAATCACCGCTGATGGATGCACCGCGCTTTGCCCGCAACATCGAGGCGGCGTATCGACAGATGTGGGCGCGGATGACCGCGGCTCATGCCGATTCCGAGTCAGCTCGGCCCGGGACTGAATCGGCGGATCCTTGAGCGGTCGCTCTGTTTGACGTGCTCGATGCTTCGCTGGCGGCGCGCAGCGCGCGGCTCCTGGCGAATTCCTCCAGATCGTATCCGTGATGTTTCGCCGATGACACGAGCAGCTCGACGTGATTGATCGTCCGTTCCAGCTGCGCGCGGAAATGAGACAGCCGGCGGTTGAAATAGTTGTACGGAAGCAGGCATAAAATCGCGATCCCCAGCCCGCACGCAGTGGCGATCAGCGCCTCGGCGATCCCGCCGCTTACCTTCGTCGGGGCGAGCTGCTCATCCCCGACGAAACTGAACGATTTCATGATGCCCGTGATGGTGCCCAGCAGTCCCAACAGCGGAGCGAGGGTAATCAGCGTTCCCAGCACCCATTGCAGCTTCTCGCCGGATTCCAGCTCAGCCGATGCGCGAAGCTGCATCGCCCCAAGCAGCGAGCTGTGCGCATGCAACAGCCCCTCATGAACGGTTTCGAGAAACGGATCGCTGGGCCGATCTGACAGCTCGAGCGCTTTCTGGAATTCGCCGGCGGCAATTGCGTCGAAACTGCTCTCCAATTCCGCGGAGTGCGACCGAAGATGCAGACTCCACCACCACAGCGATCGCTGGAGAACGATGGTGATCGCAGCGATCAGCGCTACCAGAATCGGCCACATGATCGGGCCGCCTTCATTGAAGTAATCAACGATAATATTTGCCAGGAGAGGATTCATAGGGGTTACTCGTGTTTGCGTTTGAACTCGATGATGATTTCGTCAACCCGCACGGGGCCGGGCTTGAAGCGCCATTCTTCGCGAATTGTGCGCACCGCCGATTGGTTGAGCAGCGGGTACGGACACGGCTGTATCGCCTCGGCGGAGGTGACGCGGCCATCTTCGCCGACGGTGAATCGAACCAGAATCGATCCATGCTGCCCTGCGAGGTCCGCCTCCAGCGGATACTCGGGCGCGGGTTGCTGCCCTTCGCCCTGACCATAGGTGAGCCGTTGAACGGCAGGAGCTTCCTGATTGGTCGCCCGAGTCGGAACCGCCTGTTCGATCGAGGTGGTGTGCGTCGGCCCGGATGTGGGAAGGGCGAACGCCACTGCCGCCGTCGGCGCGGCGACGGCGGCGATGGGCGGAGGTGGCGGCGGCTCCAGCGCCGGTGCTGGTTGCGCCGCCGGAGCGGCCGAGCTTGGTGTCGGAGACTCGTTCCGTGTCAGCTCAACGTGAATTAGCGTTGCCTGCACAGGCGACAATGTCTTCGTCGGCGCGGATCGTGGCATATACGGCAGTAGAATGCCGGTGATCCCCACGGCAACACAACCGACCCATACGACCGCAGTTCCGATCGGTGCCAGTTTAACCGCTGCGGAATTCGCATCAGTCTGGTTTGCCATGGCTCTCTCCCAAATCAGATTCGGCATACGATTGATCCAACTATTCCCCACCGGGGTGGCCGCTTAAGCCGCCACCCCAGTTGCTGCAGCAGCGCTAAAACTCGTAAGTCAACCCGGCAAAAAAACCGAGCCGCGGACCATATTGCGGCGCACCGACGCCAATGCCGCTCCCGTTCCGAATCTGATATTTCTCGTCGAAGACGTTCACGACATCGGCACGGAACTTGATGTTGTTCCCGTTCATGCCCCACCCCTTGAATATATGCTCGTAGCCCACGTTAACCGGATAATGCGGCTGCACTACACCGGTGTTTGCAAAGCCGTCTCGCAAGCCCGTGGCGGCGAGAAAGTCGAGATAAACCATGTCGTTTTTCCACTGGTACGAAGCACCGGCCGAGCCGGAAAATTCCGCCTCGTGGTCCAGGTGAATGTTATGGTTGGCGATGTAATCGAACTCTGCGGCATCGATTTGCGCCTGTTGCGAGTCGATGTCGTGAGCCGATGTCTCCACCCAATTGAAGTTGGTGTAGAGCGAGAGACCGCCCTCGCGATATTCGGTGCCGATCTCGCCGCCATACACCTTGCCGCTCTTGTAGTTGAAGGGCGTCTCAATGAGGGCCTCACCAAACTGGCCCAGGTCGATCAGGTTGTGCGCAATTTTGTAAAAGCCATCAACGGTGACGCTCCAGGGCGCGGTGATCTGGTGAGTAATTCCCAGATCGAAGTAGTGTGATTTTTCCACTTTTGGGGGGTCGGAAAGAAAAACGCTCGGCGAATTGGTCGTGCCGGCGAATTTCTCTGCCGTTCCCACTCCCGTGTTCTGAATGGGGGGCGTGACGAAGTAGCGGGCGTAACCACCATGAATGGTGGTTGCTTTGTCGATTTTCCAGACCAGATTGACGCGCGGGCTGATCTGGTCGTCGGTGTCGAAATTCGAATCGAAGCGATCGTACCGCAGGCCGTAATTGAGCGTCACATGGGGATTGATTCGCCACTCATCCTGGCCATAGATGCCGCTTTCCCAGGCTTGATTGGTCGAGTTATCGACGATGTATTCCGGCACATCCGATGCCTGATTCCCGGTCGCCGGATCGACCGCGAACACGCCCGTGTCGGTGTCCAGTTTTTCATACGTGAAATCAGTGATAAACCCGGCGCGAACGGTGTGGTCATCGTTCAAGGCATAAGAAGAATCGAACTGGACGCCGTCGGTGATGAAATTGTTGTAGATTCCGCTGGCGACGCCCTGAAAGATCAGGTCTCTCGTGGGATCGGGGTTGTAGGTAATTTGAGCGTAGCGCGAAAAGCCCGAAAGCTGCAATGAGAACTTGTCCGCCGTCTTCTGATAGGACAGGACCGTGTAATACTCCTGCTCGTTTTGGTTCTCGTTAATTTTGGAAGAGTCATCGGATGGAAAACCAGAGACACCGGCAAGCGAAAAGGCGGGGGTGAGGCCGGACGTATCGGGCAGTTCAAAATCGGCATAGGACGCGTTGGTGAGCAGACTGATTCGGCTCGTGTCGTCGGGACGGTAAGCGATATAGGCGAACAGCTTTTGCTGATTCGTGTAATCGTGAATGGGCCGATGCGTTCCGGTGGGATTTTCGATTCCGATGTCGTTGTGATTGGAGGATGCAACGATAAAGTAATCCCACTTGCCTGATGTCCCACCCAACTGCAGCGACGGCTCGATCGTGTCGTAGCTCCCGCCATAGAGCGACAGCTCATTGTGGTTCAGGTTTGCACCGGACTTGGTGGTGACGTCAATGATTCCAGCGGTGTGGAAGCCGAATTGGGCAGGCAGACTGCCGTCGATCAGCGTGACCGAGTCAATCAGACGGGTGTCCAGTTCCTGTCCGAATCCATTGAGCGGCTGGGGAAGCAGCACGCCATTGACGCGGTAAGTTGTGTTGGCGTGCTCGCCGCGGACGTGTTCCTGTCCGAATGAATCCTCGACCACCCCCGGAGCCCTCAGCAGCACGTTTTGAAACGGAGCGTTCGAACCGCCGGGGATCGTATTGATCTGCTCCGGTCCTTGCGCGTAGCTTGTCGCGCCAAGGCTGGGTGCAATCTGTTCTCGCTGCTCATCCAATTCGGAAGTGACGACCACCTTGCCCACCTCATTTGGAGCAGTGGCAGGGGGTGTTTCATTTTGTTGAGTCGTTATGGAGTTCACATCTGATGCATTGGGCTGTGTCGTCGGAGGAGGTGTGCTCAGATTTGCAGTCGCGGGTGCTGCGGTTGGCGGAGGCAGCTCGACCGATGCCGTCGTCGGGGGAGCCGATGGATTGACTGCCGTTGGCAATTCAATCGATGGCGGCGGCGGCGGTAACGTGGCGGACGTTGTCGGTGATTTTTCGATGCTGGGCGAAGTTGTGGATTGGGCGCGGACGGCACCGGAGTTGGCAAATCCAACCCACAGTGCCGCCACGGCCAGAAGGCCATTGCGTGTGCGCATGGTAGTCGCTCCATGAAGGGGAGTGATGAATTGTTTTTTCGCCCGAGGAATCACAACCGACGCGCGCATCCGCGCCACGGCATCATCCAGGAACGAACGAAAATGAATTCAGACGAAGCGCCCATGGTGGACCCCGGCAATCGATCCGCACGGGTAGCAGGCGAGGAATCAGAGGAACGGCCAGCAGAGTGAGGAACGCGATCCAAACGCCCAGCCAAATCAGCACTGACGTCCAGGAATAGACGATGAGGGCCATGTGCAATTGCGCATGAACCTCGCAGTTGTTTTCATCATGCTCATGCTCCCGATGGACGGGAAGCTGGCGCAAATTCGCAGGAGGGATGGGCGCGGCCGAAGCCTCGGCCTGATCATTGAGCCGATCTTCCAATTCGTGCGCCCAGTTATGAACGTATTCGAGCGCACCGCTGCCAATGAGGAAAAAGGTGCCCAGAAGCGCATATGTTGCGAGAGAACGCACGAGATTCAGTTTTCTCCAAATGCAAGTCACTGTCAAGAAGAAATGCCTTAGCCGCCATCGAACGGATAAATTGTGCACAAGATTTCTCACGCACTGCCCCTGCCCGGCGTAGCGGCCTTTAGCCGCCATCAACGCCAGTCAAAACAATCGATCATTTCACCCTGCCCATTCCATAGGTAGACGCATCGGCCCCAAAATGGGATAAAACCCCTTGAATGAATCACTTGGAATTCATCCTCTATACCGTGGCGTCCGTCTTTCAATTTGCCGCGCTGGTCTTTGCCGCGCTCATGATCATGGCCAAAGGTGATAAACGGCCCTGGATCATGCTCTTTGTGGCGATGGGGGTGATGCTGGTTCTGCGGGTACTAACCGTTGCCCGCGGCGGAGGCTTGCCGACGCCATTTTTTCATTTCGTTTCAGCATTCTGCTCCGTGGCGGTTTCCTTCTTATTATTCGGTTGCCTCTTTTTCGTGCGCCAGCTCTCGCGCGCCGAACGCCAGAGCGCGGCGATGGCGATGCGCCGAGGCGCCGAACGGGATGATGCTCGAACGCGCCTCGCCGCCGCCATGCAGGCCGCGGAAGTGGCGACATGGGTATGGGCGGTGCCGGGCGATAGGCCCTTTGCGGATGAGTCGCTTGCCGAGATGTTCAATCTTTCGCCGAACGATGGCCGTGACCAGGCGGTGGGGCGTTATCTGCAATCGGTTCATACCGACGACCTCCCTCGGGTTCGCAAGGCCCTGGCCGACGCATTGACAAGCGCGGTCTCAACCTACGAAGCGGAATATCGCGTCGCCAAGCCTGACGGTTCATGGCGATGGCTGGCAACCCGCGGCCGAATCGACCGCGACTCGAGCGGCACGGCCGAGCGCGTCATCGGTGTTGTGCTCGATATCACCGCCCGAAAACAGAGCGAACTCGCCGTGCTCGAAGCGCAGCGCGAAACAGAAGAGCGCTTACGGCATCTGGCCGATACCCTTCCGCAGCTTGTCTGGATCAGCGGCGCCGATGGAATCAGCGAGTTCTACAACAAACGATGGTACGACTTTGTCGGCACGGGCATTGATCAACCCATCACCAATGCCCGGGCGCTCCATCCCGACGATCGCCAGGCCTCCGCGGCGAACTGGGCTCGCGCCTTGGCCACGGGAGAACCCTATGAAATCGAATGCCGGGTGAAGCGAAGCGACGGAGAATACCGCTGGTTTCTCGCGCGCGCTCTGCCCCTGCGCGATCGCGAGGGGCGGATCACCCAGTGGTTCGGCACCTGCACTGATATTCACGAGCAGAAGCGCAATGAGGAACTGCGCGAGCGCCTGCTGATCGAGGAGCGAGGCGCTCGGGAGGAGGCTGAACGCAACAATCGCATGAAGGACGAATTTCTCGCGACGCTGTCGCACGAGCTGCGAACGCCGCTCAATGCGATCATGGGATGGGCTGAGCTGATGAAGCGACATCAAGACCAGCAGACGCTGCGCGAGGGGGCCGAGGTGATCGAGCGAAATGCGCGGATTCAGACCCAGTTGATCGAGGACTTGCTCGATATGAGCCGAATTGTTTCGGGAAAGATTCGTCTGGAGGTGGGGCCGCTCAATCCCGCCGGTTTTGTCGATGCGGCAATCGAAACAGTCATCCCTGCCGCAAAAGCCAGGAATATTCGTGTCCAGGCGGATATCGAACGGGGGGCCGGCATTGTGCTCGGCGATGCGAGCCGGCTACAGCAGGTGATTTGGAACTTGCTCTCAAACGCCATCAAATTCACGCCATTGGGCGGCACGGTGCGAA
>Ga0302324_100024370_pt1 | contig 11659 bp, 9 predicted proteins | sample Palsa_T0_1_FD_201949 | JGI IMG/M metagenome (GOLD analysis project Ga0302324, IMG submission 201949) | Peat permafrost microbial communities from Stordalen Mire near Abisko, Sweden - Palsa_T0_1 | ecosystem: Environmental > Terrestrial > Soil > Palsa > Peat permafrost | place: Sweden: Abisko... | reverse complement strand
GTATTCGCTGATCAGGTGCGTGTGCCTGCGGTCGTAGAGCGTGCCGACGAGCACGAAGAGCGCTCCGGTGGAAATGCCGTGGTTCAGCATCTGGTACACCGCGCCCTGGAGCGCCGTGGGGGTGAAAGCGAAGATGCCGAGCACGACGAAACCGAGGTGGCTCACGGAAGAGTAGGCCACCAGGCGCTTCAAGTCCGTTTGCACCATGGCTACCAGAGCGCCATAGAGGATGCCAATGATCGCGAGAACGGCGACGTACGGCGCAAGGCGATGCGCCGCCTCCGGGAACAGGGGCACACAGAAGCGCACCATGCCGTAGGTGCCCATTTTGAGCAGGACGCCGGCCAGCACGACCGAGCCGGCCGTCGGCGCTTCGGTGTGCGCGTCGGGCAGCCAGGTGTGCAGCGGGAACAGCGGCACCTTGATCGCGAAGGCCAGGAAAAAGGCGCCGAAAAGCAGGAGTTCGGTGCGGAACGGGAGGGTCAATTGTCCGGTGGTGAGCATGGCCTGGATGCGGGGCAGGTCGAACGTGCCGCTCAATTCATAGAGCCAAACCATGGCGACGAACATGAGAATGGAGCCGAGCATGGTGTAGATAATGAACTTGAGCGCTGCGTAGACGCGCCGCTCGTGTCCCCAGATGCCAATCAGAAAGTACATGGGAATGAGCATGGCTTCCCAGAAAAGAAAAAAGAGCACCAGGTCGAGCGAAAGAAAAACTCCGATCACACCGGTTTCGAGGACCAGTAGGGAGATGAAGAAGCCCTGGACGCGCTGGTCGATCGATTTCCAGGACGTCAGCATCGCCACCGGAATCAGGAAGGTGGTCAGCAGCACGAGGAACAGGCTGATGCCGTCGACGCCAAGGTGGTAGTGGACCGGCGGGGCGGGAATCCAGGTGTGCATTTCCTCGAATTGATACTCCGCCGTTCCGGTCTTGAAGCCCGGGAGAAGAAGCAGGGACAACGCAAATTCAATCAGCGCAATCGCGAGAGCGACGCGGCGTATCCACGCGTGGTCCTCGCTGCGCAGCAGCAACAATGCCGGCACGCCCGCCAGGGGCAGGAGCGTCAGGAGCGTAAGCAAATGAGAGGAGGGCATATCAGCCGGCCATCCAGACCAGCACGATCGTGAGCAGCACCGCGCCGAGAACCACCCAGGTGGCGTAGGTTCGTGTGTTTCCGGAATTCAGGCGCCGCACGCGTTCGCCGAATTCCTCCGAGCCGCGCGCGATGCCGTTCACGGTACCGTCGATGACGCGCTCATCGACGGTCTGCCACAAGACGCGCGTCGAAATCCACAGTAGGGGACGGACGATGACGGCCGCGTAGATTTCGTCGATGAAGTACTTGCCGGAAAGCAGGCGATAGGGCCCGCTCAGGGATTCCGCAATACGGTCGGGAAGCTCGGGGCGACGGATATAGAGCCACCACGCCAGAAGAAAGCCGAGCAAACCGGCGATCACGGGTGCGCCAAGCAGCGCCGCGAGCAGTTCGCTGCCGGCCTGATTGGCTGCGGCTGTTTCGGGCACGCCGAAAACGGGGCCCAGAAAACGCGCAAATAAATCCGTACCGCCGAAAAGATGGGGGGCGGCCCACCATCCCCCGGCGACCGACAGGACCGCGAGCACGACCAAAGGAACGAGCATGTTGGGGGGCGATTCGTGCGGGTGCACGGAATGATGATCGTAGCGAGCTTGGCCATGAAACGTGAGGAAGAGGAGGCGGAACATGTAGAACGACGTCAGTCCGGCGGTGAGGATGCCAAGCCAGTAGAGCGGGGCATTGGCGTACGGGCCGGAATGCGCAGCCAGCAATATGGCGTCCTTGCTGAAGAAGCCGGAAAAGCCGGGCGTGCCGGCGATGGCGAGTGTCGCGGCAAGCATGCAGCCGTAGGTCCACGGGATGCTCTTGGCGAGGCCGCCCATGCGGCGCATATCCTGTTCGCCGCCCATGGCGTGCATGACGCTGCCGGCGCCGAGGAACAGCAGTCCTTTGAAGAAGGCGTGCGTCATCAGGTGGAAGACGCCGGCGCTGAAGGCGCCGACGCCGCAGCCCAAGAACATGTAGCCCAACTGGCTGATGGTGGAGTAGGCCAGAACTTTCTTGAAGTCGGTCTGAACCAAGGCGATCGTCGCCGCGAAGAAAGCTGTCACCATGCCGATGGTGGCGACGGTGGTCATTGCGGCAGGCGCGTGGAGAAACAGCAGGTGCGAGCGGGCGATCATGTACACGCCCGCGGTCACCATGGTGGCTGCGTGCATCAACGCGCTCACCGGCGTCGGGCCTTCCATGGCGTCGGGCAGCCAGACGTAGAGCGGAATCTGCGCCGACTTGCCCGTGGCGCCGGCCAGCAGTAGCAGTGAGATCGCGGTCAGTACGCCATGCCCGGCGGTTTCCACCGGCATTGCCGAGGCGCTCTGAAAAACGGGTGCGAAGTCGAGCGTGCCGAATTGGCGAAACAGCAGGAACAGCCCCAGAAGAAAGCCAAAGTCGCCGATGCGGTTGACCCAGAATGCTTTGTCTCCGGCATCGGTGGCGGTTTTTTTCAAGAACCAGAAGCCGATGAGCAGGTAGCTGCAGAGGCCCACGCCTTCCCAGCCGACGAAGAGCAGCGTGTAGTTGGCGGCGAGCACCAAGGTCAGCATGAAAAACATGAACAGGTTGAGATAGGAAAAGAAGCGGCGGTATCCGGCATCATCGGCCATGTAGCCGGTCGAATACAAGTGGATGAGCCAGCCGACGCCGGTCACCACGAGCAGCATCACGATCGTGAGCGCGTCGACTTGCAAGGCGTAGTCGGCGCGGAAGGTGCCTGCGGCGATCCAGGTGAAATAGGAGTGCACCCAGGGGATTTGGGTCGCGTCGAGGCCAGCGAACTCGCGCACCATCTCGACTGCGGCCAGGAACGAAAGCCCGGTGGTGCCGAGCGCCACGCTGTTGGTTGCCGCGCGCGACCAGCCCCGGCCGAAAATGCCGTTGGTCGCCGCACCGAGCAGGGGCAGCAGCGGAATGATCCAGAGATGTTCGAGCACGAACATTCGGTGTCGTTTAGAGCTTGAGCAGATTGACTCGTTCGACGTTGAGCGACTGCCGGTTGCGCGCAATCAGGATGACGATGCCCAGACCAACGGCGGCTTCGGCCGCGGCCACGACGATGACGAAGAAAACAAAGACCTGTCCTTGCAACTGGCCGAGGGCGCGGCTGAAGGCCACGAACGCCAGGTTCACCGCATTGAGCATCAGCTCAATGGCCATGAAGATGGTGATAATGTTCCGCTTGAAAACGAAGCCCACGACTCCCAGGCCAAACAGAATGGCGCTGAGCGTCAAGTAATAAGAAATCGGAACCACCGCTTTCTCCTCCCGCGTTCAGACAGTCGGGCCGGCCGCACCCGCCCCATTCTTCGGCGCAGTTTCAGGCGACGCAGTTTCAGGCGGCGCTTTTTCAGTCACAAGGGCGCGCCTATTCACTCCTCTTTGCCAAGACCAAAGCTCCGAGCATGGCGATGAGGATCAGTATCGACGTCAGCTCGAAGGGAAACGCGAAATTCTGGAAGAGCAGCAACGACAGACTCCGGGTGGCGCCCTCGGGTGTAGGTTGCGTCGGCATGGACGCCGAGGCCCGAGCCACGCGATAGGCCAGCTCCAGGAGCAAGAAAATGGCCAGCGGAATCCCGGCATAGTGAGCCGCATGGCTGACGTTGGTGCGTTCCTCGGCGCCGGCGTTCAGGAGCATGATGACGAACAAAAACAGGACCATGATCGCGCCGGCGTACACGATGATCTGGATGGCGGCCACAAATTCCGCCTCGAGCAACAGGTAGAGTCCGGCGAGCGCTACCATCACGACGATCAGCGAAAGCGCGCTATGAATCGGGTGGCGTTGCAGGATTAGGTTGATGGCACCGGCCACAGCAATGGCCGCCAGCACCAGGAAGATGGCGAGCTGCGCGGTCATTTCCGGGCCACCACGGCCAGGCTCGTCAGCACCACGTTGGCCAGCGTCAGGGGCAGCAAGAACTTCCAACCGATGTCCATGAGCTGATCGTAGCGAAAGCGAGGCAGGGTCCAGCGCACCCAGACATACACGAAGAGGATCACAAAGACCTTCGCTAGAAACCAGAAAGGCCCCTGCGCCAAATCGACAAAGCCAGGACGCGTGCAAACGAAGGCCAGTGCGCACAGACCCAGCCCCAAGGCGGGCAGTTCTATGCGGCCGATCGTCGTGGTGTAACGGACACCGTTGACAATCAGGGCGATGCCGGCAGCGGCAAAGAAAGCCGCCGGCAGATAGCGAGTCCAGGAGGATGCCGGCTCCGACGAAAAGGGCGACAGCCAGCCGCCGAAGAACAGAATCGTCGCCAGGCAGGCGACCGTAATCATGCTGGCGTATTCCGCCATGAAGAACATCGCAAACCGGAAACTCGAATACTCGGTGTGATAGCCGGCGACGAGTTCGGATTCGGCTTCGGCGAGGTCGAACGGGAGGCGATTGGTCTCCGCCACCGCGGCAGTAAAGTAGCAGAAAAAGCCCAGAATTTGCGGCAACGTGGGACTGAAGAGGTTCCAGCGAGGGAGAAAATGCCAGCTGAAGCCGCTCTGGGCTCGCACAATTTCAGACAGGTTAAAGGTTCCCGCGAGCAGCAACACACCCACGACCGACATGGTGAGCGTGACCTCGTAACTGATCATTTGCGCGGAACTTCGCAGGCCGCCCAGTAACGAATACTTGTTGTTGGAGGACCATCCCGCGAGCGCCACGCCGTAAACGCCAATGGAAGTGACCGCGAAAATGATCAGGAGTCCAACATTGACGTTGGCGATGACCAGCGGCGTGGTCTGGCCGAAGATGCGGATCGTGTCGGGGCCAAACGGGATCAGCGCGATGGACGAAATGGCCAGCGCCAGGGTGAGGAACGGCGCCAGGGAATAGACGAACTTGTCGGCGCCCGCGGGCGTCATATCCTCTTTGAACAGGAACTTCGCGCCGTCGGCCAACGGTTGCAAAAGCCCGTGCGGGCCGACCCGGTAGGGGCCGATGCGGCTCTGGATGTGCGCGGCCACCTTGCGCTCGAACCAAACGATGTAGGCAAGAGCGGTCAAGAGGAAGAAAAGCAACACCGCAATCTTGATCAGGGAGACCAGGATAATCGGATACCGCGCAAAGAGTTCGGTCACGGTTGCGCTTCCGCTTCTTGCAGGCTCTGGATCATGTTGCAGTAGCGCGTCAGGCTGCCGCTTGTGAACAGGGAATCTTCCGCCGACGAGATGGTTCCCGGAACGAAGTCGTGCAGCGTATGGCCGTTCTTGACGGCGGGCGTGGAGGGTTCGGCCGAGCCGGTGAGCAGGCTGGCCCAGGAGACGTCGTATCCGGCAACGTGCCGGCGAATTTCGTCGAATGCCGCCTCGGGTGTCCGTAGCCGGACGGCTTGACCCACGCCGTGCCGCGCCAATTGATGGGACAAGATGCGAAGGATGTCGTAGTCCGAGCGGGGTCCCATGAAATCGCCGCCTTTGCGAACGATCTGTATTTCGCCGGCGGTGTTGGTCATGGTCCCGCTTTTTTCGTAGGTCGAAAGAACCGGTAAAACGATATCGGCGAGGCGCGCCGTATCCGACAGGAATAAGTCGTGTACGACGAGCAGGTCCAGGCCGCCCAGCCGATCTGCACCGCCGAGGTTAAGCGTCTTCGCCGGGTTGGCCCCGACGACGTAAAGCGCCTTGATCTTGCCGGCGACCGCGCCGTCCAGCATCTGTCGAGCCGTAAGCCCAGGCTTGGCGTTCACCGGCGCGCCCCAGAGCGTGCCATAGACCTCGCGCGCGTTGGCGTCATCCAGGGACGCGTAACCGGGAAGCCGATCCGGGAGCAGGCCCATGTCGGCGGCGCCGCGCGAATTGGCGTAATCGCCGAGCGCCATGAATCGCGTGCGCTTGCCCTCGGCGGCGCGGGTTCCGGCGAGCTTGGCTAGGTCACCCAGGGCCACACCGTTGATCGCGGCGCCGAACAGGACGATGAGGTCGCCTTCGCTTGCCAGGGCGCTTCCAAATGCGCCGACTTCTTCACTCGATGAAACGTTGTTGGCCAGGTCCGTGATGGCCGAGGCTTCCTGGCCAGGCGCGACCAGCAGGCTCAGCTTGGCCTGGCGTCCCAGCTTGATCTCGCGAGAATTTACGATGTACAGTTGCGCGCCGTGAAGCCGGATCGCCGTGCGGATTTGCCAGGCCACGAGCGGATTCTGCACCGTCGCGTCATTGCCAACCAGCAGGAATGCGGGCGCTTCGGCGAGATCGCGCATGGTCGCGAAAGCCGCGCCGGAAGCGGCATTGTCCGCGGTCTTTGCCAGCGTGGTAACCAGCCCGGCATAGTCGGCGGTGCGGTGATGATCGATGTTGTTTGTGCCGATGGCGGCGCGGGCGATGCGCGTCAGTAAATAGTTTTCTTCGTTGGTGGTGTGGTTCGAGCCGTAAACGCCGATGGCCTCCGGTCCGTGCTGCTCTCGCACGCGCGCCAGACGAGCCGCTATTTCTTCGAGCGCTTCCTCCCAGGTGGTGGGCTGAAGCTTACCGTTGCGTCGTATCAGAGGCAGGCGCAGGCGGTCGGGATGGCGGGTGAAGTCGAATCCAAAGCGGCCCTTCACGCACAGAAACTCGTTGTTAAAGCCCGACAGGTCGCGATTATTCGCGCGCAAGATTTCGTGATTGCGGACGCTCAGCGTGGTCTTGCAACCGTTGGAGCAGTGCGTGCAAACGGTGGAGACGTACTCCATCTCCCAGGGACGCGTGTGATAGCGATAGGTGCCGCTGGTCAGCGCGCCGACCGGACAGATGTCAATGCACATCCCGCACTCTTCGCACTCGAGATGATCTTCCTGGTTAGGGATGATCACCGAGTGAACGCCGCGCTGGCCCACGCCCAGCGCTTTGACGCCCATGCCTTCGTCGCACACGCGCACGCAGCGGAAACAGAGGATGCAGCGCGGGGCATCGTAATAGACCAAGTTCGAAAATTTCACTTCCGGTGTGTGCAGCTTTTCCTCGACAAAACGGCTATGTTCGGAGCCGTAGCGAAAGGTCATGTCCTGCAGTTCGCATTCACCGCCCTTGTCGCACACCGGGCAATCCAGCGGGTGATTGGCCAGCAGGAATTCGAGCATGGATTTTCGTGCCTGGTGCACCGGTGGGGTGTCGGTGCGCACGACCATGCCGTTCGTGACCACGAGTGTGCACGCCGTTTGCAGCTTGGGGGCCTTTTCCACTTCCACCAGGCACATGCGGCACGCGGCCTGCAACGACAGGCCAGGGTAGTAGCAAAACGACGGAATCCCGATGCCTTCGCGCCGCGCCGCCTCGATCACCAAAGTGCCGGGCGCCACGGTCAGTTCGCGGTCATCGATCTTGAATTTAACCTCGGTGGTATCTGCCATGTTTTAATTGGTTACGGCGGCCTCAGCGGGCCGCGGTCAGCACTTCGGCTGACTGATAAGGGCATCGCCCCGACAGGTGTTGCTCGAATTCATGGGACCATTTTTTCACGATGCTGATCGTCGGCATCGCCGCAGCGTCACCCAGGGGACAAAACGTTTTGCCGAGCATGTTCTGGGCCAGCTCGCCGATCAAAGGGATGTCTTCGGAGCGTCCGCCGCCGGCATGGACGCGATCGAGCATCTTCTGAAGCCATGCCGTGCCTTCCCGGCAGGGAATGCACCAACCGCAGGATTCGTGTGCATAGAAATGCATGATGCGGCGCGCCACGTCCACCATGCAGGTTTGATCGTCAATGACGACCACTCCCCCCGAACCCAGCATCGAGCCGGCTTTGGCGAGAGAGTCAAAGTCCATGGGAAGGTCGATCTCGTCCGCTTTCAAAAGCGGGCAAGAACTGCCGCCAGGAATCACGGCCTTGAGTTTCCTGCCGTCCGCGACACCGCCGGCCACATCTTCGATCATTCGTTTGAGGTTGAACCCCATCGGCAATTCATAGATACCCGGCCGATTGACGTGGCCCGAGATGCAGAATAGCCGCGTGCCGCCATTTTTGGCGGTCCCCAGGCCGGCATACCATTCGGGGCCGCGAAGCAGAATCGCGGGCACGGCGGAGAGCGTCTCGACGTTGTTGATCACGGTGGGCGAGCCGTACAGGCCCACCACGGCCGGAAACGGCGGCCGAATGCGGGGGTAACCCCGCTTACCTTCGAGCGATTCCATCAACGCGGATTCCTCGCCACACTCGTAGGCACCCGCACCGGTGTGCGTGCTCAGATCGAAGTTAAAGCCGCTGCCGAAGATATTCGCTCCCAGAAGGCCCGCGGCGTAGGCTTCCTCGATCGCGGCATCCACAATGTCGAGGACGTAGCGATACTCGCCGCGGATGTAGATGTAACCGCGATGAGCACCCACAGCGCGCCCAGCGATGATGATGCCTTCGATGAGCTGATGCGGCGCCAGTTCCATGAGCGGGCGGTCCTTGCACGTGCCGGGTTCGCTCTCGTCGGCGTTGCACAGGATGTACTTCGGCTTGGCGGACTCTTTGGGAACGAAGCTCCACTTCATGCCGGTGGAGAATCCGGCGCCGCCCCGGCCGCGCAGGTTCGATTTCTTGACTTCGTCGATGATCTGCTCGGGCGACAATTCCCGGAGGGCGCGCTCGAGGCCCTTGTAGCCGTCATTTTTCCGATAGACGTCCAATTTGTGCGAGTCCGGAACGCCAAACAGGCGGCTGATGACGGGCACTTCCGCAGGATGCCGCTCGTGAACCGCCCCGGTGATGGGCGCCGAGACGGGCGGAGTCCGCTCCTTATCCAACTGGTCGAGGAGCTGATTGGTGCGTGAGGGCGTGAGGTTCTCGTAGAAATCGTAATTCACTTGCATCGCGGGCGCGCCCGTACACGCTCCGATGCATTCCACTTCTTCGAGCGAGAACACGCCGTCGGCGCTGACTTCCCTGTTGCCGATCTCCAGTTTCTTGCGAATGAAGTCGTAAAGTTCATTCGCGCCGCGCAACATGCAGGATACGTTCGTACACACCTGAACGTGATATTTACCGGCGTGCTTGCGGCGAATCATCGAATAGTATCCCAGCGTCTCGCGGACCTGCAGGGTATTGAGGTCCAGGCGGCGCGAGATTTCGGCGATCAAGTCATCGCTCACGAAACCGAAGGCGTCCTGTCCATAGAGCGCCATCGGGACCAGAGCCGAGCGTTTGACCGGATAGCGGCGGAGCAACGTCTGGAATTTTTGTTCGAGTGCCGGCGGCAGCTCCATCAGCGGTCCACTTCTCCGAGTACGATATCGGTCGTTCCGATGCAGGCGATCAGATCGGCGACCAGACCTCCCTCGGATAACTTGGGCAAGGACTGAAGATTCACGAAGGATGGCGCGCGCACCTTCACGCGGCACGGTTTGGCTGAGCCGTCGCTGGCGACAAAGAATCCGAGCTCCCCCCGAGGCGACTCAATCCGCTGATAGACCTCGCCGGGAGGGGGAGCAAAGCCTTCGGTGAAAATCTTGAAATGATAGATGAGCGCCTCCATATCGGTCTTCATCTCTTCGCGCTGGGGCGGAATAATGCCCGGCACATCGGCCCGTATCGGACCTTCGGCGGGAATCTTGTTCATCGCCTGGCGGACAATTTTTAGGCTTTCCCGCATCTCAGCCAGGCGCACCAGGTAACGTGCGTAGCAGTCGGCTTCGGTTCGCGTCGGCACGTTGAAGTCAAATTCCTCGTAACTCGAGTACGGGAAGTATTTTCGGACATCGTAATCAACTCCCGCGGCTCGCAGCATGGGGCCGGAGACACCCAGCGCGATCGCATCCTTGGCTTCGAGCACCCCAATGCCGCGCGTGCGCGACTCCCAGATGCTGTTATGCGTGAGCAACTCCTCGTAATCATCGATCCGCGAGGGCAACATGTCGATAAGACGATTGACTCGGTCCAGCCAGCCGGGCGGGGGTTCGAGCGCCAGTCCGCCGATGCGGAAGTAGCTGCTCATCATCCGCTGGCCGGAAACCATCTCGATAATGCCCAAGATCTGCTCGCGCTCGCGGAAGCAGTAGAGCATCACGGAGACCGCACCCAGGTCCATCGCGTGGGTACCCAGCCAAACCATGTGCGAGGCGATGCGCGTCAACTCCGTTAGCAAGACGCGCGCGTATTGCGCACGCTTGGGGACCTCGATCGCGAGAAGCTTCTCGACCGCCAGGCAGTAACCGAGGTTGTTCGACAGGGGCGCCAGATAGTCGATCCGGTCCGTGAGCGTAATCGCCTGGGAGTAGGTGAGCGCCTCGCAGCTCTTCTCAATGCCGGTATGCAGATACCCGATTTCCGAGCGGGCTTTGACGACGGTTTCGCCATCGAGTTCGAGGACCACCCGCAAAACTCCGTGAGTCGACGGGTGCTGCGGACCCATATTGAGGACCATCGTTTCGGTCGTGCCGACGGCCGTTTCGATCGTAGTCATCAGCGAAAGCCCTCAACCGGGTAGTCTTTGCGCAGCGGATAGCCTTCCCAATCGTCGGGCAGTAGGATGCGACGCAAATCCGGGTGACCCTCGAAGCGCACACCGAACAGATCGAAGATCTCACGCTCGTGCCAGTCGGCCGTTGGGTAGACGGGTGTCAGCGAGTCAACCGTTGGGTCGGCCCCGCTCAACCAAACGCGCAGGCGCAAACGCTGCCGGTTCGGGAGGGACACCAGGTGGTAATTCAGTTCGAATCGAGGCTCGGCGGGAAGGCGGTCGACCACCGAAATGTCGGATAGAAAATTGAATTCCAGGCTCGGCTCGGTCTGGAGATATTCCATAATCCGGCGCAGGCGCCCGCCGGGCACGACCAGGGTCAATTCGCCGCGGAACTCGATCGTTTGGGTGACCGCCTCGGGATCCCATGCGCGCAACTTCTGTTCCACCGGGCTTTGCTCTGGACTTGGAGTCGCTGGGTCCGTCACGAGGTGTGGTCTCGCCGCACGGCTGGACGGTTCCAATCCAGCGCGCCTTTCTTCCAGAGGTAGATGTACCCCGACAGTAGGATGAGGATGTACACCATCATCTCCACGAACCCGAACCAGCGCAGTTGGCGATACACATAGGCCCAGGGATAGAGAAAAACAGCCTCTACGTCGAACAGGATAAAGAGCATAGCGACCAGGTAGAACTTCACCGAAAAGGGTTGGCGAGCGTCCCCCGTCGGCGTGATGCCACATTCGTAAGGCTGCATCTTCGTCGGACTGGGTCGATGGCGCCCTACCAGGGTCGATAGGGTGAGGATCACACCCGCCAGCGCCATGGCGATGAGAAAATGTATCAACAGCGGAGCGTAAGATTGAGCCACGTTTCCCATGGTCGAGGCTATAATAACGGCGCGTGGCCGGTCGGTCAATGACTCGACGCCGGCGAGCAAATTGATCGAGTCGCCACTCTTGGTGCTTCGGCTATGGGCCTTGGCTTCAACTCCAATGTGGAGTTTGGCGCTGCCGTCTATCACGTCCAGACGGAGGATCGGGGCCTGCATCACCCGTTCGTGGACACCGTGGTGCTCTTTGGCGGCCGGGTCCTTTACCGCCGCAGCGATAGTTATCAGGATTTACTTCGTGGGACGGCCCTGGATGAGGCCGCATTGCGCGCACGCGTCGAGGGACAGCACTTGGAGGTCATGGAAGCCTT
>Ga0302324_100024369_pt1 | contig 11660 bp, 8 predicted proteins | sample Palsa_T0_1_FD_201949 | JGI IMG/M metagenome (GOLD analysis project Ga0302324, IMG submission 201949) | Peat permafrost microbial communities from Stordalen Mire near Abisko, Sweden - Palsa_T0_1 | ecosystem: Environmental > Terrestrial > Soil > Palsa > Peat permafrost | place: Sweden: Abisko... | reverse complement strand
CAAGCGAGACCGTCATGCCGCCAATACCTGCATAGAGAAGCGGCTTGCGGCCAACACGGTCCACGAGCACCAGGGCGATCACGGTCGCCAGCACATTGGTAATCGCAACCAGAAGGGTGGCAAAGATGGCGCCCTTATCCGAACTGATGCCGGCGAGCGAAAAAATCTTCGGACCGTAATAGATGATGGTGCTGATGCCGGTAACCTGCTGCAGCACAGTAAAGCCGACCGCGATAAAGAGCGAGCCGCGAACAGCTGGACTCCACAGCGCGCTCCAGCGGCGCTCCATCTTGACCATCAGGCTGACCCGGATGTCTTCCAACAGCAGACGCGCACCCGCTTCGTCCGTGTACGACTTGAGCACGGATTCAGCTTCCGCCAATTTGTTCTGCGCGAACAGCCAGCGGGGACTCTCCGGCACCGTAAGAACCATAAAAAGAAAAAAGACCGCAGGGACTAATCCCAAACCGAACATCCATCTCCATCCCTGTTGCCCGGCAAACCAGTAACCCACCAAATCTGCCAGCGCAATGCCGGAAGTAAGGGCAAATTGATACAAGCCGATCAGCATTCCGCGCGATTGCGGGGGAGCAAGCTCGGAGACATAAACGGGCGCCGTCACCGAAGTAAAGCCGATGGCCACCCCGAGTAATGCGCGCGCAATGATCAGCATGGTGACATTGGCGGAGAGCGGCGCAAGGATAGACCCGGCGATGAACAGAATCGCGCCCCAGACCAGGGTTTTGCGCCTGCCGATGCGATCGGCGATGGTGCCACCCACCAGCGCGCCGATCATCGATCCCACCAAGACCGCGCTCACCAGTACTTCTTCCATTTGGGTAGAGAGCCCGAACGAGGTGCGCACAAAGATCAATGCAGCGGCGATGACCCCCATATCAAATCCGTAGAGAATGCCTCCCAGTCCGGCGATGAAGGAGACTCTCCGGATGAACGCCTGGTTAACATGCGGCTGGGCAGCGACGAGGTCACTCACTTACTTTTCACCTGACGAATGATACCCTCTTTTTAACGAATCTTTTCTAACAAAGTGGTGCCGCGCATGGAAGAAAACAAGCAGCAAACACCGCGCTGGGTGGGCGGCGTTGAACCCGCAAAAGAACTGCTCTCTGCAACCGGAACGCAGATACTCGAAATCGAATGCCGGGAACAACCGAAGCGGCTTGGTCAGCTGCTCGCAGCCTACGCAGAGGACTCCACAATTCAGGCTGAATTGAAAGCCTTCCGCAGCCTGGCCGAGAAACCAGGGCCGGTGCTGTTCATCGGCATGGGAGCCTCGTATTGTTCTTCGATCAGCGGTTCGGTTCTGCTGCAATCGCACGGGCGCCCCGGCTTCTCCGTCGATGCCGGAGAATGGCTTAATTATGCATCGCCGGTGTGGAACGACGCGGCGCTGTCTATCTTGCTCACCACTTCAGGGGAAAGTGCGGAGTTGGTGGAACTCGTGAAGCGATCTGAGGACCGGGCGCTTGGTCTCATCTGTAACAACCCGGCGAGCACCTGCTGGCGACTAACAAAAACCAAGCTCCCCATCCTGGCTGGTCCGGAGTACGGCAACGCTACCAAGACCTACACTAACGCTACGGCTGCCGCCATCATTCTGGCCGCGGAGATCGTTGCCCACCCGTGGAAGCGCGATGCGGAGCATGCGGCAGAAATTTTCACCACTCACCTGGATCCTATCTTCGCCCAACGTGCCGAGCTTGAATTGTTCTGCCGGGGCGCGGCCAATATTGAAATCATCGGCCGCGGTGCGGCCTATGGAGGCGCCTTCATGAGCGCGCTCTGTATCCGCGAGATGAGCGGCTTCCGCGCCGCGCCGCATACCGGCGCCGGCTTTAAACACGGACCTAATCTTGATGTGGACGCGACCCACGTCGCCATCATCCTCGCCCTGGGGCATTCAGCTGACCTCGGCATCAAGCTGGCCCAGGAATGCAACCGTCGCGGCGGTAAAGTGGTGCTGGTTTCAAGCCTGCCGCAGACTGCGACCGACAACTTGTTCCCCATCACGATCGAGGCGGTGGCGGAACCGTGGGAAGGCCTCACCTCCCTACTGGTGCCCCAGGCCCTCACCCTGGCGATGGTTGAGCGGACAGGATGCCGTCTCCCCCCGCGCTTCCAATACGGCGTAATGGAACAGTAGCCGCCTATGGCTCGTGAGGCAACCAACGGTTGTGCCCGATCGTAGCCCACTTTATAACTTTTAATTAAAATGATCCGCGGCCCGCGGTGCTGGCAAATGGTATAACAGCTTTTTAAGCCGGTTTTCATTGAAGAACGAACCTCTTACAGTCGGCAGGCCGTCACTTCTCCGCCATACCAACGCGCTTCGCGTCCTCAAGCTCCTGCGCGAGAGTGGTTCCTGTTCCAAAGCAGACTTGGTCCGCGCCTCCGGCCTCAGCGCTCCAACCATCACCAATGTCGTCGGCGATCTGTTGTCAGCCGGCTTGATCAAACCTCTTGGTGAAGGGGAGTCCAACGGCGGGCGGCCTCCGGACATGATCGCGTTCAAAGCGGAGCGCGGGTGCGTACTCGCAGTGAAAATTACCTCGGATTCCATCTCGTTTCTGCTCGCGGACCTGAACGGGAAGGAGCTTGACACCGAGGAAATACCGCTTGCCAACCGGAAAACAACCCCGGACGCCATCTGTATCCTGATCGGCGATGAGGTACGGCGGCTGCTGCGCAAGCACAGGAAGAAGCGGGAACAGCTGCTAGCCCTGGTGGTCGGCGTACCTGCCATCACCAATGTAGACGAGGGCATCGTGCTCTCGATCAGCACCCTGGAAAACTGGCGCTCCGTGCCCTTGCGCACCAAGCTGAACAAGCTCGTAGGCTGCCTGGTGATCGTTGAAAACGACACCAACCTGGCCGCCCTGGGCGAGCGATATTGCGGCGCTGCCCAGGCCGAGGAAACATTCATCCTGATCCACATCGGCCCCAACGTCGGCGCGGGAATCGTTCTGGGCGGCCAAATCCACCATGGATCGCAGTGGTCCGCGGGAGAAATAGGCTATCTTCGCTTGCCCGGCACTTCCCGCAGACGCCCCACCCTGCATGAATTTGGTGAGCTCGAAACCGTGCTAAACAGCGCGGGAATCCTCGAGAGCTGGCGCGAGGGACGAAAATCGACCGGCGACAATGAGACGATGGACGCATTAGGGGTGCTCAATCTGGCCCAGGCAGGCGATGCTCGCGCCGAAAAGATCATCCAGCACCGGGCCGGCATCGTAGCCGACATCGTGATCAACCTGTCGCTCATTCTGAATCCCGGCCTGATTTTGCTGGAGGGAGAAGTCGGCGGCCATCCTACGCTCATTGCAGCGGTGCAGAAGCAGCTTCAGGAGAGCGAGTTCGCGGTCACCAGGATCGGCGCCGGTAAGCTGGGGAACGTTTCTGTACTTTGGGGAGGGATCGCGATTGCCCTGCAAATGATTCCCTCAGTTTTGCTTCCCAGCCCCTCACCGTAACGCCCTGGGAGATCCTGGCTTAGCCATCCAAGCCCGCGGCCCAAACAATCGAATTCCTGAACAGCCGGGTAAAATCCTGGTTCTGAAACAACTCCGGATGATGGCCCATGAAGATGTAGATATTCCTGGCCTTGACATGTTCGTTGGTCCAAACCACAGGATGGTCTCCCATGGTGATCATGCTTCTCGGTTCGTAGGTCGACTCGTCGACACTGGCCAGAACATGAACGTTGGCGCGGTTCGACCTGCTCCAGGTGTACCACTCCTCCTGCTGCACAGCGAAGGAGGGCGGCAGTCCCTTGGTTGCCGGATGCTTCTGATCCTCCACTTTCACCGTGGCCGTGGCGAACTGTGCGATGTAGCTGGTGTAGCGAATATCCCCCATAAAGTGCGACCACCAGGGCCACATCGGGTATCCGTCAAAGTCGCCCAGCAGCATGGCATGGTGAAGCCCGATCCAGCCTCCGGTTCCGCGCGCGATGTATCGTTCGAATGCCTTCTTGGCCGCCGGCGTCCAGCGGTAGGGCGGATAGTTCAGCTGAATGAACAACCGGTACCGGGCCAGGAACGCATCGTTGATGGGATCTGTATTCGTGATGTAGTCGACGGCAAAGTTATTTTCCTCCGCCAATTGCGCCAGCCAGACTTTGGCTGCGGCAACGAACCGATCGTGCGGAGTCGGACCCGTTTCTGCGATGGCCAGCACCCGGAACTTGGGCGGGAGGGCATGGGAGTTAATCGACCCAATCATCAGCAAGGCGATAAGAAGGTATTTCATTTCCACTCGTTTGATTAATTAGGAATGTTTCTTTAGTATGTCGCCATCAAGTATGTACCGCAATCTTTTTTTGACGACTCTGTTTTGCGCGCTGGCCGGCAGTGGGTATGCTCAAATGCCCCGCTGCTACAAATCAGCCAACCGCGTAACCTGGCTGGTGCAAAATGTCGACCTTGCCAAGCAGGCCTGGATCCCGCTGGGGCTGTCGGACATTCACGAATACCCTAATATCGTGCTGACCGGTCAATACCACGGCAAGCCGGTAAAAATGTGGGCGTGGGAAGTCACCGGGCACCTGGGAAGCCTGACCGTGGACATGATCCAGCCGGCCGAGGGCCAGCTGAATGCCTGGAACGATTTCCTAGGCAAGCACGGCGATGGAATTTTCTCCATCGTGCACGAGGTAGCCTCGCAGGCGGAGATGGATAAGCAAATCAAACGCATGCGTGGGCTCGGGGTCGGTGTGCTGCAGCAGCTGAGTTTCGATCGCGAGGGCAACCGGATAACTTACACCTACTTCGATACCGAACCCGGGGGCAAGTTTGTTCTCGGCCTGGTGTACTGGCCTGGGGGCGCACCCGCGGCCGGCCAGCCGGGGAAGGTCTCCCATTTGGCGCCCGTGGTGCACGATCTGACGCCAGTCTCGGCTTACTGGCAAAAGCTGGGCTTTCCCGCGTTTCGTACGGAGCACGCGACGCCGCGGCAGGATTCGACCTACCGCGGCAAGCCGCTATGGTTTGCGTTTGAAGTTGGCTATCAGAACTACGATCAATTCAGCTACGAATGGATCAGCGCCCCTGCCACACCCCCAAACATCTATGCCGATTTTCTCAAGCTGCACAAGGAGGGAATTCAGCACCTTGGGATGCCCGTGGATGACCTAAGCAAAGCAGTGGCCGCCTACGAGAAGCTCGGTTACCACGTATGGCAATCGGGAGCCTGGGGAGACGTGGGCAAAAAGGACTCAGGCCAATACGCCTACATGGATACAGACTCCATCGGTGGTGTTAGCGTAGAGCTGATTCACGCCTACAAGTAACACGCCGTCGGATTCGGCTGACAATAGAGCTCCCAACTCGCGGCCGACACCCGAACCTTTGACGCCCCCGAAACGAATGACATATGGTTCTATCCCTTCAACGACAACTCAGGTACATCCACCCAACGACGCTCGGCCCAGCTCTTCATACCTAGTTCAGCCAACTGCACACCCTTCGCTCCTTCAAGCAAGTCGAAGCGCCAGGGCTTGTCCTCCACCACGTGACGGAGAAAGTCCTCCCACTGCAGCTTGAAGCCGTTCTCATAAACCTGGGTGTCGGGCACCTCTTCCCACTGCTCTTGGAACACCATCGTCTGCGGCAGGTCAGGGTTCCACACCGGCCGCGGAGTGTTCACACGATGCTGCGAGTAGCACCGGGTTAAGCCGGCCACTGCGGAGCCATGGGTGCCGTCCGCCTGAAACGTCACCAGGTCGTCGCGCCGCACCCGCACCGCCCACGACGAATTGATTTGGGCGATCACGCCGCCTTCCAATTGAAACGTCGCATAGACCGCATCGTCGGCATCGGCCTTATAAACGGCGCCGCTTTCATCCACACGTTCCTGGATATGATTAGCGCCAATGCAGCTGACCGCCTTGACCGCGCCAAACAGATTGTCGAGCACATACCGCCAATGAGGCAGCATGTCCAGGATGATGCCTCCTCCGTCCGCTTTGCGGTAATTCCAGGACGGCCTCTGCGCCGGCTGCAGATCTCCCTCGAACACCCAGTAGCCGAATTCCCCCCGCACGGCCAGCAATCGGCCGAAAAAACCCGCATCCTTGAGCATCCGCAGCTTGCGTAGACCGGGAAGATAGAGCTTGTCCTGCACTACCCCGCTTTTCACCCCGCGAGCGCCCGCCAGCCGCGCCAGGGAAAGCGATTCTTCCAGCGTTTCGGAGAGCGGCTTTTCGCAGTAGACGTGCTTGCCGGCCTCGATCGCCTGTCGCAGTAGGGGCACGCGCATTTGCGTTGAACCGGCGTCGAAGAAGATCGTGTCCTCGGGGTTGGCGAGCGCCGACTCGATGTCTTTCGCCACCCTCTGAATGCCGTGGCGCGCCGCCAGTGCGGATACCTTCTCCATGTTGCGGCCTACGAGAATGGGGTCCGGCATGGCACGGTCGCCGTTGGCAAGCGCGACCCCGCCCTGCTCCCGGATAGCCACAATCGAACGCACCAGGTGCTGGTTGTAGCCCATTCTTCCCGTAATGCCATGCATGATGATGCCAACGCGCCGGCTAGCCACTGTGCCTACCCTGTCTTTCTAAAGTTTGTTGTATAAGTTACGGAGTCGACCTGTCAAACTCCATTACGCCAGCAGCTGTTTCACCGCGCGATCCGACTCGGCGATGGACCCGCGATGATCCATAATTCCAGAAAGATCGGAGTTGGCGAAGGCAATTTTGCCGAAAGGAGCACGCCGGAGGATCTCCCGTGGAGCAGGCTTTCCCCCGGTCCCAAAGAAGAAGCCCGGCTGGGCGCACAGATAAGCATGGCCCCACCGATTGAGAATAATGCCGGCAATATCCCTGCGCGCGTCGAAACCGCTGCGCCCAAACATTAGCGTGAATTGTTCGCGAATGGTCCGCTCGTATTCCGTATAGGAAGTGCTCAACATGCGCATCCTGCCCCGCGTCGCCTGTTGCGCTAACGGAAGACCCGGCTCGGTGAACGATATCTTGATCCGCACCACCGTCGGATCGTCCGGGCTGATGGTCGGCGGGACACCACCGAAAGTAGCCATCCTGCGCACCGCGAACGAATTACTCAATCCCTCAAACCACTGGCACTCCGTGATGCCCATCTTCGCCAGAAAGCGCCAGTTGCGCAAAGCAACATTCATGACGATGCAAGGCATGCGGTAGAACTGCTGGTAAGCCAGTCGATAGCTTTCCGGCAAATCGGGAATCGTGCGCCAGGTGGTCCAGCCGCCCGACATCACCACCGACTTTGCGTGCACCGCATAGAGCCGCCCCTGCATTGCGTAGCTCACCCGGACGCCGTCACCCTCGTGCCGCACCTCCGCCACGGTAGCGCCAAGCCGTATGCGCACCGGCTGGCCGGCGCGGTCGAGCTTGCCGAAGTCCACCGTCGCAGCGCACATTCCGCTCAGCGTAGCCGGCCCGGGCAGCGCCTCCGGGATCATGGCTTTCACAATCAGCCGCGCGATCCCGGTGTTGCCCCCGGGAAATATTTGCTCGCCCGCGGCATTGTTCCAGGGAAAAAGCACTTCCGGAGCGTAATTCGCATACGCGGAAATCTCATCCGCCGAAGACCCGGCGCCATCTGCCGCGTTCGGCATATATTCGCGGATGAATTCGCGGCTCAAGCCATCACGCTGCATCAGGTGCTCTTCCAGACTCATCTTGTCGAGCGCCAGACACACCGCGTCGCCATCCGTCTTGGGAAGCACAAACGCCGGATTGCCTTTGCGCGCCCGCAGCAGTTGCTGCTTCATTGGTTCGGGGAAGGGCGATCCGGCGAGGTTTTTGCCCCATGGATCGATCAACCACAGCCCTTCGGGATGGCCGAAGCGTGCCCCGAAAAACATGCCTGCATTCGGACCACCCCACGCATAGGGAACGTTGGTCAGCTTCAGCTCGGGTTGGCCGCCGCCCCATTGCTGGTACTCAAACGGCTTACCGTCGAAGCCGATCGATTCATAAAACTTTTGCGTGAGCGAAAGCGGCATCGAGGGAAAGAACATGGCCGATCCCTGGTTGGCAATCATCCGCTGCCCATCGACCATGAACTCATTGCGCCGCGCTTCCCCGCCGAAAATGGAGTGGTCTTCGAGCACCAGGCAGCGCTTCGTGCGTCCGGTCCGCTCGGAGTACATGTGGGCGGCGGCCAATCCACTGATACCGCCGCCAACCACGACACAGTCGAAGGTCTCGCCGGTGGATGCCGCGGTTTTAATCTGCCCGTTATAAAGCGCGTCGCGAATGCCGTGGCCCGCGGTCATGACGGCATGGGTGTTGCCGTTCGCGCCGGCGTAATCGCCCACTCCGCTGTAACCGTCCCAGTCCGCCTGCGCCGGCAGACCGTCAAGAAAGTCCGCGCGCGTGATTTGCGCGTCCATCCCTAACATGCGGTCGGAGCCTTGAAGTTTTTGCGGTGGAAGTTCCACTTGCTGGGCGTCTCCGATGCTACACTTCGACCACTGTACTATAGAACGTTTCCTTACTAAGTCTTGCTCGCCTTCGAGGTCGCCGATGAAACGCAGACGCTTCCTTCAGCTGGCCGCCGCATCCGCAGCAGGCGTGGTGATTCGCCCTGCTTCCGCCCAGGAAGTCTTCATGACGATTGGCGACCGGAAACTCGGACCGGGTGACGCGCTGCGGGTGCAATCCGGCGAGCGCATCCTTTTCCATTTTCGGCATGCAGGCAAGGACGAAGATGTTTTTCTCCATCTGCCCGGTCATCGTTTTACCGTGGTCGCGCTCGATGGCAATCCTGTTCCCACCCGCGCCGCGGTCAACGTGCTTTCCCTCACCGCAGGCGAACGCATCGATGCCGTAGTCGAGATGAACGCCCCCGGCAACTGGCTTCTTGGTTCGCTCGACGACGAAACGCGGGCACGCGGACTCGGCATTGCGATTGACTATCAAAATCAAAACGGGCCGCCGCGCTGGCATCCCCCGGCTGCTGTTGACTGGCACTATGCGCGCTTCAGTGCGGCTGGACGCTCAATTCCAGAGCCGGATCAGACGATCGAGATGCTGTTCGAGAATCAGTGGATCATTGATGGCCGGCCCACCCCGGATATCAATGGTCTGAAACTGCCGCCGGGCCGGCGGTACCGGCTGCGCATGATGAATGCGACTGTCCGGCCTTGCACCGTGCATCTAACACGCCACTTTGAACTGACCAGAGTCAACCAGATCCCGGTTTCCGGCATCTTCAAAGACACGGTTCGTCTCGATCGTTACAACATCGTGGAAGCAGACCTCGCCCACTGAGAACTGATCCCCGATGGTTACGGTATGAAGTCATCTGCCGATAACAACTCTTGACAGGTGTAGTATTTACAACGGATGGCCATTCAGGACAAGATTTTCGGCAAACCGCTGGCGACCAGCGAAGAGCGCGCCGAACAAATTGGAGTAGCGGGCGGCATCCCCATCTTTGGACTCGACGCGCTCACCAGCGCGGCCTACGGCCCGGAGGCCGCGCTCGCGCTGTTGATCCCGCTCGGGCTCGTCGGAACACAGTATCTTCTCCCCATCGTTATCTCCATCCTGATCCTGCTGGTCATCGTCTATTTCAGTTACCGGCAAACCATTGCTGCCTACCCCAGCGGCGGCGGCAGCTACACCGTAGCTACTGAGAACCTGGGTGAAAAAGCTGGCCTGCTGGCCGCAGCGGCGCTGATGATCGACTACATCCTGACCGCGGCGGTAGGCATCTCTGCCGGCGTCACCGCGATGACCTCGGCGCTGCCCGAATTTCAGCCGCACACGTTGGCGCTGTGTCTGGTCATCCTGGCCATCCTTGCCGTGGTGAATCTTCGCGGGGTCAAGGACACGGGCACGGCATTCGTCATACCCACATTTCTGTTCATCGGTACCTTGTTGACGACCATTGCAGTGGGCGCTTTTAAGACGTTTGCGGCCGGTGGCCATCCGCATCCGGTCGTCCCATTGCCACCGCCGATACCCCAAACGGTACAGTTTCTCGGCCTATGGATGTTGATGAAAGCGTTCTCCAGCGGCTGCGCCGCCATGACGGGCGTGGAAGCCGTTTCCAACGGCGTCATGGCGTTTCGCGAGCCCCGAGCCCGCAACGCGCAGTACGCGCTCTCCATCATCATCGGCATCCTGATCGTGCTGCTGTACGGAACCTCATGGCTTACCAAGCACTATCAAATTATGGCCATGGACCCAGACGTGGCGGGATACCAGAGTCTTCTCAGCCTCCTGGTGACCGCAGTTTTTGGGCGGGGATGGTTCTACTTCCTAACCATGGGAAGCGTCCTGCTGGCCCTGGCGCTCAGCGCCAACACCGCATTTGCCGATTTCCCCCGCCTGACCCGAGCCATCGCCTTACACGACTACCTGCCCCATGTCTTCATCCTGCGAGGCCGGCGCCTGCTGTTCTCCCACGGCATCTACGCCCTTACCGGCCTGACGGCAGTGATTTTGATCCTGTTCAAAGGAGTAACCGACCGGCTCATCCCGCTCTACGCGATCGGTGCGTTTCTCGCCTTTACCCTCTCCCAGGCAGGCATGGTCATGCACTGGAAGAAGCAGGAGGGCGACCACGCGGGCCGCACTTGGCACATGCTGGTGAATGGCACGGGTGCAGTGGCGACCGGAATTACCACGATCGTAGTGTTGGCCTCCAAGTTCCGATCGGGGGCTTGGGTCACCGCCCTGCTGATCCCCACCTTGATTCTGCTCATGTATTCGGTGAAGACTCACTACACCCGGGTGCGGGGCGAAACCAGCGACACCAACCGGTTGAACCTGAAAAACCTTGAGGCGCCTTTAGTTGTCATTCCCATGGCGGGATGGAACCGCATCTCAGAAAAGGCCTTAAGGTTTGGTCTGCTGCTTTCCAAAGAGATCAAGGTCGTCCATGTCCACTCCGAGGATGAAGCCCACGGCATCGACGAGGATTGGCAGGACAAAATACTCGGTCCCATTCGCGAGGCTGGCTTCGTGGACCCGGAATTGGTGACCATCCCCTCCACCTATCGCTTCATCATTGCGCCCTTGATGGACTACATCCTCCAACTCGAAAATGAAAATCCCGGTCGGAAGGTTGCGGTTCTGTTGCCCGAACTGGTGGTGCGCCACTGGTGGGAGAACCTGCTCCACAACCAGCGCGTCCAGCTGTTGAAACTATTGCTGCTCGTCAAAGGAAATCAGCGCATCGTCGTCGTCAACATCCCTTGGTACCTCTAAAGCGGTTCGAGTGCCATCTGCGACTCAGGAAGCACCTGTCCCCCATCGACAACGATCGTTTGTCCCGAGATGAAGCCCGCTTCATCGCTGGCTAGAAAGAGCGCCGCATAGGCGACATCTTCCACCGATCCGAGTCTCCGCGCGGGGATTGCCGCCGTCATATTCGCTATGTATTCAGGCCCCAAAGCCTGAATCCCTTCGGTAAGAATGTTGCCCGGCAGCACGGCATTGACGGTGATGTTGTAGGGAGCAAGCTCAATCGCCGCGGTGCGTATGAAGCCCAGCTGCCCGGCCTTGCTGGCTCCGTAGTGGCTCCAGCCCGGGTAGCCGGTAATCGGGCCGGTGATCGAAGACGTCACTACGATGCGGCCCTTTCCGCTGGCCTTTAGCCCAGGCAAACAGGCCTGAACGGAGAGGAAGGTTCCCTTGAGGTTCACGTCCA
>Ga0302324_100024368_pt1 | contig 11660 bp, 9 predicted proteins | sample Palsa_T0_1_FD_201949 | JGI IMG/M metagenome (GOLD analysis project Ga0302324, IMG submission 201949) | Peat permafrost microbial communities from Stordalen Mire near Abisko, Sweden - Palsa_T0_1 | ecosystem: Environmental > Terrestrial > Soil > Palsa > Peat permafrost | place: Sweden: Abisko... | reverse complement strand
AAGACTGATCCACGACCACCATCCGCAGCGGCGCGGCGGGCGCCTTCACCTGCAGGCGCAACTCGATGCCTTCCTGCGGCGGGGCGAAATATTCGAAGCTCCACCGATTGAACCTGATCGCGTCCAGCATGCTCAAGCCGGGCTTGTCGTCGCGGATACGCAGGTCCGGCCCCACGGACTTGCCGTTGACCTCGGCGGCGATCACCTCCGCGCGCGGATCGCCGTAAACGAACAAATCCGCCGCGCGGCGCGGCGACGAGATGCGCAGCCGCAGCGTGCGCACATCGCCCGCAGTGCCGTCGTCCAGACGCTCCATCACCGGAGCGGCCAGGGGCGCCACGGCGCCGGCATTGGTAAACATAGGCCATTTCAGAAAGGGCATGAACGGTGTTGTGGAGACCCTGCGTGGATTGGCGCCGAGCACCGCAGCCGTCCACGCTTCCGGACGCGCATCGCCGCTGAACCAGGAAGCCGTGCCGCTATCCGCATCCAATCCGTAGAACAAGCTGGTGGGCCTCGGATGAGCGGTGTCGAAGCCTGCCACAGCGCTGCCCGCGATCAAGCAACCGACGCACACCGTGCCGGCCGCGACCGGCAGCCACCATCGGCGCGGCGCGATCGCCATTTCGACCAGCGGAATCAGCAGCCCGAGCAGCAGTGCGGTAAATAGCGCCGGGGCCGCGGCCACCATCATCGTCATGGCCACGAACAGTTGATCGATCAGCGGCCCGATCATCACGATAGCGGGCAGGGCGCATGCCCACAGAATCGCCGTTGCCCCCCATGAATCGATCCCTTTGCCGCGCGCCACCGTGCACGTAAATCCAACGTTCGCAAATAGCAGCGGCCAAGTGAAAATGTAACTGGCGCCCGGCAGATATGCCGCGGCGAGCACGGTGAGCGCCAGCCAGACGAGTAGCGCCCCGGCCCACAGGTCCGCCATGGAAATGCGCCGCCGCAGCCAAATGTACACCAGGAGGAACCACTCAATCGCCAGCGCCGTACAGGCCGCCCGGTAAATCCACGCGTGATAAGGATCGCCTTGCAACATCTGGCGGAAGCTGGGATGCCATGCCAACATGGCCTTCCAAAGGAGGATGACCACCGCCACGTCGCCCGCGACGGCCAGCAATAGCACCCCGGCCCCCAGGAGCGCACCCTTCAGCGATATCGGCTTCACAATGCCCAGCAAAACCACGGCGATCAAGGCCAGCGGCAAGCTCCACCAGACGGGATAGACCACCACACCCAGCCCTGGCACGTTGAAGTACGTCACATCGGGAGCGGTCACCTGCCGCAGATCCAGATTGCCGAAGTGGCGCGCCAGCGACAGCGCGTACGATCCTTGGTGTTGCAAACTGCGCGGATCGATGTGCGCTACATCGTCGATGCGCGTGTGGTAATTGGTAATGTCGCCGATAAAGGCGAAGTCCATGCAGGCGATGCCGGCCTGCTTGAAGACGGTCAGATCGGTATCGTTGGGCAGGAGTTGGTAGACTTCGTAGCTCATCGAATTGGCGACCGGGTAGGGCGCGGCTTTGACAAGCTGCCGCACCATCCAACCGTTGCCTTTGCTGGTTTCGAACATCATGCCGGGGCCGCTGGAGCCGCGCGATTCGAAATTCAGCGCCAGGCCGGCCGCGGCTGGGTGTGCATCCACGTAGGCTTTCGCGCCGAGCAATCCGGCCTCTTCGCCGTCTGTGAACAGGAAGAGCAGATCGTTGTGCAGCGGCGCGCCGGTGCGCAGCGCGCGTATGGTTTCGAGCAGCACGGCCACGCCCTCGCCATCGTCGGCCGCGCCCGGACCGCCCGGCACGGAATCGTAATGCCCCAGCAACACCAAGGCTCGTGTGGTGGCGGAGCCGGGCAGCCGCGCGATCACGTTGTGCACGATGCCGGCGGCCAGCGGATAGCCGCCGCGCGCATCCCGCGAAACCGGCAGGGATTCGACCTCCGGCCGCACGCCGAGCGCGGTCAACCGCTCCACAATGTACTGCCGCACGGCATCCTGCGCGGGCGAGCCGAACGGGTGCGGTTGGCCGGCAAATGCGCGCAGATGACCCAGCGCGCGGAAGCCGGAGAACTCGGTTGCTGGCGCGGAGGCTAGTAAGGCATCGGGTGGGCGCAATTGGCGCATGCCCAACCAAGTGACCGCCGCGATGAACGCGACCGTGAGCGCTGCTCGCGCGCGCAGACTTTTTGGGCTCATGCCCGGCTGGCCTTCACCCACACCTTCTGTGCGGCCGAGCGTCCCAATTGCACGGACCGGCTGTCGATGCGCAGCGTCAGCGTATCGTCGGCGTTTCGGGATTCCACCTTGACCTTGGAACCGGGCCGCACTCCCAGACCTTCGAGGTACTCCAGCAGCCGCCGGTCGCGTTCGTACACGCTGGAAACGGCCACTGGTTCACTGGCGGAATACTCATCCAGAGTCTTCAGCCCGCGCTGGCGCCGGTCGGCCGGTGTATCGACGCCCACGCGGTTGCCGTGCGGGCAGGCCTCTCCGGCGCCCAGTTTTTCGATCAGCCTGCGCTCGAATTCCTCCGAAACGGCGTGCTCGAGTTGCTCGGCCTCTTCGTGTACCTTGTACCACTCCATGCCGAAGATCTCGGTCAGCATGCGCTCGATCAGGTGATGCCGGTTCAGGATTCGATTGGCGATCTCGCGCCCGGCGGCGGTCAGCGTGATGTGACCCTCATCGTCCACGTGAATCAGGGCGTCGCGCTTGAGCCGCTTGATGGCCATGGTGACCGCGGGCGCCGTGACATTCAGCCAGCGGGACAGCGTGGCCGCTTTGACCGTCTCGCCCTCGGACTCCGCTTCGGCGATGGCCTTGAGATAGTTTTCCTTGGAGATGGTGATCTTCACGCTTGCTCCGATTGTATCGTGGCGCAGGCACACATGCCTGCCGCTGGAGGTTGGCCCTTTTGGACCCAATTGGCAGATCGCCGACGTAGCCCGGCTGAGGCGGGCTGAGCCCGCCTGCGATGGCACGAGTGCCATCGCGGCACGCAAAGTGCGTGCGCCACGTCTAAACAGGGGCCAGACGGGGCGGACGGTTGCCCCTCCCGGGAACAATCCGGTGGCCCTCCGCTCGCAGGCGATCCGCCTGCCTCTCAACTCCACCGGGGAATTTCGGATTCAGCGAGCCATCATCCTTCACGACCCGCCAGTAGGGAGTGATTTTCGTCTTGCCGGCCGCGGCATCTTCTTCGGCGGCCTCCGCGGCGATGCGGATGAAGATACCCGTCGTCAGCGGACACGTCGCATCGGCCGCGTGTTTTCCGGCGAGAAACTCGCGAATCTGGGTAATAGTAATGACGCTGCCTTCTGGGACGGTTCGAATGAACGCATTCACTTCCCGCGGGCTGGGGATCACCATGGTCCCCGCGCCGTAGCGCTTCCGCATATTGGGCAGCACCGGCACCAGTTTCGGCAGGTCCGGATTATCCATCTTCTCCCGCCAGCTTTTTCGCGTCTTCATATGGGCACGTGAATCAGGGTCAGCAAATCTTCGCTTCTGGTATCCCGCGGCGAATTGAGATACTGCTCGAAGGCCGGCTCATCGCGAAGCTGATAGCCGCTCTTCGGCAGCCACCCGCCATAGATGCGCTGATAGGTCTTTCCCAGGCGCCCGTATGGCCCCTTATGCCCGACTACGGCATAGCTGCCGCCGGCGATTTCCATCACGCCAAATTCACCCTCCGGCTGCACCGGCCGGCTCACCGTCACCGCGGCATCGTAACGGACTTTGTCTGCCGGAGTCACATCCGGATCGTCGTGCACGATGCCGATCGTCGTCATGCCCGGTCCAAGCAGCCCGCGCATGCCCGCCCACGCCATCAGGCGGCCCCACGTGACTCCGACGTTGCCGTACGGCCCCACGTGCCGCAGGAAGACGAGCCGCATGGGCGCCAGTTCCCGCACCTCGACCGGTGGAATGTCGCTGTAAGTGGGAGGGCTATAGGCTGTCGCGCGGTACGCAGAAGGGGCTTCTCCGAACATATCCCCGAACGCCCTGGTGAACGATTCGTGCGTTTCGAATCCAGCGTCGAGGGCGACTTGAACGATAGGCTCGCCGGACTGCTTCAAACTCCGCGCGGCGCGCTCCAGCCGCAATCGCCGCACGTGTTCCTTCACCGTCTCGCCAACCAGACCGCGGAAGATGCGATGAAAGTGAAAACTGGAAAACGCCGCGACCGCCGCCAGTTTTTCCAGTTCCAGATCGTCATCCAGGTGTTGCTGGATGTACACCAGCGTGCGCACGATCCGCTCATGATAGTCCTGCTCGGTGGATGGCTTCACATGCCTCCAAGCCCGAGTGTAATCCAAGTAAGATCAATAGAGCCACACGCGCACCTTTATGGAACAACTGCTGGCGGCCGTCCAAGCGGCCCGCGTTTACGACCTGGCGCAGCCTTACTATCCGGGCATGCCGCATCATCCCAACCATCCGCCGTTTTTATTCGGGCTGAACAAGAAGCACGGCGATTACGTGGCGCGCAATGGCGCAAGCTCGGCCTCGGAAGGTCTCACGCTGGGCGGACACGTGGGCACGCATATCGACGCGCTGTGCCATTTTTCGTGCGGCGGCAAGCTGCATGGCGGGGAAGCCGCAGCCGATGTCCAAACCTACGCCAGTGGGCTGCAGCGGCATACGGTGGACACCATCGCACCCATTTTGCGCCGCGGCTTGCTGCTGGATATCGCGGGGCAGGCGGGCATGCAGGCGCTGCCGGCCGATTTCGAGATCACGCCGCAACATCTCGAAGCCGCGGCAGCCGCGCAGCAAGTCGAAATCCGTGCGGGCGATGTGGTGCTGCTGCGCACCGGATGGGCGCGCTTCTGGGACGACGCGGCGCGCTTCATCGCGCAGGTACACGGGCCCGGACCGGGCGAGCCGGGCGCGCGCTGGCTCAGCGGCCACGGCATATTCGCCGCCGGATCCGATACCGTGGCCTTCGAGAAAGTGCCGGACAGCAACATGCCGGTGCACGTCCATCTGCTGGTGGAGAGCGGCATCCACATTATCGAGTGCCTGAACCTGGAGCAACTGGCCGCCGATTGCCGCTATACTTTTCTGTTCGTGGCCACGCCGCTCAAGATCCGCGGCGGCACCGGATCTCCTATCCGTCCGCTGGCCATCGCATGAAGCCTATGTCTCCCGACGCCGCCCCGGTTCGCGAAGGAGAACAGATCGACGCGCAAGCGCTGGCCGCCTATCTGCGCGGCAAGCTGGATGGCGTCGAGTCCGGGCTGACGGTGCGGCAATTTCCAGGCGGACACTCCAACCTCACTTATCTGCTCGAAACCGGCGGACGCGAGTACGTGCTGCGCCGTCCGCCGCTAGGCCCGGTCCCGCCCAAGGCGCATGACATGGCGCGCGAATACACCGTGCTGGGGGCGGTCCATCCGTTTTTTCCGCAAGCGCCGCGCGTGTTCCTGCTGTGCGACGATCCGGCGGTGATCGGCGCGGTCTTCTTCGTGATGGAGCGGCGTCACGGGCTGGTGCTGCGGCGCGAAATTCCGCCACAATATGCGGGCGAAGCGGGCTTCGGCGGCCGCGTAAGCGAAGCATTCGTGGATTGTTTGGCGGCGCTACACGCCGTGGATGTGAGCCAGGTGATGCTCGGCAAACCCGCCGGTTTCCTGCAGCGCCAGGTGAGCGGCTGGGCGGAGCGCTGGCAGCGCGCGCAAACCGAAACGCTGCCGCAAATGGAACGGCTCATCCAGTGGCTCACAGACCGGCTGCCGGAATCGCCTGCCCCCACGCTGGTGCACAACGATTACAAGCTCGACAACCTGATGCTGGATGCCGCCAACCCCGGCCGCGTGGAAGCTGTGCTCGATTGGGAGATGGCCACGGCCGGCGATCCGCTGGTGGATCTCGGCTGCGTGATGTGTTACTGGCCGGAGGCCGGCGATCCGCCCGTGCGGCGGGAGGCACTCAGCAGCATCACCACGCTGCCGGGCTGGTTCACGCGCGCGCAGATCGTGGAACGCTATGCGCGCGTCACCGGGCGCGACGTTTCCGGCCTCGGCTATTATGAAGTGTTCGGGATTTTCAAAATCGCCGTGGTGCTTCAGCAGATCTATTTCCGGTACCGCCGCGGGCAGACGCGGGACGAACGTTTTCGCAACTTCGACGCGCGCGTGCGCGGGCTCGTGGAGGTGGCAGCCGCCGTCGCGGAGAAGGCCGGTTGAGTTCGCTCTACCTGATTCGCCACGGCCAGGCCGGCACGCGCGGGAATTACGACGCGCTCTCCGATCTGGGCCACCGGCAGGCTTACTTGCTGGGACAACATCTAGCCGGGCAGAACGTGCAATTCAAGGCGTTCATCGCCGGATGCCGGAATCGCCAGCAGCAGACCGCCGCGCAAGTTTGGCGGGCTTATCGTGAAGCGGGCGTGGCGGTTCCGGATATCCTGTCCGAACCCGCCTGGAACGAGTTCGATATGACCGCCGTCTTCAGTGAATTCGCGCCCCTGCTGGCGGAGGCCGATCCGGGGTTCAAACAGGATTACGAGGAACTCTTGCGAAAGCTGGAGGATAAGGATTCGCCGATCCAACACGCCTGGACGGATTGCGATACACAGGCCATGCGCGCCTGGATGGAGGGGCGCTTTCCGTCGCGCACGGAATCGTGGGTGGCGTTCCGCCAGCGCGTATTGAGCACCCGCGCAGCGCTGGGCGCGTATGGGTCCGGCGATGCGGTGGCCATTTTCACGTCCGCCACACCCATTTCGATCTGGGTGGCTGCGGCCCTGGGCGTGTCGGATTGCCACATCATGCGGCTCGCGGGAGTCATGTATAACTCGGCGGTCAGCACGCTGCGCCTGCGCGGCGACGACCTGATGTTATTCAGTTTCAACGGGATTCCACATTTGGGCGAACCGGGACTGCGGACGTTCCGATAGGCCCGTAGCGTGCTTGGCGGTTACTCATGCGCTTACTCCTTGTGTTAGGGTCTGTCTCGATCCTGGCCGCCGGAACGGCGGTCCCCGACCTGCCGCTCAGCTTCGAGCGTAATGTACAGCACTTCTATGCTCGTGCCGGCAGTCACACTGTTTCGCTCTCGCAGCGGGCCATTCGCCTGCAATCGGGCAGCGGCTCACTCCGGATCCGGTTCGCCCATGCCAACCCCGCGGCTGCGTTGGAGGCTCTCGATCCGTTGCCGGGCATGCACAATTACATTTCCGGGCGCGATCCCAAACGCTGGATCACAGGAGTCTCGACTTACGCGCGCGTGCGTTACAAACAGCTTTATCGCGGCATCGACCTGATCTGCCACGGTACGGCGGGCCGCTTTGAGTACGATTTTCAAGTGCTGCCCGGCGCCGATCCCGCGCGCATTCGCCTGGCGTTCGACCCCGTTTACGCCGCGCGCATCGAGCCGAATGGCGACCTGGTGCTTTCGGATGGCGATCGCGAATGGCGGCAGCACGCGCCGCACGTCTATCAGGGGGCGACGACCGTAGCGGGCCGTTACGTCAAACGTCCGCATGGAGAATTTGGTTTCGAGATCGGCGCTTACGATCGCACGCAGGCTCTGGTGATAGATCCAGTCGTCACTCAAGTGACGTACGTCAGCGGCTCGCGGGGCGGTGCTCTTACTAGCATGACTCTGGACAGCGCCGGCAATATCTATCTCACCGGCTATACAAACGCGACGGACTTCCCAGTTACCAGCGGCGCCTACAATACACAATACGTGGGAGGCCCGTGCCCGGTCTCCGAGCCTCCGTTCGGCACGTTCGACACCTATTGCTCTAATGTCTTCGTAACTAAGCTGAACCCTACCGGCACTGCCCTGATCTATTCCACTTATGTGGGAGGATCCGGCAATGACAGCGGCGTCGGCGACCAAGCCAGCGCGATAGCCGTGGATAGCCAGGGCAACGCGTATGTAACGGGAACGACGTATTCGACCGACTTCCCCATCACACCCGGCGCACTCCAACAGACTAATCCACAACTAACCAACTTTCTGTTTCAACTCGACCCATCCGGCTCGAAACTGCTTTACTCGACCTACCTTGGCAACAGCGCCGATCAGGTCAGTGGCCTGGCGGCTTCGTCCTCCGGTGTTCTGTATGTGGCGGGAACAACCAGAGACGCGCAATTCCCCGTGGTTAACGCGCTGCAATCGCAATTCAATAAGGGCGATTGCAACCCTCTCACCTATTACAATGGCGGCGGACCGATTTGCAGCTATGCCTTCCTCATGCAGTGGCATCTCCCGGATATGACGCTCAAATACTCCACGTTTCTCGGCGGCAGCAGCGACGATGCGGCCAACGGCGTAGCTACCGACGCCGCCGGCAACGCCTATCTCGCCGGGTTCACGCTTTCGCCGGATTTTCCACTCGTGAATGCCATTCAATCCGTGCCGGGCGGCGGACCCTGCCCGGTCAGTGCCACCATCGAACCGCCGGCCTGCTCAGACGCTTTCGTGATGAAGGTCAACCCCACGGGGACCGCGATCGTGTACTCGACTCTGCTCGGAGGAGCGGGGACGGACGCGGCCAGCGCCATCGCCGTGGACTCGCAACACAACGTTTATGTTGCCGGATACACGGATTCAGCGAATTTCCCCGTGTTGAACGCTTTTCAAAGTAAACCGGGAGGGGGAATCTGTTACACGCCGCACGGCGGACCTGTTCCCTGTGACAATGTTTTTGTCACAAAAATCAATGCCCAAGGCACTGCGCTCGCCTATTCGACCTATGCCGGAGGCGCTGGCGAAAACGAAGCGACTGGAATCGCGGTGGATGCCAGCGGTAATGCTTTCATCTACGGCAATACGTTTGCTTTCGCCGGCTTCCCCATCACCCCGGACGCTCTTCTTCACTGCAACGGGACTGGCCAGGGGAGTTTCCTGATGGAACTAAGCCCGGTTGGCGCGCTCGCTTACTCCACACTATTCCACGGCTACGTCTATAGCCCCTATATCGAAGCCATGGCCGTGACCGACGCGCAGCATGTCTATATCTCCGCCGGACCGGGACCGGTGAATCTGCCGTTGGCGAGTGGCGCATTGCAAACGAGCTTCGGCACCCCCAATCCGAACGTCGGGAGCTTCGTCAATGTCGCCGTACTGGATCTAACCACCGCTTCGCCCGCTGGCCCGGTGATCGATACGGGTTGCGTGCTGAACGCCGCGGGGTATAACTCGGTTATTAATGTCAGTAACCCGGTTACCGCCGTCTCTCCCGGAGAAATCGTGGCCATCTTCGGCAGCGGGCTCGGGCCGGCCGCGGGAGCCAGCGGCGTTCCGGATAGCCAGGGCAATTTCCCGTCATCCATTGGAGGCGTCACGGTGACCTTCAACGGCACGCCGGCGCCGCTGCTATACGCCGGCGCCAACCAGATCAACGCCATCGTGCCGTTCGAAGTGGCCGGAAGCCAGAGCGCCGACATAATTGTGAAATATCGGGGTGCGACTTCGGCGCCCGTGGAAATGACCGTGGGTGGCTCCGTACAGGGTATATTCACTGACGGCGCGGCTGGGTCCGGGCAGGCGGCGGCGCTGAACCAGGACGGGTCTTTTAACTCGCCCTCCAACCCTGCCGCGCGCGGCTCCATCGTGAGCATCTGGGCCACCGGTCTGGGCACCACAAATCCAGCCTTCCCGGATGGACAGTTGACACCGCTGATCCTCTCGCAGCTCGTGTCGACGCCCATCCTCTATGTACACGATCAGGCGACCATCGCACAACTCAAGTACCGGGGCCAAGCTCCGGGGCTGGTGGCAGGAGCCGTTCAAATCAATTTCGTCATTCCCGAGTCCGCGCCGACCGGCCCCGCCATCCCGATCTTCATCGACTATTTGACGCAGCCGCCGACCATCGCCATCCAGTGACCTCCTATGCGTATTATCGAAACCATCGAAGAAATTCGCTCGCTCATCGGCCAGGAAGTGGCCGTCGGCGATTGGTTTACCGTGGAGCAGGCGCGCATCGACGCCTTCGCCGACGCCACCGGCGACCACCAGTGGATCCACCAGGACGTGGAGCGCGCCAAAACCGAATCGCCCTTCGGCTGCACCATCGCGCACGGCTTCCTGACGCTGTCGCTGCTCAGCACCCTTTCGCACGACTGCTTCGAGATTCGCGGCGATTTCAAGATGCGGATCAACTATGGGCTGAATCGCGTGCGCTTCCCCGCGCCGGTGCTGGCGGGGGCGCGCATCCGGCCGCGCTTCACCCTGCAGTCACTCGAAGAATTCGAGGAAGGCTATCAAGTGGTGTGGGTGGTGAACGTGGAGGTGGAAGGCGGCCGCAAGCCCGTGCTGTACGCGGAGTGGGTGGTGCGACTGTACCGGTAGGTTTGGTGGTGCAAGCAGTTGGCCGAATGCCCTTAGTTTTCGCAGAGATGACTTTCTGCACAAATAGTGGGGCAGGCCCTCGGCCTGCGGCGGCCTTCCTAGGCCGCCACCTTCTCTTCTGCCGGTTACAACTTCCGGGCCACCAGCGGGCCGAGGGTACGGTCCCCCCGTGCAGACCCATCTACAACGCTAACCTAAGTGACATTGAGCAGTTGGCCTGCACAGGTCCCGTGGACCCGGCTCTTGGCCGGAAATCGAGTACTTGCGGGAGAACCTGGCGGCCTGAGAGACCGCCGCAGGCCAAGGGCCTGCCCCACTATTGCCCGTCAGCATGCCCCCGCCATGCCTGTGCTAGCGTGGAGGATTGTCCGCGCTGATCACCTCCGGTATCGGACCGCCGCTGTTCGCCACTCTGATCGGCGTGGCCGGCGTATTTCTGGGGCTGTGGCTTACCAGCGCCGGCCGCCGCACCCGTCTGGTGGTTCCCTTCAGCGCGGGCGTATTACTCGGCGTCGTACTATTCGGACTGCTGCCGGAATTGATTGAAGAGACCGGCTGGACCCTAACCCTGCTATTCTTCACCGCCGGTTACGGTTTGCTGTTCTGGATCAACCGGAATCTCGCCCCAATCTGCCCGACGTGCTCGCACGATCACGACCATCAAGCGTGCCATACGGCACTGCACGGATTCGCCACGCCCCTGATCGGCGCCAGCATGTTGCACAGTTTCTTCGATGGATGGAGTTTGACCACGGCACAACTCGCCTCGCACAACGGCATTCATCTGGCCGTGGCGCTGGCGGTGACCCTGCACAAGATCCCGGAGGGGATGGCCCTCGGCGCGATTGTGCGCGCGTCCGTCGCCGCGCGTTCCACCGCGCTGTTCTGGAGCGTCTTGGTGGAAGCCACCACGCTGGCCGGCGGCATTCTGGGCCTGGCGATCGCCCCGCGCCTGGGCACGGTCTGGATCGTCTGTCCGCTGGGCTTCGCCGCCGGGTGGCTGTTCTACCTGGGCGCGCACGCCGTCCACGAGGAGTGGAAGCGGCGCGGTCCGGTGCCCGCGTTCATGACCGCGTTGACCGGCGCAGCGGGAGCGGCGGCGTTGCAGCAGGGCGTCGAGCGTTGGCTCCGTTGACCGGGTTCGAGCCGCCTTACACGCGCCGCCCGGCGGCCTCCAGCATCTCTTAGCTGAGACCCATACCGCTGGGTGTCTCACTGGTGGCGCCTATCATGGCAAAAAGTGCTTATAACGCCCGGTCATCGGATTGCTTAATATAAGTGCAGCGCCCTCCAATGAGCAAAGTGACACGCCTTCCCAGGCAAATCGAACTGA
>Ga0302324_100024365_pt1 | contig 11661 bp, 10 predicted proteins | sample Palsa_T0_1_FD_201949 | JGI IMG/M metagenome (GOLD analysis project Ga0302324, IMG submission 201949) | Peat permafrost microbial communities from Stordalen Mire near Abisko, Sweden - Palsa_T0_1 | ecosystem: Environmental > Terrestrial > Soil > Palsa > Peat permafrost | place: Sweden: Abisko... | reverse complement strand
CCGCCATGCCAATCACCGCGGTTGCCAGATAAGACCTTCGGTTCGCCAGCAGACAAACTGCCGAGGCTGCCAACGACAATTCGATTGTTCGCGAATTGCTGTGCCAGTCTTGCGTGTGCACAACGGAGAGGAACCAGTACACGACACAAAGGGCCGTCAGCACTCTCCAGATAGGGTCTGACCACACGAAGCGAACTTCTTGCCATGCCGACGCTGCCCAGACGATCGTTCCAGCCGCGAGGAAAAAAATGACGCTGTCGTAGAAAAACATACTTCGCATCAGGCCCATCGCAGGCGACGTTCCGATCAGCAGAGCCATGAAGCGATAGCGATCCTTCCGGAACCCGTGATATGCAAGCAGCACCAGCAGCACCGCCACCAGATAGCGCGCTCCCATCACGGGATTCCCCAAATCGATCGTGGCCATCGCCGGGATTACGCACACGCACACCTGCGCAACTACGGCCCAGTCGAACTTACTTTCCCGGACGCGCGCCGCAGTAATAAAATTTGTCGAAATTTCGGTCGTTGCGCTCATGGTGTTCCGGAAACAGTCTCCGTCTGATGCTTTATTCGTTCACTCGCAGCCGATGACCTGCTCGGCCGTTCCTGCGTTCGCGCGGACTCGAAGCCCTCGAAAAATGCGGTCGACCGCACCCTGAGAATCCGCGCGGTCTGCAGGGTTGGTCTCCGCACGAGAGACAGTATATCCAGCACGAAATCTCCTGCGAATGTGCTCGCCACTGTCAGGTAGTCCCGAAAACTCCGCGCATTCTGCCCGAACCGTCGCCCCACGCCGAAACTTCCTTGGCGAACGCATTCCACGTCCGTCTCACGGCCCTGAGTTGTGTAGTGATGGCGCACCGCCAGATCCCCGCAGATCAGCAAGCGCCAATGCTTCCCAACTCGCATCGAGAAGTCGCGGTCTTCGCCGCCGTAAGTCGGCAGCATCTCATCAAAGAGCAACGCTCCGATTGCGCTTCGGCGGTAAATCATGCAGAAGCCTGCCAGCCAGCCGATTTCTTTACGGCCGTTCCACGGCTTCAAAAAGCTGATCGGTACAGCTCGTCCGAGGTGATCCACCTTGCCCGGATCGAGACTCGGTATCACCCCCAGCGCCCGCCGCAACCGCCATCGCCAGGTGATTCGCATCGGATAGTTCAGCGGATCGTATGGAGTAATCCCGCCCACGTCCTGCGATTGGGACTCCTCGAACACAGCGGCGACTTTTTCCAGGAAGTTCGGCTCAAACGTGACATCGTCGTCTAAGAAACAGATCACGCTTCCTTTTGCTGCGCCCAAGCCTACGTTTCGTTGCTTCGTCAAACCTTTTTGTGACTTGATCACCGTCGGCTTCAATGACCCGGCCGACTGCTTTAGAAATTCGTCTATCGCCCGGCACGCGAGGGAATTCTCGCCGTTGCCGTCGAGAACTAAAACTTCGAAATTCGGATAGGTTTGTGCTTCAAGGCACTTCAGCAGCCCATCGAGAGCGGCGGCACGCCCGTAAGTGCAGACGAGCACGGAAATCAGCGGGCCGGATCCAGCCGGGCTTGGGCCGATTTTGCTATTCACGGAAGCTGTCGCCCCGGAAACTGTCTGTCGATTCGTCAACTTGTCTGGGGATTTCAAAGGAGCTTCTTCGTCTAGCCTGCGCGGTCACTCGAAGCCGGTTGCTGCGCCACGGCTTAAGAAGTGGTAAATCGCCGCCTTGCGGGCTGCATCTGACAATTGATGGGATAACACAAATAGGCGGGCAAAGCTTCGCCTCTTGACTCCCAATCGAGCAATCTGAATTCGCTTCGGAAATGCCCCTCCCGCGCGGAATCTTCCCCAGCACAGGAGCGCACTACCACCAAAGCAGCTTGATTGCCTGTGTAAGGTCTTTATTTTCAGTGGAATAAATGAGGATCAAAGAAATTCGTTCACAAAAGAGGAACTACTTTGCCATGCCTGGTTTCCGCAAACGACCCGCCTCAGGCCAATTGAGCGATGAAAAAGGACACACTTAGCCGGTGTTCTATATCGAGGGAAGCCAGAATTGGGCAGCTTACCGAACGAGTTGCTGGCGGAGTCTGTAGCGCAGGAATTCGCCGAAGGTAGGATTGTCGAACTCGGAATTAGGGGGTATCTCGTTGATTTTGCGGCGGGGAAGTTCGTGGCCCTGGTCCATGTTGCTGAGCGCCTGAGCCTGTAACTGTGCGATGCGAATCATTCCTTTCCACGAGAGCGTCATGAAGCTGTCGCCCTTCGCGACCGGAATCCGTTCCTGTGTCACCACGTCGCCCGTATCCACGCCTGAATCGATCAGGAACACCGTGCAGCCCACGTCCTCCGGTTTTTGCTTGTAGATGGCCCAGAATGCCGAATGCGAGCCGCGATACTCTGGCGTGATCCCCGGATGTCCGCCGAGGACGATCCCTTTTCGCGGAAGTTCCCGCACTTTTTTCCCGACCCAGTAGGGTGTGTGGACCACGAAAATATCCGATTCGCGTTCCTTCAGCCATGCCATCGTTTCGGCGCTGGAATAATTTTCCGTGCGGTGAATCCGGTCCTCGAAAGCGCGCAGCGCTTCTTCGATCTCGCGCCGGTTGTAGAGTTGTTCGTACGCCAGATCGTCCTGCCGCTTGTTCAATGCCAAATATGCCACCCGCGCCAGCGACCGCGAAGCCGTCCGCCACAGTCCCTTCTTCTTTGCGCTTTTTTTCAGATAGTCGAGCGGCAGCCCCGCAGTTCGCTGGTCCGCCATGCAGATACCAACGATGTTGAGGCCGCTCCGGATCAGCGTGGCGCACGTGTTCTGGTGGTGCAGCTTGGGGCCGCACAGTATGACGATTCGATTTTTATTGCTGTTCAAGTCGTCGTTCCAGCGCATAGCGCACATACATTTTATACAGCGGGAAAAGCGACGTTCTTACGGCCACTTTCATGCGCCGCCAATTCAACTCGCTGCTCCATCCCCGAAATTCCGCAAGGTTCCGGATGTGGGATACGGGCGCATCCGCTTTGGGGCACACGCGGCCTAATATCCTGCAATTTCCCTCTTGTTTCGGGCTTAGAACCGGATCCGAAGTGAATAAAAATTTCATGCCAGCTTCATCGGCCGATTGAAATACCCGGCGCGACACGTCGCCTCCCGGAACAGATCCAGTCACACAAGGCGCGCCAAGCACATCGGAAAGCAAGTCGCAACTCGTGCGCCATTCTTCAAGCATCTGTTGATATGGAATCGCTTTAAAAATATCGGGATGCGTGTGTGAATGGCTTCCGATCACGTGTCCGCAGCTATGCAGGTAGCGCGTTTGGCTCGCATCGAGAAATGTGCGCGTTCCGATGAGCTTCGTGGTGATGAAAAAGTGCCCTTTCCAGCCCCGGCGGTTCAATTCTTCCGCGGCGTCGATAGCGCCTTTGCCGCCGTCATCGAATGTAATCAGGACGTTCTTTCCTGGTTGGGTAAAATCCACGTCAAAGACTGTCGTCGGAACAAAACCGCTTTGCGCAATTCCGTCTAAATGCCCGGCGAATGCTGCGCGAGACTGCTTGTACGACATCGCCGAAGGCCGTTGAAAGCCGGATTCGGCGGGGTTATCGGCCACGTCGTGGTATAAAAACGTGGCAATTTTGGCTTTTTCTGGCAGCATCTAGAGCCTTAAAGTGGCGATTTCCGGCAAATTTTAGCGCGCCAAAGCGGCTTTTTCAGGCACCGTGACCTGTTTTACGGCGGCTTCAGCCTCCCGCCGACACTGGTTTACCTCGTCCATGAATCCTGGGTTCCGCACGACCACGTTGGGCGCTTTGGGTTCTCGGCCTGACGTGAAAGTGGAAATAGAATCAATGAGATAACCGCGATTCGCCCAGTTGATGAGCTCCTGATGCGTGCAGCGTAGCCCGTAACGATCACAAAACACTGTAAATAGCTTCGCCGTCATGTCGTCGCCGCGCCAAACGGGATCGATCAAGCGCCCGCTTTCTTTCAGCATCCGGCCAACCGGTCCCAGTTTTTTGGCATACCTCCCAAACAATCGTGCCGCGCGATAATTGCCGAGATTCGAATGATGTAGGAAACCGCGGCCGCCAGGTTTCAATTTTGCGGCGAGCTGTTTCACATACGCTTCCATCACTTCGGCTTGCACGTGGACGAGCGAGTCGAAACTGAAAACGAAATCGATCGACTGGTCCGGAATCATGTCGAGCGATTTTCCGTCGTTCACAAAATAGGCGATGTGAGTGTCGGTGGCGAAGCGCTGCTTGCAGGCTTCGATGCAGCGGGGGCTCAAATCGACCACATACATGCGCTCGCAATATTCCTTCAGAAATTCTGTGCAGCGGCCGAACCCCGGAGCGATTTCGAGAATGGTCGCGGCGGGCAGCATGTGCTTGATGCGCGGATATAACGAGCGATGCCACATGCGGTCGGTGCCGCCCCAGGCGCCGGACCACTCGTCACCCGAATTCGACCAGTCGTACGTCTTATTCCACAGCTCTAAATTCTGTTCTACGGAAGGCATGGACGGTTCCTTTATTTCGCCGAGACAGCGGCAGCAATGCACGCCGTCAAACGACGATATGGTGACGATACGGCAATCATCGAACTGTGAGAATCGCCTGCTTGTCCCAATTTCAGCAGTACTTTAGTTTTCCGCGCCTTAGTCATAAGACAAAATGCCTCTCACCTGGACGGCTTACGAATCACCTTATTTACGAATGAGGCCGAGATAATGAGTGCGCAAGAACGGGATTTTTTCCAGCATGCACGCCGCGATCCACGACTTCGGAACGACGAAACGCGCAATCGGGGGCGCCAGCGTGACGCTGCGCAAGCGAACGCCGCAGCCAGGAAACAGCGAGCGTATTTCGCTCGCTCCGATACCACGCACATTCGGGTTGCGAGGATTGTTCACGCGAAAATCGAACCATAGGATTACGCCTGTTGGTTTCACCACCCGCATAAGCTCCGCGGCGATCTGTTTTCGGACGGTGTCGTTCAAAATGGAGCTGAATAGCGTGAAGTGGGAAACCAAATCAAAGGAATTATCCGCCCACGGCAGATGCCGTGCATCGCCCGTACGCAAATCGGCGGAGGGCAAGCGATCCTTTGCGCGCTGAAGGCGAACTTCATCCAGCTCGATGCCGTGGATGGAACCCGCTTCCCACTGGGCAAATTCGAGAAGCCATCGTCCCGAGCCGCAGCCGATATCGGCGACGGCGAGATTCTCGAAAGGGAACATCTTTTCGCGCGTAAGTTCCGTGATGCAGGCGCGGCCAAGCTGCGTATCGAGGAAATAGTTGGGCAAGCGACCCCAACTGTAAAAGTCGCGGGGGATTTCACGCTGGCGCCGGTCGTACTCCGCGCGAACGCGCAAAATCTCCTGAGCTTCGGAATCTCTTTCGGGGCGTTGCTCGGTACGTGGCATGGTGTGGGGCAAGCTCATCGTGTGACACCTACAAAAAGGTCACCGAGCCGAGAATCAGCCGAGCGCGCAAAGGGCCAATAAATCGAGCCTAGCAGGAAGCCGATGCCGTAGGATACGTGAAACACGGCGAAAGTGACCGGAAGGTAAGGCAGAAGCCCCCACCCAAAGCGACGCGCAGCCGCGAAAGACGCGACGACGGATGCGATGCAATAAGCCGCGAGGACAAAGAGCCAAAGCAGCAATACTTTTTCGGCGAAGGCTCGAAAACCCGCTACAGCGGACGCTGCTGCCAAAATTCCCAGCGCGGCATTTCCCGCAACGAACAAGCCGGGAATCAAGTGCCTCCACGATCCCGGGACTTTATGCTTACGAATAACGAACACCTTCCAGAAGCCGTATTGGAAATATTGGCGGAACAGCGATGAAAGGGTAGCGCGCGGGCGATACCAGGAAACGATGCTGGACGATTGCCAGATTTTGCCGCCAGATCGGGTGAGGCGGAGATTCAATTCGTCATCCTGATTGCGAACCAGGCGTTCATCGAATAGCCCCAGCTTCAATAGTGTTTCCTTGCGCCAGCAACCATAGGTAACCGTGTCGACGTAGCCGGTGTAGCTGTCGTCATGAAAGCGGGCGCCGCCGGTAGAAAATCGGCTGTGATAGGCGGCTTGAATCGCGCGCTGGAGCAAGCCCTCGGCTTTGGTTCTCGCGGGACCTCCAACATTTTGGGCCCCTGAGCTTTCGAGAGTATCGACACAACGGCGCGCGTAATCGGGAGCGTATTCGGTGTGAGCATCCATGCGCAGAATGATTTCGCCGCGTGCAGAGCGAATGGCTGCGTTGAGTCCCGTGGAAACGATTCGCGAAGGATTATCGATTACCACCAGGCGAGAATTACCGGCCGCTATTTCCTCAAGAAGTTCCCGGGTTCCGTCGCTGCTGGCTCCATCGGCAATGATGATTTCCCAATCGAAGCCAGCGAGTTCCTGGGCGAGAAGGGAATCGACAAAGGCGCGGATGTGGCTCCGTTCGTTGCGGCAAGCGCTGACGATGGAGACGCTTTTAGCTGGCGCTGAAGACTCGCGGTGCCCGGCCACTTTGATTTCCGTTTCACTCATGGACGTACACCGCGCCAGCAACCTTGTTCGACGGCGATGGTTGCTTCAATTCGTCGCACAGCGGAAGGTTCCAGCTTTTTGCAAGCAGAGAACGCAGAGAATCGCGCAGCGATTCGATGGAGTATTCACCGGCCCATTCGGCGGCACTGCGGCGCATTTCAGAGTAATTTTCAGGAGCAATGAGTACGTTGCGAAGCGTATCGGTGAGCGCTTCCGCGTCCCCAGGGGCAACGGTAAAACCGCGGCTTTCGCCGAGAATCTCGGGAACCAGCCCAATGCGTGAGCCAATGGCAACCAAGCCAAACGCCATGCCTTCGACGAGCGCTTTGGGCCATCCTTCCGTTTCCGAAGCCAACACCAGGATGCCCGAGCGCTCCAGAAGCTCTACGACGCGCTCGAAACCAACACCACCCGTAAATTCCACGGAATCGGAAAGCTTCAAGTCCGCGCTCAACTTTTGAAGAGCTGGGCCCTCCGGACCTTCGCCAGCAATCGTAGCCGTAAAAGCGATTCCTTCGCTGCGCAAACGCCCCAGAGCATTCAACAGCACATGGACATTCTTCGCCCGAGACAGCCGGCCGACGAAAAGGACGTTGCGGAGTTCCTTCGGACTGCGCCTGGCAGCCGCCGCGTGCGCACGCGCGACCTGAGCGTCGGTCATAACGGAATTGAAGAACGGAACGATGTGATCGGGTTGATTCGGCCAGCGTCCGTAGACGGTGACCGGAGAATCCCACCAGCGCGAGCGCAAAACGGCGCGTTGAAAGCGGTTGCTCCATGCATCGTTTGGCCCGGAATTCCACTGGCCGGCATATTTTGCGACCCGGTGTTTTGAGAAGAGGGGCCCGAGAAGCGAGCCAAGCAAGCCAAGATTTCCCGGGCAGCGCACTTGCAGAGCGTCCCCTTGGCGAATCGCCGCAGCCAGCTCATAAGAAAGCAAAGGCACAGTGAACAGCAGCTTCGCTTTCGCGAGCATCGTCTCGCCGCCGAGCTCGCGCTGCGGAGCGATGCTGAGATTCTGGCGATCGAGAAGAGCGCAATCGCCGGGAGGCGTCTGCTCGTGGCAAGGGGCGGCTATGAGCACTTCGTCAAAAAGGTCCGCCCAGATTTCGATTTCACGCGCGTAGGGCGCATAGGCGTAGAGCTTACCGTCCGATTTGTAGTGGACGACGGTTGAGACGATCACGAGCTTTTCGCGGAAGCGGGAATTCGGCGCGAGGGATTGGGTGGTGGGTTGCGCCAGGGGTTGCGTCATGGATTGGCTCATGGGCGGTTCGCTACCACGTAGAGCATCGGGCCTGACTGGATCGCGCGACCGTAAAGCCCTCCGATTTCCTGGTGGGCGCGCCAGACAGCTCCCTTCACATCGCCTTGAAAAAGACGCTTGAAAAACTCGGTGGGACCGAACATGGGCATGTGCAGACTGCCGCGCGCCGAAACGGAAAAGCCCGCTTGCGAGAGCAACCTCGAAAGCGCGCTTCCCGTGAAGAGGAAGATGTGGGCATGAGGAGCGAGCATCCCTGTCCAACGCCTTCCCAGAAAACGAAAATGCCCCGATTCCATATTGGGTGTGAGCAGGACAATCGTGCCGCCCGGCTTCAAAAAACGCTTCAGATCGCGGACGGTTTCAACCGGATTCGGCAAGTGCTCGATGACGCTATCCATCACCATCAGGTCGAGGGAGTTCTCCGCGATGCCGGTTTCCCCGAGCGGACAGCTGAAAAATGGGATGTGGGGATAGAGTTGCCGCGCGTGCGCGACACGCGTGCGCGAGATCTCGACACCAACAACATTCGGCCAGCCAGCGGCATGAAGTTCGGCGCAGGTGTGACCGTCGCCGGAGCCGATATCCACGACTGCATTTTGAATTTCTGCGAGCTGCGGAACTTTTTCAGCCACTCTCCAGAACCAGGCATCGCGGCTTTTTACCGGTGGCGCCGGCTGGATCGGAGCGGCGTTCGATTTCGCATAATAGTCCGTGTAAAAACTGGCGCTTTCGTCGTCCCCGCGAAGCGGAGGAGGATCGGTCTGGTAGCATCCGCAGGACGAGCAGCGCAAGATACCGAATTTCGGCGTGCGAAAACACAACAACCATTGCCCGCCGCCACACCAGCAGGGAAGGGCCGCGGCGGGCGCGGAGGAGACCTCGCGCGAAGCTACAGCCACGCTCGTCCGGGCATGTGCCGCGCTGCCGAATTGTTCACCGGAAGTCATTTATGCGTTTTAATTCCCAAGCATTTCATTGCTGTGAAACCGCTCCACGCAGCGCTCATAGAAATCTGTGTTTCGCGCAACCATGCGGTCGATGCTGAAAACGTCGCGGACGCGCGCTCGCGCGGCATCGCCGATTTCCGCCGCGAAAGAAGGATTCCGCAACACACGTAAAATCGACTCGGCGATTTCCCCGGGCTTATCGGGATCGACGAGCAAGCCCTCGCGCTCGTGCGTGAGCAATTCGCGGCCGCTGCCGCGAACGCTGAAAATCGTGGGGCAGCCGACGGCCATGGCTTCGAGCGGGGCAACGGCAAATGCCTCGGCGTAAGACGGAAATACGGCGGCAGCCGCGGTGCTATAGGCGTCAAACAATTCCTGGCGCGTGACATGGCTGCGAAAATGAACGCTCGGGCGCTCGCCATTCAACATGCCCGAGAGGTAAGCCTGCATCGAGCCGCCATCGTTCGAGCGGCCATCCTTGCCAAACACGTGCAATTCCGCCGCCGGCAGAGCCTTTACGACCAGCGGCCAAGCCTTCATCAACGAGATGATTCCTTTTTTCCCGGTGAGCGTGCCGCTGAAGATGACGCGATGGGGAGATCGCGGAGAGTTCGCTGGTTCAGAAGGAGTTTCGACCGGATTGTAGAGAACCTCGGCAGAATCCATCGGGAGTTTAAAAACGCCCTCGGTGATTTCCGCCGTGTAGCGGCACACGGACGAGACGAAGTCGACGCGGCGGAGAGATGAGCGTTCGAGCCAAAATGTGGTTTTGTCGACGGGATGATTGAGTTCGTTCGCGAAATAGGAAACCGAGCCGTGCAAGCGGGCCACAACCGGAACAGGCAGAGCTTTCCATCCGGCGGCCAGACCCTGATAATCGGGCAGCTCCACAACGTCAATCAAACCCTGCTCTGCCCACCGCTTCACCCGCTGAAAGAGCTGGTAGCGTGAAGCAATCCAGCCGAGCGGATGCTCCCGCTCGCGAAGGCGGGTCACTTGCACGCCTTGATCGTCCTGCGCCTGCGGCGCTTCATACCACGAAGGATAAATGCCAATCGAGCGCACGTCGTGGCCATTTTTCACGAGCGCTCGGGCCAGAACCTGGGTCATGGTTCCAATGCCGCCGTGCGGGCCGGGAGGGTACTCGTTGCAGATGAAACAGATTTTCATCGAGCCTCTCGCAGCGCCGGAAGCAGGAACTGGGATTTTGTGGTGGCAAGTTTCAAGAGACCCATCATCACGGGCACGGGCTGCGTGCGCGCATTCGAGCGCAGATGCTTCCAGCGCCGGAAGGCAGAGGTGCGGCCCAGCTCGTCGCGATCTTGTGGAGTCAAATCCGTGGCGGCCATCCAGAGACGGTCCCAGCGATCGATCAATTCCAAGCCTTTGTCGACGGGCATGCGCTGACTCAGGCCGACAGCGCGCAGTGCCGTTAAATCCGCGCGAGACCAGCGCTCGCCGGTGAGGGCAATCATGTGATCCGACAAAACATCCAGCCCCAGCTCCATTTGCATGGTTGGATTGGTGGCGGTCTGGCGCGTGGCATGAAACCGGACGTAACAGAGCACTTCGGGAATCACGCCCAGCCAGTCCCGGCGGGCAAGCTCACAAAACAGTCGATAATCCTGCGATAGCGGAAGCTCGCGATACAGGCCGAGCTCTTCAATCGCCGAACGCTCATAGCAAACCGCGCTGTGAAGAGAGGGAGCGCGCAAGAGAAGCTCCCAACGAAAGACGCGCGAATTGCTGGGCACTCGAACGGTGCGCGAAGGATTTTTGTCGTCGGTGAAGCCCCGCCAGTAAGAGACGCAGGCGCGGTATTCCGGATGTGTTTCGAGAAACTGCAGCTGGCGCTCGATTCGATGCGACGGGAAATGATCGTCCGCATCGCTGCGAACGATATATTTGCCGCGGGCCAGGCGAAGGCCCTCATTGGCGGCGATGTAAGGTCCCCCAGAGACGGGGCGCGTGACGAGGTGGATGCGCGGATCTTTGCGCTGGAATTCCGCGACGATGCCGACGGTCTGGTCGGTGGAAGCATCGTCCACAATGATGTATTCCCAATCCGTAAAATTCTGACGCAGGGCGCAATGTATCGTGGAGCCGATGTGGCGCGCGCCATTGCGAACGGCCGTGAGCAGCGTGACTCTCGGAGCGCTCATGCGAGAACCGCCTGACCCATCAATTCGGAAAGCGTTTCGGACGGCGGAGTGAGCCGATTGTGGACCTGGAGCCAAACATCGAGAACGAACAAATTCCACACGCGGCGCGCGTGGCGGCTGACGGTTTGGGGATCTTGAACCAGTTCGCGAATGGCTTCCGCCTTGAAGAGGCCTTCCTTTACGGCGGCTCCCTCCGGCAGAGTGCGAATCAATTCGTGGAGACCGGGCTGCTGCACCCAATGGCGCAGGGGAGTGTCGAAGCCCCACTTTGGACGGTTGAGAATTTCGGGCGGGCAGCGCTGGCCGAGAGTCTTCTTGAGCAGGATTTTGAAATCGCGCGGATTTTGCTTGAGAGTGCCGGGAACTTTCTGAGTGTAGCGGACGAGCCGATAGTCCATGAAAGGAACGCGAACTTCGAGAGACGCAGCCATCGACATGCGATCGGTGACGGCGAGGATCTGGTCAGGCAGATAAGTGCTCTGATCGATGAACTGGCGGCGGGAAATGGAGTCCGTGCCGGGATATTGCTGCCAGAGCGATGAGATCGTAGATTCGACGCGGCCCGCGGCAGGGAAGCCGATGGTCTCGAGCGAGCGCGCGTCCCAAATCTGCAATTTGTGAAGATAAGCGCGCCAAGCGAGGTCCGGATTGCCGGCCATGCGAAGCTCTTCCGCCCAGGAATAATTGTGGCGATCAACCTTAGGAGCCAACATTCGCGCGACGGCGGGAGCAAACCGGAAAATTGTGCGGATT
>Ga0302324_100024363_pt1 | contig 11661 bp, 7 predicted proteins | sample Palsa_T0_1_FD_201949 | JGI IMG/M metagenome (GOLD analysis project Ga0302324, IMG submission 201949) | Peat permafrost microbial communities from Stordalen Mire near Abisko, Sweden - Palsa_T0_1 | ecosystem: Environmental > Terrestrial > Soil > Palsa > Peat permafrost | place: Sweden: Abisko... | reverse complement strand
CAGGTTGGCCGCTGTGGCTGGCAACGCTTGGCGTGCTGGCGATCACCGGCCTGCTCGGGTATCTGGTGCACGCGGTCGCGGTCCGGCCCTTTACCCAGTCCGCCCCCATTGCCGCCCTCCTCGCCACCTTGGCCGTCTCGATGATCTTCGATAACGCCAGCCAGATGATCTTTGGCCCACAGACCCGTAGTTTTCCGGCCGGCTTGGCCACCGATAATTTCAGGGTAGGCAAGCTCCGCTTTGGCACGCTCGATTTGGTGATGCTGCTGACCAGTGTGGTATCGATGAGCGTGCTGGCTCTATTTCTCTCGCGGCACAAACTGGGGCAGGCGATCCGGGCCACCGCCCAGGATCGCGAGGCAGCCGCCCAGATGGGGATCCCCGTACGTAGAGTCGAGTCGCTGGCCTTCGTCATTGCCTCGATCCTGGGTGGCCTCGCCGGCATATTGATCGGGATGTACTACGGCAACGTCAGCCCATCGTCCGGCTACCTGGTGGGCATTCAGGGCTTCGCAGCGGCAACGCTGGGAGGGTTGGGCAGCCTGGGCGGCGCCGTTCTGGGCGGGCTCATGCTGGGAGTTGGCGAGGCATTCGGGGTTACCTGGTGGGGAGACAGCGTGCGTCCGCTGATCACCTTCGGCGTGCTCCTCGGGACGCTCTGGCTTCGTCCCGGTGGGTTGCTGGGGATGGCTCCCGCGTTAACGCGCGAGCCCCTCACGGGAACTTTCCTCGGGCAAGGGCGCGCGATACGTCTGCGCCCGTGGCAGTTTGGGCTGGCCCTCGCCGTGGCGGTGTTCGCGCTTCCCGCGCTGCACCACGCCTACCTGCTGCGCGTCGGCAGCCAGGCGTTCGCCTTCGCCTTGCTCGCCATGTCGCTGACCTTGCTTACCGGCAGTGCGGGACAAATTTCGCTGGGTCAGGCCGGAGCGGTTGCCATCGGCGCCTACACTTCGGCCCTGCTGGTTCGTGACCTTCACTGGCCATTCACGCTGTCGTTGCTGAGCGGCGGGATATTAGCCTCAGCCCTCACCCTGGTGCTGGTCACTCCGGGTTGGAGGCTGAAAGGACACTACCAGTCGATCGCGACCTTGGCGATCGGCGCCATCGTGACCGCGGTCATCCTCAACTGGGATCGTCTGACCTTGGGTCCTCATGGGATTACCCAGATATCTCCGCCGGAGATATTGGGCTACGAATTCATCAATAGCCGTGACTATTACTTTCTCAATCTTGGAGTGTTGTTGCTGGGTGGTCTTCTGGTGAGCCGGCTGCAAGCCTCGCATCTTGGCCGAACCTGGGCGGCAATTCGCGACGATGAGATCGCCGCTCGCTCCCTGGGCATCGCCGCCAACGACTACAAGGGGCTGGCGTTTGCCGTAGGCGGGTTTCTCGCCGGCGTTGGCGGATCGCTGCTGGCCCATGAGTACGGCTATCTTGATCCGACCATGTTCGCCAATCCCGTTTCGCAGGAGATACTCATCGTCGCCGTGCTCGGCTCTCTGACCTCGCCCTCCGGGGCCGTGTTGGGGGCAATCGTATTGATTGGCGGGCTCGAGTTCTTCCGCATCGCGACCGATTGGCGCTTCTTCATCTATGGTCTCCTGCTGCTGCTCCTGGTGCGTTACCGGCCTCAAGGCCTTCTCGCGAGGAGAGCATGATGCCTGCCCGCCCTCTGCTCGTGGTGAAAGATCTACAACACCGCTTCGGCGCGCTGCAAGCGGTGCAGGATCTTAGTTTGAGCATCGCGCCCGGAGAGGTAGTCAGCATCATCGGCCCCAATGGCTCAGGTAAAACCACCACGTTGAACCTGATCAGTGGAATCCTGACGCCACAAGAAGGAACGATTGAGCTCGACGGGGAGTCAATCGCGGGTCTGCCGCCGGAGAGGATCGCGCTGATCGGATTGACCCGGACTTTCCAGAATGGGCGCGTCTTCGGCAACGGCACCATTCGTCAGAACATATTGATGGGCCTCACACCACGGCTGCATTGGCTGCGTCCGCTGCCCCGGCTGCGCCACTACTTTCTGCTGCGTTGGATCGCTCTGCTGGCCGAAGTCCTGGTTGCGCTGATACGGCCTCCGGCGGCTCGTCGAGAGGAACTGCAACTGGAAGTGGAGGTGCGCGACCAGTTGCGGATGTTTGGCCCTCGTTTACTGCCCCGCCTGGATGAACCCGGCTACCGCTTCTCCTACGCCAATCGGCGGCGTACCGAGATTGCTCGTGCACTCGTCTCGCGGCCCAAACTGCTGTTGCTGGACGAACCAACCGCGGGCATGAATACTACTGAAACGCAGGAGATGCTGCAACAACTCCTGGCGCTCAAGGCAGAAGGACAAACCATCTTACTGGTGGAACACAAGCTCGACCTGGTGATGACGTTGTCGGACCGTGTCCTGGTCCTCGACAGCGGACGTCTTATCGCGCAAGGCACGCCTGCCGAGGTCCGTCATTCCCCTGAGGTCATCGAGGCGTATCTAGGAAAGCGGCGCACGCAAACCCCAACAACTTCGCTTACATCCTCATCAAGTGCCGCGCCCCTGCTGGAACTGCGCGAGATCAACGTGTTCTATGACCATTTCCACGCCCTGCGGGATGTTTCCCTGCACGTCGGCAAACACGAAATTGTGTGCCTTTTGGGTGGAAACGCCAGCGGCAAATCCACCACGATGAAGTCGATTCTGCACCTGTTGCAGCCCCGTAGCGGCCGCATCTTGGTGGAGGGCCAGCCCACCACCGGCTGGCCGACACGACGCATTATCCAGGCGGGAATTGCGTCGGTGCCTGAGGCCCGCCGCGTATTCCCTGATATGACCATTGAGGAAAATCTGCTCATGGGCGCATATACGCGCAGTTCAAGGCGGCTGGTGGCCGAGGACCTGGAGCGGCAGTACAGCGCATTCCCTCGACTGGCCGAGAGACGCCGCCAGCGGGCGGGCACGCTCTCTGGCGGCGAACAGCAAATGTTGGCGTTCGCCCGCGCGTTGATGAGTCGACCCAAGCTGATCTGTATGGACGAGCCAACCATGGGTCTCTCGCCCAAACTGGTCGACCAGGTATTGGAGTCAATCCAACAAATGAACCGCGAACTCGGCGTGGCGGTGCTCATCGTCGAGCAGAACGCTGAACTGGCGTTATCGATCGCTCATCGTGGCTATGTATTACAGAATGGAGTGATCAAATTATCCGGGACCGCAATGGAACTGTTAGGCGACGCGAATATCCGCGAAGCTTATCTTGGGCGTGCCCCGGGAAATGTGGAAACCGATATCCCAATCCCCCTCTGAAGGAATATTCACCCATGGCTATTAAACTGGCTAACGAACTGCTCGATAACAATTTACTGCAACAGCTCGCAGAGGTGCCGGCGGATGGTGCGCTGACCGAAGCACGAGTGTGGCGCGAAGCGGCAACCCGCCATAGCCAAGGCAGCTACCAGACGCTCTTCGAAGCCTTCGGCGACACACCTCCCGCTCTGCTTACCCGTCTGCAAATAGCCGCAGAGGTCGCTCATCTGAATGCGAACCCCCACTTGGCAGAGCACTACCGGCGGCAACTTCGGGCACGTCCCAGCCTAAGTACTGAAACAACTCTTGAGACTGCTGCTGCGCTTAACTACGCTGCGCGCGTGACCCTGCAACCGGCCAGCGCCACACCGGCCCATCTCCAGGCACTTCTCGACGCGGGCTGGTCGTTGCCGGCCATCATCACCCTGGCTCAGATAGTGGCTTATGTGAATTTCGAGAGCCGGCTGCTCACTGGCCTACGTTTGCTCGCCGGCCACGAGTTACCTGCCGCGCAAGAAACTGCGGTGACCGCAGGATTTTGGAGTCGCAGTAGCAAAACTCAGAGTGGCCGCCCATCACCCGATGTCTTTACGCAGGAGGAACTGGGCTGGGAACCCTGGCTACCACCTCGCCAGATCAGCGAGCTCTCGACACAGGAGCGCCAACTGCTCGATAGCTTCGGCCAATTGAACTCCGACTATTTTCGACTGCTCGCTTACAACTTGCCGGTCCTGGTACAGCGCACTCTGACTGACAGGGGTATCTTCTTTACCCCCGAAGGTCTACCTCGGGCGGAACGTGAATTGGCCGCCGCGGTTACCAGCAAGGTCAATGGTTGCATTTTTTGTGCCTCGGTCCATGCGCGAAAGGCAAGTCAACTCTCCAAACGTAATGACGATGTAGAGCGTTTGCTGGCAATCGCCCCTGGTGACGACCTCGCATCAGGTTTTGAACCACGCTGGCGGGCGATCATCGATTTTTCGGCGCGGCTCACTGCTACTCCTGCCCGTCCTACGCCCGCATCGCTGGGACGATTGCGCGAGCTCGGCCTGGATACTCTGGCTCTGCTTGACCTGGTTCAGTCGGTGGCCTTCTTTTCCTGGGCCAACCGTTTGATGCTGACCCTGGGCGAACCCTTTCGACAACAGTCTACGGAGCCATGACGGTTACAGACAATCTACCGAAGGACGGCGCCATTGGATTGGAGGCTCTTGAAGAGCGCCTCAATGCCGATTTGGCCTGGCTCAATTTGCCACCCCCTGCTTGGCTGCCTCCAATGTCGCATGCCGAGGGGCCGGTGCTGGATATAGCCGTTGTGGGTGCAGGCATGGGCGGGCTCGCGGTCGCGGGCGCACTCCGCTTGCTGGGATTGCATGCCACCTTATTCGATAAGGCGCCCCGCAACTTCGAAGGGCCGTGGGCCACGACAGCGCTGATGGAGACACTGCGTTCGCCCAAGCAAATCAGTGGCCCGGCCCTCGACCTGCCGGCTTTAACTTTTTCCGCGTGGTATCAGGCACAATTTGGCCGTGCCGCGTGGCAGTCGTTGGAGAAAATTCCACGTCTGCAATGGGCCGATTACCTGTGTTGGTACCGCCGGGTCCTCAATCTGGATGTGCGTAGCGAACATGAAGTAAAGGCGGTGCGGCCGCGTCAGGATCATGTAGTCGAGCTCACCGTCGAGCACGACAGCACACTACAGACGGTGCTGGCACGCAGAGTTGTGTTGGCGTTAGGACTTGAGGCATTCGGAGGACCGCTGATCCCCGATTTTGTGAATGGGCTGCCCCGCGATCAGTGGTCACATTCCATCGAGCCCCTGGATTACCGTCGCCTGGCGGGTAAGCGCGTAGGCGTAGTTGGCGGGAGTGCCGCAGCTATGGATTGTGCAGGGACCGCGCTCGAGGTGGGTGCGGCGCGCGTCGACCTGCTGGTACGCCGCCGGGACTTTCCCCGGATCAACTATGCCAAGGGTGCGGGCAATCCCGGATTCCAATACGGCTACAGCTCGCTTGCAGACGAATGGAAGTTACGCTTCGCGCAGTTCACGGCCGCGGTCGGATTTCCGCCCCCACGTGCCAGCGTCCTCAGAGTTTCACGGCATCCTAACGCTCATTTCAATTTTGGCTGCCCAGTGGAACAAGTAAAGTTGCTAAACGATCAGCTGCTGGTGTCGACTCCGCGAGCTAGCTTTGCATTCGATTACCTCATCCTGGCGACTGGTTTTCGCTTGGATTGGGGGCTTCATCCTGAATTCGCCAGCTTCTCTGGAGAGGTGAAGACCTGGGCCGACACGTTCACACCGCCGCCGGGGACCGAGTTGCCGGAGCTCGCGGCCACACCTTATTTGAGCAACACTTTCCAATTCGAGGCAAAGATTCCGGGCTGTTGTCCCGGAATGGAGCATATTTACTGTTTCTGTTTCCCCTCTACCCTCAGCAATGGCCACGTCACCGGTTTAATTCCGGGCGTGAGCATCGGGGCCAAACGCCTGGCAGAAGCTTTGGCTTCCAGTCTCTACCATGAAGATCGAGAGATCCTCTACCAACGAATCCTGGACTTCGATGACCCGGAAGTGACGGGTGATGAATGGCAACCAGAGAAACTCTCATGAAACGAATCGAGGAACTGTAATTAAGATTGCTTCCATTGCGGAGAAATCTGCGTCTGCGCTTAACTACGACCGCTATCTTCAGGCGGGCACCGAAGAACAACAACGCCGCTGGACGCAAGTCTACGATCTTGCCGGCTGCTGCTTTTGCTGGGTGCAGCCCACCATGCCCGCCAAACCGGCTGCGGCCGCGCCCTTTAGAACATCCCTGCGGGTTGCTTTGCTCATGTCCTACACTTCCTGAGAGAAAGTGCCGTTGGTGAGGTCCTTGCCCGAGTCCATATACTCTTGGAGCTTGGCTTGCAGGTCTTTGACCACCGCGGGATTCTGGTCAGCGACGCTCTTCAACTCGTCAGGGTCTTTCTTCAGGTCGTAAAGTTGCGGAGCATACTTTCCCTGGTACTTTGCCTGGTCCCAGATGGCGGAATAGTTCCACTCGGGTGTGCGGACCCCAGCAATGTATCCGTAAGAGGAGACCACGTATTCGCGTTTGTTGGTTTTCTCCCCGGTGACATAGGGCCAGAGATCTTCTCCAGTGACGCGCGAGGATGGCTTAAGCCCCAGGCGGCCCAGGATGGTCGGCGCTACGTCCGGCGTTTGGGTGAGGCCGGCGACCCGCTTACCCGCGTTCTGATTCCCGGGTACCTGCACCAACAGAGGAACGTGCGTCACCTGCTTGCGAATCTTCTCCGGGCCTTTGACCCACTGCCCCTGTTCGTTCAACAGCGCGCCGTGATCGGCGACGAACACGATGACGGTGTTGTCGTAAAGTCCCAGCTTTTTGACCGTGTCTAGAACCTGACCATACCAGTAGTCCACATTGGAAGCTTCTCCGGCGTAATTCGCGCGCAGCCTCTTTACCCCTTCTTCGGGAACTTTGACGTTTCCGTATGGAGGTTCCAGCCAGCTATGCTTCGTCGGTTCCTTGAGATAGTTTTCGAGGAAATGCGTGGGCGGATCCCAAGGTTCATGCGGGTCGAATGTCTCCACATGCAGATAGAACGGACCCTGATCGTGGTTTTCCTTTAGCCAGCGGATGCCGGCCTTGGCGGTCTGCTCGGTAATTGAGTCTCCGTACTGCTTCCAGCGCCTGCGATTGGCGAGGTATTGGTTCAGGAACTTCGGTAGAGCGCCGCCAGACCGGTCACCGGTGGAGTCTTTGACCAGGTCGAAATACTCTGCCGGATAGATGTCGCTCAAATCCGGGATCTGACGAGGCGACTGCGCATAGAAATCGACTTCCTGACCACGGATCCATTCGTAGTAGTTGAAGCCGCGATGGAAGTTACGACCGGGCTTCATGATGTGGTAGACGTCGGCAATCAACGCTGTCTGGTAGCCCGCCGCGTGCAGCGTTTCGGACAACGTAACGTCTTCGAGGAAGAGTTCGTGCCAGCCTGGGGCTCTGACCGCATCGTGCTGGAAATAGAGATGGGTCGGAGCGATTCGGCGGCCGGTAAAGAGCTGGCGGCGAATAGGAACCGTCGGCATTCCCTCGGGATAAAAGGTCTCAAAGACGGTGGCCTCTTTGGCGAACTGATTCAGATAGGGCGCCTCGACCCACTGGCTGCCATACACTTCCAGATTGTCTGCACGGAACGTATCCGACACCAGGACGACTACGTTGAGGTTATTTCCCTTTTGCGCGGGCGGCTGCTCCCAGCGCAGTTTTTCCGGTTGAGGCGGGGATGCGTTGGATTTGCCTTGCTGCGTTTTATCCTGGCAGCCCAAAACTCCAGCGAGGCCGGCGATGGCCCCGCCTTTCAGTACATCTCTCCGCGTAGTTTTGCTCATTCTTGTCCCTTCACGACTGGCTGCGAATGTTGATGGGTTAGAAGCGGATTCGACCGGCAAACTGGATTTCTCGTTGCGCGGAGAAGGTTCCCTGAGAACTCTACCATCTGCAAGACGATTACAGCCAGGCGCATGACCTGGCTGCGCAATCTCCCGGGAAGCTGAAGCAGATGCAGGAACTGTTCACCGCGGAGGCCGAGCGACGGGCAGGCAGCCTTCCGGAACCTGCGCGGAGACTCTTACACCGAAACGCTGGATGTTGGATGCGATTTGGGCTCGCCGGTCAGCACCGCTTATCAAACCCCCTACCGTTTCCAGGGGGTATTGACGCGATTACGGTTCAGCTCCATTGAGCTTTCGGTCTTGCAGTCGCATGAAAAGGGCTCATGCCAAACTGCACCCAAAATTGGCTTTTTTATTAGAGATCCGCGAGCATTGTGGATGCATCAAAGAAAGAGGTTCTTTAGACGAACGGCCACTCGCAGAATCGAGGCATTGGATCAGCAATGAGTCGATGTTTTACGGCGGCGTCTCTGAGCTTGCTCCTTCTGTTCGCGGGGTCAACCGCGAACGCTCAGTCGTTTGAAAGCGCACCGCAGTTGTCGGATGCGCCGACGGCGGTCGCGGGGCAAACTACTTCGCAGAATGCTCCGGCAGCCGCGGCGGCCGACCAGGGCACACAGACTTCGCCGGCCGCAAACCCCGCACCCCCGATGACTCCGGAAGAACAACGGAGAAAAGCACAGGAGCAGCTTGAGCAGGAAGAGCATCAGCGGGTCTGGGCGGTTGTAGCAACCTTCAACACCACTGCCAACCGGGAAGCGGTGCCACTGAGTGCCGGCCAGAAATACCAGCTGTTCTTTAAGAGCGCGAGCGATCCTTGGCCCTTTCTGCTTGCATCTGTGCTGGCGGGCATAGGCCAGGCTGAAAACAGCCTCCCCGAGTACGGCCAGGGCGTGCAGGGCTATGGCAAGCGTTTTGGCTCCGAGTACGGAGACTACTTTATCGGCAATTTCCTGGGTAACGCGGTGCTGGCAAGCCTCTGGCACGAAGACCCCCGCTATTATCAGAGGGGGCACGGAAGTTACGTCAGGCGCGCGCTCTGGGCGGCGACGGGTACGGTCTGGTGCAAGCGCGATAACGGCACCTGGGGTCCGAATTATGCCAACGTTGTGGGCAATCTGTCCGGAGCCGCAGTCGCCAACGTCTACTATCCACAGTCCGATCGGACCGTTGGGGGAACGATCGCCCGGGGCTTCTCCGTGACGGCACAAGGCATCATCGGCTCGGAAGTAATCGAATTCTGGCCAGACATCGTGCGCCACCACCAGCGCAAACAGGCCGAGAAGCTGGCCCGCAAGAGTGGGGCGGCTCCTGCACCAACCCCTTCACCGGCGAATCCGCCTCTGCAATAAGTCTTGAGAATGAATTAACCATGACTGCCGTTTGAAATCGGATAAAGGGCGTCCGCCACTGCAAAGCTGCGGTTTGGGTTTGCATCAGGGCTTCAACGGAACCAGTCCGGGTGCCCCATGTGGTCTAAGACTCCGCTCTCGCAGGTAAGCCTCGCAACATAGCTTCGGTAATCAGGACAAGCTAAGTCACCCAACGATGACACTTATCTATCCTCAGGGCAGAGTGTGCTTGGGCGAATGATACTAAGGTATTGCCAATACCTTAGTCCAATTGTTTAGCTTTTGCCCGTTCTGTTGTGATTGCCTCACTGCGACCGATGCGATCGGGAAACGCACGACGAAGAGAACGGAGAATGAACATGAAAATAGTGATGGTGTTAACATCCCACGATCAATTGGGTAACACGGGCCGTAAGACAGGCTTCTGGCTTGAAGAATTTGCTGCCCCTTACTTCGTTTTTCGGGACGCCGGTGTTCAACTGACCCTCGCCTCACTTAAAGGCGGCCAACCCCCCGTCGATCCCAAGAGCGATCTGCCCGAAAATCAAACTTCGGCCATGTCAAGATTCAAGCAGGATCAAGTAGCAAAGGCGGCGCTTGCCCACACGGTCAGGCTCGAGGATGTGAAAGCTGGTGACTTCGACACGGTGTTCTACGTTGGAGGACACGGTCCACTGTGGGACCTGGCGGAGAGCCCTGTTTCGATCGCCTTATTGGAGACCTTCTACAACTCGGGAAAGCCGATTGCTTTGGTGTGCCACTCCCCAGGTGTGCTCCGTCATGTGAGATATAGAGGTGAGCCGCTGGTCAAAGGTAAGCATGTCACTGGCTTCACGAACGGAGAGGAAGAAGAGGTCCAACTGACACAGGTTGTCCCGTTTCTAGTAGAGGACGAACTACTACGGCTGGGAGCGATTTATGAGAAGGTTGCTGACTGGCAGCCGTTTTCAGTGGTTGATGGTCGTCTCGTCACGGGGCAGAATCCTGCGTCCTCAACCGCTGCAGCCGAGAATCTCATCAAGCTGCTCGTCCGGAAAGCCGCTTAGCAGTCTGCTCGGCTCATCGTCATCCGCTACGCCGGCCAAGGTGACCGCATCGCCTTGGCTGCGCGATTCAACATACTCTTTCTCGATCGCCTCCACGGGCTGTAATCGACGTAGACGGATAATTGACATGCGACGCAGGACATGGAATGAACTACTACTGCTTAGTTGCACCGTTCTGTGCGGAGCAGCGGCCCTCGCACAATACAACCCGCCAGCCACGCCTGCGCCGTATAACCCGATTGCTCTGGCCGAAGTAACCGGTGCGCCAAGGGCAGCCGTCCAAGCCGGACAGAATAACAATCAAACCCTGTCGCAGAATCCATACCTCGGAGGAGTTCCGGCGGGAAGACTCAGCGCAACGCCAGTGGCGATTTCCCTCGAAGACGCTGTCGCCGGTGGGCTCAAGCAAAATCTCGGCGGAGTCTTGGCCACGGATGCCGTTACCGACGCGCGGGGACAGCGCTGGCAAGCCCTGAGCGAGCTGCTTCCTAATGTAGTCACCGATACGGGTTTTGGAGTTCATCAAGTCAATGTAAAGGCGGCCTTCGGTCTTACCATTCGTGGGGAACCTCCGATCATTGGCCCATTTGGCTATTTCGACTCGCGGGCTTATCTCACGCAGTCGGCTTTTGATTGGGCGTCCATCGAGCGGGCGCGATCTTCAAATGCGCAGGTGAGATCGGCGGAGTTCAGCTCCAAAGACGCTCGCGAGATTGTCGTGCTGGTGATTGTCTCCAACTATTTGCTGGTCATCGCCGACCAATCGGAAGTTGAGTCAGCCACATCGCAACGGGACACCGCCAAGACACTTTTTCAACAGACCTCCGATCAGAAGACCGTGGGCCTTGCCTCGGCTGTGGACGTTCTACGGTCACAGGTGCAACTGCAATCACGCGAACAAAAATTGATTGTCGCGCAAAACAATTTAGCCAAGCAGAAACTGGTTTTGGCGCGAGCTATCGGTCTCCCCCTGGGTCAAAAGTTCGAGATTACCACCCATGTCCCTTACCGTGAGCTGACGCCGTCGAGTCTCGATGAGGCGATCCAAAGCGCCTACAAGGCTCGCGCTGATTTTCAGAGCCAGATGAATCAGGTCCGGTCCGCTGAGCTCGCGAGTAGAGCTGCTTCTGCCGAGCGGTATCCATCGTTAGGCGTGGAGACCGACTATGGTCTCTCGGGAGTTAACCCGGGCTCGTCGCACGGTACCGTGGATGCGGCTGCCACGCTCCGCATTCCTGTTTTTCAGGGTGGACGAGTACACGGGGATATTCTCCGGGCCGACGCTTCGCTAACCAGGGAGAAGCAGCGACTGGAAGATTTTCGAGCCAAGATCGATCAGGAAGTTCGCGACGCTTATCTGGATTTGGAAGCGGCTGCGCAAGAAGTTCTGGTCGAGAAAAGCGCGGTCGCGCTGGCCACTCGAAACTTGGAACAATCTCGCGATCGATTCGCTTCGGGAGTTACCGACAACATTGAAGTTGTTCAAGCGCAAGATGCGCTGGCAACAGC
>Ga0302324_100024361_pt1 | contig 11661 bp, 5 predicted proteins | sample Palsa_T0_1_FD_201949 | JGI IMG/M metagenome (GOLD analysis project Ga0302324, IMG submission 201949) | Peat permafrost microbial communities from Stordalen Mire near Abisko, Sweden - Palsa_T0_1 | ecosystem: Environmental > Terrestrial > Soil > Palsa > Peat permafrost | place: Sweden: Abisko... | reverse complement strand
GTGACAGAGATGGAGCCGACCGGCGACGGCCTGCCGGAGCTGGTGCTCACTCCAGGGCTGGGCGCGATTGCCGATGTGGCTGAGTTCTTCAAGATTTCTCCCGCTTCGGATATCAAGTGCGTGGCCTATATGGCGCTGAAGCGCGGCGAACGCGGCAAACCGGATAGCTGGCATGGGCTGGCGGCCTTTCTGCGCGGCGATCATCAGGTGAATGAAACCAAGCTGACGGCCGAAGTAGGCGCGGCTGAGCTGCGCACCATGAATGGCGAAGAACTGGAAGAATTTCTCCACGCTCCGGCTGGATTTCTAGGGCCGGTGGGGCTTTCTCCTGCCTCTGCGCCACTCACCAGCGGGCTCACCGTTGTGATCGATAAGGGGCTCGAAGGCCGCAAGAATCTTGTCGCAGGCGCCAACAAGCTGGATTACCACTTCCGCAATGTGACCCCAGGCCGGGATTTCTCGTGGACGCTGGCAGCCGACATTCGCACGGTGAACGAAGGCGAGGCTTGCCCGACGCCTGGTTGCACCGGCAGGCTCGTCGTCGGCAAAGCGGTCGAAGTTGGCCACATCTTCAAGCTCGGCTACAAGTACACTTCTTCGATGGGCGCGACCGTGCTCGATCCCAACGGCAAAGAAGTGATCCCGATCATGGGCAGCTACGGCATTGGAATCGAGCGAATCTTAACAGCAGCCATCGAGCAATCGAACGATGCCAACGGCTTTTGGCTGCCGGCGAGCATTGCGCCGTTTACGGTAGTTGTGACAGTGACGAACGTGACCGATCCCCTGCTCAAGGAAACGGGCGAGACGCTGGCCGCGCAGCTTGAGGCAGCGGGCATCGACGTGCTGCTGGATGATCGCGATGAGCGCGCCGGGGTCAAGTTCAAGGATGCGGATCTGGTCGGCATTCCGTATCGCATAAACGTCGGCAAGAAGGTTGCCGAGGGTAAAGTGGAGTTGGTTACGCGGCCGGTTCCGGGTAGTGAAGATGTGGAGATTGGCGAGATTGTGAACCGGTTGAAGAGCCTTGCTTAGAGTTCTGTGGGATCCCACCCTTGCCACAAAGAACGTGGCAAGGATGGGGCACCCGGTTTCTTGTTGATTGGGGCTGCGGGGGTAGATGATATGGCATTAAAAGTCCGGCTCGCGAAACCCACGACACGAGGCGCATGGGGCAGCTTGCTGCTCAAGTCTGCATTGGTCTTTGTGGGCGTGGTCACGATCCTGGTATGCCTGGTGGGCGGCTACTACTACTATCGCTATCAGGGCATTGTGGATGAACGGCTCAAGCAGCCCTTGTTTGAAACGACTGCCAAGATTTATGCCGCTCCGCGCGAGGTGCGTCCAGGGCAAAAGCTGACCGTCACCGCTATCGCAAATGAGTTGCGGTCAGCGGGATATTCAGCAGACGGAGCATCGAAGCTTTCGCCGCTTGGCACCTACACAGTGAACGGCAGCAGCATCGCCGTGCGGCCCGGTCCGCAGAGCTACCACTCGCAGGATGGCGCAACAATTCAATTCGAGAATGGCGTGGTTCATGCGCTCGTCGACGATCGCGGACAGGCTCTTTCAAGCTATGAACTGGAGCCGGTGCTGGTCACGGGCCTGAGCGAAGACGCCAACCGCACCAAGCGCCGGCTGCTCACCTTCGACGAAATCCCGCCCAATCTTGTGCAGGCTGTACTGGCCATTGAAGACCGCAAATTTTTCGAACACAGCGGCGTCAACTACGCCAGCATGATCAGTTGGGGATGGCATGACGTGGTCGGTGACCGCAAGCATCGCGGCGGCGCGTCTACGCTCACAATGCAACTGGCAAAGCTGCTGTTTTTGTCGGACAACGGGACGTTCAAGTACAAGCTGATCCAGATCATGGTGGCTTTCAATCTCGAACACCGCTTCAACAAGAAGCAGATCTTCGAGATGTATGCGAACCAGATTAATCTTGGCCAGCAAGGCAGTTTTGCGATCGACGGCTTTGGCGAAGCGGCTCAGGCCTACTTTGGCAAAGATGTTCGCCAGTTGACTCTGCAGCAATGCGCAATGCTTGCCGGAGTAATTCAGAGGCCCAATTACTTCAATCCTTATCGTCATCCCGATCGCGTATTGGAGCGGCGGAATCTTGTGCTCGATTCGATGGTGGAGACCGGCGCCATCACCAAAGATCAGGCCGAGCAGGCTAAGGCCGAGCCACTGCATCTTTCACAACAGAGCGTCGATGCAAGCGAGGCTCCGTACTTTGTCGATCTGGTGCGCGAGCAGTTGAATCAGAAGCTGGGCGAGCGTGATTTCAACCGCGAGGGATTGCATATCTACACCTCGCTGGACCCCGATTTGCAGCGCGTGGCGACTTCCGCCGTCGAGAACACGGTTCACGTCGTGGATGAGCAGGTGGACAAGCTATACGCCAGGCACCACCAGGGAAAACCGGGTGAGGATACAGCGCCGCCTACCTATCCGCAGGTGGCGCTGGTGGCGCTCAATCCGCATACAGGCCAGGTGCTGGCGCTGGTGGGTGGCCGCAGCTATGGGCTCAGCCAGTTGAACCATGCGGTTGCGAAGCGGCCAACAGGATCGATCTTCAAGCCGTTTGTGTATGCCACGGCCTTCAACCAGTCGATTGCGGGAACGCAGTTGCCGGGGCATGACGAACTGTTCTCGCAGATCACCATGCTCAACGATGAGCAGACCACATACGACGTCGGCAACCAGGAATACACGCCGCGCAATCTGCACGGCTATCACGAAGAAGTGACGGCGCGTTACGCCTTGCAGTACTCATTGAACAACGCGACCATTGGCCTGGCTTCGCTGGTGGGCTTTGACCAGGTGGCCGCGCTGGCCCGCGAAGCCGGCATCAAGAGCGCGCGCGGAACGCCATCCGTGGCCATTGGCTCCTACGATGCGTCGCCTCTGGATATGGCTGGCGCGTACACCATTTTTGCTAACGGCGGCCTGCATCTCGACCCATGGATGCTGGCCAGCGTGCGCACTCCATCAGGCGACGTGATCACAGACTATTCGCCTACCTCGAAACAGATGATCGATCCGCGCGTGGCTTATCTGACCACGGACATGCTCAAGAATGTGATCAACGCAGGCACTGGCAATGAAGTGCGCCGGCGCGGATTCACCGCTATCGCGGCCGGCAAGACCGGCTCCAGCCACGACGCGTGGTTTGCCGGATACACCAGCAACCTGCTCTGCATCATATGGGTCGGCAACGACGACTACACCAACATCGTTCTGCAAGGCTCGCAGGCCGCCGCGCCAATCTGGGCGGAGTTCATGAAGCGGGCTGTCGAGTTGCCGCAGTACTCAGACACTCACGACTTCAACATGCCGGAAGGGATTCAGATGGTGCCGGTCGACAAGACCACCAATCTGCCCGCTGACTCGACCTGCATGGACAACACCTACAACGCCGCCTTTCTCGACGGCACCGTGCCGCAGCAGACCTGCTCGCATCCAGTCGCGGACAAGCGCAATTTTCTCCAGAAAATCTTCGGGCTAGGCGATAAAAAGCCCTGACCATTCTTGTTTTTTCTGCTCTTGCTCTTATTTCTGTTCTTGCTTTTCTGTCTGTCATTCCCGCAGGGAATCTGCTTTTGTCCTTGCACATCTGCCCCCAAAGCAACTAGAAATTCCAAGACACATCAATCCGGACCGGAGTACAAATGATCACGCTGAAAGACGCCAAGCGCATTATCGAAGCCGCTGAAAAGAAAGCAACAGAGATCGGCCAGCCAATGAATATCGCCGTTGCCGACGCAGGCGGAAACCTGATTTCTCATGTACGCATGGACGGCGCATGGCTTGGCAGCATCGATATCTCGATCAAGAAGGCCTATACCTCGCGCGCTTTCGACATCGCCACCAAGGATCTGGCTACGCATTCGCAGTCAGGCGGCCAGTTCTTCGGCATTCATGCTTCGAACGATGGCAAGATCATGATCTTTGCAGGCGGAATTCCGCTCAAGGTCGATGGCAAGGTCGTTGGAGCAATCGGCGTGAGCGGCGGCTCAGGCGATCAGGATCACGCTGTCGCTGAGGCTGGGGCTACCGCGCTTTAGCTGGCTCCGCTCCCAGGTCTCAAAATTCAGACCTGGGGCACCCGGCGACGATACACCCGGGAATGGTGACTACTTCGCTTTCTCCACAGGCGGTTTTTCGTCAGGGTCGCACATGGGCCCCGGCCTTCGTGCCTTCCGGTATTCATCTCTCGTAAGCCCGATCCGGTTGCGGATTGCAGCCTGCAACTTCACGAGTGAGGGCGAGCTAGCACGTTCACAGACCACTCCATCCCATACGTCGCCCGTTTTCCGATCAACGGCATAGAAGCCAAGATTGACGCTGCCACCTGGATTGTCGAAGATCCCCTGAAAGAATTGAAACCCCGGATCATACTCGCTGGTGAACTTTTCTAATCCGAAGCCGGGGAGCGTCGTGTTGCCGCGGTCCTTGAAAAATGCCGTTACCAAAGCGTCTGCTTCTTCAAGCGTCACATCTCGCCGCTTTTGGTTGGAATAGGTGGAGGGCTCCACAGGCGTTGCGGATACATCTACGATGGCTTGCAGAACTAACCGCAACAACGGAGCATTCGGATCCTCCCCGGCTGAATAGCCGAAGGCCTTCGTTTGCGGGTTCGCTCTGACAGAGACGGTCTGCGTCTCGAAGTAGTCAAAGCGTGCGATGGCCGTCAATTCAATCCGATATAAGGGACAGTCTTGGCAGACGCCGCCATCGAGCCATTTGAATTTCGTATCTGCGTACTGCCGGAACCTTCGGTAACTGTCATCGAGCTTCAGATGGATGGGGAGCGGAGGCTGAATGGGCTTCCAGTCTAATCGCTCGGGATGAGTGTTATCGTCACTCAGCGTCGTGAAGGCATACTCGCCCTGCTCTGGATTCAGATCATCCAAAACGTGAAAGACGCCCACCTGAATTTTCGCTGAACAGCTTTCGTCTGCGACGCCCTCCCACTGGAAGCGGGAGATAAATTCGGATCGGAACTGCACGAGTTTTCCAGCGAAGCTGGCTGGCTCCCTAGCAAGTTCACAGATTTTGACATTGAGCGGTTCGACGGGCAGGGATTGTCCAAAGATGAAGGCGTGCGCCCGAGAAAACAGAATGGCGGCCAGAAAGAGACGAATCGCCGATGCAGCCCTCATGCACGGTCATCCTCAGAGTTCGGTAGGGTGAGTCCAGTATATAAAGCATAGTTGGTCAGGGCATTCTGATTGAGCAGGCTGCATGGAATCATCGTCCGTTCAGGCATAATAAGAAAAACAGCTCACTTGGTCACTCCAACGCACGCGAAAGAACTACGCGTCTCAAATGTCCCCGTAATGTGCGCCTAAATGGCCCTTAACGCGCAGTCCAGATTCTCGTAACTATCCTGTTTTGTTTGAAATACAGCCAATTGTTAACGCAAAACGCCCCCCCCCCATTTTGGGGTAATTTTCAGCATAGTTCGCGTCTTTCTTGGCTCAAACGAGCGGCTGGCAGGTGGGACGCCAATAGGTGCAGCGGGCATTGGACCCTTGCACTCGATATTGACGCCACCTTTTCCAGTCTCACTTTTGGATAGTGGTTTCTGCCTTGGTCATTTTTTTGGATACCTGAGCGGGAGTAGGAAGTTGGGTAGTATCCCAGCCGCCGCCAAGAGCCTCGATCAGTGCCACGGAATATGTCATCTCCTCAATCTTGAGGCTGGCTAATGTCTGCTGATCACTGAAGAGTGTCGTCTGGGCTGTGACCAAATCCACGTACGGATCAATTCCGGTTTCGTACCGCCCAGTCTCGAGATCGACATATCTCTGTGCTGCGTTCACAGTTTCCTGCGTTTGTTGTATTTCGTTGGACAGAACACGAACGCCTGCGAGATTGTCTTCAACCGACTGAAACGCAGCCAGGACAGTCTGGCGATAACTGGCGACATCGGCGTTGTAGGTAGCGACGTATTGATTCACGGTGGCGCGGCGAAGGCCGGCATCGAAGATTGTCTCGCTGACGGACGGACCAATCGACCAGAAGCGACTTGGCCAATCGAACAAGTGCTTAAACAACGAGCTCTCCAGGCCACCATCCGCACTGAGCGTAAGGGTCGGGTAGAAAGCCGCCGTTGCAATGCCTATCTCCGCATTGGCCGCAGCCATGTTTCGCTCGGCGGCGGCAATGTCCGGGCGACGTTGCAATAGCTGAGAGGGCACTCCAATCGGAATCGGAGGTGCGGTCGGATTGAGAGGTTTCACCGGCAAAGAGAATCCAGAGGGGTTGACGCCAATTAGCATGGCGATAGCGTGTTCGTACTGCGCGCGCGCGACAGCCAGGCTGGTCAACGCTGTCTGCGCGTTTTGCAGAGTAATCCCGGCCTGCTCAACTGTGATCTGGTCGCCAACCCCCGTCTCGTGGCTAGAACGAGCAATTTCAAGTGCCTTGGTGTCTGCTTTTACCACCTCCGCATAGAGCACTTGCAGTGCATCTTGACCGCGGATTTCAAAATAGTAGGTAGCCAAACTCGCCTGCTCCGTGAGGCGTTCGTTTTCGAGATCGGCCGCGCTGAGCTGAGCGTTGTACTGCTCCTCACGAATCGTATTACGAACCTTGCCCCAGAGATCTGGCTCCCACGAAGCCGTGGCTGGCAGCGACCAGAGCGAGATTTCCTGACCACTTGAACCGGTAACAGCCCCGGTCGTGCTCGTAGTTGCAATTCCGTTACCCAGATTGGATGAGGAGCGAGAGCGTGTATACGAGGGGCCAATGGCCACAGTCGGATAAAGCTGGGAGCGCGCCTGCGCAATCAACGTACGCGCTTCCATGAAGTTCTGAAAATACACTTTGATGTTCTGGTTGTTGATGTTCACCTGATCTTCGAGCGCATTCAGGTCCTGATCGTTGTATATCTCCCACCAGTTGCCACGAAGCATTGCATCCTGCGGCTGCGCCGGTTTCCAGGCATCAGAATCCTGGGACTGTGCAGGTGATTCCTTGTAGGCGGCCGGTGGCGGCTGGGACGAAGCCGCAGGCACATGATATACGGGGCCGACTCTGCATCCCGCGAGGAAGAGTGTCACGACAGTTAGATAAGCCGCAACCCGGAAACGAGATTTGAGACGAAGGTTGGTCATAGCCATTACACCCGTTTTGATTCCCATCAGTTTGCCTCAGAAGGCGTTGGGTCATCCACGTGAAATGTATCGCGTTCTTTGTGAAGCATCCGCAACCGCAGCCGATCAAAGGTGAGATAGACAACGGGAGTGGTGTATAGCGTGAGCATCTGGCTGAAAATCAGTCCGCCGACAATCGTGATGCCAAGAGGACGGCGCAATTCGGAGCCGGTGCCCGTTCCAAACGCGAGAGGCAGTGCGCCGAAAAGAGCGGCCATGGTAGTCATAAGGATAGGTCGAAAGCGAAGCATACAGGCCTCGAAGATTGCATCCTCAGTCGACTTACCTCCTTCGCGCTCAGCCTGCAGTGCGAAGTCGATCATCATGATCGCATTCTTCTTCACAATGCCGATCAGCAGCACAATGCCGATGATCGAAATAATGTTCAGGTCAACATTGAAAAGCATTAACGCAAGCATGGCGCCAACGCTGGCCGAGGGCAATGTAGAAATGATCGTGAGCGGGTGCATCAGGCTTTCGTAGAGGATGCCCAGGACGATATACACCGCAAGGAGCGCAGTCAAAATTAGAAGCGGCTCCGTTCCAAGCGACTGCTGGTATGCAAGCAGAGTTCCAGCGAAGAAGCCATGAATCGTTGAAGGCGTACCCAAACGCTGCTGCATCTGTTCAATGCTTAGCGTTGCATCGCTCATCGAGACACCCGGCGCAAGATTGAAAGATACAGTGACCGAAGGAAACAGTCCGGTATGATTCAGCGCCAGCGGAATCGTAGTCTCTCGTTTCGATGCCATGCTAAAGAGCGGAGCGTTTCCCGTCGCTGTCGTGCTGCTGCTGCCCGTCGGATGAAAATAGATGTTGTTCAGACCCTCGGGAGTTTGCCAAAATTGGGGGGCAACCTCAAGTACGACATAGTACTGGTTCAATTGGGTATAAATTACCGAGACCTCCGACTGCCCAAAGGCACCATACAGGCCACTATCGAGCGACGATGCGGTCTGACCCAATTGTGCCGCCGTAGTACGATTAAAAGTTAAAAGTTCATCAAGGCCGCCATTCTGTTGGTCAGAGCTTACGTCTTGCAAGCCAGGAAGCTTCTTCATCTCGGCTAACAAACGCTGGCCCCAGACAGTGAGATCGGCAAGATTGTCAGCCTGAATTGTGTATTGATAAAGCGCATTGCTGGATCTGCCCCCGATGCGAAGATCTTGAGCAGCCTGGAGAAATGCAGAGGCCACCGGAAGCTTGTTCAACTTCGGTCGCAGGCGGTTGATGATGTCCGGGGCTCCTACCTTGCGGACGTCCAAGGGCTTGAGCGAAATGAAAATGTTGCCCGTGTTGGTCGCACCTTGACCGCCTGTGAATGTGATCATATTTTGGACAGCTGGATCAGCTTTGATGACCTTTCCAATTTGCTGGATAGCATTGTTCATTGCGGGAAATGAAGAATCCTGCGGCCCCTGGACTGCGCCAGCGAGTATGCCCGTATCCTGTTGCGGAAAGAACCCTTTCGGAATTTTGAGAACGATCACCACATTCAAAGCGATGACCAATACGAGAACGATGAGCGTGAGTCCTGAATTGTCAAGAACCCAGTGCAGACTGCGTCGATAAAGAGAGAGTATCCAGTCGAAGAATCGATCGGAGGCCATGTACATACGGCCGTGCTTCTTGGTCTTCTCATCTTTGAGAAGATAGGCGCACATCATCGGCGTGGTGGTGAGCGAGATCACCATCGATACCACGATTGCGGTTGAGAGCGTGATGGCAAATTCGCGGAACAGCCGGCCTACAATTCCTCCCATCAGCAAAATGGGAATGAACACGGCAATCAGAGACATGCTGATGGAGAATACGGTGAAGCCAATCTCCTTGGCGCCTCTCAGGCTGGCCGCGAATGGCTCCATGCCGTCTTCCAAGTGGCGCGTGATGTTCTCCATGACCACGATGGCGTCGTCGACAACGAAGCCGGTGGAGATGGTCAGCGCCATCAGAGAGAGATTGTCTATGCTGTAGCCGAGGATATACATCACGGCAAAGGTTCCGATAAGCGATACCGGAACTGCGACGGCTGGAATCAGAGTCGCTCGGCCATTGCGCAGAAATATAAATACTACGACGATCACCAGCGCAATGGAGATAATGAGTGTCCGTTCAACATCGTTGACCGACGCTCTGATCGTGACGGTTCGATCCTGCACGACTGTTACATCAACGCCTTGATAAATGGATGCCTTGATCGCCGGTAGCTGGGAGTAGATGAGATCGACAGTATCGATAATATTGGCGCCGGGCTGCCGGAAAACGATCACGGGAATGGCGCGTTTTCCATTTAAATATCCGGCAACTCGAACGTTCTGTACGGAGTCGATTACATCTGCGATATCCGATAGGTGAATGGCAGCGCCATGATTGTAGCCAACGATGATAGGCTTATAATCCGCCGCGTGTGATATCTGGTCGTTAGCCACAATATCGGCAGTCATCGAGCCGTTTGAGATCTGCCCCTTCGCCAGATCGGAATTCTGTTGGCTCAGGACGGATCGGACATTCGACATGGCAAGGCCATTACTGGCCAGCTTTGTAGGATTTACCTCGACTCGAACCGAGGGCAAGGCTCCGCCGCCGACTATTACCTGACCGACACCTTGAATCTGCGATAATTTTTGCTCAATAACTGTAGACGCTTCGTCATATAGCTTATCGGGACCATATTTATCCGACGTTAGACCGAGGATCATGATCGGAGAATCCGCAGGATTCACTTTGCGATAGGTCGGATTCGCAGGAAGATTGGAAGGAAGATAAGTTCGCGCTGAATTAATTGCAGCCTCAACGTCACGAGCGGCGCCGTTGATGTCGCGGCTGAGGTCGAACTGGATGGTAATAGAGGTCGTACCCAGAGTGCTGGAGGAAGTCATCTCGGTAACGCCAGCGATATGTCCAAACTGGCGCTCGAGTGGAGTCGCGACCGATGACGCCATGATTTCAGCGCTGCCTCCAGGAAGGCTGGCGCCCACGGAGATCGTAGGGAAATCGACCTGTGGCAATGGAGATACCGGAAGCACCTTGAACGCAATTGCACCGGCGATAGCAATTGCAATCGTAAGCAGCGTGGTGGCTACCGGTCGATGAATAAAAGGCGCAGAGATATTCATATCTGCTCCGCCGCTTGTGGCTCGCCGCCATGATAGGCTTGCTTTGAATTGCGAGAGAACCGGTGACCAAGATTGTCAAAGAAAATATAGATCACGGGCGTTGTATAGAGTGTTAGAACCTGGCTTACCAGCAGGCCGCCGACCATGGCAATGCCTAGAGGTCTGCGCAATTCAGAACCCATGCCGCTCCCAAATGCGAGGGGCAAACCACCCAGCAGCGCAGCCATGGTTGTCATCATGATGGGGCGAAATCGCAGCAGGCAAGCTTGATAAATAGCGTCTGTAGCATTCAATCCATGGTTGCGCTCCGCGTCCAGTGCGAAGTCGACCATCATAATGCCGTTCTTCTTGACGATGCCGATGAGCAAGACGAGGCCAATGATGGCCACCACGCTCAAATCCTGATGAAAAATGATGAGAGACAGGAATGCGCCAACGCCGGCAGAAGGAAGCGTAGAGAGAATCGTAATGGGGTGAATAAAGCTCTCATACAGAACACCGAGAACGATATAAACAGTCACGAGCGCCGCCAGAATAAGCAGCGGCATATTCGAGAGCGAATCCCTAAACGACGCTGCGGTCCCCTGAAAATCGGCCTGGACGCTCTCGGGCATGTGCATGTCTTGCTGCACTTTACTGATAGCCGAGATAGCTCCTCCCAACGCAGCGTTGGGTGCAAGATTGAAGGAGATGGTTATGGCCGGAAACTGACCCTGGTGAGTGATCGCCAGTGGCTCCGTCGACATCTCAAAGTGGGAGAATGCGCTGAAAGGAACAGCGCTGCTGAAAGTCGAGGATGTAGTGGCGGCCGCGGTCGTGCCTGTAGTTGACGATGAGCTGCCCGGTGTCAGGGCGGTAACTGGGGGGGTGAGCGTATTTGCTGAAGGCGTCAACAGCGGGGAGGAAGTAAGCGCGTTCGAGCCCGCCGATGTGGATCCTGTCGAACTTGTAGAAGCAGCTGCTCCGGTGCTCGACGTGGATGAGCCACTCTGAATGTAAAGATGGTCCAGGATGTGTGGGTCCTGCTGGAACTGAGGCTCGCTTTCAAGCACCACGTGATACTGATTTAACTGCGTATACATAGTGTTGACCTGACGTTGACCGAACGCATCATAAAGCGTGTTGTCGATGCTGGTAGGATCTACGCCCAGCCTGGATGCAGTAACGCGGTCAATAACCAAAGAAACCGCGAGCCCTCCCAGCTGTTGATCGGTAGCAACATCTTCAAGTTCGGGCAACTGCTTCAGGCGGTTGACGAAGCGCGCTGACCACTGGTTCAGCTCATTTTGATCGGCATCTTCGAGTGTGTACTGATATTGAGTGCGGCTGACACGATCATCGATGGTGATGTTCTGCACCGGCTGCATAAAGAGCTG
>Ga0302324_100024359_pt1 | contig 11663 bp, 8 predicted proteins | sample Palsa_T0_1_FD_201949 | JGI IMG/M metagenome (GOLD analysis project Ga0302324, IMG submission 201949) | Peat permafrost microbial communities from Stordalen Mire near Abisko, Sweden - Palsa_T0_1 | ecosystem: Environmental > Terrestrial > Soil > Palsa > Peat permafrost | place: Sweden: Abisko... | reverse complement strand
AAGCATGATTTTCTCCTAAAACAACCATTTTGTGTGGTTTAGGAGAGTCCGTGCGCCTCGGTGCGGGGCAGTGCGAAGGACCAAAATTGCTGTCCTAAGGCTAGTGTGTTTGCCATTTCACCACTTCCGCACGTTGCAAACGGATCGATTCCCGAGACGTCTACTCACCAGTTCTCACATCAAGTCTAGAGGCAAGGCTGTGCCGGATGCAATGGCTGAAGTGTCCACCATCCAAGCGGTCGCTTTCGCCTCAATTGAGCTGCTCTCCTGATTTGACCCGATCACCAAAATGGATTGCAGTTGACGACGTGAAGTAAATCCCCCAAAAGTGGATTGTCAATCGTAGTGCAATCCCTGCTAGCGTTACGTAAAGAGGAAGATTTCCATGGCAGTAAAATCTCGTTTTCCCATCGTGCCGATCAAGGACATTCCGGCCGCCGTGCCGTTGAATCGGTCACGGCAGAATCGACCAGCGGTCCTGGTGGTCGACGACGAGTCTGCCATCGCCGATACTCTTTCAGAAATTCTCAAGCTCAGCGGCTATGCCGCCACGCCCGCTTACGACGCGGAAGAAGCGCTTGAAACCGCGCTGCTGACGCCGCCCCAGCTTCTGATAACCGATGTCGTGCTGCCGGGAATGAGCGGCGTCGAGCTGGCCATCAGAATGAGGCGCATTTACCCCAACTGCCAGGTACTGCTGTTCTCAGGCCAGGCCGCGACGGCCGATCTGCTCATCTCCGCCAAGCGCGCTGGTCATCAGTTCACACTGCTCAGCAAGCCCGTATATCCAACTGACCTTTTGCAGCGCGTTTCTGAAACCCTCGGCGCCACAAGCGGGCATTCGGCGAATCACGCTTCGTAAGCGGGTCTCTATGGTCTTCGCTCCACTTTGGCTTCGCGCTTTTTGAACCGTGCCAAAAGGCATCAAGGTGTGTACTCCTTGGGCGCAGTCAGCCACGGAAAGTCTGTCTGCATCGTTTAGTATTATCCTGGCGAGGGTTGTTCGATCGCTTGCAGAACTCGCCTGCAGTACTCGCTATCGAGGAAGGCTGTAGCCATGCCGATGAGACACCCCGACGCGCGACGCGGCCTGCCGTTTTTTCTAAGTATTGCCGGCGCCCTGCTGCCCGTCCTGTTGCCCGTCCTGGCACCCGTCTTGTTTCCCTTCGACGCAAGCGCCGCCACCTGCAAGACCCAGGCGCAAATGCCTCCCGAACAGCGCGTTGCCCTGGCCAGTACCTCTCGCATTCTGCTGGGCGAGGTGCAGACCGGAGACGTACAGGCCCTGCGGCAGAACACGCTTCCCGCTGTTGCCGCCGATTTCTCCGGCATAGCCGCCACCGTCGACAGCCTGAAGCCTTTCGTGGGGAAGGCCACAATTACTGTCGAAAACCTTTTTTTGCTCGACTCTTCCGCTGAGCCCCTCGCCCCTCGAACCGATTTCTTTTGTGGAACTCCCGTAGTGGTAATGAATCTGACCGACTTGCCGCCAGGAATCTATGCGGTGGCCATCATCCACGCCACTGGCGTACCGCAGCCACAACAGATTGTTCTGATTCTGGCCCAATCTGCCGGCCGCTGGATGCTCGGCGGATTTTCCTACAAGCCCATGCTGGAGGCAGGCCACGATGGCCTCTGGTATTGGATTGCAGCGCGCAAGTATGCCCAGCGGAACATGAATCTGGACGCGTGGTTCTATTACAAAACAGCCGCCTACTTCCTGAGCCCGGTCGACTACCTCTCCAGCCCCAATCTCGATAAGCTGCAGCATGAAGAGGATCTGGTCAAACCCACCAATCTTCCCGGATCGAGGCCCATCACGCTCAGTGAGCAAGGCGCCCTGTATCAGATCACATCCATTGACACCACGGATGCGCTTGGCGCGTTTGACCTTGAGGTCCAATACACGCCTAACAGTCAGCAGGCAGCCGAATTGCGCGACCCTGTCTCGGCTCGAAAGCAAGTAACCCAGGTGATGGTTGCGCTCCTTGACCTGCATCCTGAGTTGCATGAGGCCTTCCATGGCATCTGGGTCCACGCCAACCAAGGCACCGCTTCTCTGTTTTCTCTGGATTTGCCAATGGATCAGATTATTCCCGGGCCACTGACGCCGCCCTTAAGCTCGAGCCCAGTTACGAACCCAGTTATCCGATAGGCAAACTATGTCGTCAACGGCCTTCTCGAAATCGCGCGCCCTCCGGTCCACTCCTCTGGTGGCCCTGATGCTGCTTGGCTGCGGTCCATTGCCTGTCCTCCTCTCCCAAAACCAGACCGGACAACCAGCAACGCCTCCCGGCACCCGCGATCTGACGCGTCCGCAGAGTCAGCCCCGTCTGGATGTGGATCACGATCCGATTCCCTCACCCGACCCCGAAGGGACCACGTCTGTGAGCGCGACGCCGGCTGGCGGAACAGGCAAGACTGGCGAGCTTCAAAAGCGTCAGGACGGCGTCTACACCATGCATCAGGAAGTCGACGAAGTTCTGTTGGCCTGCGCGGTGGTCGAAGAAAAAGGCAAGCCAGTCTCGGATTTGAAGCGTGGAAACTTCCGCGTTTGGGAGGACGGAATTCCCCAGGAGATAACCTCATTCCTGCATCAGGATCAGGCCGTGTCGCTGGGTATCATCGTCGATAACTCCGGCTCGATGCGCGACAAGCGCCCAGCGGTGAACGCCGCGGCCTTGAGCCTGCTTAGGGCGTCCAATCCGCAGGATTCGTCCTTCATTGTGAATTTTTCCGATCACGCCTTCCTCGACCAGGGTTTTACCTCCAACATCGAGGCCCTGAATCGGGCGCTCGCGCGATCCGATTCCAAGGGCACCACCGCCCTCTATGACGCCGTGGCCGCGTCGGCGGACGAATTATCCAACCATGGCAAGCTCCCCAAGCAGGTGCTGCTGGTCATTACCGATGGTGCGGACAACGCGTCCAGGCTCGATCTTGAGCAGGCAATTCGCCGCGTGCAGACTCTGGGCGGCCCGGTGGTTTATACCATCGGACTGCTCTTCGATACCGGCAAAGAGGAAGCGGCCCGAGCCAGGAGAGAACTGGAGAGCATGTCGCAGGAAACAGGTGGCATCGCTTATTTCCCTGAATCCGTCCTCGATGTCGAACCCATTGCACTCGAGGTTGCACGCGACATTCGCGACCAGTACACCATCGGCTATCGCTCCAGCAAGCCGGCCAGCCTGGGCGGCTTCCGGACGGTTCGCGTCGAGGCCACTGAATCGAGGCATCGCAGGCTGATTGTGCGAACCCGTAGAGGCTACTACGCCAACAAGCCCGCGCCGCAGCGCACGCAAACCGCCGAAGCAGCCAAGCCCGCGGAAGCAACCAAGCCTTAAGAAGCAACCAAACTGTTGCCGAGGCATGGCCCTGTGCCGAATGTGTTTCCGCACCAAAGCCGGGTGCGTCAGGTCTCGTTTTTGAGACCTGGGAAACCACAGTGCTGGGTGCCCCATCCTCGGCACGTTCTTGTTTTTGCGCCAAGGGTGGGAAACCACGAACCCACCCAGCCACATTCACGCGCACCAAAGTAAAAGAGGAGCCTTTGCAGGCTCCTCTTTTGCTGTCCGATGCATCTATGGGCAAAATGCCTCGGAATGCCGATTGCATCGTTCGATCAATGCAGATGGAAGTCCACGTCGATCACAATTTGAACCGACACTGGATGTCCCTGGTACATGGCGGGCTTGAACCTGTATTGCCTGACTGCCTCGATAGCCTTCTCTTCCAGGCCCATGCCGAGATGGCTGACCAGGGTTACGTCTTGCGGGTTCCCCTGTGAGTCCACAATGAGCCTGATCGAGACATTGCCTTGAAAATTCGCGCGGCGCGCATCCTCTGTAAACTCGGGCTGAACGGTATGAACAACCAACGGCGCGCTTACGCCGCCGCCCACGCTCATCAGGCCGCCGCCGTATCCGCCGCCGCTTCCGATTCCATGCCCTCCACCCAGGCCGCCGCCGCCCATGCTTCCAAATCCCGTGCCACCGCCCTTGGGCTGTGTGGCCAATGCAATCTGCGGTCCCTGCGCCGCGGCGAAGGCCGGTAAAGCATTCGGCGCGTCGGGCATCTTCACTTGCTCATTGGGCGCCAAGGCCAGCCTCGGATTATCAATCCGGATAGTCTGGGCAACTCTAATCTGCGGAGCCCTCGCGATCGGAACCGGCACGGGCGCTGCCTTGGGTTTCACCACCGAACGCTCGCCGCCGCCGCCCTCGACCTTCGCCACCGGCATGGTCACCGGAGGAGGATCGGTCAGCTGAAAGTCGACATGCGTAACAATCGGCGGCTCCTCGAGCACCACGCTGTTGTGAACTTTCATCACCAGCGTCACCAGAAGAATGATGGCCACAACGTGAATCACGAATGACACAGCGCTCGATGTCTTGTCGCGCTTGATGGCTCCAAGATCTGTAGCAAACATCGGTACCGAAACCGGCGCGACCGGCTCCAGCTTGTTCGAGGAATAAAATTCAGATCGGTTAGAAGGCATTGATGGCCATGTTGTTGCACTTGCGTCCTGCATCATTCGGCCGGAGCCCTTTGGAGATAGAATATCACTCAACATAGGTTTCGGAGTTGCTGTAACAAGATTGCCCATATCTTTTTGCCGGCGGAGGATATCCCGGCGTCTCCTCTCTTGGTTTACCGCTGTTTATTTGGCAACTAAAACATTCAAAGTCCTCGCGCCAATTGAAAGCAGCTCGAGGTTAAGCGCTGTTTTTACCAGATTCCCTTGTCGCTGCCCGTGATCTTTTGCCCTACCAGAGCCGCCGTGGCGAGCCAGGGCAACAGGCTGAGCCGCGCGCTGCCTTGCAATTCCCGCTTGCGTAAAAGGCCAGCCAGTTGCGACCCATAGAGCTTTGCCGATTGCGGCATGATCGGGACGCGTAAAAACTCTTTAGCGTAATAAACTTCATCGCCCCCGAAACGTGCAGTATCTCTCACATTCTGCGGCAAGTCAAGACCCTTGCCTCTGTACTGCCTCACGTAGTCAGACACAATGACAAGGTATGTCGCCACCCCTTCCCAGATCCCGGCATTCGCCGCCGCGGTCTCCAGGTCCCTGTAGTCCACGCTGCCGGATTCCACCAATGCGGCGCTGTCAAGGATGTCGCAAAGACGAAAATAGAAATGCCGGTACATCCGCTGCAAAGTGGAGATCATCAGCCGGTCGGAAACTGACGTCACTCGAAACGTCTGGCCGCCCACCAGCACCAGGCGTGAACGCTCCGCGAGACGAGAGGCGATTGCAATCTGTTCTCCAGTCTGTCCCAGGCGGCGCATGTGAATCTCAACCGATTCCGGAAGTCCGGGAATCTCGAAGTTCCATTTGCACGCCAGGCGGTCTCCCCAGCTGCGGGAAGCAACCGTCGCGTTGAAGCGCCTCTTCATCAGTTTGGAAATATCTTCCGGATACGCGTTGGTGTATAGGTCGAGATCGCTTCCAAGATCAGGCAGGTGATCGAGCGACTTGATTACCGTGACGTCATGCTTTTCGTCTTCGATCGCCGTGCAAATGTCTTGCAGAAACTTGAGCGCGGTATTGATTCGTGCGTGCTCAACCGCCAGCGCCGTCTGCGCCCATTCAGCGCGGGTCGCATCCTTCGCTTCCCGCATCATGCCGAGAAACACTTCCATGCCGCGAATCACTACGTGGTTCGAGTTGGCCAATGCCACCAAGTCGTCGAACTCGGCGCGGCTGATGTTTTTCACGTCCGACTTCAGGCTTGCCAACGCCGACGTTGAGGAATCGTCGTCGCCCTGCGGTGCCAGAAGCAGGCGTGAAAGCAACGTCATCGACTGACGCGAAGCGAATTGTGCGGATTGCTGAGTCATTTTGTCGGTATCCTTAATGGGATTAGTGAGGCGACTGCTGTAGGGTTGGGTTATTGCCGCGAGGTGTTAGCTCAATGGGACCAGTTTCCCGGCGACGTTGCTGGCTGTATTTATCAAGCTCTGTATCAACCTGCCGGTTGCTGTTTTCGGCTACAGCCAACAGCTTCCTGCCCTCGGCATCATGCTGCGTGGCCACTCCAACGAGCGCGCCCGCATCGCCGGCATTCCGGGCCTTTTCATAGAAAAACTCCGCGCTCTCGAGGTCCCCGTCCATCTCCGCCACGAACCCTCGATTGTTCAGTGAGAATGCGCTGGCCGGATCAAGTTCGTATGCATGAAGAAAGTCTTCCTTGGCCGCCACCCAGTCGTTTCCATTCGTCGCTGTCACTCCGCGCAGCGCCAGCATTGCGGCGTGGGACCTGGCAGAGGCAATATCCTTTAACCGCTCTTGCAGGTGTCCGGCGTTGGATGCCGCCATTTTGCTTACCTGTTTTCCTCTCCACGAGCGATCCGCTGTTACCACGATTGGTTCCTTTGATTGCGTCCCGGCAGCCGACCAGTAATGCTTCAGCGCGGCGTCGTAGTCTCCAATCGACTCTTCCGCTACCCCAAGATTGTTCATCGTGAATGGGTTCCGCGGATCGAGAGCCAGCGCCTTGTTGAGCATCGCCACGGATTCGAATCTCCGCCCCGCGGTCAGCAGGTTCATCGCGTCCACATTCATCCGATTCACTTGCATGGGGCTGTCTTGAAGGCTCTGAAAGGCGTACTGCATCGGCTTCCCTATCAGTGCCTTCGCATTGCTCCGATCTATATTTGCATTGGAGCCCTGCTCCGATGCCAGCGCATAGAACTTCTGCGCGCGCTCCAGCTCTCCCTGAAATTCCGAGATGTACCCCAGGTTGTTCAGCGTGAATGGGTCGGCTGGGTCGTAAAGATATGCCTTGTAGAACAGCGCCGCGGCCTTTTCATAGTTATGCTTATTCACGGCTTCTACACCTTCACGGTTGAGGCGTTGCACGGGCGTTAGCTGGCTCCGCTTTGAAAGTGTGATTTTCAGCTCACCGCTGGCCCAAGCATGAGACGCAAAGCCGGCCACGACCGCAATGGTTACAATCAATTTGAGTGGCGTCCCGGACATAGCTCTCTTTTTCACCTTTGGCGCGGCCTCATGGAGTCTTGCGATGACACGCTTACAATGGATTAGATGCGTCCAAGCGGTCCGTGTTGCCAGAGAGGGGACGAGTTTTTCACTTTCCCCGCTCAGGCAGGCTACCGGTACCCACTTGGAACCATCAAACCATCTGTCAAATCAGATACAAATTGGTAAGGGATGTGCTGATATGGTTCGGTTTCTGGCTGTAGTCATGCTGGTCAGCTTGTCATTAGTGGCTTTTACGGGAGTCTCGCCCGCACAGGCAGCGCCAGACCAGAACTCCGCCCCCAAGCCCGCTGCAAGCTCGGGTAGCGGCGCGGGAATCGGCCTCGGAAGCGGGTCGGCAAACGCCGCTGCTCCGACCTCGGGAAACGCCGCCGCTGGCGACGTGCCCGCCCTGCCGCCGGCGCCTCCCGGAAAAAGCACCATCCTGGGTGGCGAGATTCGCTTCATCGATCCCGTCAAGGATGTAATCGTACTCAAAATCTTCGGGCGTGGGCCAGTTAAAATCCTCTTTGACGAACGCACCCAGGTCTTCCGGGATGGGAAAAAGATTCCCCTCCACGATCTGCATCCCTCCGACCATGCCTCGGTGCAGACGGTATTGGATGGAACCGATGTATTTGCCCTCAGCGTTCATATTCTGTCGCAAACGCCTCAGGGCGACTATCAGGGCCGGGTCCTCAATTACAATCCCGCCTCGACTGAGCTGTTGATCAGCTCTATCACTTCTCGTGAGCCGATGAAGCTCCTCGTACCGGCGAATACACGGGTCGTTCGCGAGGGCCAGCCCGGATTTATAGCGAACCAGCGGGGTCTGGGCGATCTCGTTCATGGGTCGCTCATCTCCGTTAAATTTGAACCCGACAGATCGGGTCAAGGCGTCGCCACCCAGATCGTCGTCCTCGCCACTCCAGGATCTCAATTTGTGTTCAGCGGGAGCATCACTGACCTTGACACCCACAATGGAACGCTGTCCATTCTCGATCCACGGGACGACAAAAGCTACCAGATCCACTTCAGTTCCTCCCGCCTGCCGGTAAGCCGGAATCTCCACACCGGAGATCGCATCACCGTAACCGCGGTCTTCGACGGCATCCATTACGTTGCCCAGGCGATTACTCCCAACTAAGGAAGCTCTGCATACATAGGGGTGGAAATGGGTTCAGCAGATAGACGCGCCTTTCTCAAACTTTGTATTCAATCAGTGCCTGCTCTGGTTCTTTCCGATGCAATCCTCGCCGAAGGAATAAAAAGCGGTCAGGGTGGTCAACCGGTTTATCGCACGATTGCCACGCTGGATCACTATATTGACCCCCTCCCCATTCCAAAGCGCATCACGCCCACCGAAACAGGCAAAAGCGGCGACCACTACCGCATTCGCATGACGGAACTCAAGCAGCAGATGCACTCCCAGCTTCCGCCCACGCGGCTGTGGGGATATGAAGGCCAATATCCCGGCCCGACCATTGAGGCTTTTCGAGGCCGGGAAATTCAAGTCCAGTGGGAAAACAATCTGCCCGCGCAGCATATCTTTCCAGTCGATACGCATTTGCACGGCGCCATGCCGCCAACTCCCGCGGTCCGCGTCGTACCTCATCTTCATGGCTCGCGCACACGGTCTGAGAGCGATGGGCTGCCCGAGAGCTGGTTCACTCCGGGAGCCTCGGCGCTCTACAAGTATCCCAACAACCAGCAAGCCGCCACACTTTGGTATCACGACCACGCCGTCGGCATTACGCGCCTGAATGTGTATGCGGGCCTGTCCGGCCTCTACCTGCTGCGCGACGACGAAGAGCGCGCCATGGGTTTGCCGTCAGGCGATTACGAAATTCCGTTGATCCTGCAGGATCGAACCCTCGGTGACGATGGCCAGCTTGTTTACAACCCCACCCACGAGGACGGAGTGAAGCTGCCGCCCGGCGTTTGGGGCCCGGAGTTCTTTGGCGAGCTTCCAGCGGTGAATGGCGTACTTTATCCCTATCTCAACGTTGAGCCGCGCCCCTATCGCTTCCGGCTCTTGAACGGGTCCAACTCCCGCTTCGTCAACCTCTACCTCAACCTTGCCAAAAAGCCCACCGACATTCCTTCGCTGGTCGCCTTCAATCAAATCGGCACCGACGGCGGCTTCCTGCCCAAGCCAGTCCAGTTGAGCAAGCTCTTGTTGGGTCCTGCAGAGCGCGCTGACCTGATTGTCGATTTCACCGGCCTTGACGGCAAGACTGTGACTCTTTCGAACAATGCCCCGGCGCCTTATCCGGGATGGGACATGATGGTCCTGCACAACGCGCAAATGTATGAGTGGATGCAATTCCGTGTAAACCTTCCTCTGGCAGCCAATGCAAAATCGTTCACCATGCCCCTGTCGGCCTACTCGTCGGCCTCCTTCACCAAGCTCGATGACACGGCCTCCGTCGCCACCAGGGACTTCATCATCACCGAGGAGATGGACGCCCAGGGCCACTCGCACGGCGTGCACATGAATGGCAAAGGATACGACGATCCAGTCACGGAATTTGTGAAATTAAACTCCATTGAGAAATGGCGATTCATCAACACAACCGATGACACGCATCCGGTGCATCTGCACCTGGTCCAGTTCCAGATCCTCGAGCGCCAGGGCTTTGACGCGGCAGCTCTTCAGAAAGGAACTGTCGAGCTTGTGGGCAAACGGCGTCCGCCACTCGCAAACGAGGCCGGATGGAAGGATACTGCGGTCGTCAACCCCCGCGACGTGCTCACCATCGTTGTGCGATTCGAGGGCTATACGGGCCGGTATGTCTTCCATTGCCACATGCTGGAGCATGAAGATAACGACATGATGCGTCCCTACGTGGTGGTGCCCGAAGAAGTGAAACCACCCGCTAAGTAAAGGCCTTGCAGACTGCGCAAAGACTCGCTGTCTCGAAAGGGCACGGCTGAAGCCACGCCCTTTCAAAGCCGGTTTATGAGATAGCCTCCAACGCTCGCTCGCCGCTTAAGGCGCGAAGCTGCTGGGGTTGCAATCGCCCGGCGCAACCGGAGTTGGCGGTGTCGGCGGCGTAGCCCACGGAACGTTGTTGAAGTCGAAGAAATCCAGCAGCTTGGGCTGTACGGCATCGCGCTTCGTCAGGTACTGGCCATTGCCGATAAACAGGTCTTCGACAAACCGGATGATTGCCGTGTGATCCATCGGTATGTGCGAAACATAATGCTTGCGCGAGAACGGCGAAATGACGAAGTTGGGGACCCGGAAGCCAAGCTGCGCGCCAAAGCCGTTTTCGGTTACCACGTCGGAGCCTGAGGCGGGCGCGCCGGGCCAGCCCTCGTGCAGGTCGCAATGAGTTGTAGCTGTCCCCGGCGGGTTGGGCGGCACGCAGGGGAAGAAGTCACTCACGGGCGTCACACCCGGAGCAGGATCGGGATTCACGGAGATGCCGGAAATATCGGGCGGCTCACTTAACCCTCCCGTTATGTAACCCAGGCCGCCGCTGGAGGTATCGGTGAAGGCGTTCGAGTGGCCGGGCACTGGCGGAACATGGTCGTAGGGCCCGCCGCCCTCGTCAAAGGCAAAGAAGAAAATAGAGTTCGACCACTCGGAGCTGGCCATGAAGGCATTTACAACCTTCGCCACCTCCGCCTGACCTGCCCCGATCGGCTGCCCCGAACCCGGGTGCTCGTCATTATTGGCATATCCGGGTTCAATGAACGCAAAACTCGGAAGAGTGCCCGCAGTCAAGTCCGCGTAGTACTGCGAAATTGGGGCAATGTGGTTCGGATCGAAGCAGAAAGAGTTCGTCGTGTCGTTTACCGGGGCCGTGCTCGATGGCTGCAAAGCAGGGATCAAAGTCGCGCAGTAGGATGGATTGCGGTTCGGGTTCTCGCGCAGGTAGTTGGTTGCGTCAGACAGGTTGTTGAAGTCGGTTGCCGGGTATTGATCGGGCCCGGGTGAGCAATCGTCGGACTCACTGGCCAGGCAGAAGCCCAGGGTTACTGTGTAGTAAACCTTCCACGACACCTTTGCCACGGTTAAATTCTGCAGGATCGTGTTGATGGGAAAGTTTTGATCCAGATGGTCATCCCCGCCGGGGTCCTGCACCAGGCCCTGGGTCGTGCCGCCCGTGAAGGTTGCGATGCGATTGTCGATGGTCTTGCTCGCTACCGGCGAGAACCAGCGATCCGAAAGCGCGAACTGCGAAGCCATATAGTAGTAGTAATTGAGGGTATCCTGGTCGTAATAGCCCATCGATCGCTTACCGTAATAGTCGCCGGTGAAAGTGCCTGAACATTGCGCCCCGGGTACTCGGCAACTCTGCGCATAGCCATTGGCATTGTGCACGAATCCAGTCATGTCGATGGCCCGGCCGGATGTGAAATTGTAGCGGTCAACGTCTCCGAAGCTGGCCAGCCATCCCGAACTTAAGTCGTCGATGCATTGGCTGGTGAACTTGAAAAGCGAGTATGAAGGTGGAGGATCAGGGGTCCCTGGGGGGGCGTCCACGGGGGCGCCGGGATCGGTCGGGTTGGTGATATTGTTGATGTTTTTATGAGTGTTGCTCGCGTCGATGCCGTCGACGTTGTAGGTGAGGCCGTCATCGCCAACATTCCAAATCTCGCTGTTGGCCGAGGTCTTTCCCTGGCGATACGGATTCAACATCCCAAAGTAGTTATCAAAAGAATGGTT
>Ga0302324_100024358_pt1 | contig 11663 bp, 15 predicted proteins | sample Palsa_T0_1_FD_201949 | JGI IMG/M metagenome (GOLD analysis project Ga0302324, IMG submission 201949) | Peat permafrost microbial communities from Stordalen Mire near Abisko, Sweden - Palsa_T0_1 | ecosystem: Environmental > Terrestrial > Soil > Palsa > Peat permafrost | place: Sweden: Abisko... | reverse complement strand
CTGGCGGTCGTTGTCGCATTCGCAATCACTTATACCGCCCTTGTCGCTTTTCACGCGTGAAATGAAGGCATCTGACGGAGGGGCTGCTTTCCCCTAATTTGGTTGTGCAAAACCGACTAGAGGCAGTAACGGTCTAACCAACGGTCGCACATCGCGGCACGTATTCGTCGCGCGCAAGGATGAGGCATACGGTTCGCGAGGGTGGTGTTGTCGCGATCTCACGCCGCGCGGGGTATAGCGAGCCGCGCGAGATCTCACTTCTTTTCGAGAAGCAATGCCGCTTCACTGCGGATCATGGGCTGTATGGCAGCCGCTATTTTGGCAAGAATCCAAGGCAAGAAGATCTCCAATCTGACGTGGTCTTCAAATACATCGATTGTCCCGCTTACGGATTGAGCAAGGGCGCTCAAGCGAAATTGCAAACGATTATCTATCTACGTTTCCTCTTGTATCGAGAAGAAGTGGCCAAACCGCGATTGCGCCTTGTGTAAACCAGACTTCAGGCGCGCCACAGCCAAATCTCTACCGAGATTATGTGAGATCGTTATTACCAAGGGTTTCGACATCAGACTTAATTAGGGTGCGCCGGGCCTTTCATCCAGTCGGAGCATGTCCGGTTGCGTTCAAAATCAACAAAATCACACTCGCAGAGTGTTAAATGTTGAATGCGGTTCTTGGAACAGCAGAGCCGCGGCAAACATTGCCCAAAGACGTAACAGCCGGAGGAATTAGCCATGGCGCAAACATCTCCCCGACAACGAAAGACCACCGGCCGTGTTATGCATGAGTTTGCTCACGGCGAGCTTCGCAGCGGCCACGGCGGCAAAGGCGGTAAGGTCACAAATCGGCGCCCAGCCATAGCCATCGCCTTGAAAGAGGCCGGCGCCTCCCGGTACGAAAGCGCTAAGGAAAATCGCCGCAACCTCGCAAAGACCGAGCGCAAGGAAGCGCGCGGCGAAACCTATCAGCAGGAAACCGAAGGCAAGTCTCATGTCGGCGCGCGCGGCCGGCGCGAAAGCAGCCGCGCCCAGGGCGGCAAGAATGCGACCCGAATCACCACCGAGGGGCGCAAGGCTGCAAGCTCGCGCACGCGCCACGCGGGCAGGAAGAAAGCATGAATTCAATGGTTGATATCGACCAGGTCTCCGTTGGGGGTCCGCCGCAGACATGGGTGGGCTGGCCTGAGCCATCCGCGGGCACCTCTCGCGGTGGATTTCAATGTTCCTATTTTATTCTCGTTCCCGCGGATTCTGGAAGTAATTGGTTCTGTTAGGTTTTTTTGACACCATCGGCCCCTCTGCCATTCGCCTCGAAACTTTATGGCTCGGGCTGGCATTGTCGAAGTGCTGGCGGAGTGACAACCGGCCACAGCAGGGAGGCCGGACCCAGCTAACTTTGCCGGTTTCTAACTGCGGCACCAACGTATCGGCACGCGCTGTCGCCTAACCTGCTCCCCGCAGCACTTTCAGCAGAAAGATAGGTTGCATTGACCATCCGACAATTCATCACGCGCTTCGGCGTTCTCACTTCGCATCCAGCAGCGTTCTTGGTTTTTATTGTTTACGTCGGTTTGTGGCTCCTGCTTTCGCCACGAACCTTCGACTGGCAAGCGATAGCGACACTCGCGACCTGGGGCATGACGCTCTTTATCCAACGCGCCGAGCATCGCGATACCCAAGCCATTCATGCCAAACTTGACGAGCTGTTGCGCACGCAAGATAGCGCGCGCAACGAACTTACCTCCCTTGATACCAAAGAGCCCGAGGAGATCGTCCAGCATCGCAAAGTCGAGTCAGACAAAGTTATAGCCCGCTGAGAAGAAAGAGTGCTTGTCTTCGCCAGGCAAACGAAAGGAAAAGTCATGACTGATTCCAATATGAAAAAGTTCATCGCTCTCTACCTCATCCCGGCTTCGGTGATGGCGGATTGGGCCAAAACCGACTCAGAAATTAGAAAAACGGCCGAGCAAAAAAATGCAAGCAGAGTGGGGAAAATGGATGACCGATGACGCCAAATGATTCTTAACACCGAGGCCGCGGGAAAAACGAAACGTATCACCGCGAGCGGTGTGTTCGATACTAAAAATGATATCATTTTGTATTCGTTCATAGAGGCTAAATCTCTTGAAGCCGCGGCCAAGGCCTTCGAAAATCATCCGCATCTGCAAATTCCGCAGTCATCCATAGAAGTCATGTTCGTCAGCCCAATGGGCAGTATGTAACGTCCGCTACCCACGAGCGAAATATCTGAGTGGATTTCACAGGGACGCCAAAGCGGATGAAAGTGCGGCATTCTCAAATACAAATATTCTTCCGGTGCTTCCGCCGAACGGCTAGATTTAGGCCATGTGCAACCTCTACAGCGTCACCAAGGGCCAGGCCGCGATCATCGAATTGACGCGCGCACTGCGCGACAGGACCGGCAACCTGCCGCCGATGCCAGGAGTATTTTCCGGATTATCTCGCGCCGATTGTCCGCAACGCACCCGATGGCGTGCGCGAATTGATGCTGGCCCGTTGGGGCATGCCCAGACCACCGCGATTTGGCGGCACGCCGATTACCAACATCCGCAACACTAAGAGCCCGCACTGGCGCGCGTGGCTGAAACCTGAAAACCGGTGCGTCGTGCCGTTCAATTCCTTTTGCGAATATGCCGACACCAAACCGCGCAAGATGCCGACCTGGTTCGCCCGCAATGAGAATCGACCGCTTCTTCGCCGGTATCTGGACGACATGGCGCGGCAAGCGCGGCACCAAAGCCAATCCGATTGAAGGCGAGCATCAACTGTTCGGATTCTTGACGACTGATGCGAACGCAGAAGTCGGCGCCATCCATCCCAAGGCGATGCCCGTCATCCTGACACAAACTGATCAGGTGGAGGCGTGGCTTACGCTGCCGATAGCCGAGGCGTTGCAGATGCAAAAGCCACTGCCCGACGGCGCGCTCAAAATCGTGGCTCGCGGTGAGAAAGAAGACGGTGCGCTGCCCGAATTAGCGAGCGCGGAGCCTCGCTCTAATTTGCATCAGGCCGCGGAACCCGCGCTTGCCCTCGCGTTTAACGTACAAGAAGCCACACGGAAACTGGCCAAATGAAATACATAATCGAAATCGTCTCCCCGACAGCATTTGGCCATGACGCCTTGAGCCGGGCCATTGTTGAGTGCAACGACCTTGCCGGCGCCCGGAGCAAGGCGATCCCGCTCCTTGAGATCTGGACAAAAAGCGGCGCGACGCACGCGCGCGTGTTGAACATAGACGGTCAACTAGCCGGTGAAGTCCATTTGGAGCGCGCAGACGCTGCCTGATTCTTGCCGCCCTTGGAACCACCTGAAGATGCGGCGGCTTATTTCGAAGAAGGCGATGATGGCAAACGAACCAAAGCGACGCGAACCTGATAGTCCGCCGACACAGTCCGACATTCTGCCGGATCCAAGATCCGAGAAGGTTCCTCTCGATAAAGATGGCCCGGAGAAAGAACCGCCGCCCATGCAGATCTAAGGATCGCTTCTTATCCTCTGCCCGGATGCAGTCACTAATAAAAAAGAGCCGCTCCATCAGCGGCTCAATTTCTTGGACCAGTGTGGCAACGTGGGGGACTGGACCTTCCAAACTGCAAAGAATCAAGTTGGCTTGACTGCGTGTTCGCTGATGAGCGCGACAAGAAAAGGCCGCCCAGAAGGACGGCCAATTTCTCTTAGGAGTTTGCCGCGTTCGTTACTTCGGATAGCCGCGCACTGTCATGTTTATCGTTCTTAGCACTGTACGGTCTGCGAAGTTTCTTGAATTAGATGTCAGGTCCGGTAGACTAATCAATAATTTGAAGGATTGTGTGTGTGCGCGGATCAACTAACACCGTGTGCCCGTTGACTATGGTGTATCGGTACTCTCGAGCATTCGCATATTCTGGGGGCACTTCATAGTATGTCACGCCGCCATCCGGGAGCACACCACCAACACGAACGTCGCCGCTATATTCGTACGAAGGGTAATGGCGCTCAGCAACATAGCTATGGAACCTGGGCCGATCATCGATACCCAATACACCGTTCACGCCGCCTATGACGCCACCGACGACGCCACCGACAATCGCTCCCACCGGACCAGCATCGTGCTCACCGACGCGAGCGCCATGATCAGCGCCATCTGGTATGCCCTGAGCGTGTGCTCCGGCCGACATTGCCAGGGCCATCGCACCAACGAATATGATGTTTCGGTTCATGTCTATCTCTGATTTCGGGGCGAAGGTCCGCAACAACGCGGCAGAACGGCAAGCGTTCCGATGAACCGAGGCGGCCATCGCCCCACGCCACCATGTCAAATGACATAATAGGGGCTCGCCGGTATTCACTCAGCTGACCGCAGGGTTTTAATCTCGTGGCGTTTGGTCTCTCGTACGGTCACAAGCGACAGCCATGAACGGAGGCAAGTTGTGGCCTCCGACATCGATCAAGGAATGCACACCGCTTGCGCAGGCCCAAGTTGTACACGGCCGCATCAGTTTGGGAACGACTCGCCTCGCCGTAACTTGCTGTTTAGTGGTTAGTTACGTGAGTGAGGAAAAGCGTTTACCGTGCGGGTCGGTTGCAACACACCAGCGATCCTTATTGTCGAAGATGAACTCTTGGTCCGGCTTAGTACCGCCCGAACCATAGAGGACGCAGGCTTTGAGGTCTTTGAAGCCGCCAACGCGGATGACGCAATCCGAATCCTCGAGGATCGCAGCGACATTCGGGTGGTCTTTACGGACATTCACATGCCGGGTTCCATGGACGGGCTCAAACTCGCTTACGCCGTCCGTAATCGCTGGCCGCCAGTTAAGATCATTGTGACCTCTGGCCGCGGTCGAGTCACAGAGCAGGACCTGCCGCAAGGCGGTCGTTTCTTTGCCAAACCTTACAACCTCGAAGAAATTACAGATACATTGCGTGAGTTGACATTGTGAATTCGTACTTTTTGTTTCATCTCATACTTCCTGCCCTGGCCTTATGACGCAGCATTCAATTCCCGATGTTCCAGCGACCTTAAAGATGTCGGAGCTCATTCGTGCCAAGGACTGGTCGAAGACCATCCTCGGCCCGACGGAAAAGTGGCCACCAAGCCTAAGCCTGCTCGTCAACGTCATGCTCGCTTCAGGCTTCCCCATGGCGGTTCGATGGGGTCCCGAATTCGTCATGATCTACAATGACGGCTATGCGCCCATTCTCGGCGACAAACATCCTTGGGGCCTCGGATTGCCCTTCGCCGAGGTATGGCCGGAAGTTCAAGCGACACTTCGACCCTTGCATGAGGCCATTCTCAGTGGCAGGCGTGGCGCTTTCTTCGCCGAGGACTTGCTGTTGCGAATTCAACGACACGGCGCAGAATGGGAGGACGCACGCTTTACCATCAGTTACAGCCCGATACCGGACCCATCGTCACCTACCGGGGTTGGCGGGGTTCACATTACCGCCGTTGAAACAACAGATCGAGCCCTACTGCTAGGGCGCACACCGAACCGGTCTCAGTGCAAAGCGAACCTAGTCTCCGCCTCTCTAAGTTTGGATATTGAAAATTCGCAGTCGGAGACTGCGCGCTCGAATTGGGGCCAGAGCATCGAAATGAGGAATGAAATTTTCGCGGAGACCAACCTTCGCTCGCCTAAGCGACCGATTTTGCGGAGACTTTTCGAGAGAATGGAAATGCCCGAAAAAGGCGACACTGGCTGGCTGGGGCGCCAGGATTCGAACCTGGGAATGGTGGAATCAAAATCCACTGCCTTACCACTTGGCTACGCCCCAAAGTGCCGCCGGATTGCCGTCGCCGATGGGCCGAACGGCCGGCGGAACATAGCGGCGCGATCCCGGGCAATCAATGCAAGGGTCTACCACCCTCGCCTATCGACGCCTGCCCGGCACCCTATAATAATGTCTCATAAGCTACCCGGCGTCAGTGTGGACCGGAAATGCAAAGAGCGAGCATGGCCGATCCAGTCCTAGTCAGCGATGACGGCGCCGTGCGTGTAATCCGGTTCAACCGTCCGGAAAAGAAGAACGCGCTGACGCAACCGATGTATGCCGCGATCACGCGGGCGCTCCGCGAGGCGCAGACCAGCGACGCAATTCGCTGCGTCGTCTTGACCGGGGGCCAGAACGTCTTTTCGGCCGGCGCGGATATCGGCGAATTCCTGGAATCGGCGGAAAGCGGTGGGCTACGCGAGCACACCACCGATTTCCTCAAAATCCTTGCCCATAATCAGAAGCCACTGGTCGCCGCCGTCGGCGGGCTCGCCGTCGGCATCGGCGTGACCATGCTGTTTCATTGCGATTATGTCGTCGCGGCGTCCAATGCGACCTTCACGACGCCGTTTCTCAAGCTCGCGCTGATCCCGGAAGCAGGGTCGAGCCTGCTTGCGCCGATGCGCATGGGCTATGCGCGCGCTTTCTCGATGCTGGTCATGGGCCGCCCGCTTTCGGCCGAACAGGCAAAGGAGGCCGGCTTCGTCAACGAAGTGGTCGATGCCGCGGAAGTCGAAGCGGCCGCGCTCAAAGCTGCAAAGGAAATTGCCGCCCTCCCCGCCGGGGCCGTCGCCGTGTCACGGCGTCTGATGCGCGGCCATGCCGAAGCCGTCGACAGACAGATCGATGCCGAGGTGGCAGAGTTCAAGGACCGGCTGACATCCGACGAAGCCCGCAGCGCTTTCACCGCATTTCTCTCGCGCAGGAAATAGGGGTCTCATGTCGCTCAAGGGAAAAACCTTGTTCATCACGGGCGCGTCACGCGGCATCGGCCTTGCGATCGCACTTCGCGCCGCACGCGATGGTGCGAATATCGCCGTTGCCGCGAAAACCGCGGAGCTGCATCCGAAGCTCGCCGGCACGATCTACACCGCAGCCAATGAGATCGAACAAGCCGGCGGCAAGGCTCTGCCGCTTGTCGTCGATGTACGCGACGAAACGGTCGTAAGGGATGCGCTCGATAAGACGGCGCTGACATTCGGCGGCATCGACATTCTCGTCAACAACGCGAGCGCGATCCAGCTCACCGGCATCGCCGACACCGATATGCGCCGCTTCGATCTCATGCATCAGATCAATGCCCGCGGCACTTTTCTCGTTTCGAAATGGGCGATCCCGTATCTGGAAAAAGCGGCCAATCCTCATATCCTGATGGTCTCGCCGCCACTCGATATGAAAGAGAAATGGTTCGCGCCGCACACTGCCTACAGCATGGCGAAATTCGGCATGAGCCTGGTGGTGCTGGGCCTCGCCGGCGAGCTTCGCCCAAAAGGCATTGCCGTTAATGCACTGTGGCCGCGCACCATCATCGCTACCGCCGCGATCAAGAACCTGCTCGGCGGCGAGCAACGAATGCGCCAGGCACGCAAACCGGACATCATGGCGGATGCGGCTTATGCCATTCTGACAAGTCCCTCGCGCGAGCTGACCGGTCGCTTTCTGATCGACGATACGTTCCTCGCCGAACGTGGCGTTACGGATTTCGAGCACTACCGGGTCGATCCGACGGAGCCGCTGGCCCAAGATTTCTTTCTCCCAGACGACATCGCCCCGCCACCGCACGTGCAAACTGTCGAAACTTATGGAGACCGCCGATGAACTATCAGGCTCCGCTCACCGACATCGGCTTCGCTCTCAAGCATGGCGCGGGGCTTGGCCAGGCGATCGAGGAAAGCCTGTTCGGCGATCTCACGATTGACGTGGTCGATGCTGTGCTGGAGGAGGCTGGCCGCCTCGCTGGTGAAGTGATCGCGCCGCTCAATCGTGTCGGCGATGAATACGGCACGCCGTTCAAGGACGGCGTCGTCACAACCGCGCCCGGCTGGAAGGAAGCTTATACCACGTGGCGTCAGGGCGGCTGGAATGGTCTTGCCGCGCCCGCGGAATGGGGTGGCCAAGCGTTGCCGCAGTCGATCAACATCGCCTGCATCGAGATGTGGAACTCCGCCGCCATGGCGTTTGCAGTGGGTCCGCTGCTGACCATCGCTGCGGTCGATGCGCTTTATGCGCACGGTTCCGACGAATTGAAGAAGACCTACCTCGCCAAACTCGTTTCCGGCGAATGGACCGGCACGATGCAGCTCACTGAACCGCAAGCCGGTTCGGACGTCGGTGCGCTGCGAACCCGGGCGGAACGTGCTCTGGACGGCACCTACCGTCTCAAGGGCCAGAAAATTTTCATTACCTACGGCGAGCACGACCTTACCGATAACATTATCCACTTCGTGCTGGCGCGGCTGCCGGACGCGCCACCCGGCACCCGCGGCATTTCTCTATTCCTCGTGCCGAAGTTCTTGCTCAACCCGGACGGTTCGCCCGGCAAGCGCAACGACGTGCGCGCCCATTCGGTCGAGCACAAACTTGGCATTCACGGCTCGCCGACCTGCACGATGATCTTCGGCGATGAAGGCGGCGCCACGGGTTTCCTCATCGGCGAAGAGAATGCGGGCATGGCTTGCATGTTCACGATGATGAACCGGGCGCGGCTTGCGATTGGCGCACAAGGAGTGGGTATTGCCGAGCGCGCCTTACAGCAGGCTTTAGCCTACGCGCGCGATCGCAAGCAGGGCCGGACGCCTGGGATGAAAGCAACGGAGTCGTCGCCGATCATTGATTATCCCGACGTCAAACGCATGCTGCTGACCATGCGCGGCCTGACCCAGGCGGCCCGCGCGATCTGCTATGCAACGGCGGTAGCGCTCGATCACGCCGAACGTTCGACTGACGCAGCCGCTCGCAAGGCTGCGAACGATCGCCTCTCGCTGCTCACGCCGGTCGCCAAAGCATTCTCCACTGACGTTGGCAATGAGGTCACATCGCTTGGCGTGCAGGTCCATGGCGGCATGGGCTTCATTGAGGACACCGGCGCGGCTCAACTGTTTCGCGATGCGCGCATTGCGGCAATCTATGAAGGCACCAACGGTATCCAGGCCATCGATCTCGTCACCCGCAAACTGCCGCTTGCAAATGGTGGCGCAATTGCCGCCCATGTCAAAGAACTGCACGACATCGTCGACGCGGTAGGCGCCAGTAACGATCCGGCGTTCGGCTGGACGGCAGTACGGCTCGGCGACGCGCTCAAGAGCCTCATAAACGCGACAAAATGGCTCGCAGCCACACTCGACAAAGAGCCGGAGTTGGCGCTCGCAGGCGCTACGCCGTATCTGCGGCTGTTCGGGCTGACGACCGGCGGCTGCTATCTCGCGCAGCAAGCACTCACGGCTTTACGCCTTGGCGAGACCGCGCAGCCGCGCATCGCGCTGGCGAGATTTTTCGCCGAGAATTATGCCGTGCAGGCGGGCGCGCTCGAACGCACCATTGTTGAAGGCGGAGCAGGCCTGATTGCCGCGGATTCGGCGCTGGCTTCCTGATTTGCGGAAAACTTAAGTCCGCGCCTTCCCTCTTCTGCTGCTTCGTCTTAAGTGAGTCCCATGTCCACGCTCCTGATCAGCCATCCCGCCTGCCTGCAACACCTGACCCCAGCGGGGCATCCGGAGCGGCCTGACCGGCTTCGTGCCGTCGAGCAAGCGCTTGAGGCGGAGAAGTTTCAGACTCTGTTACGGGCGGAAGCGCCGATGGCTTCGCTTGAGCAGATCGCGCTGTGCCATCCGATGGAATACGTCGAGGAGATCCGTGAGGCCTCGCCCAAGGAGGGTCTTATCCATCTGGATGCCGACACCTCGATGTCACCTGGCAGCTTCGAAGCAGCATTGCGCGCGGCCGGCGGTGCGATCTTTGCGGTGGATGAGATTTTTGCGAAGAAAACCAAGAATGCCTTCGTCGCAACGCGCCCTCCCGGCCACCATGCCGAGACCGCGCGGCCGATGGGATTTTGCTTCTTCGACAATGTCGCTATCGCGGCGCGCCACGCACAGAAGCAATACGGCATTGGCCGAGTCGCGATCGTCGATTTCGACGTTCATCACGGCAACGGCTCGCAGGAGATTTTCTGGGACGACAAGTCGGTGATGTATTGCTCAACCCACCAGATGCCGCTGTTTCCGGGCACCGGCGCGGTGATCGAGTCGGGCGAACACAATACCGTTGTCAACGCCCCGTTGCGGCCGGGCGATGGGAGCGATGCCTTTCACGCTGCCTTCGAATCCAGGATCTTGCCGCGACTCGCCGAATTTAAGCCTGAGCTGATGATCATCTCGGCGGGCTTCGACGCCCACATGCGCGATCCGCTTGCGAGCATCAACCTCGACGAAAGCGATTTCGTTTGGGCGACGCAAAAACTCATGGATATTGCGGATCGCCACGCCGATGGCCGCGTCGTGTCGGTATTGGAGGGCGGCTATGATCTTCGGGCGCTCGGCGATTCGGTTGCCGCTCACGTCAACGCGCTGATGCAAAGCTGACGCTTACAGAGAGCCTTTGATGCCGGAAAATAATAATAACGATGTTACCAAACTGCCGTTCGAGCGCGCGATCGAAGAGCTTGAATCGATCGTCAAACGGCTCGAGGAAGGCAAAGTGCCGCTCGAAGAATCGGTTACGATTTACGAACGTGGCGAAGCGCTGAAGCGTAGGTGCGAGGATTTGTTGCGACAGGCGGAGGCGCGTGTCGAGAAAATCACGCTGGACGCCCAAGGCAAACCGACCGGCACTGAACCACTCGACATCGAATAACCATAGCTTGACCCAAGCGAGCGGATATTTTGCTTGACAAACTAGAACAAATAGGGAACACTTATCGGTCCGATCAAGGGCTGAAACGATGAATTCGGACAAACGAAGCGTATGGCTGCGCAAACTCGATGAGGAATGCCCACACCAAGTGGTGCTACCGCGCAGGCAACTTACTGACGATAGCGAGATCCTGGACTTCCTCATTAATTACGTCGGCAAGTTCGACATGTATGTCGAAGACGACTATGCGGCGTTTGTCCGCTATTGCTTCGAGGATCCGCTGGACGCCGAGATTTTCCGCGCGCGTTTTGAACCCAAGGAAGACCGCCTGAAGCTGGCGGGCTAAACCCACGCGGAGTATTCGAAAGCTACTTCGGCAGCTTCTGCCTTATCTTGCCGATGTCGGCCCACGGGTCGCGCTTGAAGTGCTTTTTCAGATTGAGCACGGTGAACTCGGCAGCGCTCTTGCTGCGGCCAATTTGCTCCCACGACAATGGCGCTGATACCGCCGCGCCGGGACGAGCGCGAGTCGAGTAAGGCGCAACCGATGTCGCCTCGCGCGAATTGCGGAAATAATCAATAAAGATTTTTCCCTTGCGCAGCGACTTCGTCATTTTGCCGACGTAGCGCTTTGGATTGTCGGCGGCCATGCCGAGCGCAATACGCTGGCTGAAATTCTTGGCGTCTTCCCAATCAGTGTCGGCGACGGGGACCACGACATGAACGCCTTTACCGCCGGATAGTTTGACGAAGCTTTTGAGTTTCAGCGTTTCCAGCCGTTCACGCGTTTCGCGCGCGCCCTCCACGATATCCTTCCAGCTCACGCCGTCTCCCGGATCAAGGTCGAATACGATACGATCGCATGCTTCAAGATTGTCGAGCCGGGAGCCGCGCACATGAACCTCTAGTGCGCCGGATTGAACCAGCGCCACGAGATCGTCGAGCTTTTCCACCGCAATGACGTCGTGTTCCTTGGCATCGACAGTATGCCGCACCGGCGACTTCTTGATATTGGATGCTATGTGTTTTTGGAAAAA
>Ga0302324_100024352_pt1 | contig 11665 bp, 9 predicted proteins | sample Palsa_T0_1_FD_201949 | JGI IMG/M metagenome (GOLD analysis project Ga0302324, IMG submission 201949) | Peat permafrost microbial communities from Stordalen Mire near Abisko, Sweden - Palsa_T0_1 | ecosystem: Environmental > Terrestrial > Soil > Palsa > Peat permafrost | place: Sweden: Abisko... | reverse complement strand
TCAACGATAGCTCGCTCAAAGGCGCCCACTTCATGCAATTGTGCGACCAGAGCCGGGTGCCGATGATCTTTCTGCAAAACATCACCGGCTACATGGTGGGTCGCGATTACGAGCACCGCGGCATCACCAAGGATGGCGCTAAGATGATCATGGCGGTCTCAGGATCGGAGGTGCCGAAGATCACCGTGATTTGTAACGGCTCGTTCGGCGCCGGCAATTACGGTATGGCGGGCAGGGCATTCGATCCGCGATTTTTGTTTATGTGGCCCCAGAGCCAGATTTCCGTCATGGGCGCGGAACAAGCGGCCAACGTCTTGGCTGACATCAAGATCCGCCAGCTGTCGCGCGAGGGACGTACCCTTTCAGTGACAGAAGTCGCCGCCATCCGCGAGCCGATCCTGGAGGAGTACCGCCGCCAATCCAGCGCATATTATTCGACGTCGCAATTGTGGGACGATGGCATCCTGGCTCCGCCCGACACCCGCAATGCGCTGGCGATGGCGATCAGCGTTGCGCTCAACGCACCAATCGACCGCCCGCATTACGGCGTGTTTCGGATGTGATCGCGAGACGAGCCATGACACATTCGGCAGAACGAGTTCAGCGCGACAGAATCCTCAACTGCACCGACATCGAACTCGCGTTCGGCGGTTTGCGTGCGCTCAAAAACGTTTCGCTGGAAATCACCAAGGGGCAGATATTTGGGTTGGTTGGCCCCAACGGCAGCGGCAAGACCAGCATGGTCAACGTGATCACCGGGTTTTATCGCCCCCAGTCCGGCAGTGTGAACCTGTTCGGCGAGGAGGTGATCGGGCTTAAGCCGCACCGTATCGCCGCACGCGGCGTCGCCCGTACGTTCCAGAATCTTGCCTTGTTTCGCGGCATGACCGTATTGGAAAACATTCTCCTTGGTCGCCACGTCCACATGGGGGCGAGCGCACTTTCGAGTCTGTTCTATTGGGTCTGGGCTCTGCGCAGCGAAGTCGCCAATCGCCGCGTCGTCGAAGAGCTCATCGACTTTATGCAGATTCAGGACATCCGCGACGAACCGGTCGAGGTCATTCCACTCGGCATGCAGAAGCGGGTCGAACTCGCGCGCGCGCTCGCGGCCGAACCGGCGCTCCTGATCCTCGACGAGCCGATGGCCGGCATGAATCAGGAAGAGAAGGAGTATATCGCGCGCTTCATCCTCGACGCGCGCGAGGAACGCGATACGACAATCCTCTTGATCGAACATCACATGGACGTTGTGACCGCGCTTTGCGACCGCGTCCTGGTGCTGAGCTACGGCGAGAATATCGCGGAGGGAGAGCCCGAGCAGACCATCGCGGACCCGCGCGTCGTCTCGGCGTATTTGGGTCAACGCGCCGCCGATCGTCGTATGAGGGCGGCATCATGAACATGCCGCTGCGCTCACCTCTCGTGACGTCTTGGCCGGTGACGGAGGACGGCCGCCCCGCGACTTTGATCGCCGCGCTGGCGCGCAACGCGGCGGAATCCGGCGATCGCGCCGCCTTCCGGGAGCGTGATCGCGGCGTATGGCAGGAGCTTAACTGGGTCGATACGTTTGCCGACGTCATGGCGCTTGCGGCTGCGCTCGAAGCGCTAGGCCTTGCGCCCGGACAGGCGCTGACGGTGATCGGAGACAACCGCACGCGTCTTTATGGCGCGACGCTGGCCGCGATGGCGCTACGCGCCTTTCCTTCGCCGGTTTTTCCCGACGTACCGCCCGACGAGCTTACGGCCTACGCGCGTCACGGCGAACCCCGCATCGCGGTCGCGGAGGACCAGGAGCAAGTCGACAAGTTGCTTGAGCTGCGCGAGCGCATCGGGCGGCCGACAACCATTCTCTATGACGATCCGCGCGGGCTTTCGGCATATCGCTCCGATGGACTGCTGTCGCTCGACGCGGCGATTGCGCGTGGCCGGGCGCTGCTCGCCGCCAATCCGGCGCTGGCGGCCGATCTCGTCGGGCGGGCACAGGCGGACGACGTTGCGGTGCTGCTGCATTCGTCGGGTACCACGGGTGCGCCAAAGGGCGTGCCGCTGCGTCACCGCAATATCATAGCCGGAGTCACCAATGCTTTCGCGGGCGGTTATTTCAGGGAGTACGAGGAGCACTATGCCTATCTGCCGATGGCTTGGGTAGGCGATCTCGTATTTACGGTCGGCGCCGGAACGCTGTTGCGCTTCACGACCTACATCCCGGAGCGGCAGGAAACGGTGTTGCGCGATATGCGCGAAGTGGCACCGACACTGTATCTCGCGGCGCCGCGCGCATGGGACAATATGCTCACCCGCATTCAGATCGGCATGGCGGATTCCACGCCGCTCAAACGCAAACTGTTCGATTATTTCATGCCGCGCGCGATCGAGATCGAGCGCCGAAAACTGGCCGGCAAGGCGCCGACCACAGCGGAACGGCTGCTCGGAATCGCTGGCGAAGTGCTGACGTTTGGCCCGATCAAGGACTTTCTCGGCATGACGCGCACGCGTCGCGCCTATACGGGCGGCGAGGCTATGGGTGAGGACACGTTCCTGTTTTTCCGGGCACTCGGCGTCAACCTCAAACAATTTTACGGCCAGACCGAAACCGCGGCCCTGACCGCGGCACAACCCGATGGTGAAGTCGGTCTCCATACCGTCGGCAAACCGATGCCGGGGGTCAGCGTGAAGATCGACGACAGCGGGGAAATCCTGGTGCGCTCCGGGTCGGTGATCGACGCCTACTTCGACGATCCAGAGGCGACCGAAAAGGCGCTCGCGGATGGTTGGCTGCACACCGGCGATGCCGGTTACTTCGAGCCGAATGGGCAACTGGTTGTGCTTGGGCGCGTCAGCGAAGTGATGCGCACGCTCGCGGGCGAGCGCTTTATCCCGAACTACATCGAAAACCGCATCAAGTTCAGCCCCTATATCCGCAGCGTGGCCGTGGTGGGCGCCGGCCGTAGTGCACTCACCGCGATCGTGTGCATCGACCTCGAAGCAGCAGGCCATTGGGCCGAAGAGCGCGGCATCTCGTTCACCTCTTATGCGGATCTCTCACAGAAGCCTCAGATCGGGGAGTTGGTCGGCTTGGTGCTGCGCCACGTCAACGAAAGCCTCCCTGTGCCGCTGCGCATCTGTCGCTTCGTGAACCTGCATAAGGAGTTCGACTCCGACGACGGAGAGATAACCCGCACCCGCAAGCTGCGACGCAACGTGATCGAGGAGCGGTACGCAGCGGTGATCGTTGCGCTCTATTCGGGCAAGGGTTCCATCGTCGAGAACACGCGCATTACTTACGAGACGGGACAGACCGGAACAATCAGCCGAACGCTTTCGATATGCGAGGTGGCCTAGCTGTGGACTCGGGCCTCCTCATAGAGCTTGCCATGACGGGTGCCCTTGTCGGTGCGATGTACGGTCTCGTGGCGCTGGGTATCGTGCTGATCTACAAAACCTCTGGCACCGCCAATTTCGCACAGGGCGCGATCGCCATGATGGGCGGCTATCTCACCTGGCTGTTCGCGGCCGGAGTGGGACTGCCGATGTGGCTTGCCATACCCGCGGCAGTCGCGGCCATGTTTTGCTTCGGTGTTCTGGTGGAGCGAACGGTACTGCGGCGCATGATCGGTCAGCCGGTCATTATGGTGGTGATGCTCACATTCGGGATTGAGTTGTTGTTGCGCGGGGCGGTCCCCGGCTTGTTGGGCTCAGCGGTCAAACGCCTCAGCCTGGGCATTCCACAGGCGCCGGTTTTCCTCGGCGACGTATTGATCAACCGCGCCTATCTGATCGGCGGTGGGATTTCCGCTGCGCTGATTGTGGCGGCGATTGTGCTGTTCAATTCGCGGGCCGGGATCATCATGCGGGCGGTGTCCGACGATCAGGGTGCGTCGTGGTCTGTCGGTATTCGGGTCGAACGCGCCATCGCCATCGCCTGGGGGCTCTCGGCGGTAGCGGCAACGTTTGCCGGAATCCTCTGGGGCAGCATGCAGGGTGTCGATTGGAGTCTATCGCTGTTGCTAATGAAGGCGCTCGCTATCGCAATACTTGGCGGACTCGACAGCATTCCAGGGGTCCTGCTCGCGGCCGTGATCGTCGGCGTTTGCGAAAGTCTGGCGACTGGCATCCTTGATCCGCTTGTCGGTGGCGGAACGCGGGATATCGTCGCCTCGGTCATCATCGTGGTCACGTTGATGGTGCGCCCCTACGGCCTGTTCGGCCACGAACAGATCGAGAGGGTGTGATGTTTTACCGGCGCGCCGGCATCCGGCACACCGACTATCGCCACGAGCGCCAGCTGTGGCCGCTGCCGTTCGACCGGTATTTGGTCGCGGTCGTGGCCGCGTTACTGCTCGCCGCGCCGTTCGTGATTGAGCGGCTTTACCTGGTCGCCTATCTGCTTCCGTGGCTGATCTGGTCCTCAGCAGCGCTGGGCCTCAATCTCCTGATGGGTGGCGCCGGGCAGATCCATCTCGGCTACGGCGCCGTGATGGCAATCGGCGCCTATACGAGCGTCCATCTCGTGCGCATCGGCGCACCGCTGGAGCTGGCGATGCTGGCCGGAGGTCTCGCCAGCGCGCTGATCGGCTCTATCTTCGGTGTGGCGGCACTACGGGTCAAAAGTCTCTACCTCGCCATGGCGACGATCGCGATGCAGTACATCGTCGACTTCGCGATCACCCACATACCAGGCGTCAGCGGTGGCGGACAGGCCTCGATTGAGGTGCCGCCGGTGCGCTTCCTGGGGCTTTCGATCGAGGGCGACCTTCGGACCTATTACATGGCGCTCGCGTCATGCGCGGTGATTACGCTGTTCATGCTCAATGTCGGACGCACGGCCTTCGGACGCGCGCTCGCAGCGATACGTGAAAGGGACTACGCTGCCGAAATAATAGGTATCGACACGTTCAAGTACAAACTGCTCGCTTTTTGGACGAGTTCTTTCATCGGCGGGGTGGTCGGGTCGGTTTTGGTCGTTTGCTACCTGCGCAGCGTTTCGCCCGATCAGTTCCATCTCGATCTTTCGGTCCAGATTCTCGCCATGGTGATCGTCGGCGGACTCGGTAGCGTTCTCGGCAGCTTCTTCGGTGCGGGGTTGGTGCTTTTCGCGCCTATCGTCTTCAACAATATGATCGGGTTTGCCGCCGACCGCTCGGGAATCGCGATCAGCACCGACCTGCGGGCTCACCTACCGCTGATGCTTTATGGCGCGCTCATCATAGCGTTCCTGGTCGTCGAGCCGCTCGGCCTTGCCAAAATCTACGACAACGTTCGTAACTACTTTCTGGTCTGGCCGTTCCGCACGGCCAGGAGGTGAATATACCGCGGCCGGCTGCGGAGCTTTCAGGCCGGCAACAAAAGGGAGGATGAAATGAAACTGACACGGCGTAGCTTCGTCGCCAGTACGGCGGCCACCGCCCTGATGGGCATTCGATCGGCCGTTGCCGAGGACGAAAGGATCATCCGCTTTGGAATGCCGCAGGATTTCACGAAGATTTATACGTTCGTGACCGCGGAATACAGCCAGGGTCAGCGCGACTATATCAGCCTCGTCAACGGACGGGGCGGCGTCAACGGTTATAAGATCGTCGCCGACGTCAGCGATCACGCCAACGATCTGCCCCGCGCCATCGAAGCGTACGAACGGCTCAAGCGCGAGGGCATGGTGCTGGTCGATCCGCTCTCGACTCCGGTCGCCCGCGCGCTGGTGTCGCGGGCGCTTGACGACAAGATCAATCTCGTCACGGCCTTTTCGGGGCGCAGCGACGCCGCTGACGGCTCGGTCTTTCCCTATGTGATGCCGCTATCGCCGAACTATTGGACGCAGGCTGGCCTGATCGTCGATTTCTTCCGCCAGCAGGACAAGGATCTCAAAGGCAAGAAGATCGTATTGGTGCACATCGACACTCCGTTCGGGAAAGAGCCGATCCCAATCTTCCAGGCTCTCGGCCAAAAACTCGGTTACGAGTTCGAGACGTTCCCCTACACGCCGCCGGGCAACGATCAATCCGCGATCTGGCCTCAAGTGCGCCGCGCCAAGCCGGACTGGGTGGTGTTCTGGGGAGCCGGCGTCGGTCAAACCACCGCGCTCAGTGAGGCAATCCGAAACGGCATTCCCATGGATCGCATGTCTTCCAGCGTCTGGCTTTCGGAATCGGACATGGACGTCGTCGGCAAAGATGCCGCCAAAGGCGTGATCAAATTCGAGCCTTGCGCCAGCGGGAGGAGCCCGAAGGTCATCGCAGACATCCTCAAGGAAGTTGGCGGCAAAGGGCAGGGGGCTGGACCTGAAGCCAAGATCGGCACCGCCTACTACAATTATGGGGCGATGATGGGCGCGATCATGGTCGAAGGCGTCCGGGTCGCTTTCAACAAAGCGCCAAACGGCCCGATCACCGGTCCGTGGCTCAACGACGGCTTGACCTCGATCACCGATTTCACTGCCGAAGGTCTGCTGCCGGCCATGACGGTCACAAAAGAAGACCATCAAGGCGGTGGCAAGGGCCGGATCGCGCGTTGGGATGGGACGAAATTCGTTCCGCAAACTGATTGGTTCTCGGCGAACCAGGACGTGGTGTGGGCCGAAATCCGCAAATCCGCTGAAGCGTTCAAGACAAACGGCAAGTAGTTCGGCAATCGAGAAATGCTACTCAGGCTCAACAATATCGAGGTGGCCTACGACCGCGTGTTTCTCGCGGTCAAGAGCATTTCCATCGACGTGCCCGAGGGGGGCCTTGTGGCCCTCCTCGGGGCCAATGGGGCGGGCAAGAGCACAACGCTCAAAGCAATCAGCGGTCTCCTGCGGCCGGAGCGAGGCGAAGTGACCAAGGGAGAGATCACGTTCGGGGGGAAAAATCTCCTCGCGCTTGACCCCCCGGACCGGGTCCGGCTCGGATTAGCCCACGTGCTTGAAGGCCGTCGGGTCTTTGCGCATCTGACGCCACGGGAAAACCTTCTGGCCGCGACCTCCATGCATCGCGAGCGTGCGCATATCAACCGTCTCATTGAACGGACCTTCGCGTGGTTTCCCCGCTTAGCTGAGCGTGCCGGTGCGCAGGCCGGCTATCTCTCCGGCGGCGAGCAGCAGATGCTTGCGATTGGGCGGGCGCTCATGACCGAACCCAAATTGCTCCTGCTGGATGAGCCGAGTCTCGGGCTCGCTCCCATGCTGGTGGATGAGATCGTCGATATCATCAATCGCATCAACCACGAAGGTCAAGTCGCCGTGCTTCTCGTGGAGCAGAATGCCGCCATGGCGCTCGACATGGTCGCACACGCCTATCTGATGGAAAGCGGCCGAATTGTCATGAGCGGCCCCGCCGACGTCGTGAAATCGAATCCCGACGTGGAAGCCGCATATCTCGGTGGCCACCATGGAGTCGATTATCTGGCCGTCAAACATTACCGCAGACGCCGGCGTTGGCTCGCGTGAACGCGGAGCAAGCCGCGGCGGACGTCAGGCCTTCAAGGCCTGTTGAATAAAAACGTTCGTGTAGATCGCATCGACCTGCGGCACCGAAGCAAAGCCTGCGCTACGAATCTCCTGATCCGCTTTCGTCCAAAGCGAGGGCACGTTCAGGAGGAAGTTTTCCCTGCCTTCGGATAGCCAGGGATTGTTCATGGTGAACTGCATGAGCGCAACGAGTTCATCCAAGTTCTTGATGCCTGGAATATCGAAGTCTGTGTTTGCGCGCGTATAGATCGCTTTCAGATCGCCGCGCATCATATCGTCCGTGGAGGCCTTCAACGCCTTGAGGAAAGCCACAACGGCCTCGGGCCTCTTTTCGGTCATGTCGCGGGTCGTGACGTAGATCTGGCTGGGCATCGGCGCATAGCGGTCCGTGGGCCAGTTCGCGATCGCTTCGTTGGCCGACTGCAGCGCCACCACAACCCCGATCGAATTGATGAAGCAATCGATCCGGCCTTGGCGAATGAATTGCATGACGCCCGGACTGTTTCCAACCGTCTGCGTCGTTACGTCGGCCTTCGTCAAACCGGCGGAATGCAGCATAATTTCAAGCAGTTGCTCGGTCGAGCCGCCGACCGAGACGATCCCGACCGTCTTACCTTTCAAATCCGCCGCGGAGGTGACGGGCTTTTCTTTTGCCGAGATCACGTGGAAATTCGATCCTTGGTAAAGAGTCGACACGCACACCAACGGTGCGCCCTTGGCGACGGCGGTAAATTGGTCGATCGCCGTCATGCGCACGAAGGACACCGCGCCGGAGATGAGCTGCTGGATTGCGGTTGCGGTTCCCTGGCCTCCAAGCAGCTTCGGAGCAAACCCCTGAGCGGCGAGGAATCCACCGGACACCATGTTCATCATCTCCAGGAAGTCAGGGATGAATCCGAATGGTGTCATGAATGTCAGCGGCTCCGCGGCGGCGGCTTGGCCTATGAAAGGCGTTGCCAACGCGGCGCCCGCGACGAGGCCGCCCGCAGCCTTGAAAAGATCGCGACGCGTGCCCACACCTTCTCCGCTAGATGATTGTCTCATGAAAGGCAAAGCCTAGGGTCTCCGGCAGGCAAACGAATGTAAAGCCCGGAAGTGGCAAGGCAAGCACCCGTTTTTGGCAACAATGATGCACAAATATAGTGCAGGACGCTTTCTATGCCCTGAAGGCGGAAGGCGTGTGTGGAGATCCCTACGATGGCAGGTACGAACGATATCGAGGTCGCGGTGGTCGGGGCCGGACCGGTTGGCCTCATCACGACCCTTTTGCTCGCTTGTGAGGGCATCGCCACCGTTCTGGTCGAAAAAGCTGCCGACGTCGAAACCGATCTGCGCGCCTCGACCTTTCATCCTCCAACGCTCGACTTGCTTGATCGTATCGGTCTTGGTGATGCTCTCGTATCGCAAGGCCTGGTATGTCCGAAATGGGAAGTGCGGTTGCACCCGGAGGGCGACCGCGCCGTCTTCGACCTGAGCGTGATCGCAGGAGCCACGCTGCATCCCTATCGGGTGCAATGCGAACAATGGAAGTTGTCCCGGGCCGCGCTGGCCGCCGTCAGTTCGAAACCGGCGGCGCAGATCCTTTTCGGAGCCGAAGTCACTGGCATCGTGCAAGACGACGAAGGCGTCACGCTGAGTCTTGCGGGCCCAAAAGCGCCCCCGACGCTGCGCGCCCGTTTCGTTGTCGGCGCAGACGGAGCAGGTTCCATCGTGCGGCATGCGCTCGGCGTCGCGTTCGAGGGGCAGACCTATCCCGAAACGACTCTGCTCGCCACGACGACCTTTCCCTTCGAGGATCACCTCGAATCGCTGACGAATATTGCCTATTGCTGGAAGGCTGGCGGCAACTTCTCACTCCTGCACGTCCCGGGCCGATGGCGCGTATCGATCTATCCGCGCGAGGATCAGCCAATCGAGGCGCAGATTACAAACGAGGCAATCGAGGCGTGCCTGCAAGAAATCGTGGCTCATGCGCCGGGCTACGAGATTCTGGAAACCCGGCCCTACCGCGTGCACAGGCGGATCGTTCCGCACTATTACCGTGGCCGTGTCGCCCTCGCCGGCGACGCTGCGCATCTCAATAGTCCGGCCGGCGGCATGGGCTTGAATGGAGGCCTGCATGATGCCTTCGAGCTGGTCGCTGCGCTGCTGGACATCCGGGCCGGTGCTCCGTTGCCGCAACGCCTCGATCTTTACGAGCGCCGCCGTCGTCCGGTGGCGTTGGAGCAGATCATCGCCCAGGCTGACGCGAATCGCGCCAGGATGCGAGAAAAGGATCCCGCCAAACGCCGCGAAATTCTCGCCGGTTTGCAGGCAATCGCCGCCAACCGGGATCGGCTTGAGGCGCATCTGCTGCGCACCTCGATGATCACGGGCTTGCGGCAAGCCGCCGCCGTAACCTGACTGCGCTTGGCTTTGATCGTTTGTTCCTAAAAGCGGTCGTTACGCCGCCGAGCATCGCCGTGGTTATCCGCGGCGTGTCGATTCGTGCCATGGGATCAGCGCCCGACGCAGCAGCGAGATCGCGAAATAGAAAAGAAATCCCAAAATTGTCATCTGAATCATAACGGCGAAAAGGCCATCGGTCTCAAAGGCGTTCATGCGCGCGACGAGCAGGTGGCCCAATCCCTGGTCTCCACCAAGATACTCGCCCACGATCGCGCCGATGATGGCGAGCACAATGCCGACCTCCATCCCAGTGACGATATAAGGGAGCGACGATGGCAATTCGAGTTTTCGAAAGACCTGCCAGCGCGACGCATTCAAGCTCATCATCACGTCGCGGTGGCCTTGATCGATGGACTTCACGCCCAGCACGGTGTTGGTCAGAATTGGAAAAAACGCGAGCGTCGCGGCGATCAGGACCTTCGAGGTAATTCCGAACCCAAACCAGACCACGAAGAGCGGCACCAGAGCCACCTTCGGCAGCACTTGGCTCGCCACGACGAAGGGGTTGAGCGTCTGCTCCAGCCAGCGAACCCGGGCGATCAAGACGCCGAGCCCTATTCCGATCACCATGGCCCATAGAAAGCCGACCAGCGTTGCGTACACCGTCATCAGGGTGTCTATCCATGCCCGCTGCGAAAGCAGGAGCCCAAGCCACGCGTACCAGACCGAAGCGGGGGTCGGCAGAATGAATTTGGAAATGCCGCTAAGGTCGACATAGGTCCACCAGGCTGCGACCAGGAGGAGGCAAAGCGCCGGAGTGGTGACCCAGGCCAGATAAGCCGTCAGGTCGCGTCGCGCCACGGGCGCAACGGGATCGACCGTCTTCGGGATGCCGTCAGATGTCGCTTTCTCACCGGTCATGAAATTTCCGCGAGGCGATGACGCAAATCCTTCGCCAGCGTCTGGAACTCACCCATGGTTTGCACATCGAGTGAGCGCGGCCGCTCGAACGGGACATCGACGACCGTATCGATGCGGCCGGGCCGAGGCGACAGCAATACGATGCGATCCGCCAGGAACACCGCCTCGGGAATTGAATGGGTGACGAGCACGATCGTTTTGCGGGTTTGGAGCCAGATGTTCTGAAGCTCGATGTTCATCGCGTCGCGCGTCATCGCGTCAAGCGCCCCGAACGGCTCGTCCATCAGCAGGATGCCGGGATCGTGGGACAACGCCCTGGCGATGGCTGCCCGCTGACGCATGCCGCCGGAAAGCTCGCGCGGCCAACGCGTTTCGAATCCGGAAATGCCGACGAGGCCGGCAAGTTCGCGCGCGCGTGCCAGGCGATGTTTGCCCGGCATGCCCTTCAATTCGAGGGGCAGTGCGATGTTTTTCTCGATCGTCAGCCACGGAAACAGGTTTGCGTCCTGGAAGACAATGCCAAGATCAGAGATCGCGTCGGCCTGGCGCGCCTCGCCTTGCCATAGGTCGCGCTCCATTACCTGCAACCGCCCGTTGCTCGGAGCGATCAGACCACCGATCATTCGCAACAGCGTCGTCTTGCCGCAACCGGAAGGTCCGAGCAGAACCACGAACTCGCGCTGCGCGACGACGAGATCGGTAGCAGCGAGAGCATGAACGGAGCCATCGTTGGTGAAGTACCATTTGTCAACGCGCTCCAAGCGAATGGCAGCCCCGCGTTTGTTCGTCGCGGCGCCCAACGCGGTCTCGGCCTGGAACTGCACTATCGACGCCATCAACTTGTTTCCGACCACCGAACAAACGCCGAAGCGAGCGAGTCGTTTGATTGTATCCGACGCGGTTGTTGGTATACCG
>Ga0302324_100024351_pt1 | contig 11665 bp, 7 predicted proteins | sample Palsa_T0_1_FD_201949 | JGI IMG/M metagenome (GOLD analysis project Ga0302324, IMG submission 201949) | Peat permafrost microbial communities from Stordalen Mire near Abisko, Sweden - Palsa_T0_1 | ecosystem: Environmental > Terrestrial > Soil > Palsa > Peat permafrost | place: Sweden: Abisko... | reverse complement strand
CTTGTGGTGTGGAGTTGTTGGCGGCGGGACGCATGGCCGAGGTGTATGCCATCGATGACGAGCGGGTAGTCAAGCTCGATCGCCCGGAGTGGAACGGCGTCTCGGCATTCGAGGCCGACGTCATCATTCGTGTCGCAGAGGCGGGCCTGCCGGTCGCTCGGTCGCACGGCGTCATCACCATCGACGGGCGCTGCGGAGTCGTATTGGATCGCCATGTGGGCCCATCCCTTCTCGAGGTCGTGTACGAGACAGCGCAGATCGGCATCGACTCGATGGCGGAGCGGTTCGTCACCTTGCAGTCCATGATCAACGCCACTGTTGTCGAGGGCTTCCCGGACCTGCCGGGCCGGCTGAGAGGTGAGATCGAGCAGAGCGGGTTGCCTTCGCAACTCGTCAGTGAACTCACTGAACTCCTGATCCATCTCGACGATGGGACGCGTGGTGTCTGCCACTACGACTTTCACCCCGGCAATGTGATCGTCACCGCTGCCGGCTGGATCGTCGTCGACTGGCTCGGCGTTGCGAGTGGTCCGCCGGTGGCTGATCGGGCCCGGACACTGCTTTTGGGGGCCCGGATTGCCGACCCACGGGTGTCCGAGTTCATGCGGGGGGTGCGACGGCACGGTTTGCAGCAAAGCCTGGTGGCCGAGGCCACGTGCGATGGGTGGATTCGTGTGGCCGCGGCGGCACGCCTGGCCGAAGGATTTACCGGGGAATCGGCAGACTGGTTGCGGACCGTCGCTGCGGGGTCGGTCACGCTTCCCGATTGAGTTCCGGCGGACATGCGCCATGCCGCTGGTTCCACGGTTGAAGGGCAACCAACGAGGAAGGCGTCCGAGCTGCCAGCTCACGTGCCATGTCAGCCTTGAATCGAGACGCCAGCCGCGGTTCAAGCGTTGCTCATTCGGGGGCGGGTAGCATCAGATGGGGTATGGGAGGGTGGGAGTCGGTGCGCTTGTCGCGATGTGTTGCTGTCCTGATGGCGATAATCCTTCTCGGCGGCGCTGGAGTGGCGGCTGACTGGGCGGTCAAGCCGGCGTCGGGGACGGGCACGCCTTCCACAGGGTCGGGCTTCACGTGGACCAGTACGGGACCGATCGACGACTCCCCTCCCCTCGGGGCCGGCACCCACATGCAGTCGGTCTCGTGCCCATCGGTCACCCTGTGCGTGGCGGTGGACGCCAACGGCAACGTGTTGACCTCGACCAACCCGACCGGGGGCGCAGCGACCTGGCAACGCTGGCTGGTCGACCCCGGCAATTGGTTGGCGTCGGTCTCGTGCCCAACGACGTCGCTCTGCGTGGCCGGCGACAGCGAGGGCAACCTGGTGATCTCCACCAACCCGACCGGTGGCACCGCCACATGGTCCAAGGTCAGCGCGACCCCCGGTGTGATCATCGATGCGGTCTCCTGCCCGACCGCATCGTTCTGCGAGGCGGCGAACGAGGATGGCCAGGTGATCCCATCGACCGCCCCGACGGGTGGGAGCGCGGCATGGACGGCCAAAGCGGTGACCGACCCTTACCCGATCGTGTCGGTGTCGTGCGCTACGGCCACGTTCTGCGCTGCTGTCGACGGCCCCGGTCAGGTACTTCTCTCGACGAATCCCACCCAAGGAGGACTGGCTTGGCGGGCCGTTTCACCGGCACCGGCAGGAAAAAGAGTGCTGTCGGTCTCATGCCCGAGTGCATTGTTCTGCGCCGCCGGCGACAACGACGGCGACGTACTTACCTCGACCAACCCCACTGGCGGCGTCGCTGCCTGGACTGCCAACAACGTGGACTCTGCCGACTGGATCGGGGCCATCTCGTGTCCCTCTCCGTCGTTGTGTGCTGCCGGCGATGCCGTGGGTCGTGAGGTGTCATCGACCGATCCGACCGGCGGAACGTCGGCCTGGGTCGCCGCCCCGGTGGACTTCCTCGGCGCCGACATGAACAACTGGACCGGCGGGATCTCCTGTACGGCGAGCGGGCTTTGCGCCATGGTCGACGAAGCGGGCGACATTCTCACCTCGACTGCTCCGGCGGGTGGGCTTGGTGCCTGGAGCAAGGCGGCGGTGGACAACTTCAATCAGATCGACACCGTGGCATGCCCGAGCACGCAGCTCTGCGTCGCCGGCGACTCGGCCGGCAACCTGTTCACCTCGACCAACCCGACCGCGGGCGCATCAGGGTGGACCCGGGTGACCATCGATCCGGGAACGTTCATCAACAAGATCTCCTGCCCGGCCGTGTCGCTGTGTGTGGCCACCGACGGCAGCGGTGGGGTCCTGACCTCGACCAACCCGACCGGGGGCGCGTCAGCGTGGACCCGGGCTGATATCGACGGCACCACCAGCGTGTGGGGGGTGTCGTGCGCCTCGGTGTCGCTGTGTGTGGCCGCCGATGCCGATGGCGGGATCCTGACCTCGACCAACCCGACCGGGGGCGCGTCGGCATGGACCCGGGCCGACGTCGACGGGAGTACCTTGATCTGGGCCGTTTCTTGTCCGTCCGCGTCACTCTGCGTGGCCGGAGATCAGGCGGGCCACATTCTGAGCTCGACGAACCCCACAGGCGGGACGGCCGGGTGGCAGGCAGCTGCGGTAGGCCAGGGCGGCATCGGGGTTATCTCGTGTGCCGGCATCACGGTCTGCGTGGCCGGAAACGGAACCGGCCAGCTGTTGAGCTCGTCGAACCCCAGTGCCGGCTCGTCCAGTTGGAGCGTGACCGGCAGCGACCCCGGACACTGGATGGCCGGGCTCACCTGTACGGCCGCCAGTGGGGGCAGCGGGAGCCCCCTCTGTGTGGCCACCGACAACGGCGGCAACGTGCTCACGACATCGGACCCCGCGGCGGCGACTCCGACATGGACGACGGCCGACGTGAATGGCACCAACGTCATCTGGGATGTGTCTTGCCCGGTGACCACCTTGTGTGTGGCCGGCGACGTGACCGGCTCCATCCTTTCCGCTACCGCTGCCCCAGCCGAACCCACGGTCACCCAGGTCTCGCCCACGTCGGGACCGACTGCAGGGGGCACCACGGTGACCATCACCGGGACCGGCTTCGTCACCGGCGCAACCGTGGAGATTGGCCAAGGCAGTGGAGCGGGACCGACCGCTATCGACGCCACCAATGTCGACGTCGTTTCGCCGACTGAGATCACGGCTGTCACCGGCGCGGGGGCCAAGGCGGGCACCTGGAGCTTGTTCGTCATCACTTCGGGTGGAACCAGCTCCGCCAGTGCACGCGCGAATTTCACCTACAACACGGTCACTGCAGTCCCCACCGTTTCTTCGTTATCGCCCACGTCGGGACCGACTGCAGGGGGCACCACGGTGACCATCACCGGGACCGGCTTCGTCACCGGCGCAACCGTGGAGATTGGCCAAGGCAGTGGAGCGGGACCGACCGCTATCGACGCCACCAATGTCGACGTCGTTTCGCCGACTGAGATCACGGCTGTCACTGGCGCTGGGGCCAAGGCAGGCACCTGGAGCCTGTTCGTCATCACTTCGGGTGGAACCAGTCCTGGTAACCCCGGTGATGACTACACGTATCACTGACCCCGAAACTGCACCGCAACTTTCACTGTCTTCGGTCAAGTTTGGAGGCTGCTCGGCCAAATGGAGTGCCGAGCGTTGTCATGGCGTTCCAAACCACGTCGTGAGGGCGTCACGCAATCCGGCATCGGTGCCCTCCCCCACCCAGGCGACATGTCCGTCGGGCCGGATCAACACGGCAGAAGGAGCGGTCACCGCATCAAGTACCGGAAGTTCCCACGGGCCGACATATTGAGCATCGATCAGCTGGACCCGGCCAGCCCAGGGAGCGATGTCAATGCCGCCAGGCTCACCGAGATTGAGCAACGCCGGCTTCGCGTCGTGCAGCAGCGTGAAGACCCGCAGCGGGCCGTGGGCGGTCACGAGATCCAGATCGGGCATGCGGCGTCCGAGCAGGGGGTGACCCTCGCCGAGGTCGTAGTGGATGTCGAGACCAGAAATCATCCCTGCGAACCGTTTGCGAGGCTCGTCCATGCTCAGCAGCTCGGCAATGGTGTCGCGCAACGCATCGGTGCGCTCGTCAGTGCCCCTGAGCGCGACCTGCGCCATGGTGTTGTGCAGCACGCGGGCACCAACTGGGTGCCGCTCGGCGTGGTACGTGTCCAAGAGGTCGCCCGGTGATGTCAGGTTGACCACCTGGGCCAGCTTCCATCCGAGGTTCACCGCATCCTGCAAACCGGTGTTGAGGCCCTGTCCACCAGCCGGGTGATGCACGTGTGCGGCGTCGCCTGCAAGGAGTACACGTCCCTTGCGGTAGGACGCCGCCTGCCGCGTCATGTCGGTGAAACGGGAGATCCACGTAGGGCTGTGCACCCCGTAGTCCGTCCCGTCGGCGGCGATGAGTGCCGCACTGACATCGCGCAGAGTGGGCTCGCTGGTGTGCTCGAGGTGCGGTTCGGCCAGCACGACCCGTACGGGCCCTCCGTCCTCCGTCCGGCCGATGCCACCCCCGGGGCGCAGGCCGAACTCCGGCTCCTCTTCCACCTCGACCTCGGCGATAAGCCAGCTGGTCGTCGGGTCCCACCCGGGGAAATCGATGCCGGCCGCCCTTCGGATCATGCTGCGTGCTCCGTCGCACCCGACGACGTAGTCCGCCCGGAGCGACCCGCCGTCGGACAGCGCAACGTCGACGCCGGTGTCGTCCTGCGTGAAGCCCGTCACCTCACGTTCCCGATGGAACGGCACCCCCAGCTCGCCGACCCAGGCGGCCAGTATGCGCTCGAAATGCTTCTGCCACAGCGCGAGCCCGTAGTTATGGCGGGTGGGGAAGTCGCTGATGTCCAACGGGACCCCGGCGAACGCTTGGACCTGCATCGCCTGCCCCTCAGCCAGGAACCGATCGGCGATACCGCGCTGATCGAGTACCTCAATGGTGCGCGAATGGAGACCCCCCGAGCGCGAGCTCTCGATCTCGTGGCTGGCGCGCCGCTCGACGACCCCGACGTCAATCCCCGCAAGCGTCAACTCAGCCGCCAGCATCATCCCCGTTGGACCGCCTCCGGCGATCACCACCGCATAGTGGGCCATACGCCACCCCCTCTTCTTCTCGTAGGTTCTGGTTCGGACCGGAGATTCTGCACACCGACTGGGGCCTTGCCGCAAGCACCCGAGGCGCGTTACATTGAGAACGGCGGGGAATGGGTGCGCCGCCCATGAAGTCTTGCTTCACCCGGGGCGATCTGGCACGGTGAATTCGCGGCCCTCGACCCGGACGCATACAGAAGTGGGTCACCTTCGCCCCCATCTCGTCGTCGACCGACGGAGAGCTGCCCGGTCCGTCACGCTCAACCAAAAACCGTTGTATCAGTCCCCCGGGAAATGAAAATCGTCCACGATGTCTCGCGACGGTGACAGCTCCCAGATCCTGAAATCGGGCCGGTGTTCGAGGCCGGACTTATAGTTGGCCTCGTTCACGCCGCACGACCGGGCGTCAGTAGATACGGGGTAATCGGATGAAAATTTCGTGTGGGTTGGCACCGGCTCTGGCCGTCGTGGGACATGCCCAACTGGCCGAGTCATTGGGCTACGACCGGGTCTGGCTCTACGACTCGCCGGCGATCTATCTGGACATCTGGGTCTCGCTGGCCCGCGTCGCCGAACACACAGACCGGATCGGCCTGGGGACCGCCGTCTTGGTGCCTAGCTTGCGCCACGTGGTGGCAACAGCCGCAGCGATCGCCAGCATCGAGGATGCCGCCCCCGGTCGGCTGGCCTGCGGGGTCGGAACGGGTGCCACGGGACGATGGACTTTGGGCAAGGACGCCCTCAGCCTCAGGGCAACCGGGGACTACCTGCGCCAGTTGCGCGGTCTTTTGCGAGGCGAGGTGGTCGAGGTCGATGGCGAAAAGGTGCAGATGTGCCAGCTCCCGGGGTACGCCCCGCCTCGGCCCATCGACGTCCCCATCCTGCTCAGTGCACTTGGTCCCAAAGGACAGAAGCTCGCCCACGAGGTCGCGGACGGCATCATGACCGTGGGTTTCAGCCTCGGCGGTTTCGACTGGAGCGCCCAGCTGGTGGTGGGCACCGTGCTCGACCCTGGCGAGTCCCTGGCGTCGCCCCGAGTCAAGGAGTCCGCCGGTCCCTGGTATGCCATTTTGGCCCACGGGGCCTGGGAATCACTTCCTGGCGCAGCGGACGGATTTCCCGCCGGCGAGCGATGGCGGGCCGAACTCGAGTCCCGCCGCCCTGAGGCAGAACGTCACCTTGCCGTGCATGAGGGACACGCCACCACCGTGACCGGTCTCGACCGGATCCTGGTTGACGCCGCGGGTGACGGCATCGTGGGGCTCGGGTGGGTGGCCGAAGCCGACGGCATCCGAGCCAAGCTCAAAGAATCCGAGGCGGCGGGGAGCACCGAGATCATCTTCGCCCCGAGCGGCCCTGACATCGAACGCGAATTGCGGGTATTTGCCGAGGTGGCTGGGCTCTAACCGGAGCGTGACGAAGACTTCTTCGCACACTCGATCACGATATCGGCGGGCGGAGAACACGTCATCAGGTGTTCAGCCACCACCGATGTGTTGGTGCTCGAGATGACCCTGTACCCGAAGGACCATTCGGCAACGCCGCATAAGCCCCAATCAGGCTGCCGTTTGACGTTTCAGTCCTCGACTGCGTACAGCTGCCAGCTGCCAGGGACGCCTTTCAGCACGTGATCGCCACGATCCGTGAACGCGATGCCGGAGCCAGTCACGAGGTCCTTTACGGTTCGAGAGACCAGGACTTCGCCGGCGGATGCGCTGGCGGAGACCCGCGCACCAATATGGACAGCCATCCCTGCCAGATCGCCGCTGCGGTACTCCACTTCACCGGTATGGAGTCCGGCGCGGATCTCCAAGCCGAGCAACCTCACTTCGTCCCGTATTGCACACGCGCATTGGATGGCTCGGGCTGGACCGTCGAAGGTCGCTAAAAACCCGTCTCCGGCTGTGTCGATCTCCTGGCCACGGAATTGCTGAAGGTCCCTGCGAACAATCGCATGGTGATCTTCGAGGACCTGCTTCCAGCGATGATCTCCCAATTCCGATAGTCGCTCAGTCGAGCCGACAATGTCGGTAAAGAGCACGGTAGAAAGGACGCGTTCGTTGGCGGGAGATGGACGCACTCCCGTTAGGAACTCTTCAACTTCGTCGAGCAGCAGTTCGGTATCTCCGGAGAAGGGCATGTGGTCTTGCCCAGGAAGCTCAATAAGTTTGGCGTCACGAATGCGACTGGCCAGGTAGCGACTGTGCTCATATCGGACGTGACGATCCTCGCGACGGCTGACAACGAGCACGGGGACCTGAATTGCAGTGATCACCTCAGACACGTCACTTTCGAAGACCGCCTGCGTTGCCGCTCCGAGTACGTCAGGGGTGGCGGTCAGCCGCTCGATCCGGGCCCAGTGGCGTCGCGCCTCGTGGGTGGGAACAATCGTCGGGGCGAGAGCCTCGAGGCATCTTCCAGAACCCCAGGCATCTCTGATGGCACCGACATAGGAGGGAATGAACTCGAGTGGAAGACCCCATGGCGTCACGTTGCTCCGCCAATAGCGTGCGTAAGAGTTGATCAGCACAAGGCTGCTCGCTCGTTTCGGATAGGTCGCAGCGAAGAACATCGTTGCACCGGCCGCCTCACCCCAAGCGAGAAGGGCCGCCTGTTCGCAACCGGCTGCATCCATCACCGAGACAATGTCGTCTTTCCAGAGCTGGAGGGCCGGGAGGGACTCGGCAGCAAGCCGACCCGAACTTCCGAAACCCCGCGGATCGAACGTCACGACCCTCGCAATAGAAGAAAGCCGCGCTATGAACCTTTTGAAGTGTGGTTCGTCCCATAGGAGTTCAACCGCTGCGCTTCCGGTAATGGGGATCACCAAGTCCAGAGGACCCGAACCCGTTACTTGGTAGGCGAGATAGACGCCCTCAGGGGTCGTGGTGTAGCGCGTCTCGGCCCTCTCCGTAGCCATTCGCCAACAGTAGGGCGGGCTGCCGGAATCCGCCTGCGTAATCCTTCCAGCGCGTGCCCATGGACGTGCCGGAAGTCCACGGTACATCCGCAAGCTAGCGGCCAAACTGCGAAGCGCTGACCACGAGCACGTGGCTGCGGAATTGGTATCTCGGTAGAATCCCAGTTCACCGGCCTGCCCAGGGGGTTGACCGCGTGGTCTCACCCTCGGTGTGTCCGTGGAATCGGAGCGACGTCTTTCGCGTTGGCCGGACTCCGGGGAAGCCCCGTCTCGCCGGCCATGAACCCGGTCCGCACCTTTTGGACCGACCGGTGAGCCCGAACTTCACCGCCTACCGGGTCTATCTGGTCGAATCCGTAGCGGAGTTTTGAAGGCCGTGGCCTTGCGTTCGTTCTCCGTGGCCGGGACGGGGCTCTCTTGTTCCCGTGCCGCTCAGGGCGGACTTCACCGAAGTGTTCCGGGCTAGGAAGACCTAAAGAGGGCCAGGTTGCTTACGCCTGAGACGGGAGTGCCCGGTGGCTAGGCTTCTGCCCGCAGCGCTCAACACCGATTTCGTTTGGGGAGGACGAGATGTCCGATGCCAGTGTTCTGGCCGGAGTCCGCCGGCTTGCCTATAACGGAGCGATTGATGCGGATGGGCACATTCTCGAGCCGCCCGATCTATGGGAGCGATATCTGGACCCAAAGTTCAGGGACCGCGCGATTCGGATAGTGCGAGATCCGGATGGACTCGAGGAGCTCGAGATCGGCGGGCGACGCTCGACCGTCAGCACGAAGGGGATGCCTTCGTTGCTCGGCGTCATGGGAGCGCCGGATCTCATGTCTATCGCTCTTGACCCAGCGCGCACGTATGTCTCGGAGGCTGCATACGGCAGTTTCGATTCCTTTGAACGATTGCGCCTGCTCGATGCCGAAGGGCTCGACGCCGCTGTCCTCTATCCCACGCTCGGTCTGCTTTGGGAGGCCGAGCTCGAAGACCCCGAACTGAGCCAGGCGTACACACGCGCGTACAACCGCTGGATTTGCGAGTTTTGTTCAGACTCAGGCGATCGTCTGGTACCGATGGCCCATCTGTCGCTGTCGGATCCCGAAGCGGCGGCCACCGAACTCGAGCGAGCTGTGGCGGAAGGAGCGCGGGGGGGCTTTGTCTTGCCGTTCACGCACGCGCGGCGGCCGCTGGCGCACGCCGCACACAAGCGGGTCTTTGCGGCGGCTCAGGATCTCGACGTCGTGTTTGCCATCCACCCCGGCTTCGAGCCCGATTGGGTGAAGGGCGAGCGGTTCACGGGTGGTAACTGGACCGAAGACCGGTTGCAACTGCTCGAATCAGTACGAGGTGGCGATGGCGTCCGACATCAATTCGCCACCTTTTTCGACCTCGCGGTATTCGATCAGTTTCCCCGGCTCAAGGTGCTGGTCCTGGAATCGGGAGGGGGCTGGGTCGGCCATTTCTTGGATCGCATGGATGCCGTGTATGGACACACCCCGATCGGCGTGGGTATGTCGCTCAAGGAGAAGCCGTCCACGTACTTCCAAGACCGGTGCTGGGTCTCGTGTGACCCCGACGAGCGCTCGATCGCTCCGCTGATTGAGCGCTACGGCCCCACGCAGTTCCTCTGGGCATCGGATTACCCTCATGCCGACCATACGCCTGACTACCTGTTGGACCTCGAAGCGTTGGCAGCGCAGCTACCCGACGAGAACCGCCATCTATTCCTGGGCGACAACGTGCGTGAACTGTTCAAGATCGAAGGTCGCGCCGGCATGTAACGGGTCACGGCACGCTGGGCTTTCCCGCCCAGCTCGTCCTGTCCCCCGTTGCCTGAAGGCAAAAGGGGGTTCCCGATGCCAGTGGCTGCCTTTTGAGGCGCGAGGGGCTACCGTCCACTGATGGCAACTCATGACGTCACTGTCGACCTCCCCACTCGATTCGTGCTCCATTCGGACGTGACTTTCGTCGTTTGGAGTGACGAGGCCAAGCTTGGCGAGCTTCAGGTAAGCAAAGGCTCTATCGACTGGCTGCCCGGCAACGGCCGGACCCGCTACCGGATGCGCTGGGAGAAGTTCAACGAGCTCATGAAGACAGAGGGCCGCGCGACGCCTCGTTAGGGCGCCCCGGGGTCAATGTTTGTTCCACTCGTCAACCCTGGCGTCCGAGGTCCGCACAACGCAGCCTCTCCCCCGTGGTTGTAGAACCAGCTTGCTGCATCAACGGAATGGCCACATTTGCGAGCACCATATAGCAAGGAGTTCTCATGGTCACTGATGAGCGGAACGCGCTTCGTCGACTCCTGGACAAAGACAGCATCGTCGACCTCGTCCATCGGTACTCGTACTGCGTCGATCACCGGCTCTACGACGATGTCGTTGATTTATTCACCGAAGACTGCACTGTGGACTACGGTCCGGGATGGCCGCCTGTGCGCACCAGAGCTGCCCTCCGGCAGATGTTCGGGCACCCCGAAGGCGGGTTCAAGGCCACCAGCCATCACAATGCCAATGTCCTGGTGACATTCGAAGATGCCGACAAAGCAACGGTGCTCACGTCGGTGTATGCCTGGCACGAACAGGCTGACGGAATCAATCCGAAGTTGTGGGGTTACTACCACGACTCGGTCGTCCGCACTCCCGAGGGCTGGCGCATCGCCACACGACAGCTCCGGGTCCTTGGGGTCGAGGATTGGGATTCGAAATGGCATCAGGCACTCGAAGCACAAGTCGATGAGCAATAGCGAGGGGAAATGGCTTCTCGAGGTGCTCGAGGCGCGGCGTCGATATGGTTGCCGAGACCAGAGAGCCGAGAAGCCGGTCTTCACCCTTCCCGATGGGAGCGGTTACCGGTAAACCCATGGTCGCAGCGGCGCCGGAGACTCAGGTCGTGCAGTCAATGATGAGCTTCATCGGCGGGTCTGCAAGAACATCGACTACGTCGCTGCGTGGAATCACCGCTGAGGTGACGAACGATGGATCAAAGCCGTCAGCGACCAGATCGAGGATCAGGGGAATCGCTGGCCGTACGTGGGCCCGACCGGTATGGAGGGTACAGCACCGCGAGTACATCGAGAACATCGGTACGGGTGGATCTTCGAAGTACACCGATGGGCTGGTGCAGGTACCGTCGAACGCGGTGCTGTTGAGCGCGCATCGCAAGCCCTCCGGCGAACCGCTGGCGTCGACCGTTATCGGGAAGGCACCGGCCTTCTGGGGTGGCATTCCTTCCACCACTTCAGCACCGAGCGCCGTTGCGATGGCGAGTCGGTCGGGATCGTGGTCGAGATAGGTAACGCGCTCTGACCCCAGGACGACCGCAAGCCCCGCTGCGTAGAGGCCGATCGAGTTCGGCCCGGCGTTGCCGCCGACCACCAGTACTTCAGCGCCAGGGTCGGCGGTAAGTTGCGGGCCGACAGTGCGCCAGCCGTCGGGAATGTTGTCGCTGGCGCTGGCGATAGCCAATGGGTCGATGCCAGGTGGGAGCTTGACGAGCATGGCGTCAGCGTGGGGCACGGCGATGAAGTCGGCGAGGAACCCTCCCCATTCGAGCCCTCCCATGCCGCCGAGACCGTACGTCGAGAGTCGAGGGTGCGATGTGCAGTTGCCGGTGCGTCCTCGCCGGCAAGCCCCACACGCGCCACAGGAAATCTGGAACGGAAGCACGGCTCGGTCTCCGGGCGTCACCG
>Ga0302324_100024349_pt1 | contig 11666 bp, 8 predicted proteins | sample Palsa_T0_1_FD_201949 | JGI IMG/M metagenome (GOLD analysis project Ga0302324, IMG submission 201949) | Peat permafrost microbial communities from Stordalen Mire near Abisko, Sweden - Palsa_T0_1 | ecosystem: Environmental > Terrestrial > Soil > Palsa > Peat permafrost | place: Sweden: Abisko... | reverse complement strand
TGAAGAGGCCAAACTGCGCGGCGATGCGCAGCAGGCACAATCGCAACTGGAACAGCAGCAGGCACAGTTGAGCGACCTGCGCGGTCAGATCAGCGCAGACGTTCGCGACAGCATTCTCGATATCCAAGCAGCCGCTAAGCAAGTTGCCGTCTCGCACAGCAACGTAGAATTGGCGGCTGAAGCTTTGAGCGAGGCACAACAACGCTACGCGGCTGGCGTTGCCGACAATCTTGCCGTATCCCAAGCCCAGGCATCCATGGCCCAGGCGGACGACCAGTACGTAAGCAGCCTGTATCAGCACAACGTGGCAAAATTATCGCTCGCCCGGGCCTTGGGCATCGCGCAGACAAATTACAAAGATTACGTGGGAGGGAAGTAGCGGTGGCGGAACAGAATCCCGAATCAGGCCGTGCAAGTACCGTCGAAGAGGGTCCCCAGGCTGGCCACAATGACCAGAACGATCTGGACGCGCCTCCCCGGAAAAAGGGAAGGCGAAGGTTTATCGTCATTGGCGTGGTGGCTGTTCTAATCGTGGGCGCCCTGCTGTTCTGGTGGCACTCCACGTATTACGAAGACACCGATGACGCCCAGGTGGATGGTCACCTGATCCAGATCAGCGCCCGGGTCGCGGGACAGGTGATCAAGGTCAGCGTCGATCAGAATCAGTACGTGCAGGCCGGCACCCTGATCGCGGAGATCGATCCCAAGGACTTTGAGGTCGCAGTACAGCAGGATCAGGCCAGCCTGGAAAGTGCAGAGGCCAATTACGAAGCTGCCAGGGTCAATGTGCCCCTGATCGGTGTAAACACCAGTTCCACTTTGCAGTCTGCATCCTCGGGGGTTCGCACTTCCGACGCGACGGTACAGCAGTCGCAGCGCCAGTTGGAAGCGGCGCAGGCGCAGGTGCAGCAGGCGGACGCCAACAATACCAAAGCTCAACTGGACCTGAAACGCTACACCCCCCTGGTGGAGAAGGACGTTATCTCCAAACAGCAGTTTGACGCCACGGTGGCCACTGCGGACGCTGCCCGCGCGGCATTGCTGGGGGCCAAGGCCAGCGAGATAGCGGCGGAGGACGCGGTCCGCATTGCCCGGGACAAGGTCGTGCAGTCGCAAGCCGATTTACGGAATGCTCAAACCGGGCCCGACCAATTGAAGATTCAAAAGGCCAAGGCGGATCAGGCGGCAGCGCAGGTGCAACAGGCACGTGCTCAGCTCGATCAGGCTAGATTAAACCTGAGCTATACGAGAATTGTTGCCCCGGTGAACGGGATCATTACCAAGAAAAGCCTGGAAGTGGACCAGAACGTCAGCGTGGGGCAAAACCTGATGACCCTGGTCTCTCTGGACGACATCTGGATCACGGCAAACTTTAAGGAAACGCAGCTGCGGATGATGCGTCCCGGGCAAGGGGTCAAGATCCACGTGGACGCTTACGGGCGGGACTACGACGGCAAAGTGACCCAGATCGGAGGCGCCACCGGCTCGATGCTAAGCCTGTTTCCGCCTGAAAACGCCACCGGCAACTACGTCAAGGTGGTGCAACGGATCCCCGTCCGGATCGACCTGACGGATCGAAACCAGGATCAGGATCGCCTGTTGCGCCCTGGCCTGTCGGTTGAACCGACGGTTCGCGTTAAGAATTAGCCGGTATGGTTTGTTATGCGAGCATCTGGTGGCGATGCCGTTGATTTTTTGCGATAAAGTCCACCCTCGCTATCGAAGATCTGGCTGTACGGCTGCAGGACGGGTGCCCAGGTCCGCTCCTGTTTCCACAACAGATCTTCCGTAACTCCGTGCCGCTTCGGTTAAACTTGCCGCAGGCGCCAGCCGGCTCATTCCGGTGCAAACTAGAAAATTGTCGCTCACTACCATCGCACCGTTTCCCGATTTGCAATCATCTAAGGGGAGACACCAAGAGGCAGTCGCGTTATGCCGTTAGCGTTCGACTTTTTCCTGCATTACGCCTACGTCATCCTGTTTCTATGGGTGCTGGGGGAGCAGCTTGGCATACCCGTGCCGAGCCTTCCCCTGCTGTTGGCCGCAGGCACATTGACCGCAACGCACAAGCTAGCGCTCCCCGCGGTGCTGATTTCTGTTGTGGCCGGCTGTTTTGTCAGCGATTCGCTCTGGTATTTGTTGGGCAAGCGCTTTGGCAGCACGATGGTCAAACTCGTTTGTCGGCTGTCATTCGAAAGATCCACCTGCGTACGCAAGACCGAAGACTATTTCACCAAGTATGGCGAGCAGGCATTGCTGGTGGCGAAGTTTGTTCCGGGTCTGGGAACGGTTGCGGCTCCCATTGCCGGCCAGACGGGCATGCGGTATCGCGTTTTTCTGGCTTACGATCTGGCCGGAGCCTTATTTTGGGCGGCGACGCTTACCCTCGCCGGGCGCTTCTTCGGCGACGTGCTGAAGACCCATCCCGGCGCGCTCTCCTGGATGGAGCATTTCGCGGGCGCTTTGTTTTTGCTCGCTATTGCCGGGCTACTGGGTTACCGCGTATGGAAGCAGCAGGCCTTTCTTAAAATGGTTCGCACATCGCGGCTGGACCCGGTGGAGCTTAAGCGCATGCTGGATGGGGGGCAAAATCCATTTATTGTCGATTTGCGCCATCCGCTGGATTATCTGCCCGATCCCCGGGTGTTGCCGGGCGCGATCCGGTTCTCACCCGAGACGCTGATGCAGCGCGCCGAGGAAATACCGCGCGACCGCGACGTTATCCTTTACTGCACTTGTCCCAGTGAGGCAACGGCAGCGAAGATGGCGATGAAGTTGCGGCAGAATGGCATTTATCGGGTTCGCCCGCTGCTGGGCGGCTTCGATAAATGGAAGAAACTCGGTTACCCGCTGGAGCAGTATGAGGACCAGCCAGCCAGTATCGCCTGATCCGCCGATCTACCTCTATCTCTCACCTGATTCCGGCCTTGCGCGCCGCATAAGCATTCGTGACACGAACCATGTAACGAAATCGATACGCCGCCGAGCGAACTACCTGCGCTGTCGCGAAAAATGCGCATCAGATCGACGACAATGCGGCCAGAAGCACCTGGCGGCATCCGCGGAAAACATCACCACTTCCCGGGGATAGCCTCTCGAGCGATGCTCGTGTTAGTTTGCCCTTGCCTCGAAACCGGGCGCTCAGGCCCCGAGTGCGGCCGGACAGGACCGGGAGAGATTTTTATGGCGTATACAGAAACTTACCATTGCGACGTTTGCGGTAATCCCAGGGGGGAAGCTGAGGACTGGTGGCTTGCGTTGACCGAACCGGCAGCTCTCATTGCCAAGGGTCCCGAGCAGCCCATGCTGAAGTTAACGCCATGGAATATCATGCTTTCTCACGCAGCCAAGGTTCGCCACCTATGTGGCGCACGCTGTGCCCAAACCCTCATGGACCGGTGGATGCGCGGCGAGTAGCGGCTGAACAGACCGCGGACTCCAGTAGGCTTTAAAGGGGTACGTGGGAACTGGATTTTAGGAATTCTCCCTGCCACGAACCCGGGTGCCCCATATCTCGCGTTTTTTGCGAGATGTGGGAAATTCCACGGCTGTTTCCCACCAGTTCTTGGAAATTTCGATTAAGCCCTGAGGCTTACCAGCCATCAAGGTCCGTGATTTTCCCACATCTCGCAAAAAACGCGAGATATGGGGCACCCGAGTTCGTGGCAGGGAGGGTTCCTAAACCCTAGTTCTCACCCAATAGTCCTTAAGGCCGCCCTGATTGTCCGGCAACACCGGGTTCTCCGGGCCCGGATAGTATGGTGATGGCGCTCCGACGATTGCGGACGCGGAGACAAGATTGGCCTACGACGACCTCAGGGACTGGATCAAAGCGCTCGATAAAGCAGGCGAACTGAAGCATATCCACGAACCAGTGGATCCCATTCTCGAAATGGCCGAGATTGCCGACCGGGTATCCAAATGGGGCAGGCAAGGCGGCCCCAGGGGAGCGGCGGCCGGGGCCTATCCCCCGGGTGGGCCGGCGCTGCTGTTTGAGAACGTAAAGGGCTACCCTGGCGGCCGGGTCTTGATGAACCAGTTCGGCAGCGAGCGCCGCATGAAGCTGGCGCTGGGTGTCGATAGCCTCGATGATGTGGCCGGACGCATCGAGGGCCTGCTGCAGCTCAAATCACCCGAAGGCCTTCTGGGAAAATTGAAGATGCTGCCCATGCTGGCGGAAGTAGGCCGGTTTTTCCCGCGAACGGTCGCAGCAAAGGACGCGCCCTGCAAGCAGGTCATCCTGCGGGAAAATTTCAGCGTCCTGGACTTTCCCGTGCTGCAGTGCTGGCCACTGGACGGCGGCCGATTTATAACTTTGCCTTGCGTGATTACTCGTGACCCGAAAAGCGGAAAACGCAATGTCGGCATGTATCGCATGCAGGTCTATGACGGGCAGACGACGGGTATGCACTGGCAACGGCAGAAGGTGGCCGCAGAGCATTTGCGCGAGCGCCTGCGCGCGGCGGCGGTCGCCGATGCTTCAGGAGATGCCAGCGCCGCACGCGTTCGGGTGATGGCGGAAACCGCGGGGGGAACGACTCGCCCGCTGGAAAGTACACCCTCGGTGACACTGGCCCAGACCAGGAACAGCCGGCTCGAAGTAGCGGTGGCCATCGGTACCGACCCTGCCACCACCTTCGCGGCCATCGTGCCCGCTCCTCCAGAGGTCGAGGAATTTGTCATCGCTGGTTTTCTGCGCCAGATGGCCGTCGAGTTGGTGAAATGCGAAACCGTCGATCTGGAAGTACCGGCGAATGCCGAGATCGTCCTCGAAGGGTATGTGGAGTTGGACGAACTTCGTATGGAAGGACCGTTTGGCGATCACACCGGGTTCTACACCATGGAGGAGGAGTATCCCGTCTTCCACATCACGTGCATCACCCATCGCAAGGATCCGGTCTATGCTGCGACGATCGTCGGCAAGCCACCGATGGAAGATGCATGGATGGGCAAGGCGGTCGAGCGTATTTTTCTCCCCCTGATGCGGCTGACCATACCGGAAATTGTGGACGTGAATCTTCCCGTGGAAGGCGTGTTCCATAACCTGATGATCCTCTCGATCCGCAAGAGTTACGCCGGCCAGGCGCGTAAGGTGATGCACGGCATCTGGTCGCTGGGGCAGGCAATGTTTACCAAGTGCATCGTAGTGGTCGATGAGGATTGCGATGTGCAGGATCTGGGTGAAGTGACGCTGCGGGTGGCCAACAATATCGACCCCGAACGCGACATCCAGTTCACTCTGGGACCGGTTGACTCGCTCGATCACGCCTCACGCCTGCCCAACTTCGGTAGCAAGATGGGCATCGACGCAACCCGCAAATGGAAAGCGGAGGGGTTTACTCGCCCATGGCCGCCCATGATCGCCATGGATGCCGACACCCGTGCTCGCATCGATGGAATCTGGAAGAAGTTAGGGTTGGAGTAGACGACGGCATCCATGAGAGACGAGATCGGGCGATTGTGGCGCAGGCTGGGCAGAAGGAAGCACGACACGTGGCCCCGCATGGAGCAAGGCCAATACCGCAGCTATCGCGCAGTGCATCCTTTTGATGAGCGCTTCGGCGTGGAGACGAGCGGGCTGATTTACGACCTGCCGTCCGGCCATCAGCACGATGTGTACAACAACGGTTACTTTGCCGTGGCGCCGTCGGTATTTCATGGAGTCATGCAGGCGTTCGTGGAGCGGCTGCAACTCGACTTTTCGCGCTTCACCTTCGTGGATATTGGGTCTGGAAAAGGCCGCGCCCTGCTGCTGGCTTCCGACTATCCATTTCGCGAAGTCATTGGGGTCGAACTCTCTCCGGAGCTCGACCGCGTCGCGCGAGCCAACGTTCGCAGGTACGCAGGAGCGACGCGCGGGGGAACGCATCGCGCACCGATAACCTCCCTCCACGGCGATGCAACCGAGTTCGCGTGGCCTGCCGGCCCGTTGATCCTCTATATGTGGAACGCGTTTACACGGCCGGTTCTGGAGAAGTTATTCCACAAGCTGGAAGTCGCCCTGGAGCAAGAGTCGCGCGACTTGTACCTGATCTACATGCATCCCGAACTGGAGTCCACGCTCCTGACGCTTCCCTGGCTTGACCGGGTTTGGCGCGAAGAGTTCATGATGAACGAAGAAGACTACGAGGCCTGGGCCTTCCCTACCCGCGCGGAATTGTGCGCGGTGTATCACGCTGTATCCACACGGGTTGCCGGCACTGGAACGCTGCCAGACACCAAAGTTTAGAAATGTAGGTGACTGTTACCCAGTTACTTTTCGATTAGCAGAATGGAAGAGTGGGTTCCCGATGCTAGGATTGCCTTGCATAGAAGTTAAGGGAGTTTTTGAGGGTACCGGAGCGTATTACTACCGTGTCCCACTCAACCCTACAACCGGCGCAGCTTGCTATTGCGAAAAGCTGGCCGGTTATCAGTAGTTCATAGCACTTGAAGACATTTTTCTCGTAACGAGTTCCCCCCGGCCTCGAGCGAGATTTTTTTTATTGACTGCCAAAACCGTCTCCTTCTGTACGGAACAAAACAGAAGAATGCCCGGTACCCCCGCACCGCGCAGATTCCAATTCGAAAATCTACGCGCAGCGGTGCGTTTAGGCCGCACGAAGGAAATGACGGACCGGATGCTTCTACGTGGGTTCCTCCAAAACTGGATAAGCAAGGCGGGTCTCTGCCTGATGGTTGCATCGAGCCTGTGCGCTACGGCCCGGGCACAGGATGTGCCCGATACCTTTTCCAACCGCAGGGTTTTTAGCGGATTCGTCGAATACTCAAACGATTCCAGTCACATGCTGCTTGGCTACGCGGACGGACGCAAGATCAGCGCAGTCGGCGCCAGCATGGAACGACGGAGCTTTTTAAGCAACCACCTCTCTGGCGCATGGCTCGCAGAGGTGCGCCCGTTCATGTCGGTGAGCGACCCGACGATGAAGGGCTTCACGCTCGACTTTCCTCAACAGCCTTCTTACTCGGGCATTGTGACTTTCAGTTCTGCGGTTCCCGTGGATAAGCCGGTAACCAACGCGCCCTTGAATGTAATCCTGGTGACCCAGAACCACATATATGCGGGGACTGCGACCTACATCGCCGGAACGCGTTCCACCTTTGTCAGCGGCATCAGCCCGCTGGGATACAAGCTCAAGGCATTTCCGCACCGGCGCATGCAGCCCTTCGTAACCGGCCTGGGCGGGTTCGCAGTATCGCCGAGAGACATTCCGGTCTTCAACAGCTCAGCGTTTAATTTCACGTTCGAATTTGGCGCCGGGGTTGAAGTGTTCCAGACGCACACACGCTCCGTCCAGTTGGAGTATAGGTATCATCATCTCGGCAACACCGGAAACGGTTCGGAAAATCCTGGGGTCGATTCGGGCGTCTTCAAAGCTACGTATTCATTCGGACGATAGACTCGCGAATCCAGCTGTGGCTGCGGTAACCATGCCGGCCATCGCGTTTGTTTCCAATTGACTCAACCCGGACATGGGATGAACGTCCTCTTATCGGTCCTTATCCTTGTGGCCGATATCGAGACCAAATTTAGGCGAGCTATTGGTCCCGGTTATCTTCACCGGTATCTCTGCTCCAGCGCCGTTCTTGTGAAAGAACGGATCTGCAACCTTCAGCATCCAGCTCTTCCATCGGGAAGCCACCATCTGCGATAGCTTGGCATCGGTCCTCACCTTGCCGGCGAAATCGAACTTCTTGCCGTCCAGTGTGTAGACGCCCGCCAACCGCACGGTTGCTCCAGGCAGAGCATAGTTCAAATCCTGCAAGTCCAGTTTGCCGTCGCCCATTGAGAACTTCCCTGTCATGTGGGAGTTCACATCTTCTGCGCCGGGCTTGGCGTCTTTAGGATCACCCTGTGCCCGCAGACTCAGCATGTCGATCTTGTCCTGCATGTCCGGATTGGTAAAGTGCATGCTCTTCAGCGTGAAGGTCCCATTCTTCAGGGCCAATTTTTGGGTTACGCTCTCCTTGCCGGGAGGGATGTGAAGTTGGGTCTTCATAGACAGCACGCCCGTCATCACCACCGGTTCCGTCTTCACCGCAAGTTGCAGGAAGTCCTGGATGCGGCCGGCGGGCACGTCGACATCGAGGTCGATTGTGTGACCCTTGCCTTTTACGTTAATGATGGCGCCGCTGCAGGTGAACTTCGATTCTCCCAACTTCGCCTCAACCGGCTGCAGATACGTGTCGCCCGTCGTCCCGTCGACCACTGCCGAAAATTGAGTTTGCAGGGGCATCGAATGGTTCGCGGTATCCAGAGAAAAATTTGGCACCTCGGCTGTTCCATGCACCTCGATCCGGTCGAGCCGGCCGCTGAAGTCGCCCACGGAATGAAGCATGCCACCAATGCCCTTAATGGTGTTCAGGTCTGCGTTATCGAAGGTGTATTTACCCGTCACCGCTGAATCGCCCGGGGTCTCCGTATTCCACGGGCCGAAGGTGCCGGCCGCATGAATCTCGCCTTTGGGCACCGCATTGGTCAGCTGCGCGTCGTAGGGCGACGGATCATTCGAACCCAATTCATGCAAGACAATACGTTTCAGATCGAAAACCTTCGGATCCTTGTTTGCCTTGTCTGTGCCGATGATCAATTGAGAATCGTCGAACACCAGCTCACTGACCACAATCTTGATCTTGGCCTTGCGCGGGGTGATGTGCGTGTTCTGCTGCCGCATCGATTTCGGCGGAATATGAATCGTCAGCCCCCGTACATACGCGGTGCGAACGTGGGTCGGCTTCAAAAAAAAGCCCAACAATCCAGCATGAAAATTGAATTCCTGGACCGCGATCACGGGATCTTTCGCGCCCGCAGCCACCACGTCGTCCGGAGCAAATATCCGCAGCCCTTTGCCGGATACTGCAAGACCCTTGAGAACGGAGACTTGCAGATCATCTAATTCCACCCGGCCGTCGAAGCGAGCGCTCAAGGTTTCAATCACGCGGCCTTTCAGGATGGGTTCCGCTCGTTTCAGCATGACTTCACCCACTACCAGCAACACAACGACGGCAACCAGCGCGATCCCGATCGCCCATCGCCAGCCGTTGTGGTTGCGCGAGTTCCGCCTGGTTTGGCCCTCCGGCACGTAATTGTTGACGGCGCCCAAAATGAGTCCCCGTACAGTCGATGCCGTTTCGCCGGACTTAGTTTCCGCGAGGTTGAAAATTCGGTGCTTTTTCCGCCGGGCGGCCCAATTTGAACCATCTTTTCAGGTATTTGCCTGTTCGGACAGGCCACGACAGACAGAGCCGGCGTCAACTCACATGCACCACAGGACGCTCGGCGGGGTCTTTGATGGCGCGGCGCAGGACTTCATGCGTGAGAGGAGCCGTATCGCCTTCGCCCAGGAAAATGAAACGCATCACGTTCACGATTGGGCTAACGTCGGTCCAGTGAAAGTAGACGTGGGGGATGCACCCGGTACTCTGCTTCAGGTACATGAGCAGTGCGGCGATGGAATTGGCAACTGTGGCGCTCCTGGCGTGAAGGACGCGATTGGACCCTTCGCGGATCCCCTGGATGTAAAGCCGTTCGGTGAAGTCGGAGGTGTCTCCGCGCTCAACCTCCATAAAGTAGATGTAGTCTTCCGACGACAGGCCATGCAACTGCTGCAGGTCGGTTTTGGCCTGGTCGCGGTCTTTGTTGTAAGACTTGTTCGGATTCCACGCGATCAGGCGGATCGTCTTGTGGGGGCTTTCCGCAAGCATGGCCTGCGCCTGCTGGTCGAGTTCAATGCCGGTGATGCGCAGCTCGGTCGAGCGGAAAGCCCGGGAAACCAGCGACATGAAAACCATGCTGACGATGAAGATGCAGGAGATTTTGAGCCCTTCGGGGCGCTCGTAAATATTGACCAGGGTGGTGTAAATGAAGATGAGGGATACAAAGCCGAGGGCGAGGCGAGAACTTATTTTCCTGGCGGCGATGGTTACGGCACAGGAAGCAGAGGTAATCAGGACCAGAACACCGGTAGCGTAGGCTCCGCCCTGCGCATCCACATCCGCGTGAAAGAGACGCGTCACCATGAACGCGACCGCCATGAAAACAAGAACCAGTGGACGCGAAGCCCGGGCCCATTCGGGCGCCATGCCGAACCCGGGAAGATAGCGCGGGATGAGATTGAGTAGACCCGCCATCGCCGAGGCTCCAGCGAACGCGAGAATGAGAATGGTGCTCAGGTCATAAACCGTGCCGAAGCCGTTGCCCAGATACTGATGTGCCAGGTAAGCCATGGCCCTGCCGTTGGCTTGCCCTCCTTCCTTGAAGGCAGCCGCAGGAATCAGCAAGGTGGTTACGAAGCTGGTGGCCATGAGGAAGACGCTCATGGTGATCGCGGCAGTTGCCAGCAGGCGCCTGGTATTCCGGATGCGAGCCTCCATGCCTTCGCACTTGATCAGTGGCATGACCGCAACACCGGTCTCGAATCCGGAGAGGCCAAGGGCGAGACGGGGAAAAAGTAGCAACGACAGACCGATGATGGAGAGCAGACTGCCGTGCTGCGCGAAGACTGCATTTTTCCAGTCAAGCACGAGCCTTGGTTGCTCAAAAATATGGACGATGGCCACGAGAGTGACAATTACATTCAGCGCGAGATAGATCCCCACCAGTACGACGGCGATGTCGATCGCCTCCTTGAATCCTTTGAGGAAAATGGCGCCCAGGATCGCGAGCAGCAAGAGGGTGACGGACATCTGGTTTTGCAGGGCATGCGGGGCGTACGGATTATGAATAAAGTGCGCCGCTGCATCCGCGGCTGAAAGCGTCATGGTGATAATGAAGTCGGTGGTGGCAAAGCCGAGAAGGACAAGCACGAATCCTTTGCCGGTCCACCCCGGGAAAAGATTTTCGAGCATCGCTATGCTGCCTTGTCCGTTCGGACTGGCCGCAGCCACACGGTTGTAGACGGGCAACGCCGCAAACAGTGTCACCAGTACCAGAACCAGGGTCGCGAACGGCGAAAGAACGCCGGCAGCGAGAAAAGCGATACCAGACTGGTACCCAAGCGTGGAGAAGTAGTCGACACCGGTGAGACACATCACCCGCCACCACGTGTGGGTACTCGTTTCGCCACGCGCGTGAGCACTCTCAGGGCTCTCGAGATCAGAGAAGAACCAATCTTTGAACGACAAGGGTGTACTCGTCTCCTGACCGCCGGCCCATTCTTCGGGACCTGAGCGCTCCTGGTCTGTGATTGTTACTTAGCGGCCCATGGTTTTTGGACTGCGTAACTGGGGGTTGCGGTAAAGCCTGTTTTGCTCACAGCGATGAGCTTTCTCCTCGCGAGCCAGGCCGCCGCAGCCTGGGCCGAGCTTTTCGATATCCCAACAGATTCGGCAAGTTGCTGATAACTGATCGTGACCGCTTTGCCCTGGCGCTGTTGCTCCGCAGCAAGCCATAAGTAAACCAAAAAACAGACCGGCCGACGGTCATGCCCGACGAGGTCGCGCATGAGAACGTCCACAACGTACTCATCCAATGTCAACATTGATCGAGTGCTATACCAATCGTCAATATAGCATTGACTACCTGATTGCACCCCTTCCGGACGCGGGTTATGTTGCCAGTGGCGTTCCAGATTGGAGACAGCAACCATGATTCGCGGCGTCAAGATCGTCAGCATCCCCGTCCGCAACCAGGACGTTGCGTTGAAGTTTTACACCCAACAGATCGG
>Ga0302324_100024348_pt1 | contig 11666 bp, 6 predicted proteins | sample Palsa_T0_1_FD_201949 | JGI IMG/M metagenome (GOLD analysis project Ga0302324, IMG submission 201949) | Peat permafrost microbial communities from Stordalen Mire near Abisko, Sweden - Palsa_T0_1 | ecosystem: Environmental > Terrestrial > Soil > Palsa > Peat permafrost | place: Sweden: Abisko... | reverse complement strand
CGGACGGAACAGATTCGACTGGGCGCCACCGAATAATTATCATGCCGAATTCGCATTCAAAAATCTGAGGATGTTCATGGGGAATCTCAGTCAAGCGAACCGCACGGGTACGTTGAAGACGCCGCTTGGCGACGATGTGCTGGTGCTGAAGAGCTTCGGCGCCGACGAAGCCCTCGGCGAGCTTTTCGCGATCCATATCGAGGCCTTAAGCGAGCAGGAGAATATCGATTTCGATCGGGCGCTCGGGCAGGCCTGCACGGTCAACCTCAAGACCTATCAAAACAAGGAGCGCTTTTTTTGCGGGATCCTGACTCAGGCCGATTGGATCGGCCGCGACGAGCGTTACAGCGACACGGAAAAGTATTTTGCCTACCGGCTGGTGTTGCGGCCCTGGACCTGGCTGCTCGGCCATCGCGCCGATTGTCGGATTTTTCTCGACAAGAAGGTTACCGAGATCATCCAGGATGTCTTTACCAAGGCCGACTTCTCCAACGGAACGGATTTCAAACTGCCGAGCGGCAGCTACGACAAGATCGTGTATTGCGTGCAATACCGCGAAACCGACCTCGCTTTCGTTTCGCGTCTGATGGAGCAATACGGCATCTACTATTATTTCGAGCATAAGGACGGTCAGCACACCATGGTGCTCGCCGATTCTCGTTCCTCGCACAGCGCGATACCGGACCTGACGACCGTAGAATACAATCCGGCAGTCGGCGGCTACAATCGGCAGCAGCAGAATCTTCTCGGTTGGGTTTCGCGCCGGCAATTTCGCACCGGCAAGATCGAGTTCAACGACTATGACTATCTCAAGCCGCCGAAGAATCTGCGCGCAGACAAGGAATCCGCCGAGAATTACACCCACTCCAAGTTCGAATTTTATGATTATCCAGGGAAATACGACGAGAAGGACAAAGGCGAGCAGTTCGCCAAGTTCCGGCTTGAATCGGACCAGGCTCTCGACCACAGGCGCCAAGCCGACGGCGATGCCCCTTCGCTGTTTGCCGGCGGCCTGGTCACGCTCGAGAAATACCCGACCGTGGCCGAAAACAAGGAATATCTGGTGGTTCGCGCCAGCCATAGGTTCGGGACACAGCAGTACAGCAGCGTCTCAGACTTGGGCGCCGTGGGCTATTCCGGACAATATGAATTCCAGCCCAGCGACCGGCCGTTCCGCAGCATGCCGCTGACCCCGAAGCCGCGCATCCACGGTATTCAAACCGCCAAAGTCGTGACCAAGAAGGGCGAAGATGGCGAGGAGATCAGCACTGACGAGCACGGCCGAATCTGGGTCAAGTTTCATTGGGACCGCGAACCGCAAAAGACGTGTCCGATTCGCGTTGCGCAGGTCTGGGCCGGCAAGCAATGGGGCGGGCAATTCATCCCGCGCGTCGACATGGAGGTGGTGGTTGAATTCCTAGAAGGCGACCCGGACCGGCCGCTGGTAGTCGGGTGCGTCTTCAACGGCGACAACAAGTACCCCTACTCGCTCCCCGACAACAAGACCCAATCGGGCTTGAAGTCGGACTCCTCGAAGGGCCATGGCGGCTTTAACGAGTTCATATTCGAGGACAAAAAGGGCGGCGAATTCATCCGGATGCATGCCCAACAAGATCATTTGGTCACCGTCAACCGCAATCAGACCGGATCGGTCGGCGGGAATCGCTCGTGGACCATCCAGATGGGCAGCGATACCACCGACATTCAAATGGGAAATCAGACCATCAGCATCGACATGGGCAGTCAAACCGTCCAGGCTTTGCAGGGGATAACCCTATCCGTCTGCGCCGGATTGAGTACCATCGTGATAACTCCGGCCTCCATTTCGATCACCTCTCCGACCATCAATCTGACCGCGGAAGCTGCTATCAACATCACCGCCCCAACCATCAACATTACGGGGGTCGTCAACCTCACCGGCATGCTGAACATCATCGGCGGCATGACGGTCGACGGCATGGTTCCCATGCTGGTGCCGGCCTAGATGCGGCGCACAACCGGAAAGCTTCGTCCGCGCACACGGGGTTTTTATGTCAAGCCTTCGGTTCGCAACAGCGCAAGCCTTGTTTGACGCCTTTCCCGAGGTGGTCAGAAAAGTCGGCGCCGCGCCGACAACCGATCAATCTCCCATCGATTTCCTGAAGGCGTTGATCGCAAGTAACAGGCTTCCCGATGCAGTGACGTTCTGCGCCTATCTCCTGCCAAGGCGCGAAGCGGTTTGGTGGGCCTGCAAAAGTACGAAAGTCCTGTCAGATGAGATTTTGGCCGAGGCTCCAACCCTCAGGGCTGCGGAGGCTTGGGTGTACCAGCCGGACGAAGAGCGCAGGCAGGCGGCGGTGGACTTGGGCACGAAGGGCGATAGCAACGATCCCACTACCTGGCTCGCCTTGGCGGCCGGATGGTCCAGCGGACAGCTGGCGTACGGTTCCCCGGCACCTGCATACATGACTGCACGCGCGGTCCGTGTCGCGATTCTCACCTGCCTGCCAAAAACTCCCAAACGGACGCGCGCGGAGCGGCTTACCAGGTGCGTGCAAGAGGGCATCAGGCTCGCCGAGGCTGGGCTGTGATGGCCGGCGGCGGCGGTAAGTCTCAGGAAAGGGTTACCCAAAATTTTGTAGGTCCTGTTTAAGCGTATGCCCTAGACTGTGCAGACGAAGCGGGAGAAGAGAGCCGCGAAATCCCGTAGGGGCGTCGAACCCGAATGTCACTCGTTCTTCAGTTAGTCAACGAAACAACCCTGCCGGATGGCGGCCCCGTCAGCTTTCGTGTCAACGGCAAGCGCGGCATCGACATCGGACGAGGCTCGCATCTCGATTGGACGTTGCCGGATCCGACCCGCTACATTTCCAGCAAACACTGTGAAGTCCGGTATCGCGACGGCGGCTATTGGCTCCACGATGTTTCCACCAACGGCACATTCTTGAACGGCGGCGAGCAGCGCATGCGTGCACCGCACGAGCTCCGTAACGGCGACCGTTTCACGGTCGGTCACTACATCGTAGCCGTAATGATCGAGGGTCCCGAGGAAGCAGGCGGCGAAGACCTTCGTCGGTCGGACACCCCGCCGCCTCAGGCACTCAGCGACCAGGAATTATGGGCGGACGTGGGCGATGTCGCGCCTGCGATCGAATCCAAGCAGCTTCGGCCGGCGCGGGAAAATCTACCGGTCAATCCGGATTTCCTGGATTGGGCGGCGGACGTTCCGACTCCGTTCGATGAGCCGCTTAGGGACGCACCCCCAGCGTGGGCGGCACCCTCCATGCGGTCATCGTCCGCTCCCCCACCCGAACTGGACTGGGCGGCGGGCCCTCCGTCGGCAGCACCGGTACCACCGCAACCTCCGCCTCCAGCTCCGACGCCACGCCGTCCGGACCTGGAATCCGCCGGAAGCAACGTTTGGGGAGAAATGGATCGGCTCCAGCCAACCCCTCCTCCGGTCGGCCGCCCCGACGACGATGTCGTTCCGCCGGTCAAAGCGACGGACGGCCAATCGCTTGACGATTTCTCGCACCGTCTGATCAGGGCGGCAGGATTGCCTGACGATATTATTGCGCGCTCTTCGCCGGCTGAGTTGGCTCAGCAAATCGGCACTGTGTTGCGCTTAGTGACCGAGAACCTGATGCAACTTCTGACTGCGCGCCAGCAGGCGAAACGTCTGGCGCGCAGCTCCAGTCACACCACTGTCGAGGCGGTCGACAACAATCCATTGAAGTTTAGCCCCTCGGCCCGCGACGCGCTTGCCACCATGTTCGGGCCCAAAAGTGCCGGATATCTCGACGCACAGCGCGCCGTTATTCAGGCGTTCGAAGACCTGAAGGCGCATCAACTTCGGACTTATTCCGCGATGCAGCACGCCTTAACGATGATTTTGGGCGACCTCGATCCGAAGAAGATCGAACGGGACAACGAGGCCGCGGGCGGGATTGGCGGCCTGCTTCAATCGCACAATGCCAAGCTCTGGGAAGCATATAAAGCGCGATGGGACGCCAAGATCGGCCGCAAGGGCGGCGAAGCCGTCGAGGCGTTCATGCAGTACTTCGCTGAACATTACGACAACGATAACGGTTGAAATCCGCCCAGCGTGGCAATCGCTGCACCAATCCATTAAGCTATGGATCAGGACTGCGGCCGGCACCTGTCATCGTTTCGGCCTCAGCTGAAGACATTTTTACTCGATCGGGGCGGTCGATAATGTCGTGGTACAGCAAAGTGTTCTGGTCTGAGGGTCTGTTTCTTAGACCGCATCACCTCCAGCAGAACGATCGTTACGTCGAGCATTTTGTCGAGCGGCGCGTCGGTCACGCAACACCCTATCCGTGGGGATTTTCGTCATTGGCGATCGACACGGACCTGGCTCAGCAAAGTAAGCTTTCGCTGCGCGGGGCCTCCGGAGTCATGCCGGACGGCACGCCATTCGATATTCCGGCCGATAGCCCAATTCCGGATCCGATCGACGTTCCGGAGAATGCGGCCGGGCAAATCGCCTGGCTGTCGCTTCCAATCGCATCGCCCAATACGCGCGAGATCGACGACAACGTTTCTGACAGCGCAAGCCGATACGTGCGCGGAGCTGAGATGTTTATCGATTCGACCTCGGCACTCCGCATCGAGGAAGAGATCGACATCGCTCATCCTCGCCTTGCCTTTGAACTGCGGAAAACCCCTAAGCCCGGATACCTCAATCTCGGGATCGCGCGCATCCTCGAAGTTCAGGACAAGAATATCCTGTTTGACGATAAATTCGTCCCGCCGATGCTAATTTGCTCCGCCCACCCGGTTATTGAAGGATGGATCAACCGGATTGTCGGGTGGATTGATAACAAGCTTGAAGAGCTTTCCCGCTTTGCCGCCGATCCGGGAGCCGGCGGCGGCCTGCAAAGCGTCGACTACCTCGTGCTGCAGATGCTCAACCGGGAGATTCCGGTTTTGAAGCATTTTGCCAGTTCACGATTCATCCACCCCGAACGCTTGTTTGATGAGCTGCTGCGTCTCGCAGGCGAATTGGCGACGTTCTCGACCCGCGAGCGCCGCGCCCGCGATTATCCGGCCTACGATCACGACGATCTTGAAAACGTCTTCACGCCGCTCATTCGCGATATCCAGGATTTCCTGAGCGCACAACTCGGGCGCCGCGCCATGCGACTCGAAATCATCGAGCGGGCAGCGAACGCATTCGTCTCTCCAATCCGGGATCGGTCATTGTTCCGTAACGCCACATTCGTTCTCGAAGTCGCTGCACGTCGGCCTCTGACCGAAATCCAGCAGGAATTTCCGCAACTCTTCAAGATCGGTCCAAACACCAAGATGAATGAGATTGTCCACGCCCACTTGCCGGGCGTTCCGCTTGTTCATCTGCCGACTCCTCCACCGCAAATTCGGGCGATCACTGATCATGTATATTTCTACCTTGACCGCAAATCGGCGCTGTGGCCGGATTTCAGCAATGCCGGCTCAGTCGGAATGCATTTCTCCGGCGATTGGCCGGAACTTGAACTTGAGCTCTGGGCGGTTATGGAAAATCGTCAATGAGCGATCAGGATCGACCAGGTAATCCGTTTGGGCGTGGCGAGCGAACAATAATACGCCCCAACCCCGGCGGACGGGCTCCGCCACCTAGTCCGCAACCCGCACCAGTCCCTCCATCACCAGCGCCGCCAAGTCCCATCGCCGGGCCATCGGCGGCACCGTCGCCCGTTCCAGGTGCTCCCGGACCGTCAGGGCATGGTCCAGCGCCAGCCGTCCCAACGGCCCCCGTCGCAGCGCCGCCGGGTCACGCGGCCGCGCCGACCACCCATGCAGCAGAAGACTGGATCAAAAGTGCGGCGACGCCACCTCCCTCTTCACAGCCGGTTGAAAGCTACGGACCGATCCTGCGAGTCGATGACCTGGTTGCGCCCAACGCCAATCCGATCATGCGCGCGGCGGGTCCGCTTCTTCAGCTTCTCGGCAGACTTCGCGTTGCGCTGTTGCGGGCATCGTTTGCGGGCCTAATCGAGCAGGTTGCCGAAGCGATCAAGTTTTTCGAAAAGGATATCCGGTCAGCCGGCATTTCCGAGCAGCAGGCTACAAACGCCAAGTACATTCTCTGCGCAACCGCCGACGATATCGTTCAGCATATCCCGACGGAAGAACGCCACGTGTGGGCGCAATACAGCATGTTGAGCCGCTTTTTCGGCGAGCGCACGGGCGGTGTGCGCTTCTTCGATCTGCTCAACAGCGCAAAACTCGATCCGCTTACCAACTACCCGCTCCTGGAGCTGCACCACGCTTGTCTCGCACTTGGCTTTCAAGGCGTCTATCGCACCCAGAGCGGCGGTGTGGCGGCTCTTCAGCAAATTCAGAGAGATTTGTACGAGACCTTGCGTCGAATCCGCCCAAAGGTAGCTAAAGATCTTTCGCCGCACTGGCGGGGTCAGGATTTGGGCCTCGGTGTCGCCCGTACGCGCGTACCGGTTTGGGCGGTCGGCGCTCTCGCCGCCGCCCTTTTGTTTGGCCTATTCGTGACCCTGCGGATCCTGCTGGGCGGGAGCGCCGACGCGGCGGTCCAGACAACGGCAACCCTGCACCCGGAGGACACGATCGCGCTCAAGCGCCGGGTCTATGTGCCGCCGCCGCCACCACCCCCTCCCCCGCCTCCCACTTCGCAAATCTCGCGACTGCGTCAGGAACTACAGAACGGCGAGTGTAACGTCGTCGATCAGACGGCGAACCAGATCGTGATCCGGCTTTGCGATCAGGTGACGTTCGATCCGGGCGAGGCGGTCATCAAAGATCAATTCAAACCCGTTGCCGCCAAGCTTGGCGCAATACTGGACAAGGAGCCCGGCCGGATTCGTATCGTCGGACATACCGACAACACCCCGATGAAGACCATACGGTTTCCGTCGAATTGGCATCTGTCGGTTGAGCGTGCCAAGGCGGTCGCGGCGCTGATCAAACAAAGCTTGGCGGATCCGAGCCGGATCGACGTCGAAGGCAAAGGATCGGACATCCCAATTGCTTCGAATGCCACGCCGGATGGCCGAGCCAAGAATCGGCGCGTCGAGGTGATGATCGGACGGACCAGCGAATAAGCGATAGATTCCAAGGTCGATGCGGCGGCGCAAATCATGGGGCTAAATAAAGAGATCACGCGAATTATTCTCGCCGGTATCGGCATCGCGTCGCTTGCTTCGCTCGTCTATTTCGCCGGGCCGTTCATTGCCATCGGCGATTTTCATCCGCTCGGCAGCTACATCATCCGGGAAATAGTGATCGTGCTGCTGGTTGCCGCCGCGGCCTCGTTCGGCGGATTCAAGTTCTACCGCCGCAAAAAGAATGCGGCCGCGCTCGCCTCCGGGGTCAGCGAAGCCGAAAAGCGGGAAAGCGACGAGGCCGCCCTCAAGGACAAGATGAAGGACGCGCTTGCGACCTTAAAGTCGGCGGGCGGCGGCAAGAAAGACTATCTGTACGATCTGCCCTGGTATCTGCTGATCGGGCCGCCCGGCTCCGGCAAGACTACGGCGCTGATCAACTCGGGCCTCAAGTTTCCCTTGCTGCGCGGCGCCTCGCCTGCGGCCATCGCCGGCGTCGGAGGTACCCGCTATTGCGATTGGTGGTTCACCGAACAAGCGGTGCTGATCGATACCGCCGGTCGCTACACGACCCAGGATTCGGACGCCGCCGCGGACAAGGAAAGCTGGTTCGCTTTTCTCTCGCTGTTGAAAAAGAACCGGCCGCGACAGCCGATCAACGGCGTGATCGTCGCGATTAGCCTTGAGGATCTGATGACGCTGAGCCAGGCCGACCTGGCCGAACATTCGACCGCGATCCGCGCCCGGCTCCTCGAACTTCACGACCGTCTCAAAGTCGATTTTCCGGTGTATGCGCTCTTCACAAAGGGCGACCTGGTCGCCGGCTTCACGGAGTATTTCGCGTTTTTGACGGAGCAAGGACGCCAGCAAGTCTGGGGCGCGACGTTTCAGACCGCGGACAAATCGCGCAACATGGTTGGCGAAGTCGGCGGCGAATACGACGCCTTGCTGGAACGTCTGAGCGAGGAGACCCTTGATCGCCTGCAGGACGAGCCAGTTCCCAACACGCGGGTCCTGCTGTTCGGCTTTCCCGCGCAGATGGCGCGGCTCAAGCAATCGGTCAGCAATTTCTTGACCCAAATCTTTGAGCCGACGCGCTACCACGCCAATGCCACCCTGCGGGGCTTTTATTTTACTTCTGGAACGCAGCAAGGAACGCCGATCGATCAACTGATCGGGGCTTTGGTCAAAAGCTTCGGAGCGGAAGGGGTACCGACGTCTTCATATTCCGGCCAGGGCAAGAGTTACTTTCTTCACGACCTCATTCTGAAGGTGATCACCGGCGAAGCCGCTTGGGTTTCGACCGACCGCGCTGCGGTCAGAAGGACCATGATCATCAAGGCCGCTGCGTTTTCGCTGATCGGGCTGATTTCAGCGGGATTGCTCGCAGCGTGGATCACCAGCTACAACCGCAACAATGATCTGATCCAGCAAACCGACGTCGCTGGCAAAAAATACCTGGCCGATGCCGGTCCTTACGCCAAGGAAAACCTGATCGGCGATCGCGATCTGCACAAAGTCCTGCCGCTCCTGCAGGAACTGCGCAATATGCCGGCCGGATATGCGGTCCGAAATGCGGCCGTGCCTTGGAGCGCCAGCTTCGGATTGAGCCAGCGCGAGCGCTTAGAATCATCTTCCCAGAACGCCTATCACATCGCGCTGGAACGCTTGTTCCGTCCACGCTTGCTGTTTCGTCTCGAAGAACAGCTCGATGGCAATCCCACCGATCCGGGCTTTTTATATGAGGCTCTGAAAGTTTACTTGATGCTCGGCGGCCTGCATCAAACAGATCCCGACTTGATCAAGTCTTGGATGCAGCGTGACTGGTCGGAGAACCTTTACCCGGGCGCGTCGAATGCAGAAGGCCGAAAACTCCTTGAAGATCACTTGGCGGCTATGCTCGCGCTCGATGCTGCTGGTTCGCCCTTGATCGAGCTCAACGGGCGCCTCATAGAGGAGAGCCAGAAGACGCTTGCCCGCCTCAGCATCGCGCAGCGCGCCTATGAGCTCCTCAAGTCGCAAGCGCGAACTTCCACCGCCGGCGATTGGGTCGCCGCACGGAAAGGCGGCCCTGACGTAAGCCGCGTCTTCGAGGCGGCAGGTGACCCAACGCTGGAGTCCGTTCGGGTGCCGGCGTTTTTCACCTATGACGGCTTTCAACACGATTTTATCGCGCGGCTCGCCGACATCGCCGATCGCGTCAAGCACGACCGTTGGGTGCTCGGCGAAGCCGGCGACCAGCCGGCACTGTCCGAACAATTCGACAACCTTCCGGACGATCTTCTTGGTATCTACAGCCGCGATTTTATCGGCACGTGGCAGGCGACGCTCGGCAAGCTTCGCCTGCGAAAGATGACTGCCGACAAGCCGCAATACATTGCGCTTAGCGCGATTTCAGCACCAACCTCGCCGCTCACTCAGTTGATCGAATCTATCGCCGCCGAAACCCAGTTAACGCGCGAACGATCAAGCGCCACAAAGCCCGGCGCCGCGGCCGGGACCGCTCCCACAAAGGCCGCCGCACCAGCCCCCGCGCGTACAGCGGTACTTTTCAAAACCCAGGACCGTGTGCCGGGTTCGGAAATCGAAGCCGCGTTCCGGCCCTATCAGCTATTGATTGAAGGCAGCCCGCGGCGGCCGTTAGACGATCTAGTTGGAACCTTAAACGAAATTACCCAGGGACTAATTTTGGCGGCGACGACGCCTTCCCAGGTTCCGCGCGCGGTAGCCTCGCTTCAGGATTCCGTATCGAAATTGAGAAGCAGCGCGGCGCGATTTCCGAAGCCGTTCTCCGACATGTTTCAAAATCTCGCAGCCGACGTCGAACGGGAAGTCGCCTTGTCGAGCGCAGGGCAACTTCAAGTGGCGCTTCGCGATCAGGTCACCCCCGTTTGCCAACAAGCAATCGCCAACCGTTACCCATTCGTGCGCGGCAGTACTGCGGATGTCCCCCTCGCCGACTTCGCTAAATTGTTCGGAACAGGCGGCGTAATGGATGGGTTTTTCAAACAGTACCTGGAGCCCCACGCCGACCGCTCAAAACCGCAGTGGACCTGGCGTCAAAACACCGAGTTGGCGTCGACCTTGTCGGTCGAGACGTTGCAGGCTTTTCAGCGGGCTGCGGAGATCCGCGACGCTTTTTTCCAAACGGGTGGCAGCGTTCCAATGGTGCAACTCACCGTGAAGCCCGCCTTTGCTTCAGACGCGAGCGTTACGCTTGAGATCGGCGGAGCCGTGATTTCGAGCCAGGTCGCCAATCAGAACACATTCGGCGCCAACCCTCCGGCGCAACCTGCCTCGACGGCTCCGGTGCTGGTGCAATGGCCAGGCGCGTCGCTGCGCGCCGCGATTTCCGCATCCTCCGGCGGCGGTCAGCCATCCGTGCTCGAGCGAACCGGCCCATGGTCGCTGTTCCGCCTCCTTGAGGCCGGCGGCATCGCGGTGCGCGGCGAGGTGGCAACCGCAAACTTTGCCGTCGGAGGCGCGATGCTGCGTTATGAGTTCACGTCGGCGGCCAGTCGAAATCCGCTCAACTTAGCCATGCTGCGGGCATTTCGCTGTCCCAGCGGAATCTAAATCAGTCATGCAGTGCGGCCTGTTCGGAAAACTTTCGGCAAAGCGCGATTTTATCGCGCTGTCTGTGCCCAGGGATTTCCTGAATGCCTGGGAGCCGTGGATGCAGGGTTGCGTATCGGCCAGCCGTGACAGCCTTGGAGAGACGTGGCTTGAATCCTATCTCACGGCACCGATCTGGCGCTTTTGGCTGGGCGCGGACATTTGCGGCGCGACCGTTACCGGCGCTTTGATGTCGTCGCTCGACGGCGTTGGCCGTTACTATCCGCTGACACTGCTGGCTCAAGCGCCCGAAGCCCACTTCATCCCTCCCCCCGACATCGATGCTCACGATCAATGGTTTGTGTCAGCGGAAGAGTTCCTGCTTTCAACGCTCGACAAGACGGCCGCCTTCGAGGCTCTTACGCAAGCACTCGATCAACTTCCCGCTCCGGACTCCTCTCCGATGGAGGAAGTTCCCGACGGGCTGTCGATGCTCGCCGTCGGTGTGGTCGCAGGACCGTCGAACGAATCTTCCTTCTCTCATCTCTTCGAGTCGCTCCGTGCCGCCAATCACGCTGCATTGTACACCGCCGCGAGTTTTTGGTGGACGATTGGTGGCGGCGATTGCAAGCCGTTCGGGTTTTGCAGTCGCCGACTGCCCGACCCGTCTGTTTTTGCAAAAATGCTGACTGGCCTTACGGCTGCGGAATAAGCTCGGGATTTTCTCGGATGCAGACGGCGCAGACATTATTTGAGACCGGCGCCGCCACACACGTGGGGAAGGTGCGGGAGCGCAACGAAGACAGCTATTTGGTTCGGCCAGAAGCCGGAATCTGGGCGGTAGCGGATGGTATGGGCGGCCACGAGGCCGGCGATCTAGCGAGTCGGACCGTCGTTGACGCGCTCGCCTCAATCGAGGCTCCAGCCTCGGGCAGCGAGTTGCTGTCTCTGTGCAAGAGCCGAATTTTCGAAGCGAACGCGCAACTGCTGAAGATCAGCAATGAACGGGGCGGCGTCACCATCGGGACGACGGTT
>Ga0302324_100024345_pt1 | contig 11667 bp, 8 predicted proteins | sample Palsa_T0_1_FD_201949 | JGI IMG/M metagenome (GOLD analysis project Ga0302324, IMG submission 201949) | Peat permafrost microbial communities from Stordalen Mire near Abisko, Sweden - Palsa_T0_1 | ecosystem: Environmental > Terrestrial > Soil > Palsa > Peat permafrost | place: Sweden: Abisko... | reverse complement strand
CAACGGCCATAAACAACCTGTTGTAATGTTCATCGCACTAATGCGGATAACGGTTCACCGTCCGAATCGGACGACACCGCCGCAAATTCAGTACAGGTTGCTGCGAAGCGGACTACTAATGGGATGGACCGCGGGGCCGACCAATCGCTACCGCCTCGGTCTTGAGTATTGCCACAATACAATATGCAGCAATTACAGTAATTTACATATGAGTGGGTGGCCACCAAACTCTGCGCCTAACTTTATGTTTTCGTGCGATTGTTATCGGGCACGGATTGACGATGCCCCCAAAAAGGCCCCCGAAAAGTGAGGACCTTCCTTTGTAATCAGGAGTTGCCGCCGGCATCGCCTATCCGCGCACCATTCATGGTTGGCGCGGGCTCTATCGGCATCCCATGAGCGCGGCCGGGAAACCGGCTCAGTCCTCGGCGTCTACTTTCAAATGCCTCCCGGCGCGCAACATCAGCCATCCTGCAGGCAGCAGCATGGGGATCATGATCATTAGCGAATAGCGCAATCCTTCACCAGTTCCGTACAGGGCGCCAAGCCAATCACTCAGGGCACCGGATGTAACGGGACCGAGGCCGAAACCAACCAGGTTGGCGACAAACAAAGCCGCAGCAACAGATAGCGCCCGCCGCTTCGAGCCACACACGATGTGCAGCGCCGAAAACATGGGTGCCACTGCCGCAGAAAGCACCGTTATAGCCAGGAAAAGCGCCGGCAGCATCGCTGTGATGTTCGACGACCAGAACGCCAGCTCGTAAAGCGGGACTGCGCCCAAGAACCCACAGCTCGCGACCCGTGCGAGCCAGGCGAGATCACGAGCGACCAGTCGGTCGGCAAGCATCCCTCCACCGAGAGCTCCAAGGATCGAACCTCCCGTCCCGATCGTTCCGTAGAGCGCTCCCGCCTGAGACACCGAGAGTGAATGAACGCGCATGATGAAAGGCACCATAAATACGAGCACTCCATAGGACATGAAGTAGTAAAGAACGATCGAACCCAGGACATTGCGGTATGCAGGCTTCGACAGCAGAATTCGGACCGCGCCCGCCCCGGATTCCTCCCGGTCGCGCTGAAACGCAAACTGCGCGCTGCGCCGAGGCTCTTTTAGAATGAGGTTAACCAGAGGCGTAAAGACGAGGCCGGCAAGGCCGGCGCTCACGAAGGCCGAGCGCCATCCGTAGTTCTGCGCCATGAAGCCGCCGAGTACGAGCGCCATGCTGTATCCAGCAGTACCCGACTGCATAAATATCGCGATCGCTCGGGAACGAGCAGTGGGCGGATAGTAATCTGCTATCAGACTCTGTGCCGGCGGTAACGCACCTGCCTCCCCCGCACCAACAGCAATTCTCGCCGCAGCGAGCTGCCAAAATGTGCTCGCCACGCCGCAAAGTGCTGTCATCACGCTCCACACCGCGAGAGAAAGCGTAATCACCAACCTCCGGTCTCCCCTGTCGGCCCACCGCGCCACGGGCACTCCGAGCGTAGAGTAAAAAACGGCAAAGGTGATGCCGCTCAATAGTCCGAGCATCTTGTCTGACGCATGAAATTCCTCCTTGATAGGCTCCAGAAGCACGGCGATGATGCCCTTGTCGATATAGCTCAAGGTGCCGACGAGGAATAAAACGAGCAGGAATGTCCTGCGACTGCGCGACGAATATAACTCCCAGGGGCTCGACGCCTTAGGCGGTGTGTCTGAGGCATCTTTGCACGCGAGGTCGTTCATCGATCAAATGCTCTTGGTACAATCTGCAGCGTCCGAAGCCCGGCTAAGAGCGGCGCATGCTCCGCTCGACATGCCTAATTGAGCCGCTGTGTTTGGTGTGGGTCGTGTTCAGCCCGTGATCGGAGCTCATCTAATAGATTGGCGGCCGCAAGCAGATCCGAGGTGTGGAACCCCTCAGTAAATCGGCTATGGATGGGTGCGAGTAGGCCGAGGGCCTCGTTGACCTCGCCGTTCTCGGCCCACAGCCGAGCAATACTCATCGCGGTACGCAGCTCCAATGACAGCGCCGACTGTTCTCGAGCGAGCTCGAGGGAGTTCATGAAGCACGCCTCCGCCCTCGTGGTGTTGGCCGGCGACGTCGCAATCAGCATCTCTGCATTGATGCGCAGGAGTTCCGGCAGATCGGCCGACCTGCAGTGGCCCTCGGCCCACGTCACCGTCTCGCAGATCGTAGTTTGGGCAAGCTCCGTGCGTCCCGACTTCGCCAGCGCTTCCACCAGCGCCCCACTGAACACGCCCCGGTGAAGTTCGTAGCCATTCTCGCGCACGGCTGCGAGGGCGGTCCGCAGCTGTTCAATGCCAAGCGATGGGTCGCCACGCAAAACGGCCAGGCAGCCCTGCCACCCGGTTGCGACAGGTTGGTATGCTGAGAGGCCGTGCTTAGCGGCCTGATCGGTCAGACGGGCGATCAGCCGTTCTGCCGTCAACCATTCACCCGCCCGCAAATAAACAAACAATATCGAGGCCAATGTATGGGCAATGGTCGCTGGGGTACCTAGATCAGTTGCGTCGTTTAGGCTCTGCCCCGCAGCTTCTATGGCTTGATCAGGGAAGCCCAGCATCCACAAGCTACGCGATAAAACGATGCGAGCGCCAATACGGTGAGTGTATACATACGGCACCGCACTGAGTCGCGACGAGTGTGCGGGATGACTTAAAGCGATCCTGGCGTGGATTGGCACTTTTTTGTACTGACCAAGGTAACAACTCGTCGTAGCAGCTAACGAATGCGCGATGGCATCGCCCAGGGGGTCCTTAATCTGCTTGGCGGCGCCTTCGAAACGCGTCCCAAGCTCTGCGAGGCGGCAAAAATCTCCGCTTCGAGCCTCGAAAGTGTAGAGCGCGTCGAATAGCAGCAGCTGACTTCGGGCGTCCTTGAGGTTCTCCGCAAGCTCCAATGCGCGAACAATGGCGGAGTGAGCCGCTGGGACGTTGCCTTGGGTAAACATGAGCGCCAAGCTAAAGCGCGTCTGCAGTTCCAGCTCGAGTTGCGTTCCGCAGTTGGCGGAGTCGAGGCCTCCCATCGCACGTTCTGTCCAAGCTACGCACTCGGTCAGAAACGATAACGCGAAGAAAAGCGGCGCGGATGCCGCCGTCAATCTCACCCCAATAGCCATGTCTCCGTGCTCGGAGAAAGACCAATGCAGTGCTGCGCGCACGTTGGCTAAATGCTCGACGAAAAACTCGACGCCCCCAGGGTTGAGGGTTAGCAACGTGCCCGCCTTGAACCGCTCAAGGCGGTAAGTGAGGTATTCGGCATGGCCTCGCGCGATCTTCGTGTGCTCGCCACTTTCTGAGAGCTTCTGCCACGCGTAGGCTCGTGTCGTGTCCAGCAGGCGATAGCGCATCGTAGCGGAGGGGTCCAGAGTCACTAGCGATTTATCAACGAGTGTGGCTAGTGTCTCCGTCACTTCGGTGGAATCGAGGTTTTCTCCGACAACGGCCAGGGTCGCTTCCAGAGAGAAGGCGCCGACGAAGACGGCAAGACGTCGCAACGTCAGGCGCTCCGTCTCCGATAAGAGGTTATAACTCCAATTAAGAGTGGCCCTGAGTGTCTGATGCCTCGGCAGCGCGGTGCGGCGTCCACGCCAACTTAGCCTGAACTCGTCTTCGAGCAACGCTGCGATGCCCTGAACGCCGTACACACCGACGCGGCTGGCAGCGAGCTCCAGCGCGAGTGCGATGCCATCCAGTCTGCGGCAGATTTCCGCGATGATTGGCGATTCTTCGTCATTCAGTTCGAACGCGGCTCCGCTAGCGGAGATTTGTTCGACGAAGAGCCGCACCGCTGGGAAGCCCAGCGCCCGCGTTGCGGTCAATGACACCGTATCGCGTGGCGGACACTCGAGTGGCGACAGATGATGAACCCGTTCGCCCTCCGCCCGCAGCGACTCCCGGCTTGTGGCGAGAATATGAACTTGCGGGGCGTCGCGGAATATGTTTTCTGCCAAAGTCGCCGCTGTCTCGATGACGCGCTCGCAGCTATCGAACACGAGCAGCATACATCGCTCGCGAAGGAACGCTAGGATGACCGGCAGGGGATTCTCCGAAACCACGGAGAGCCCGAGCTGTGATGCAACCGCGGCGCCGACCAGCTGTGGATCTTCGATGGATGCAAGATCAAGAAAGTGAACCGCCCCAGCGAATTCGGAAAACACCTCGTGAGCGACCGCTAACGCAACAGTCGTCTTGCCAATTCCACCTGCACCGACTATCGAGATGAAGCGCTGCTCTCTGAGTCGTTTTGCGAGATCTCGGACGGTACCGTCGCGTCCCACCATCCGAAGTGGACGCCTGGGCAAGCGGGGGGCGGATACAGGTGTTACTACAGTTTCTCGGGAGACAGCGGCGGTCCAGGTAACGGGCGCCGCAAAGCAGTAACCCCGACCGACAACATTCGTGACATAGCGGACACCCGATTCATCATCCCCGAGCGTCTTCCGAAGGGAGGCAATGTGCCAGCGTAAGCTGCTCTCGTCGATGACCAAGTTCCCCCAGACGCGCGAGATGAGGTCCCGTTTGATGACGACATCCGGCGCACGCTCCACGAGCGTGACGAGAAGGTCGAGAGCTCGGCTACCAATCTTGAGCGCGACGCCATCTTTCTCGAGGACTCTCTGTGTTGTACGCAGGCGAAAGGGGCCGAATGCTGCAATTCGTGGCAACGTCGCACCACGGTTGACGGCCCCCGTTTGGCTGATCGCATCCTGCGTGTCGCCGCGTCGCACCATTCGAGTCCGACCTCACGGTCGAGGGCGTCGGCTGTCGCATCAGCCGCGCCCGCTCAGTAGCCAAATTCCAATCTCGCCTCGCGGCAATGTAGCATGGGGCGAGGTTCGCGATTGGTCGCCTTCACGGCCTTGAGCGATCGCTAGGTGGCAAAGTCTCTAGACGGGCGTCCGATCAGACGCTCCGGATACGAAGAGATCCACGCTCAGTGCGTCTACCAATTGCGTTCTATTCAAATGCGGCGTCGAAGATTTCGATGTCCACTAGAGGCGGTTCAGCGATTAACAGACCGTTGTCCCCGATTTTTGATATTCGACAAAGTGTCGGGACGAGGATCCCTGAGAAGCGCTGATGCTCCGAAAAGACCTGCGCGATCTGCGTCTGGTTGTCGTACACGGCAGGGTAATCCAGGCGGCGCAATAACCCTTCCCGGTCGAAATAGAAGGTCTGCTCGGCTGAGTGCGTCACGACACGCGACGGAAACTTGACCTTCAGACTACGCCGACCCTCGCCGCGCGCATCACCTACCCCGAGCTCCTCGGCTACGACGTCCACGTCAGCGAGAATAAAGGGCACGGTTATGTAGTTCCAGATCATATAGCCGCAGTAATGGGCCAGTTGCAGCTCGTCCCATGTGGGCGAGTTCATGTGGCCGCGAAACGCCCCCGGCGAGACACGCCGCTTTTTCAACAGTTGGCCGTCTGGTCCCTCCAGTGCCACCCACTCTGGCCGGTACAGAGCTCGCCGGTCACTGGCGGTGAAACCCGTGATCTCAAGCGATTGTTGCCGCGTGCTTCCTTCCACCACGAGGTCCTTCAATTGTGAAGCGCCGCATTTGCGAGCGAAAAGTGCACCGCTAATCGATATGTGTACGGTGAAACGCCGCACCTGTCGCCACAGATTCAGACCCCCACTCGCCTGCAGCACATCGCCGAGCAAAGCCACTTACTGAACTCCACAACATGTAAGCTCTTCTTTGGCGACCCGATTGCTTCTCAAAACATCCTCCAAGCTTCTTTCTGCTGGATGGCCGTAAATCTGTCTTGCCGCTTTTTTGCCCAATCACAGTTGGCGGGTCAGTCGTAAGATTACGGTAGCAAAAAGATCCTTAATGATCTTGACCCGCTAACAACGTCTCACAGCGTTTCACGGTCCGGACGAACTGACTGCACGGCCCCTGCACTGTCTAAACTCCATTGAGAACGCCAGCAGCCAGCTGGAGTACTGAGTAACGAACACCAACAAGTACCAACGGGGACCCACAACACCCAACGCGCAATTCTCCCGATTTTCTGCATAAATATTGAAGCCGTAAGGGGATGGCGGCCGTGTTAACAAGCGCCTGTGTCGATGTAGCGAATTTGGCCGCGGGCTTGGAGGAGGAGGTTGTCTGTGAGTGCCAACGATATCGGCCCCATGAGCGCCGTGCCGATCGTGTCGACTCGCTTCCTTGCCCCTGGTGAGATTTGGCGCAGTGTCATCTTTACTGTGTCTGCCATGGATCAAACCAAATCACTTCCTGCTAACGAATGGCCTCCCAATTGAGACGAGCTCGCATGAACATATCGCTCATCGCCGCGACACTCATTGCCTTTGCGCTGGCTCTGAGGGTGATGCGGTCCCCTCGATCTTTCAGAATGCCGCTCGGGGAACGAGCATGCTAAACACCGTTTTAGGCGCAGTTCTCCCAATGATCGTCACTGTCCTACTCGGTTTCGTGGCGGCGTGGTATCACGATTTTGGTCCGAAGGACGCACCGATTCTGAATCGGATGGTGCTGGGTTATGCCGTACCGCTGGCGCTTTTCGCTGGAACCGTGACGACATCGCGCGCGCAACTGAGTCAGGACATTCCGCTGGTCATCGCGTTGTGTGTATCCATCATCGGACTGTACGCAACGGTTTTGCTATTGTGCCGATGGGCTTTTCGCCTACCGATGAATATCAGCGCGCTGGCCGCGCTGACGGCAGCTGCGCCAGCAGTGCCTTTCGTAGGTCCAGCCATCCTCGGAGATCTATTCGGCATGGCCAGCGCCATCCCGATCGCGATCGCCAGCCTGGTCATTAACCTGACAGTCGTTCCAGTCACGCTTCTCTTGCTGTCACTGAATACCCAAGAGGCAGACTCATCGGGAACGAGTTCGCCCGCGCAGCAAGGGATTTCTACCGCCACGCGGCCGGCTTCACAACTTTCGGTTCTCACGGCTAAACTCGGCGAGACGGTCAAAGAGCCGATCGTTTGGGCACCCATTCTCGGCTTCGTGTTCCTGCTGGCCGGACTGCGCATTCCGCAGGTTTTCGTCCACTCGCTATCCATGCTGGGACAGGCATCCGGTGGTGTCGCCCTGTTCGCCGCTGGGATCGTCCTTGCCGCTGCCCCCATCAAAGCCAATGGACGCGTGCTATCGCTTGTATTCCTAAAAATCGTCCTGCAGCCGGCCCTGGTCCTGGTCGCGTTGCGATGGCTCGGCTATCGCAATCCCATTGTGAATGAGGCGGTACTCACGACGGCGATTCCAGTCATGCCGATTGTGATCATGTTTGCTGTTAAGTATCACGTCGCAGAGTCCGAAGCCGCTTCCGCAGTCCTGTTCAGCGTGATCGGCTCAGTGATCACGATGGGGATTTTTCTCTTACTTACACCCTAGGATGTAGTTGTTTTCGATTCACCCGATCTCGCGATGCACTGCCTCATGAGAACTCAGCTACGCGATGCGACGCTTGAATCTTTGCCTCTACGGAATATCCGGTTCACGGAGGAAACGAAACGATGATTGCGCATTCCATAAAGCACGACGCTTTGAAAGGAGGTTACGAATACGGCCTATCTCGGCGCGAGGTTCTTCTTGGCGGAGCCTCCGCTCTCACGATGGGCGCGCTAATGGTCGCCGCATCCGCTGAATCTTCAAACACCAATGCCAGTCGCTCGCATCACTCAGGAGAAGCAAGCATGAATACCGTTACAACGAAAGACGGACTGTCGATTTTCTATAAAGATTGGGGCGTAGGACAACCTATTGTCTTTTCGCACGGCTGGCCTCTCTCGGCTGATGATTGGGACGCACAGCTCATGTTCTTTTTGAACAACGGGTTTCGCGTCATAGCTCATGATCGCCGGGGTCACGGTCGATCCACCCAGACCGCGGATGGGCACGACATGGATCACTATGCGGATGACCTCGCGACCCTGACTGCTCATCTCAACCTGAGGAACGCCATTCACGTGGGCCACTCCACTGGCGGTGGCGAAGTGGCGCGCTACATCGCGCGTCACGGAGAAAGCCGGGTTGCTAAGGCAGTATTGATCAGTTCTGTGCCACCAATCATGGTGAAGACGGCGGCCAATCCCGGCGGCCTGCCTAAGGCGGTCTTTGACGGCTTTCAGGCCCAAGTCGCAGCCAACCGCGCTCAGTTCTACCGCGACCTGGCGGCGGGCCCGTTTTACGGTTTCAACCGCTCTGGCGCGAAAGTTTACGAGGGAGTCATTCAGAACTGGTGGCGCCAGGGGATGATGGGGGGCATCAAGGCGCATTACGACGGTATCGTGGCCTTCTCGCAAACGGACTTTACCCCAGATCTCAGGAAGATTTCTGTACCTACCTTAGTGATGCAAGGGAATGATGACCAGATCGTGCCGTACGAGGATGCAAGTGTGCTTACGGCCAAGATAGTGAAGAACGCGACCTTGAAGATCTACCAAGGCTTTCCCCACGGCATGGCCACCACACAAGCGGAAACAATCAACGCAGATCTACTCGCCTTCATTAAGTCTTAGCGAGTAAACCACCCAATTAAATGGAGTATCTCGTCATGACTCAAGTTGAAGCTCTTGCCAAATATGCTGTCCGCGCTGAGTTCGCCGACTTATCAAGCCAATCTCGCGCGCAATTGCCGATCCACATTCTAGACTCCTTGGGTTGCTGCATCGCCGCCCTTGGCGCCGGCCCGATCAAGGCCTGTCACGAGCAAGTCGTGGAGTTCGGGGGAGCCGGTCCCTGCACGCTCATTGGTGGCGGGAGCGCCAACCCACTCTACGCTGCATTTTGGAACACCGCACTCGTGCGCTATGTCGACTTCATGGACAACTTCCTGGCCGCAACCGAGACCTGCCACACGGCGGATAATTTCGGTGTCGCACTGACTATCGCCGAGTACGCGGGGGCCAGTGGTCGTGACCTAATGCTCGGGGTCGCCCTGGGCTATACGGTTCAATCCCGGTTCGTTGATCACGCGAACTTTATGAGCGCCGGCTTCGATCACACGGCGCAACTGGCCTTCTCGCATAATGCGGCCGCCGGCCGCTTGCTCGGGTTAAGCGAGCAGCAGATCGCAAACGCCATCGCGATGGCGGCCGTCAGCGATGCGTCTTTCGCCGTTGTTCGAGCGAAGCCGCTGTCACAGTGGAAGGGTCTGGCCTCGGCGCAGTCGGCGCTCGGTGCGATGAACACGCTGTTCCTCGCGCGCCGAGGTGTCGAGGGCCCGCTGCAAGTAATCGAGGGGCCGTTGGGTGTCGATCACCTCCTAAGGATGCAGATCAACATCGACTGGGACAAGCAGGGGTACGAGGGCGTCGTAGAGAGCACCATCAAGAAGTACAACTCCATGATCCACACACAGTCGGCGGTCCATTGCATGGTCGAACTCGCCAGGCAAAACAAGATCGATCCTGCCAAGGTGATCTCGATTGAAGCAGACGTGTTCCAACTTGCGTACGACTTTGCCGGCGGCGGCCTCTACGGCATCGATAAATTCATCCGCACCAAGGAGCAGGCCGATCACAGCCTGCCCTACCTGCTTGCGGTGGCCCTTCTTGACGGTGATGTGATGCCGGCGCAATTCCAGCCCGACCGCATCGTGAAGACCGACGTGCAGAGCTTGCTGAAGAAGGTCTCGGTCCGACCGAACCATGAATACACGGAAGAATATCCCGAGAAAATGCCCGCCAAGATCACCATCCGGCTACAGAACGGGAAAGTGATCGAGCACGAGGTTCAGGATTACCCTGGTCTCGCTTCCCATCCGTTCACGTGGGAGGACTCGGTCGAAAAGTTCGACAGACTCGTCGCCGGCCGAGTCGACGAGGGGCTGAGCGGCGAAATTAAGGACGCCGTGCGTTCGCTCGAAAACATCCAGGTCAAGGAACTGATGAACCTGTTGGGCTCCGTCAAGGCAGGGGCAGCGGGCGCTGCGGCGCAGCCCAAGCAGACCCCGCCAGACAATGGACAATTTCGCTCTCGCGCTGCTCCGTCAGTAGTCGAGGCCGCGCGCTCAATCTAAAGGAGAGACTCAAATGGCTATTACACTCGACTCACGCGCTCAATCTAACAGAGTAACCCAGACGGGTATTACGCCCGACGTCGTTCGCAATATCTTCAAAAGCTTGGAGAACGGCGACGGTACTGCCTTCTTCGAACACGTTGCTGACGACGTCGACTGGATCGTGATGGGAACGCACCCTCTCGCGGGACACTACCGTAGCAAGAAGGAGTTCATTGCGGGCACGTTCGACAAACTCGCACAGGTCCTTCCCCAGGGTGCGCAACTCCAGGTGGAATACCTGATCGTCAAGGACGATGAAGCGGTGGTTGAGCTTCATTCACTGGCGACGGCCAAGAACGGTATGCGGTTCGACAACCGCTACTGCTGGGTCGTGTATTTCCAAGATGGCGTGATCGTACGCATACGCGCCTACCTTGACTCGGCCATGGTCGCCCGATTGTTCGAGGAGAATCCAATCGCGTGAGGCGACTTCCGGACCAACCATTGAACCTAAAGTGGATTTGGCAATGAGGGCGATTGAAATTGACCAGAGCCGCTGCCACCGAGTCAAGAATCCAATCAGTGCTACTCATTGACAAATGAAGGCTTTCTCTAAGTGTTCTAAGGAGGATCTCATGATGAGTCGTAGAACATTCAGTGCAATGGCCGCCGCAGGAGCGGTGTCGGCGATGACGTCGCAACTCGGCAAGGCGGAGGACGTGACCAAGGCCCGGAACGTGCCGAAGGCCAGGAATGTCGTGCTGGTGCACGGCCTGTACGCGGACGGATCTTCTTGGCTTGACGTAATTGGACACTTGCAAGCTGCCGGTCTGAACGCGACGGCGGTGCAGAATCCGCTCCTTTCGCTGGAAGAAGATTGTGCCGCGACGCGCCGCATCCTGGCATTGCAGGAGGGGCTGACGGTCCTTGTGGGCCATTCGTTTGCAGGAACGATCATCAGTGAAACGGGGGACGACCCCACCGTTTCGGCGCTGGTCTACGTGGCTGCGCGTGCGCCCGATGCAGGCGAAGACTTTGGTGCACTGGCGGCGAAGTTTCCGAAGGCACCCGCGAGCACAGGAATGGTAAAGGCCAACGGATACTTTTGGCTGAACGAGGAGGCCTTTCTCAAGGATTTTGCTAATGACCTCCCGCCTGCCCGAGCGCGTGCTCTCTACGCCGTCCAAGGCAGGGGCGCCGACGCACTGGCCACGGCGAGGACGACTAAGGCCGCCTGGAGGGTCAAGCCGGCCTTCTACCAAGTATCGACGGAGGACCGCACGATCAACCCGGAGCTTGAGCGATTTCTAGCCAAGCGAATGAACGCGACGACAATCGAACTTGAATCGAGTCATTTGTCCTTGATATCTCATCCGCGGGAAATCGCTGACTTGATCCTGCGCGCGTCCGGCCACAATGGATAGAAGCCGGTCGCAAGTTTCGATGGTGCGAATATTCAACTTCGGGTGATCTCGAAGTCTTCGGGCGGCGTCTCGCTGCCTCGGAGATGTCGCTGCGCATTGAGCACTTCTCGAACGCCAACACGAAACGCTGTATCGGCATGACCACTTCATGCTGGCCTGCCGGAAGTCGCCTGACGCTTACCTGGCTGAAGGCTTGTAGCCGGACCAAACATATTCCAGTGCCGCCGCCATGGTCTGCTCACGC
>Ga0302324_100024342_pt1 | contig 11668 bp, 11 predicted proteins | sample Palsa_T0_1_FD_201949 | JGI IMG/M metagenome (GOLD analysis project Ga0302324, IMG submission 201949) | Peat permafrost microbial communities from Stordalen Mire near Abisko, Sweden - Palsa_T0_1 | ecosystem: Environmental > Terrestrial > Soil > Palsa > Peat permafrost | place: Sweden: Abisko... | reverse complement strand
TGAAGAACCTGAAGAAATTCTACTCCGCGCTTCTCCTAAGCGCGTCGGGAGAGCTTTTGCCCTCTTGACACGGACTTATCATGGAAGTCGGATTACCGGAAACTGACCTGCTACCTGCTTCTCTCGTGCCGTTTACCTGTCTCGCTGATGTTTCTTTCACTGTTATAATTCCGTCTCTGGTTAATTCCTCGATTCTTCCCTGACAGAATCAGGCGGAAGGCATAGCGGTACCTGGATCCATGGAAACTTTTTTCATTGAGAATTTCGGCTGCCGCGCCACGGAGGCGGACGCCACCGCCATCCGCCAGCAGCTCTTAGACAAGGGACTGGCCTTCTCGCCCGATCCTGCTCGCGCGGATGTCGTGGTGTTGAACACCTGCACCGTGACGGCGGCGGCCGATTCTCAGGCGCGCGACGCGGTGCGGAAGATCCATCGCGCGAACCCCGCAGCCCGGATTATTCTCACCGGTTGCTATGCCCAGCGGGCGCCGGAGGAGCTTGCGGCGCTTGACGGTGTGGAATACGTGGTAGGAAATGGCCGGCAAAACGAAATTCCCGGCTTGATCGAGCGGGGAGCCGGAGTTGGAAAGCCCATGGCGGCCGAGCGGTCGAGCGATTTTGTGCCGGTGGGCCAACTGGCAACTCACCAGCAAGAGCGGCCGACGGACGCGAAATTGTCGCTCGCCCACGGGCCTGCGAAAGTGCTTACCAGCGATATTTTTGCGCGGGCAACGGCGCAACTGGCCCCCGCCTCTCTGATGGCGGGCGGCCACACCCGTCCGATCCTGAAGATTCAGGACGGTTGCAATAACCGCTGCTCGTATTGCGTGATTCCCTTCGTTCGGGGACGCAGCCGTAGCCTTTCGCCCGATGCTGTTATCGAAGAAGTGCGAGCGCTCGTGGCGGCAGGGGCTCGGGAAATTGTCTTGAGCGGCATCAATCTGGGCAGCTATGGCCGCGATCTCCTGCTGCGATCCGATCTTCCCACGGTGGTGCGCAGAATCCTCGGCGAGACCCAGGTGGAGCACCTCCGCTTCAGCTCGATCGAGCCGCAGGACGTTACCGAGGATTTCGTCGACCTGGTGGCCTCCTCCGCACGGCTGGCGCCGCACTTTCACGTCCCGCTGCAATCGGGATCGGACCGCACTCTGAAGGCGATGCACCGCTGGTATCGCAGCGAACTCTATGCCGAGCGGATTCGCGTCGTACGTCGGCGGCTGCCCCATGCCGCGATTGGCGCTGACGTGATCGTAGGATTTCCGGGCGAGACCGGCGAGGATTTTCAGCAAACTTTCCACTTCATCGAAGGGTTGCCATTCACCTACCTGCACGTGTTCTCGTTTTCGACACGCCCGGGAACGGAGGCGTCCAGGGTCGGCGGCGCTGTGCCGGCGAAGGTGATTCGCGAGCGCGCTCGCGCGTTGAGGCAGCTTTCAGACCAAAAGGCCTCCGCTTTCCGGAAATTGCAGGAAGGGCGTTCGCTTCGAGCGCTCACGCTTGCCCGCACCGGCGATGGTTGGACCGAGGCGCTGACGGCAAATTATCTGAAAGTTCGCGTAGCGGGCCAATATGCGCCGAATGAATGGCACGAAATCCGCGTGCCGCGTGAGGGCGAGCCGGCCCCTGCTGCCGGGGGCGGATCAGTCTTCGAAAATCACCTGGGCGAACGCGAGATTGCCGCTGTGGGTGATCGACAGCGAAATTTGCTTCACGCCGAGGCGATCGGCGAACTGGCGCGAGGCGCCCGCGAGATTTAGCGTAGGCTTGCCGCTCGGGGCATTCGTCACCTCGATGTCGCGCCAGCGAACGCCCAGACGCCAGCCCGTCCCCAGGGCTTTCATCGCGGCTTCCTTGGCGGCGAACCGGGCGGCATAGCGCTCGAACTTGTTTTTCTTTTTTTCGCAATAAGCGACTTCGCGGGGCGTGTAGATACGCTCGAGAAAGTGCGCGCCGTGCCGGAGAATGGCGGCCTCCACCCGATCGGTTTCCGCGATGTCCACTCCCAATCCGACGATCATCTCTGCCTTCTTCCCGCGTGAGAACCCTTGCTGCGTCGCCGCGAGATTATACCTATAATTGAATCGCCGCGATGGAGCAGCGGCAAAACCAATCGAACGTCAAGATGCCCACCACTACCAAGAAAAAGTCTGCCATGGCGAAAGATGCGCCAAAGCCACGTCAGCCTCATCGTACGAAGAATTGGGTACTACGCCGCACGGGATCTGTGCAGCTTCTGCAAACCCCCGCGTTAGAGCGGCACAGATGGCTGGTGCACGGATTCAGCACTCGTCCAGGAGGCGCAAGCGAGCTTCCTGTTTCTGGCGTCGTCGGCGGGAAGAGCGCGAAGGCGCTGAATCTTGGCTTTACCGATTGGGACGCGCGCGAGCGCGTGGCGGCGAACCGCAAGAAGTTTGCCAATGCTCTAGGCGCGGGGAAGATGAGCGTCGTGACCCTGCGCCAAGTCCACTCCGATATCGTTTACCGCGTGGATTCGCTGGCGACCGCGCAGGAAAAAGCGGCCCAGGCGGATGCGCTCATCACGCGTGAGCGAGGGGTGCTGCTCGCGGTGCAAACGGCCGATTGCGTCCCGATTCTGCTTGCCGACACGAAAAATCGCGCGGTTGCGGCCATCCATTCCGGCTGGCGCGGCACGCTCCGCCGCATCGCGGAAAAAACGCTGGGCCGCATGCAAATGGACTACGGCACACAGGCCGCTGATGTAATCACCGCCATCGGCCCCGCCATCGGCGGTTGTTGCTACGAGGTAGGTTCGGAAGTGGCCAGGGAGTTCGCATCGCAATTTCCCGAGGCACGTGAATGGTTCGACGGGCCTTTCGATTCGCTCGCGGCGGGCGACAACGACCCGAACTGGCTTCCGTGGCTGACGATGCGCCCGCCCGGCCATCCGCCGCCGCCCCCGCGCGTGCAGTTGGATTTAATCGCGGCCAATCGCGCGATCCTGGCGAAGGCCGGCGTACCGGCCGCGCAGATTTTCTCCTCGGGCTTCTGCACTTCTTGCCGGACGGACCTCTTCTTCAGCTACCGCCGGGAAGGCACGACCGGGCGATTGATGGCGGCTATTGGCATCCGCTGAGAATCGGCTGAGCTTTCGGGGTCGCGGCCGCGGCAATTAGCGTGATAGGTGAACGTCCGGCGCCGGCTGGCGAGAGGCGGACTCCAGCAGTGCGAGCTGTCCGCAGGCGGCCATTACGTCCTGCCCGCGCGAATCGCGAACAAAAACCGGCACACCTTTTTCAAACAGTACCTTTCGAAACGCTTCCACCCCACCGGGTTCCGGCCTTTCGTAAGGGAGCTCGCCGGGATTCCACGGAATCAGATTCACTTTCGCGCGCAAATTCGCGAGCAGCCTCACCACGCGCCGCGCATCCTCGGGCGAATTGTTGAATCCGCCCAGCAGAACGTACTCGAAGGTGAGGTGCTCCCACGGACGCAGGGGATACTCTTTGCAGGCCGCCAGAAGCTTTTCCAGCGGATATTTGCGATTGATCGGCATTATTTCATCGCGCTGCTCATCGGACGAGGCGTTCAGCGAAATTGCCAGCTTGGGCCTTACTTTTTCCCGCGCGAGGCGCTCGATGCCGGGCACGATTCCGCTGGTCGAAAGCGTCACGTGCTTGGGCGAAATAGCCAAGCCGTTGGGATCGAGCACGATGCGCAGCGCGGCCATCACCGCGTCGAAATTGAGCAGTGGCTCGCCCTGACCCATCAGCACGATGTTGGTCTGCGGCTTCAGCGCTTCGCGATTTTCTTCCAGCGCGACGAGTATCTGCCCGAGAATTTCGCCGGCGGAGAGATTGCGGATCAGCCCGAGCGTGGCGGTAAGGCAGAACCGGCAGTCCACGGCGCAGCCAGCCTGCGTGGAGACGCAGATCGTTTGCCGGTTTTCGGACGGCATGAACACCGTCTCGACGGTTGCGGCTTTGACCGCGGTCCCGCCGCCCGCTGCCGACTCTTGTGCATTAAGTCCGAAGACGTAACGAATAGCCCCGTCGGACGATGCATGCCGCCGCACGATCCTAGGCAGCTCGACGACTGCCTCCCGCGCTAGGCGTTCGCGCAAGCCCTTGGGAAGATTCGTGATGCCGGCGAGATCGAATCGCCGCTCGGCATAGAGCGCGTGATAGATCTGCGCTCCGCGGTAGCCCGGCTCGCCCAGCGCCGCGAGAAAGGCGCGCAGCTCTTCGGGCGATTTCCCGAGCAGGTTGGTAACGCCGGTGGAAGACATCTTGAAGGAATCTTAGCACGCTCGCGAATGGCATTTGCCGCGGGCGCATGCCAAAATAGTAATGTCCATGTCCAACCCAGTGAACGGAGTCTACAAAGAGACGCTGCCCAACGGGCTCGTGGTGATCACCGAGCCCATGGAATATTTCCATTCGGTATCCGTGGGCGTCTGGCTGCGCAACGGATCGCGGCGCGAGCCGGCCGAGATTAACGGGATCTCGCACTTTATCGAGCATATGGTGTTCAAGGGAACCCAGCGCCGCAGCGCGGAGGATATCGCCCGCGAAGTGGATCGCGTCGGGGGGATGCTCGACGCCTTCACCGCCAAGGAAATGGTGTGCTTCAATACGCGCGTCCTTGCCGAGCACCTTCCCAAAGCCTTCGACGTGCTTGCCGACATGGTTCTCGAGCCGAAATTCGCGGGAGACGATATCGACCGCGAAAAATCAGTGGTCCTCGAAGAAATCCGCATGACGCAGGACAATCCCGAAGACCTGGTCCACGAGCTTTTCACGCAGAATTTCTGGAATCCGCATTCGCTGGGCAAGCCAATTCTCGGCACGCCTGAAACGGTCTCGGCGCTTACTCAGGACACCCTGCGCGACTGGTTCCGGGATTCCTACGCCCCGAACAATCTGGTGATTACAGCGGCAGGCCATCTGACGCACGCGCAGCTGGTGGATCTGGTGGCGGAGCGCTTTTCGCACTTGTCGCCCTCAACGAAAAATGGCGACCAGCCGCCACCGAAACCCGCCCCGCACATCACGCTGCGAACCAAGCATGAGCTCGAGCAGGTGCATATCTGCATCGGCGTTCCGGCCCTCCCGCTCACCGACCGGCGGCGCTTCGCCGTTTCGGTTCTAAACAACGTTCTGGGCGGAGGCATGTCCTCGCGGCTCTTCCAGAACATCCGCGAGCGCCTGGGGCTGGCCTACGCGATCTTCAGCGAGATGAACTCCTATCGCGATGCCGGTATGCTGTCGGTGTACGCGGGCACTTCGCTGGAGACCGCCGGGAAGCTGATCCATTGCGTTCTCGATGAATTCCGGCAGCTCAAGGACGAGCCTCTCGGCGACGAGGAATTGCAGCGCGCTAAGGATCATTTGAAAGGGGCCACGCTGTTGGCTCTTGAGGGCACCGGCTCGCGGATGAACAGCCTGGCGCGCTATCACATGTACTTCAACCGGCACTTCACCGCGCAGGAGCTGATCGCCATGCTCGAAAGCGTCACGGCCGAAGAAGTGCAGGAGATTGCGCGGGAGTTTTTCCAGCCGGGGCGCGTGGCTGCCTCCGTGGTGGGCGCGCTCGATGGCTTCGAACTCACCCCCGCGCAACTCGTTTTCTAGCTTTTGCCCCGATCCTTGCTCGTGGTTCTGGTTCGCAGTCCTGCCGTTGTGAACCGAACACAACGCTGAAAACTCGCGCGGCAACTGCATTATAATCACCGAAGTTGGATGGGCAAGTCTGTATGTCGAATCCAGTTTGCGGTGGTTACACTGCCGCGGATTGCATCGGCATGGCGATTCTCATGGAAGCCAAAAAACCTCGATCTCCTCGCATTCTCCTTACGGCCTCCGCCGAGGTGGTGGATGTACAGTCGGGCAAATCGCAGAGCGCACAAACGCTGGATTTGAGCGTTGCCGGCTGCTACCTCGAGACACCGAATCCCTTGCCGCTGCGATCCGCGATTCGCCTGAAACTCCTCTTCAACGAAACCTCGATCACTTTATTTGGCGACGTGGTTCGTTCCGAACCGGGCAAGGGCATGGGCGTTCGATTCCGAGCCCTGGAACCGGGCCAGGTGTCGGTCCTCAAGGGCTGGTTCTTCGCCGCGGACCGTCCCGACTGGTAAAGGGGCCCGAAATTTCGCTAAAAAACGTGCGATTGCCCGGTTTTGAATTGACGCGGACCGGCAGTTTTGCCATGATCCTTCGCGATGCCGCCCGCGAGCTGTAAGCGCGCGCGGCGTCACCTGAGGGAACACGCATCTCGTTCCGTATATCCATCCTGACTTCCGGCAGCACGGGCAACTGCACGTTGCTCGAAACTGAGCACACCACCCTCCTCATCGACGCAGGACTTGGCAAGAAGGAATTGCTGCGCCGCCTGGAAGCGCTGGGACGGGCGCAGCCCGATCGCGTCGACGGCATCCTGGTCACCCACGAGCATTCCGATCATTCCAGCGGCATCGCGCAACTGGCGCGCCTGTTCAATTGCCCGGCGTATCTCACCGAGCCTACTCATTGCGAAATCCTGAAGATGTATCCCGAAGGGCCGGTGCAGAAGATGGAGCGCGTCGAGCATATTCATGCCGGCGAGCGCTTCGAGATCGGCGACATCGAAATCAATCCATTCGCTATCCCGCACGATGCGGCCGATCCTGTGGGCTATGCCTTCCGCTGCAACGGCACGAAAGTGGCTATCGTGACCGATCTCGGCTATATGCCGGAACTCGTGAAGCATCACCTGCGCGAAGCGGATTTTCTGGTCCTCGAATCGAACCACGACCTCGATATGCTCAAGGTCGGGCCCTATCCGTGGTTTATCAAGCAGCGCGTGATGAGCCGCACCGGGCATCTTTCCAACACCGTGGTCAGCGAATTTCTGAGCGACACGGAGGTTTTTGACGGCCACGCGCGCCACTTGGTGCTCGCGCACCTCTCCGAGCAGAACAACAATCCCGACCTCGCCCGCCTTTCCGCCGAAGAGGCCTTGGGCCGTCGCGCCGATGATTTCGCCTTTCGCGGCACGCTGCATATCGCCTCGCAGCGAGTTCCCCTGGGCCCCTTCGAGCTTTAGCCAGGAACCGTAACAAATCACCCGTTGGTCACCCGCCGGGTCACTCGCTCGTCACTCGTCGGCCACCCGTAGCAACCGCTCCAACCGGCGGAGTTTCTGACTTTCCCGGACAGCTAGGAACAGGAACACCTGTCCATCGTTGGCACTTGTGTACAGGGCAAATTCGCACTCGTTCCCGCTATGCTTCGCAAGGGTAAAATACAGGTAAACGGGCAGGTACCAGCAGCGCGGGCGCTGACTGAAGAAGTGCCCGTGTATTTCAGGTCCTATGAAGAGGAACAAGAAGCAGCCTATGTCGACAACATCCCAGATCCCATCGTCGAACGTGGAAACTGCCGACTCGCCGTTGCCTGCGCAGAGCGAGCCTTTGCAGGCCGTCCTGTCACCGGGCAGGGAAGGTTTGGTGCCCGCCGATCAGCTGCCCTCGGCAGCCGGGGTTCTGGCGGAACTGTTTCCTCCGGACGACATCCCGACTCCTCCTTCTGTAAGCCCGGTGCCTGCAGACACGGTTTCCAGCGCCACACGGCATTCTGCAGCCGTTGCAAGTGTTCCCACGCCGAATACTGTGGACGAACCGGCATCGAGCCAGCCGACTTCCAGTCACTCCAATGAAGTAGCCGATTCGATGATCCCTAAGGCCGAGCTTCAGGATGTCTCAGCGAGCGAGCCGAGCGAGGCTCCGGGCCAGGACGGGATGACGTCCGCACTCTCCGCGCAGCGTGCGGAACAAGACGGATCGCAGTCTTCCGGCGAAGCAACGGTTTCGCAGGAGGCTGATCCAAGTCCGAATGCCGCTGTCGCAAAAAATGGAGCGCAACCGAGGAAATCGGTCCTTTCGCGATTGCTCCGCAACGTCAAGGTGGCATTTGCCGGAAATTCGGAACCGCGCGTCTCGAGAGCGTCCGAAGCGACCGAAGCGGCCGCGCCAGCGGAACAATCAACGCGCTTGGGTCAATCCGCTAGCGTAGGAGTTCCGGTTGCTGAAGAGGGTGTCCTGGCAGAGTCCGGCGAGGTGACTGCAGAAGCATCGGCAAACGGGGCCTCGGCCGCGGACCTGGAAGCTTCCGCACCTGAAACGGAAGAACCCTGGATTCGGCAGCTAGAGGCTCAACTGCGGGAAGACGGCTCATCTCGCCGCCCGCTCCGTGAGGAGCCAGCCGAGCTTCACGCCGCGTTCAGTGATTCTGCGGTAGCCGAATCGGTGTTCCAGAACGAGGACGAAATTGCCGAGGACGAAATCGCCGACGAAGAGATCGTCGACACCAGCGATGACGACCTCGCAATTGCCTCGGCGATCGAACGCTATGCCAATCTCAGTGACCCGGCGCGCGCGAGCCGGCTCGAACCTGCCGAAGACGCCGCAGTCGAGCAGCAGGCTCCAGAGCCAATGGCTGTAAAAGAGGACCTCAACGCCATTCTTGGAATCCCTCGCGACGAGTAGCCAGCGCTTCCATCTCCTGCCTCTTTGGTCTCCGCGACGCAACCCCAAGCCAGCGGCGAATCGCCCGCTCCAGGTATTCCTTTCACATCGCCGGTGGATGTGGAAGTTGATGTGGAAGTTGACGAGGAAGTTGTGAAGTCGGAAGTGCCGCAAGAGATTTCGGCGAAGGCAGCATCCGAAAGCGTGTCGGTGCCGCCGGCCCCGGCGCGATCTTCGCGCGACTGGTCCTTTGAAGAAAAGCTGGCCAGCCATCACGAATGGATCGAATCGAAAGGCGCCACCGGCAAGAGAATCGATTTCGCCGCCGCCGACCTCGAAGGAAACGACCTGATCGGCGCCAACCTCCGCTACATGGATCTGCGCGACGCGAATCTGCGGGCGGCCGACCTGCTGATGGCGGACTTGCGGGACGCCTGCCTGGTGCGTGCGAACTTCCGGGATGCCTGCCTCGTGGGCGCGAACCTGGAAGGCGCCAATCTGGAAGGCGCGTCGCTTGAAACGTCCATGGGTCTGGTGCCGCATCAACTCGCCGGCGCCAATCTTCACGAAGCCGCGCTTCCCCCGCACATTCTCCAATTCGAGGCGCTCGCGGAGTTCAAGCGGGCCTCGCGCACCGTGTATGGCTATTTCGCGGCGATGATTTCTCTGAGCGTGCTGTCGTGGATCATGATCTGGGCGACGAAGGATTTTCAGCTCCTCACGAACTCCTCGATTCTTCGCTTCCTGCACTCACCCGAAGCGTCTGCCGCGTTGCCAACCGTGCAGTTCTACCTGATCGCGCCCTTCGCGCTGTTCATTGTCTATCTCGTGTTCCATTTTCACCTGCAGCACTTGTGGGACACCGTGCTGGAGCTGCCCGCCGTCTTTCCGGATGGCCGCGCCCTAGGAGAGAATCAGCCGCGAATCGTCGTGGGGCTGATGCGCGTTCATTTCCGGTGGATGAATCAGGATGCTCCTTCCACCCGAGTCATCGAGAAGGCAATTTCGATTCTGCTGGCATACTGGATCGTGCCTGCCACTCTGCTTTTCTACTGGCTGCGCTACCTGACCCTGCAGGAAATTCACGGCACGGTGTTGCAGGAGTTTCTCGTGGTCGGCGCCTCCGGGGCCGCGCTCTACTCCACCACAAAAGTAGGAAAGCCGGCGGCCAATTGGACCCTTGACCAGAGCGTGGTAGAGCGGGCCCTCGTCAAGCTGCGCGGGATCAATCCAGTGACTACGGCATTGGTGCTGCTGGGCGCGCTCACCTTTATTTCGGCGGGTACGATCCTGGGTGTTCCGCACGGCAAGGACCGCGCACCCGAGTTCGGAGCGGGCAGCATTCGCCGCTGGGCGCCGGCGGTATTGTGGTCGTTCGGCGTCGATCCTTACGCCGATTTGACCGAGGCGGTGATTTCGACCAAACCCGCGGACTGGAACGGCTCGGACGAGCAGGTGTCCAGGGTAAAAGGTGCGCGCCTGAACGATTCGAACTTCCGCTACGCCCAGGCGTACCGCGCGTTCCTGGCCAACGCCCACCTGCTGCGCGCGAAATTTCAGGGCGCATTCTTGTCGCAGGCGGATTTGCGTAGCGCGGACCTCGGGCAGAGCGATCTGCGTTACGCCACTCTCGACCAGGCGCAAATGAACCACGCGAACCTGGATCGCGCCGTCCTCGAGGGGGCGAATCTCTCTCGGTCGGATCTGCGCGCGGCGAATCTTTCCTATGCCTCGCTCACCGGAGCGACTCTCGTGGACGCCCGCGTGGATGGCGCGACGCTCTACGGCGCGAAGCTCATGTCCGCCACGCTGATCCGCACCAACTTCGAGAAAGCCGACCTTCGCGAATCGCACCTCAATGGCGCCAACCTTGAGCACGTGGACATGCAGGGGGCATACCTGTGGTCCGCCAAGCTGCCGGGCGCGTATCTGAATAACGCGCAACTTGGCGCGGCGATTTTCGTCGATGCCGACCTGCGCGGCGCCGATCTTCGCTGGGCGCAGCTTCCTGGAACTGTCCTCACGGGAGCCGATCTCACGGGCGCGTTGCTCGATGGCGCCGATTTCCGAAGCGCCGTCGGATTTGGCGCGAATCAGATCTGCTCCGCCAAATCGCGCAAAGGCCTTCTGCTCGATGCGGCGATGCTGGCGCAGGTGACCGCGCAGTGCGGCACGGGCAATTAGAACCAGCCGTATCCGGCCAGCGCGCGCGTCCTGAAAGAAGCCTCGATTTGTCGCGGTCCTTATCGACTCCGCCCGCCTTGTAGATTACGAAAAAAGAGCACTTCGCCCCATTCTGAGCGCCGGCTCAGCGCGATAGCCTCATAAGGCTAGGCGGCCAGTTTGTCGTCCGCTAAGATGAATTGCCAGACCGTGGCAATCATTCGGGGGCGACGATGATTCATCCTTGGCACGACCTGAGTCCCGGCAAGTATCTGCCGAAGGAATTCAACGCGGTGATCGAGATTCCTTTGGGATCGAGCGTGAAATACGAGCTCGACAAAGAAAGCGGAATGATCCGCATGGACCGCGTGCTGTATTCGGCCGTCTACTACCCGGCAAATTACGGTTTCATTCCCCAGACGCTCGGAGCCGACAACGATCCGCTCGACGTGCTGGTGCTGTGCCAGGAGTCGGTGGTGCCGCTCACGATCGTCCCCGCGCGGGCCATCGGTCTGATGACCATGATCGATTCCGGCGAAGAGGACCACAAAATCATCGCCATCGCCACCGGCGATCCCGAGTTCGATCACTACTGGGAAGCGAATGAATTGCCCCCGCACAAGCTGGCCATGGTCCGGCGCTTTTTTCTCGACTACAAGAAGCTCGAAGGGAAATCCGTGCAGGTGGAAAAGATCGAGCCGGCCAAGATGGCGTACCCGCTGATCGAACAGGGACTCGAGGAATACAAGAAGAAGATGAGAAAGGGCGGCCGGCGGAAGAAGTAAAGCGCTGGAGTTGAAAACGCCGAGCGCTAGCGCTCGATTCTTTTCTGCCGAAAGGGCTTCTCGTTGCAGTCGTGCGTGTCGAACCTCGATTGCGTTTCGGCGAGCTTTTTCTCGTAGGGGACGTTCACGATCCACAGGCAGGAATCGCACTCGTACACGGTCATCAGCGCGTTCGACCGGCCCAGCACTTTTCGTAGCTTACGATCTGCCATCATTCGGGTCTACCTGTGAATCTTCGCTTTTGAGGCAATCAGCC
>Ga0302324_100024339_pt1 | contig 11669 bp, 7 predicted proteins | sample Palsa_T0_1_FD_201949 | JGI IMG/M metagenome (GOLD analysis project Ga0302324, IMG submission 201949) | Peat permafrost microbial communities from Stordalen Mire near Abisko, Sweden - Palsa_T0_1 | ecosystem: Environmental > Terrestrial > Soil > Palsa > Peat permafrost | place: Sweden: Abisko... | reverse complement strand
CCGTTGGTGGTACCTCGTTCAGCGGCAGCGGACTCGTCTACACCGCCTCTTGCTGCGGGAATTCCCGCTTGGGCGGGCTATACAGCGGCGAACAAGATGGAAGGGTTATGGGCAAGGGTGACCGCAATAAGCCCATGTATAAGCCGGAATACTGGGCGAAGGTCCGGGACAATGAACTGCACTCCCAGCAGAGGGATCCGCAACTCTCATGCCAGCCATGGGGCGTTCCGCGTATGGGCCAGCCACAACAGATTGTGCAGCAAGACGATCTGATCGTTTTTCTGTACGCTACCACATCATTTGATGACACGTACCGGGTGATCGCCATGAACCGACCTCACGACCCGGATCGCGTGGCGCAAGCGGTGTCAAAGGGTGACTCGGTCGGCCATTGGGAAGGCGATACTCTGGTCGTCGACACGACCGGCTTTGATGACCAGACTTGGCTCAGCGGTAAGTTGGGGTACATCCATAGTGACCAACTGCATGTTGTGGAGCGCTTCACGCGCGTGGGAAACGAAATGCGGTATGACGTGACTATCGACGATCCGGAGGCGTTGCTACAGCCTTGGGTGTGGGCCCCGCGGACGATGAAGCTCAATCTGGATCCGAAAGCGATGCTGCCGGAAAATTTCCCGTGTAGCGAAAGAGATGTGAACTACACACCCGTTCGCTGAGGACCCGCAACGGGCTGAGGTTCGTCGACAGGCATATCTTCCGGGATTTGCCAAGGCATAAGCTTTGGGTAACGCGGTCAGGAGAGGGTGAAACGATGTTCAGGCGAATGTTTGCGCTTGGGTTTATTGTTCTGACGATTGCATTGGCGGCGCCGCTTTCAAGCAGCGCGCAAGTAGTTGAGTCGAAGGATAAGAGCACGTTTGGGGATCGGCCGCTCGTAATTCCCTCGACCGAGGCGTTGATCCCCAAAGGCCCCAAGGTTGCGGTAGAGACCGCTGCTGAAGTGATTGGGATGGTCCGCGGCGGGAAGCGCGACCGTTCGACAACATCTTTTAACACACTTGAGTTCACTGCCACCGGAACGATGGCCGAGCCCGGAGCAGACGGAACCTGGCACACTTATAAGATCGCCAAGCTGATCGATGCCTCGGACTTCGTCATCCCGGCATCGCGCCTCGATATACGCTTCGTGGATCCAAGCGGCGGCGCGAAACACGAAATCCGCGTTGTGGCCGGGCAGCGGGCTTGGAACGAGGAGACGCCGGGCGTTAACGGAACACCGATGCCCGAGGCTGTCGTGGGCGACCGCGTGCGGCAGATCTGGCTGACCCCTCAGGGAGCAATGTGGGGCGCCCTCCGCGCCGTGGATGCCAAAGAGGATGTCAAGATCAGCAACGAAGGCGGCCGGTTGGCAGTTGCCTATCCGTGGCACGGTGACCAGGTCAAGATTTTGTTCGATGCGGGACTCAAACCTCAGCGTGTTGAAATTAAAGCTCACAGCAATGCGTACGGGGATACGACCCTGGTAGCGACTTATTTGGCTTACAAGGACTTCGAAGGATACCTTGCGCCGTTTCCAACGAAAATGACATACAAAGCGGGCGACCGAGTGATCCTTGACCTCAACGTAACCGACAATCAAGTGAACCCGTATGTCATCTTCCCGACTCCCGAGAATATCGGGAAGGCGACGGCTCAACAGTAGCAGGTCGCGTCCACAGGCAGGCGGACATGCGTGTTTCCGGGAACGTATTACGGAATTTGGCCGAGGGTTTCCTGAGCTAGTTTGCGGAGCTTTCCCTTCTGAATCTTGGTTGCATTGGCGCCTTCTGTGACTGGAAAAGCGTCGATCTGCTGGACACGTACTGGCACCTTACTTTTTGCTAAGCGGCGCACACAGTAGCTAATAATCTCCGTTTCCTCTATAAGGTGGCCGGGCTCGGCAATCACAAAGGCAAACGCCCGCCAGTCATGGCCTGCTTCGACTCCGACGATCTGACATTCTTTCACGCTCGGATGCTCTTGAACGACAGCCTCGATCTCGGCGGGGCTGACCAGAAAGCCTCCGAGTCGCAGCGTATCGCCGAGCCGCGCAATGTATACGAAGCGTCCGTCAGGAAGCGTATAGCCCAAGTCGCCGGTGCGAAAATATCCGTCAGGGGTGATCGCGTCGGCGGAAGCATTGGGATCTCCGAAATAACCGACCATCAGTGACGGACCTTTAATTTCCAGTTCGCCTTCCCCGCGATGCGCGAGTAACTGGCCGGTATCGGTATCTCTTACCCGGACATGCGCTTCAGCGGCCATCGGCCGCCCGCCCTTCTCAACGCGTTCCTCGAGCGATGCAGTTTCCGATTGGCGGGCAAAGAGGGCTTGCACTTCGCTCGACCCATAGACTCCCACCAGCTTCAGGCCGCGAGCCTCCGCACGGCTCCCGATGTCCTCCAAGCCTGGAGTGAAAACGGCGTAGGCGCAAAATTTAACGCTGGCAAAAGGGCGGGGTCCGCTCGCGGCGGCAAGGAATCGGTCAATCATTACGTCCGAGGCGACAATGTGAGTGATGTGGTGAGAAGCAATTGACCGCATCGATTCCTGGGCGCTAAAGATTGGAGACGTCGCCATTGCCGCCCCGGCAACCAGAGAGGCGGTCGCCTGACAGAAGCCGAAGATTCCGGCGAATGGGACATTCACCAGAATTGTCGATTCAGTTTGCAGCCCAAAGTTTGAGGCCACATCGTGCGCGTGACGAAGGAGCGCCAACTGGTTGTGCAAGACGAACTTCGGCGCTCGCGTGGTGCCGGAAGTAGTGAATATGACGCAACCAAGTTCCGGCGCACCGAGATCGACGTCGAGGGCGGCCGCCTTAACGAGATCTCCGTAGTTATGCACGCGTTTGGTGGGAGCAATTTCAGCGACATCAGTGATGCGGCCGGGTTCGTCTTCGTCGTAGACAATGATTGTTTCGAGTAACGCGAGCGACTCAGGATCAACATCCGCGAGAATTCGCTGAAGGTCGACATCCTTAAACCTGGGCCAAAAAATCAGTACCTTGGCCCCGGATCGTTTAATGACGTCGGCGATCTCGGAACTTCGAAATCGAGTGTTCAAAGCGACGACAATCGCGCCCAGTCGAACACAGGCAATGAAGCACGTCAGCCAAGCCGGCACATTCGGCAACCAGACCGCGACCCGGTCGCCAGATTTGACGCCGAGTTCCAGCAGCGCGCGTGCTACGCGCCGGCTCTCCTCGTCGAGCGCTGAATATGTAACGGCGACGCCACGGTCGATGACGAATGCCCGATGGGGCCGGCTCTGGGCCTGTTGGGTGAGGACACCGGGCAGGGTCTGCCCAACAGCAATTGCGGGCTGCTGTGCCATGACTTAGGCTACTCCATTGGTTGAAGTATTTCACCGCGTTGCCGCGAATAGCGCTTACCGCGGCTTACCGGAATGCTCCGAAGCGGATATCAGCAAATCTAGGGCTATTGCACTGCACGCAAGTACTCGAGAATGGCGCCGAGATCCGCATCGGAATACGTAGCCAAGACCGACGAATGCTGCCAGGACGCGTGATCCCCGAATGTCACTGCTGCGGGCGAAACCCCCATCAGAACGGGAGGCACGACTGTCATGTCATAAAACTTGGTTTGGTCCCGCACCTGTGACACGACCAGGGCCGGGAAGGTTCTGCCGTCCAAGGTTGCGTTCACTACCTTCGGTGTGGAAAGACTTCGCAATCCAGCGACGTCCGCCGGAACAGTGGCAATCGGGGGCGTCACTGCAATGCCGGAGTTGTTGATCTGATGGCAATTCGAGCAATGGGTCAGTTCGCCGCCTGAATCGATAAAAAGAGCGTGTCCACGTTCCGCTGTCGCCGAGAGCACCGGACGAGGTGCGGAGGAGCCGATCGCAACGATGCCGTTCAGACTCTTTACATATTCGATCACGGCGGCGGAGTCATCTTTCGGAATTCTTTGTCCCCAGCCCACCATCGCGGTACCCGGTACGCCGTACATCACCGTTTTCACAATATATTCACCATCGAAGCCACGCGCAGCAAGAGCCGGAGCGCCGCTGCCGGCGGTGCCGTTCGCACCGTGACAGTAGCCTGTGCAAGTAGCAGCGAAGATAGTGGCCCCCCGTTTCACAATTCGTTCCTGTGCGGCTTGCGCGTTCCCGGCCTTTGCGCAGGCAATCACGGGCGCGAGAAGCAGGACTGCGAAAACTGCGATCGTCCTCTTATTCCACGTCATTTCGATCCCTCCGGTAGAGCGAATACGACGAGAGAAGACCCGACCCGCCAATTCGCAGCCTCAGGCCAAACTCCGTTATTGTTGTATCCGACCTGCCCCATCCCCGTTGGTGTGGCAATGTATTGCCGTCCGCCTACCATGTAGGTCACCGGTGAGCCGCGATGCCCGGCTCCCGTTTGAAAATCCCAGAGTTTTTGTCCGGTACGCGCGTCCAGAGCGCGGAACGTACCGTCGGGTTCACCCACAAACATCAGATCCCCGGCAGTGGTCAGAATGGACGCAAAAATCTTGAACGGATACTCGTAGGTCCACTTCCTTTTGCCGGTGACCGGATCGACCGCGTCGAGATGCGTGTAGGCCGCGGCGTGTCCCGGGGGAGCGGTGTATGTAAATGTGCCACCGACGGTAGGCGCCCCGTTGACAGACTCCGGAAGCGCGATGAGGTTACACCCCTCGAGCACCGGCACATATACCAAGTCCGTGCGTGGAGAATACGCAACTTGGTTCCAGTTCTTGACCCCGCTGACGCTTGGGCAGATTAGGGTCGTCTTCCCCGGCGCCGGCTCGTTGCGTCCAATCAACTCGCCTTTGGGGCTGATGCCTTTGACCCAGTTGTCGGATTCCGCGTACGGATACACACCCAGAAGTTCTCCGGTTTCACGATCGAGGATAAACGTGTATCCGGCCTTGGCGAACTGCACCACCAGCTTGCGCATCTTTCCGTTCACAGGCCGGTCCATCAGCAGCAATTCCCAGGAGGCGTCTTGATCCCAGACATCATGCGGGATTTCCTGGTAGTACCAACGCAGCTTCCCGGTGTCCGCGTCGAGAGCTACGATCGAATCACTGTAGAGCTTGGAGTATTTGGAATCGCCCTGATAATTCCACGCGCCGCTAGGATCGCCAGTGCCCCAGTAGATCAAGTTAAGTTCAGGGTCGAACGAGCCGGTCTGCCACATATTACTGCCGCCCGTTTTCCATGAATCGCCTTCCCAAGTTTCTACTCCTTTTTCGCCGGCGCCGGGAACGACATAGAAGCGCCACACAAAGCGCCCCGTTTTCGTGTCGAAGGCGGTGATCCGGCCGCGAGGCCCGCCCTCGCCGACAATGACCTTGTGATTTACGACCAGGGGAGCGGCTTGGATGGAGCAATGACATCCGTACACATCATCAGCGGCGACTTTCCAAACCTCCTTTCCCGTTTTCTGGTCAAGTGCCACGACGTGGGCGTCGTGAGTGCCGAGGAATACATTTCCGTCGCCGACTGCTACACCAAAATTTCGACCGGGCGTAAAACCTGGAACAGGCTCATATTTATACTGCCAGAGTAGTTTCCCCGTCGCGCCGTCGAGCGCGAACACATCGTCAAAAGCGGAAAGATACAGCACACCATCAACGACGATCGGGGTAGATTGAAGGCCGTCTTGGTAGTCCCCGGTCTGGAAGATCCAAGCCGGAGTGAGCTTCTTCACGTTCGATCTGTTGATCTGGTCCAAGGCGCTATAACGCCAGGCGGATCCCATCCCGCCGTGAGAGGGCCAATCCGTCCCGGTTGCGTCCTGCTTCTTTTGCGCATCTGCACGCTGAGGATGGACAAGCATGCAGCATGCAGCAAGCAGGAAAAAGCCAATGCTAGCGCCTGGCCTGATCATATTTGCACCCTTTCTTCCGCGATTACTGATAACGAGTTGCCGGTATTCTCGCACTTCATGCTGACCGCTTGTTCATCTGCGTGCATGAAATCAGTGTCCTGCTGGGGCGGATTGATCTAGTACGCTAAAGCGCTGTTAGGGCTGGGCCCAAGCGCCGACGCGTTAGATAAGTGGTATGATTAGACAAGATTAAGGTGTGGTTATTGGCGTATGTGGCTAGGAGTAACCATGGCGCGTTGGTATCTAGGGGCAGTCTTGGTGGTTGTCTCGTTTGTCGGCTCGGTTGCCTTGGGGCAATCTCAAGCCACCAAGCCAGAGCTCACCAAAGTTTCTACGGCTTCTCCTGCGAGTGCTCCTTCCGATTATCGCCCGCTGATCAACGCCTACTGTGTGGTCTGTCACAACCAAAATCTGAAGACAGCAGGCTTGATGCTGGACAAGGCCGACCTCGCCAAGGTTCCCGAACAGAAAGACATCTGGGAAAAGGTCGAGCGAAAGCTGCGTGCCGGATTAATGCCGCCCCAAGGAATGCCGCATCCTGATAAGGCCAAGGTCGATGCGTTTGCAAGTTCTCTTGAGGATCAGCTGGACCGCGCGGCGCAGACCAATCCGAATCCAGGGCCGGCGCTTCTGCGACGTCTCACCCGCACTGAATACGGGAATGCTGTGCGCGACCTGCTCGACCTGGATGTCGACGTTACATCACTTCTTCCCGGCGAAGGTTATTCCAACGAGGGATTCGATAACGATGCCGCCGCTCTGAACGTATCGCCGGTGCTGATGGAACAATATCTTTCGGCGGCGTGGGAAGTTTCCAGTCTGGCGGCGGGTAGCAGCAAACCGGGCGTCAGCATCGATACGTTTAAGATCCGTCCCGACCTTTCGCAGGACAGCCACATCGATGGGCTTCCCGTCGGGACGCGCGGCGGCATCCTTGTCCACTACAACTTCCCCGCAGATGGGGAATATGTCTTTAAGCCAATCGTCTGGCGAAATAATGCGAAGCAGGTACGTGGTATCGAGCACCCGACTCAATTTGTAGTCACCGTTGATGGAGTCAAAGTTCACGAAGCGGAATATGGCGGGGCCGTGGACGAGGCGTTCTCCTTGAATGCGCATCTGACGGCGGGCCAGGTGATTGACAAACGTATGGAGACCCACCTGGCGATAAAGGCTGGGCCGCACGATATCGGATTCGCGTTTCTCAAGCCAAGTTCGGCGGTTCCCATCGGCCTGATCCAGCCGCTGCAGCGCGAAAATCTAAACGGTTCGGAAAACTCCGGAATCTCTGTGTTGTCGCAGGTGTCAATCGTAGGCCCCATGAATCCTACCGGGCCGGGGGATACGCCGAGCCGGCGACAGATTTTTGTCTGCCGCCCGTCGAAAGATGACGGCGACAAGGATGCCTGCGCGAAGAAGATTCTGGCGAAGCTTGCAAGGCTGGCGTATCGGCGCCCCGCGACGAAAGAGGAAATGCAACAACTGCTTCAGTTGTACGCTCTCGGCCTGAAGCAGGGAGGGCCCGAGAACGGCGTCGAAACGGCTCTGACCTACATTCTGGCGAGTCCCCAGTTTGTCTTCCGTATGGAGCAGGATCCGGCAAATGTGCCGGCGAATGTAGCCTTTCGCGTGGACGATTACGACTTGGCGACGCGATTGTCGTTCTTCCTCTGGAGCAGCATTCCGGACGATCAGCTGCTTACCCTGGCCGGAGAGGGGAAGCTGAGGAATCCGGCAATTCTCGACCAACAGGTCAAGCGCATGTTGGACGATCCGAAGTCGTCCGCGCTGGTTACCAACTTTGCCGATGAGTGGCTGCACCTGCGAAACCTGAAAGTTGCCGCGCCCATAGATGTCTTGTTCCCTGATTTCGATGATAATTTGCGCACTTCATTCCAGCGCGAAACGGAGCTGTTTTTTGAGAGCATTCTGCGCGAGAATCGCAACGTGCTCGATCTGCTGCGGGCCAATTACACGTTCTTGAACGAACGCCTGGCGGCAAACTACGGAATTCCAAACGTATATGGGAGCCAGTTCCGGCGGGTCACTCTGACCGACGAGAACCGCTTCGGCCTTTTGGGCCAGGGGAGCGTTCTTACCGTGACCTCCTACGGAAACAGAACGGCCCCCGTGATTCGCGGAAAGTATGTCCTGGGTGTGTTCCTGGGCAATCCGCCGCCCCCGCCGCCACCGGATGTGCCGGCGCTGACCGAGACTGAAACCGCAACCGCAACGATGCGCCAAAGAATGGAGCAGCACCGCGCGAATCCGGTGTGCGCTAACTGCCACCGCCTGATGGATCCGATCGGGTTTGCCATGGAGAATTACGATGCGATTGGCAGGTACCGGACGGCGGAGGATGGGGTTGCAATCGACGCCTCGGGGACGCTCGCGGACGGCACGAAAATCAATGGCGTAAACGATTTGCGCAAGGCGATCCTGAGCCACCCGGAACTGTTCGTGCGGACATTTACCGAGTCTTTGACGACGTATGCGATTGGCCGCGCCCTCGGGCCTGACGACATGCCTTCGATCCGCGCGATTGTCCGCGAGTCGGCGGGCCAGAACTACACTCTGGAGTCACTGATTCAAGGGATCGTTCACAGCACGCCGTTCCAGATGAAGCTGAAAGAATCGGCTGCGCCTGCAAAACCCGGCGCAATTTCAACAGTTGAGGTAAGATCACCGGCACCGGTGGTGACGGCAAGCAATACAAGTCATTAGAGAAACGTTTTTAGAGAGGTGTGAAAACATGGTTATTACGAAAAAAGCTCTCGCGCGCAGAACGATGCTGAAGGGAATCGGGGCAGCCGTAGCGCTCCCGTTTCTTGACGCTATGGTGCCGGCCTTCGGGGCAACGGCGAACTCGGCGGCCAGCCCGGCTAGCCGCTTCACGTTCATTTACTTCCCTCACGGGGCACACCGGCCGGAATGGATACCTAAGAGCGATGCGCCTGGCTTCGAGCTGTCGCCGACTCTGCGGCCGCTGGAGCCCCTACGCGAGCACATCAATGTCATCTCCAACATTGATCTTTGCGTGGCGCCGCTTCCGGTTGGTCACTTCTACGGCAGCGTGATGTACTTGAATGGCACGCGCCCGGACGAATCGAAGGTGGGCGCCGGCAAGACGATTGATCAAATCATCGCCGAGAAGTACGGCCAGGATACGCCTCTACCGTCTCTTGAGGTCTGCACCGAGGACATCTCTTCGTCCAACGGCCAATGCGAGGTGGGGTCTCCGTGTGTGTACGGAAACACCATCAGTTGGCGCGATTCCACCACGCCGCTGCCGATGGAGCTCGATCCCAAGGTTGTCTTCAAGCGTATGTTCGGGGCCGGCGGAGGCAGCGTGGAAGAACGGGCTGCGCGTGAAGCGGCCAACCGCAGCATCCTTGACACCATTACCAAGAGCGTTGGCGAGCTCAGGGTCTCACTCGGCCCCACGGATCAGGCTCGGCTGAATGACTATCTCGAAAGCGTGCGTGAGATTGAACGGCGTATCGAGAAGGCTGCCGCCGGGAGCAACGGTCTGGACCTGCCAGCCACGCCCGGTGGAATCCCTGATTCCTATGACGATCATGCCAGGCTGCTCTTTGATTTGATCGTGTTGGCGTACCAGGGCAACGTCACCCGTGTCAGCTCGTTTATGATGGCGCGGGAATTGAGCCCTCGCACGTACAACTTCATCGGCGTTCCGGATGGCCACCACTCGGTTTCGCACAACGGGGAAGTGCCCGCGGTCGTCGAGAAGTACGTCAAAATCAACACATACCACACCCAGCTGTTCGCTGACTTCCTGACGAAGATGAAGTCCATTCAGGACGGCGATGGCACTTTGCTCGACCACTCCATGATTCTTTTCGGGAGCGGCATGGGCAACTCGAATGGGCATAGCCATGATCGCATTCCGCTAGTGGTCGCCGGGGGAGCCTCGGGCAATCTCAAGGGCGGTCGCCACATTGTTGCGAAGCCACAGACGCAGATGGCCAATTTGCTGCTCGGCTTCCTCGATAAAGCGAAGGTTCCGACGTCCAGCATAGGCGACAGCACGGACGTGTTCCAGCTATAGGCAGTACGCAGCAACGAGAGAGGCGTGAAAATGCTCAATAAATGCCTGCGATGTACCCTTGTGGTAGGCGCGCTGCTATCCATTGCCGGTAACCTTGCTGCGGCGACGAGTAGTGACATGCGGTTGGTTGTTGCCGCGAAGAATCACGATGAGGCCGGAGTGAAGTCACTGCTGAACCACCGCGGGCTCGATGTGAACGCGGTCGACAGCGAGGGGATGACTGCGCTTCTCTGGGCCGCTCATTGGGACGATCTGGAAACGGTGAAGTGCCTGGTGGGCGCGGGCGCCAATGTAAGAGCCACCAATGGGTACGATCACGGTACTGCCCTTCATGAGGCTGCCACGTTCGGTGATTCGCAAATGGTGGGCGTTTTGTTGAAGGCGGGCGCGGATGCCAATGCGGTGAGGGGGCAGGGCGATACACCGTTGATGGTGGCGGCGCGCGCAGGGGTTCCGGAGGCGGTAAAACTGCTTTTGGATCACGGCGCGATTGTTGACGCCCGGGAAGGAACCTTTGGCGAGACGCCTCTGATGATGGCTGCGGCTGGGAACTATGCTGCCGTGGCTCAATTACTGGTCGATCACGGCGCGGACGTGAATGCAATTTCCACCATAATGAGTGTCCGGCATCGGCCGCTGATTGACGCCACCCGAAGAATCGATCCTCCGACTGGCGGCCTGACGCCTCTGCTTTTCGCAGCTCGCCAAGATGCCCTGGACACGGCAAAAGTCCTGGTTGCCGCCGGAGCAGACGTTAACAAATCTGAGCCGGAAATCAGGTTTACACCTTTGCTCGACACCATCGTCAATAACCATTTCGATTTCGCGACGTTTTTGGTCGAAAAAGGCGCCAACGTTAAGGACGGTTCTTTGTACGCCCTTATGGAGATGCGCAGTGGTCAAAAGAATGGGCGCGTGGTACCTCAGAACTTTGAACAGGATAGCCTGAGGATGGCGGCGGTGCTCATCGACCACGGTGCGGACGTCAATGCAGTGGGCGGTCCGAAACTTCCCGACGACTTCTATTTTACGATCGTGCCCAACGGTACTACGCCGTTCTTTAAGGCAGCTGAGGCGGCAGACGTGGCCGGCATGCAACTTCTCATTGCTAAGGGCGCTCGTCCAATCCCACTGCACGACGGGACAACGCCGCTCATGGCCCTGGCTCAGCTGGGCAGCAGGGAAAATCCTGTAGCGACGACGTTGCCTCCTGTGGAAGTGTTGCAGAAAACGATCGACCTTTGCATGCAGCTGGGTTTTGATGTGAATGCGACGACTGTCCTTGGGGATACGGTTTTACACTACGCGGCCCAGAACGGCCATGACCAGCTCGTGCAGTACCTCGTCGAGAAAGGCGGCAAGCTCGATGTTGCGAATAAGAAGGGGCTGACGCCGCTCAACTTGGCGCAGGGGAAACGAGGCGGCAAAGGTGGCGTCGAATCAGGGGGTTACGGTGCGGATGTACCTCCGCTTGAAAGTACAGTCAAGCTGATCGAGAACATGCTGGCTACCAACAGCGCGTCGCGGTAGTGCGCATGCCTCGCCTTCGCGAGGCATGCTAAGACCGGGGGAAAATCGATAATGGGGCGATTGGAATTGGGACGCAAGTGCCTACTTGCGCTTTCCTTGGTTTCTGTAATTTGTGCCGCTACCGTAATTAGTGCAATTCCGACCTTCGGGCAAGGCAAGCCTTCGAAAGCTGCGCCTTCCTCAACCTCCTCTTTCGACTACAGGGCA
>Ga0302324_100024337_pt1 | contig 11669 bp, 5 predicted proteins | sample Palsa_T0_1_FD_201949 | JGI IMG/M metagenome (GOLD analysis project Ga0302324, IMG submission 201949) | Peat permafrost microbial communities from Stordalen Mire near Abisko, Sweden - Palsa_T0_1 | ecosystem: Environmental > Terrestrial > Soil > Palsa > Peat permafrost | place: Sweden: Abisko... | reverse complement strand
AAGCCGCTGGTCGTGGTGTTGACCAACGGTTCGGCTCTCGGCGTGAACTGGGCAAAAGAACACGCCAATGCGATTCTCGAAGCGTGGTATCCAGGTGAGGAGGGCGGCACAGCGGTTGCAGAAACATTGAGCGGGGCAAATAATCCGGCAGGGCGGTTACCGGTGACGTTTTACAAGGATGTTGCGCAGCTTCCGGCATTCGAGGACTATGCGATGAAGGGCCGTACCTATCGCTACTTTGACGGCGAGCCGCTCTATCCGTTTGGCTACGGTTTGAGTTACACGACATTTGATTACAAAGATTTGAAACTGCCGGGCAAGGTGCTTGAAGCGGGCGAAGACCTGCATGCCAGCATCACGGTAACCAACACCGGCAAGACTGCAGGCGACGAAGTTGTGCAGCTCTATCTGAAGTTCCCGGCAGTGGCCGGGGCGCCGAACAAGGCCCTGCGCGGGTTTCACCGGATCCACCTTGAGGCAGGCGCTTCGCAGGAGGTTGGGTTCGACTTGAAGCCGCGCGACCTGAGCATTGTGACCGATGCGGGCGTGCCGGAGGTGCCTGCGGGCGAGTTTACCGTTTCAGTGGGAGGCGGCCAACCGGGCACGGGCGCACCGACTGTGGCAGGGACGTTCAGAGTGAAAGAGACGCAAATTCTGCCAGAGTGAGGGCGGGATGGGAGTCTTCAACACATCTCAAGGGCGAAAACCGTAGCGCCGGCGTCCTCGCCGGCTGTCCGGAGGGTCTCCAGACCCTCCGAGATCTCGCCAGATCACGAATTCCTCCTCGGAGAGCCGCGTGTGAGAAATGCGGACTAGGCGGTTGCGCGCTGCGATTCGTGGCCACCAAGTTTTACACTGACAATCTTCGAGACGCCGGGTTCCTGCATGGTGACGCCATAAATCATGTCGGCGGTCTGCATCATACGCCTGGAGTGAGTGACCAGCAGAAATTGCGTGTCCTTGCTGAGGGTGTGGAGCAGGTCGGCAAGGCGGCCGACGTTGGTCTCGTCGAGCGGAGCATCCACTTCGTCGAGCACGCAGAAGGGGCTCGGCTGGAACTGAAATATGCCGACAAGCAGAGCCAGCGCGGTGAGCGCCTTTTCGCCGCCCGAGAGCAGCAATACGTTCTGGAGCTTCTTGCCCGGCGGCGAAGCTACGATGTCGAGCCCGCTCTCTGCCTGGTTCTCAGCATCGGTGAGCCGCAGGAAGGCCTGCCCACCCTGGAACAGACGCGAGAAGACCTGGGCAAAGTTTTCGTTGATGCGAGCAAACGCTTCGTCAAACTTCGTTCGCGAGATCTGGTCGATCTCCTTGATTGTCTCTACAGTGTTGTCGATCGACTCAATCAGATCAGCACGCTGCACTTCAAGGAAGCCATGCCGCTCGGCGGTCTCCTTGTACTCGTCGAGCGCCATCATGTTGACGGGGCCGATCTGCTCGAGCCGCTCGCGCATCGTGCGGCAGGTTTCTTCTTCAAGGGTAAGCGCTTCGTCTAAGAGCCGCTCGATGGCTTCGTCGGCGCGGAGTGCTGCCGCCTCCAGGTTGACCTCGGTCAGACAGCTTGCTTCAAGGTGTTCGAGGTCGGCCTTCAGCTTGGCCGCGGCACTGGAGCAGGCTGCGCGATCTTCGCGAAGTTGGTCGAGCGCCATGCGGCTCGTCTTGAGCTCGGTTTCGAGCGCGGCCAACTGCTGCCGCAGAGCCTGGGCCTGGCTCGCGATCGTCTGCGCCTGCGCCAGTGCCGCGCTGCGGGCCTCTGCCAGATCCTTCTGCCGCTGCGCAAGACCTGCGTTTTCGCCCAGCCGCTGCTCGCGTTCCGCCTCTGCACCCGCCCGGGCTGAATTGAGCTGCAACACTCGCCGTTCGAGATCGCTGTTCAGGCGGTCGATGCGCTGGAAGTTCGCTTCGGCCCCGCGCCGGCGCTCTTCAAGTCCGGCCAGCTCCGCGGTTACTCGCGCGGCCTCCTGCTGCAACTCCTCGCGCGTGTTGCGGAGGATCTCCTGCTGTGCCTGCAGTTCGTCGAGGCCGGATTCTGCCGCAGCGTGCTCTGCTTCAAGCCGCAAGGCCTCTTCCTTGTGCTGGGCAATCGACGTGTGTTTGGCTTCGCGCGCGTCCTTGTTGCGCGCAGCTTGCTGCACCCAGTCCCCGAGCCGCCGTTCGACGCGCTGGTCCTCCGCTTCGAGTTGCTTCAGCGCCGCGCCCTGATTTGCCGACTCGGTTTCAGCGTGACGGCGCTCCGCACTGCGCGCTTCGAGCTGCGCGTTGAGTTCTTCGGCCTCGCGGGCCAGCCCCGCCGCATCCGATTCTGCCTGGGCCAGGCTCGTTTCGAGGTGAGCCAGCCGAGCCTCGGTCTCGCGCAGCTCGCGCTTGAGCGCCAGTGGACCTTCGCTGGCCGGTTTGCCTCCGGTCACAGTCGCATTGTGGAAGCACTCGCCTTCGGGAGTCAGGAAGTAGGCATGCGTGTGGCTCAAGGCAAGCCGCTGCGCCTCCGCCGGGTCGGCGACCAGGAAGCTATCTTTCAGCTTGGGCAGCATCGCCTCGAGCGTCCGGCCGAATCCATTCAGCACGCGAATGGATGCAGTCAGAGGTGTCACGCCGAGGCCGGCGATCGCATTCTTTCCCTCACCCGAGCCGGCTCCAGTGTAGGCGTGCGCAGGGTGAACCAGGAATGTCGCGCGACCGTCTACGCCTGACTTGAGCAGTCGCACGCCCTGTTCGGCCGCGTCCCAGCTCTCGACTACAACGTAATTCAGTTCCTCGCGCAGAAACTCGTCCACCACGCTCTCGTGCTCGCCACTGACCTCAAGGAAATCGGCAAGGGTGCCCACCGGCGCCATGCCCTGGCCGAGTGCACCGGGCTTGAGCAGACGCCGGACCGTATCGGTGGAGTAGCTGTGGTTGCGAATCAGGGCGGTGAGCGCGTCGTGCCGTCCGGTTACGGCTGCCTGTTCGCTGCGCATCTGGTTGGCCTGCGCGCGCCGGGCATTCTCGCTGGCACGCCGAGCCTGCAGCGTCTCGCGGAGGACAGCGATCTCAGCCTCAAGCCGATTGAGCGCATCGATTGCTGATTGATGCTTTTCGCGGACGCGGCCGCTTTCAATACCGAGGCCCTCCTGCTCGTTCCTGGCCTGGCGCATCTCGGCATCGAGCCGCTCTGCCTCGCGCTCCAGCGCGGCAAGGCTTTCTTCTCCTTGCGCCGTATGGCTGCGGGCGTTGCCGGCCAGGGTAAGCAGATGCATTGCGTGGCGGCGGCTCGACTCCAACTGCCGCTCCGAGGCAAACACCGCCTCAGCCGCGGCGCGAGCCTGCTGCTGGCGGGCTTCCACCTGTTCGCGAAACCTCCGTGCCTCGCCTGCGGCAGTCTCAAGGAAGAGACGATGCTGTTCGCGCTCTTCGGCGATTCCTTTGAGTTGTGTCGTGGTTGCTTCCAGTTCGGCGGCCGACCCGGCAATGCGCGCTTCGAGATCGGATACCCGCTCGCGATTGGTCTGCTCACGGGCGATAGTGCGCTCCAATTCGAGCGCTGCCTCGTTGGCCGCGCTCTGCGCCTCCTGCGCTTCGCGGTCGAGCTCGTATCCGCGCTCGGTGAGGTTGTGCTGGCTGGTTTCAAGCGTGCCAATTGTTGCTGCCGACTCGTTGATGCGTTCGGTGAGTGCGCCGATCTCCTTCTCCAGACGGGCCTGTTCCGCGTCCATCAGCGCCATACGGCTGGCGAGTACGACGCGCAGCCGGCTGCGCAGCTCGTCACGAACAGCGGCAAATCGCTCTGCTTTGGCCGCCTGGCGCTTCAGGCTGTTCATCTGCCGCGTGACTTCTTCGAAAATGTCTTCGAGGCGCGCGAGGTTTTGCTTTGCACTCTCAAGGCGCAATTCAGCGAGCCGCTTTTTAGTCTTGAATCGCGTGATTCCAGCGGCCTCTTCGATAATGGCGCGGCGATCGTGCGGCTTGGAGCTGAGCAACTGGCCGATACGCTCCTGGCCGATGATGGCGTAGCTTTCCGGTCCAAGGCCGGTTCCCATGAAGATGTCCTGAATGTCGCGCAGGCGGCAGAGCTTCCCATTGAGCAGGTATTCGCTTTCGCCGGTCCGGAAGAGCCGGCGCGTGATGATAATCTCGCCCTTTTGCGGCGTACGCTGAAACTTGCGCCGCCGAATCTTGAGCACGACGGGCTGTGGCCCTACCCCTTCCACCGATTCAGGCACGGCGTCTTCGATTTCCAGACCGGGTTGCTCGGCCGCAATAATCTCTTCCGCCTCAGCGGCGCGCACGCGACGAATCTCTTCTTCGTCCCAGTCCATTGAGCCGCCCTGGTCGACAGATACCTCCGGCTCAACCGGAATGGGTCCCTCGTACACCTCCGGATCGGCGAGGGTCAAGGAAACTTCTGCCATGCCGAGTGGCTTGCGGTCGCGTGTGCCGGAAAAGATCACGTCCTGCATATTGGTGCCGCGAAGGCTCTTGGCGCTCTGTTCGCCCAGCACCCAGCTCACCCCATCGAGGATGTTCGACTTTCCGCATCCATTCGGCCCCACGACCACGGCGATGCCCGACCCCGGTAACGAAAGCTCGGTGCGATCGCAGAAGCTCTTGAAGCCGAGGATGTGGATCTTTTTCAGTTTCAGCATGTTCACTCCGGGGTAAGGGACCGTGTACCTGGAAGCGCGGAAGCCGCAACGAACTCGCGGCAATGGCGGACGTTTTATTGCTACCCGATTAATGACTCTAAGGAGGCCGGAGTGCAGGGTCAACGGCGCGCAGCCCGGTTTTTGTGGATAAACGAGGCCGGAATTGAGCTTCTGCGAGAATCATTATTTGCCGGTGGAAAAGGCGGCCTGAATTGCCCGGTTTCATTCTGTTTATAGACCGCGCCGGCATCGATTTGGCGATTTATAGGAAAGGGCGAATCCAGTCGATCAATGAGCAGGATCAGGACGCTCAACACGGTTTCCCCGCGAAAGCCGAGGGAGTCAGAGCCTGACCCGAAGCTGCAGATGGGCTGGCTCGAGATAACAATCCGATCTGCGGAATGGTTAAATAGTTTTGTCGCCGATGCAGACCTTCAGTGCCCTGCATTAGAATTAAAATGAACGCTTTGTCTTCCGGGGCATCCGCACTCGAGCAGCAGGAATATTGAGTCGAAGGCTAAATTTGTGATTGATTCCGGAACGTTCCAGTCCCCTAAATCATGATTCCCCGGGGCGGTATGCGGCCGGGCGTTTTTCTGGATGATGCATCTAAACAATTCATCTGGGTCCGCCGCGTTGATTCTGCAGGATTGTCACGGTAGTTCTACAATGCCTAACCTGCCTCATAGATTCTGTTCCAGTAGTTTTGAACATCGAGAGGTTTGATTGCAAGAGTCCAATCGCGTCACGAATATTGCTCCGAGTCCTCCAAAGGAAGATCTGGTTCTCACCGATCTCTGGCTGATTGTTCGAAAGAGGCGCATCCTGCTGGCTGGCATGGCCATCGGGGTCGCGCTGCTGGCCGCAGCCCTCGGGCTATATCGCGGGAGAATGTACACGGCGACGGGGGAACTCCAAATCCAGCCAGGATCGGCCTCCGAGCTTAAGCAGACGATCAGCACGGATCTGGGCGGTAGCAACCAGCTTGATGTAGTCATCGAGAGCGACAGCCGAATCTTGACGAGCGAAAAGCTGCTGACCACCGTGGCGCGCACCCTCAAGCTGCAGGACGATCCGCGCTTCATGGACAACAGTGCTGCCCGGAGGATGGGCATTATCGATGGCAAAGCGGTGTCAACGGTGCACGGGAATCTTGACGACCCGCGTGAACGCAATGCCATTGTCGGCAATTTGCGCAGCCATCTGACCATAGCGCGCGTACCCCGAACACAAATGCTCACAATCTCCTACGTGAGTCCCAATCCGCAGCTTTCAGCGGACATTGTGAACGCATTGGAGAGCGAGTTCATCAAGAACAACTTTGTGGCCCACTACAGCAGCACGCAACAGGTGACCACCTGGCTGACGGGACAGATCGACGACCTCCGCGCCATCGTGCAGGAATCGCAAGACAAAATGGTCGATCTGCAAAAAAAGCTGGGAATCTCGGCGCTCGATCCCAACCACAGCATGATCGTGCAGGAAATATCGAATCTCGAGAAGGGCGCATCGGATGCCACGGAACAGCGTGTGCTTGAAGAGGCACGCTTCAGAATACTGGAATCGCTGCCTCCGGAAAGAATCCAGGATGGCCCTACTCCGGTCAGCATGGAGGGCGCAGGAGGAATGCTTGAGGTTCTGCGCTCGCAGAGGGCCAGCGCAGCCGCGGAGCTTGCCCACCTGGAACCGGTCTATGGTCCGAACTATCCAAGCGTGAAGCAACTCAACAGCCGGATCAACACCCTTGACCGCGAAATCTCCCGCCAGGAAACGGCTGTTATAAACAAGGCAAAAGATGCGTATGGAATCGCCCACGATGCGGAAGATCAGGCAAAGGTGGTTCTTAATAACCGGGTTCGCGAGCTCTACGGCCAGCGGGACGACATCGTCAAATATGAGCTGCTGACCGAGGAGTACGAGTCAAACCGGCATATGTATGAGAGCATCCTGGCGCGTCTTCGCGAGGCAGCGGTGGATGCCGGTCTTGACTCCGCGGATATCAGCGTTGTCGATCTGGCATCGCTTCCAATGCAGCCATCAAGCATGTCGCCCGTGACAATGGCCGAGCTTGGCTTTGTCTTCGGACTCTTTGCGGGGCTGGCGCTCGCTCTCTTGATGGAACGAATGGATACGAGGATGCGTGACTCGAAGCAGATTCAGGATTTGCTCGGTGTGCCCGCCATCGCCATCGTTCCGCAAACGAATTGGAAGACCAAGGGCGCTGAGCCTGATCCCAGTACGGGCCCGGAGATCCTGTGGGACGCGCGGTCGTCGTTTGCCGAATCGATGCGCATCTTCCGCACCTCGATTCAGCTCTCGAGCACCTCGCGTGAATCCAGGGTGATTGCGATAACAAGTTGCCAGCCCGGTGAAGGGAAGTCGACACTGTCGATGAATCTTGCGGCCGCTCTTGCGCAGGGCGGCAAGAAGGCGGCGCTGATCGATACCGACATGCGCCGGCCAAGCGTTTACTGGAGACTCGGCCTGAGCGAACGGAAGGGCCTTTCGGAGTACCTTACCGGCCTCGAGCCCCTGGATGCAATCATCGAGACTCACAAGGCACTGCCCTCGCTCGATGTCATTCCTTCGGGAATCTGCCCGCCGCTGCCCGCCGATCTGCTGGCCTCGGATCAAATGAAGAAATTTGTCGAGGAGCTTCGCAATCGCTATGAGTATGTCATCTTCGACACCCCGCCGGCGCTGTCGGTAACCGACCCGCTGATTGTTGCCTCTATGGCAGATGGTCTGGTTCTTGTCATTCGTCAGGGTTATTGCACGCGGGGCATGCTTACGCGCGCCAGCGAAGTTTTCCGCGACGTAGGCGTGAAAGTTTACGGGTTCGTTCTTAACGGTGTTGATGCAAGCCTGCCTGAATACTATGGCTATCTCGGCTATTACGCGTATGACTACAAGAAGTAACATGCAAGCATTAAATACGGAACGAGGAGGTAGCATGGCCAGCAAGCTCAGTTACGATCGACGCATTCTGTTCCTTGCCGCGTCTGCATTGAGTTTCTGCGTGCCGGCGGCGGGACAGTACATGGGTGCGGCTCCGGCGTCGCCGCCACGCCCGGCAAGCGCGCCGGAGTCGGCCATGCACGTGGATTATGACGATGTCAGGATCGCACCTGGCGACGTGATTTCCATTGCCACCTACGGAGTACCGGAACTAACGACGACCGGCCAAACTACAGCAGGCACCATCTACGGTTCCGTTTCCGGCCCAGTGCAGGGCATCAAGGTTGGCGCGACCGGCGATGTTGTCCTGCCTTACCTGGGTCCTGTCAAACTGGCCGGCCTCACAATCTCTGAAGCAGCCGCGTATCTGAAGATGGCGCTCAAAGACGGGGGCTATTTGACTGACCCTCAGGTCGCCGTTGGGTTTGTCGATTCACCCACGCGTGCAATAACGGTGCTGGGCGAAGTGGTGAAGCCGGCGCCGGTTCCCGCACACGGGCAGATAAGACTGCTGGATGCGATCAGCTCGTGCGGAGGCTTTACGCCAATGGCCAGCCACACCATCACAGTCAAGCGCAATGGCTCCGCTGATCCCATTACTGTTGAGCTTGGCTCAGATCCCCGCGCTGCCGGGACCGTCAACATTCCACTGCTTCCCGGTGACACGGTCATTGTGTCCAAAGTGGGCAGCGTGTTTGTGCTCGGTCAGGTGAAGACGCCCTCTGCGATTCCTCTCGCCTATAACTCCCCGATCACCGTGCTGCGCGCACTCGCGGTGGCCGGCGGGGTGAATTATGGAGCCGGCCTGTCGAAGGCAAGGATCATCCGCACCAACGCCGACAGCCAACACGTTGAAATCCTGCTCGATTTGAAGAAGATCATGTATGGGAAACAACAGGATGTGGCTCTTCATTCGGACGATGTTCTGTTCATTCCATCAAACACATTCAAGGCGTCGATGGCAGCTGGAGGCGTTGGAGTTGCAGTGTCAGCTTTTTATGCAGCAGCTCTCTTGAAATGAGCCTGAGGAGCTGAGGATCGATCCGCGCGCATTGTCACCGGGAAGCCAGGAAAATATATGCGGAAGAGGCCGGCATGGGTAAACCATTCAGGATAACCGCCACGATGCTGTTTACCGCCATTACGTTTCTGGTGGCAGGTGAACTTGCGTCTGGAACCCAGCCTGAATTTGTCGCCATGATGGCCGGAACCATCTTTTGCGCTGCGGTGACCTTCAACCTGCTCGGCGGCGTGAAAACGATAAGTGGAATTGGATTCACGGCGTTCGCTCTAGGTACGATTGTCATCTCTCAGTTTGCCAAAGTCTTCTTCTTTGAAGCAGCAGACAAGAACCTTGAGGCTCCTTATCTGACCATCAAGGTCTATCTTGTTTTCTACTTCTCCGTAATGGTAGGCACATTCATCTATGGACGGCTGCGTGTCAGGTTGCCGAAGCCCATGGAGCCCGAATCTCCCGCGCAGACAGAGTTGCAGTATGCGATTTCGCTTACCGTTGGCCTCTTTGCCAGCGCTCTTTTCGCCTACTACGATGCGCAATCCGAATCCGGCGGAGAGGAAGCTGGCGGACACAGCGTGGGCGTCGCCTTTTCCGTACTCCTTTTGTATTCGCTGGTCCTCGCAGTCATTAACCGGATTCGAGAGACAGGCGGCAGGCACAGTTTCGGAATTAAGGCCTTCATCCCATGGCTGGCGCTCGTGATCTTTGCGGTGATTCGAACCGCCCGCGGGTCGATTATGCTTCCAAGCATCATTTACCTGATGGCCTGTTATACATGCGGCTATCGATTGCGCAGAAAACACTACATCCTTACTGCACTTGGTGTGACTCTCTTTCTTGCTTTTATTTCACCGCTTGAGATGTATGTCCGTGCAAATGTCATCAGGGGAGATTTGCGCAGCCGAATCGATAGCACGATCGCAATATTGCGTGCCATACCGGCTTGGGAGGTCGTCAAGCAAAGCAGCGCGGGCGGCTCTCAAACCGGGTCGCGCGAAGAGTACTACGACCGTCCCGGAACATTTGTGTTGAGCCGGCTCTCGGCGATCCGACCAGACAGCAACATGATCAGCGCTACCTCCACGGGCTTTCACTACGGGTTTACGGCGCTCAAAATCGACGCCCTTCATAGCGTTCCCCACTTCCTTTACAAGAACAAGCCGGATGAAGATTCCGACTGGTATCTAGGACGGGTGACAGGGCTAAACCCGGACAACGTCGAAAATGTGGAATTGATGATTACATCTGTTAGCGACAGTTACGGAGCCTTCGGCTGGCTCGGCGTCGTTGTTGTGGGAGGGCTGGTGTTCCCGGCGTGTTTCGTTTTGTACGAGAGCCTCTTCGATCTGAGAAAACCATGGGGTGTTGTGGCCCTGAGCGGTTTTGTCTATGGCTTCTGGGCGGCGAGCATGGGATCGCTGCTGCAGATTCTCACTAGGACCCCACTCGCTCTGATCGCGCTGTCCTACCTGGTGGGTGGCCTCGTGAGTACGATCCCGATCAGGGGTGACCGGGGTGGCGAGATGAGCGGCGCGCCGGCTGCGTAGGCCAGAGTCCGGGGTGCTGGTTGACGCGGAATTGGAGGCAAAGGCGGGATTGTCGCGGGCACTGGTACCTGAGACGAGGGAAGAATGAAAGGAAGCCTTTCATGACGAATCAAGGGAATGGGAGCGCTTTGGCGGGGAGGGTTATTCAGACAAGCGTGTTTCCAGCGGCCATACTTGCTCTTTCCACATTAATTGCAAGATTGCTTGTTCACGGCCCTCTCTATTTCTCGGATGGTACAGGGCATGTGCTTTCCATTATTAAGAGGCTCTATGTGATTCAGCCCCCGGGATACTGGCTTTTCAACCGGACGGCGAGCCTGTTCCCCGACCCGGTCCTGGCGATCTCGGTTATGAACATCCTGTTTTCAGTGGCAGGGGTGGTGGTGTTCTATTACACCGCTCTGCTGTTCACTAAGCGGTTAAATGCTTTCCTGGCCGCCCTCGCATACTCCTCTGTGTTTTATGTCTGGTTCTCGGGCGAGATCCACAGCACTTTCGCCTCGCAGATCTTCTTTCCAGTCGCGATTTTCTACGCGGTGTTACGACATGATCGGGGCAGGTCAGACGGGTGGCTATGGCTGGCTGCGATCTTGTTCGCTGTGGGTGCCGGACTTCGGCCTTCCGATGGGGCATTCATGTTTCCCATGGTGGCGTTCTACTGCCTCGGCCGTCTCCCGGCGATGAAGGCGGTCCTTTTTCTGGGCGCTGTGGCGGTTTTATGCCTCGGCTGGCTGATTCCTACCATTCTCGCGTACGAGCACTTGACGGGGCGCCTGGCCTACCCCGAGACCGGTGGACGGCTCGTAGGAGTCTTGGACTACCTGCACGGTATCACATCCTCGAAATCCGTTATTTTTGGGATGAATTCCGGTTCCATGGCAGACGTTCTTCGGTTTGTTTTGCCGCTTGCGGTCGCATTTTGGGCGGTGCTCCCGGCGATAATACTTGCCGTCGTGCGCAACCGAAGGGATTGGCGCTTTCAAATGCTGCTGCTCTGGATCGTTCCGGGATCGCTGTTCTTTGCATTCATCTACATTTCGGATGCGCCCTATCTGAATTTTCTATCTCCGGCGGTACTCCTGCTTGCTCTGGCGGCGCCGCGGCGAATGGCGATCACTGCCTCATGGAACACCATCTTATTTCTGTGCTTCGTGCCGATCTTGTCGAAGAGTTTGGCAGTGAACACATTCAACGTATATGTTGGCAAATACACCCGCTACGGCATCCAGCACCAGTGGTGGCCTAACTTGTCGGATTTGCAGGCAGTTACTTCGGACACCGCACCAACTAATCCAAACGGAAAGTAATAGACGGACTCAATAGGAGATCGGAAAATGGAAGTGAAAGGTCGCAGCCGGCATATCTCACGGAAGAGCGTTGTTATGTTTCTTCTGATTTTTGCGGGCTGGTGGTTAAGTTCCGCCGGTCTGCTCGTGAAGTATTTTCACGGCAGGGCGGGCATACTGGTTCTGGCTGGCGCATTTTGTATTGCAGCTGTGCTGTACGTCTTGCGCCGGTTGCAAT
>Ga0302324_100024334_pt1 | contig 11670 bp, 7 predicted proteins | sample Palsa_T0_1_FD_201949 | JGI IMG/M metagenome (GOLD analysis project Ga0302324, IMG submission 201949) | Peat permafrost microbial communities from Stordalen Mire near Abisko, Sweden - Palsa_T0_1 | ecosystem: Environmental > Terrestrial > Soil > Palsa > Peat permafrost | place: Sweden: Abisko... | reverse complement strand
TTTCCCTACACACAGAAATGCTGGCAGGCTGGTGTTGAGCTTATCAGTTCACAGAACTGGCGAGCTGTCGCCCAGCATGGCTTTGCGAATGATCTTGATGGGAGCGAAGCCCTGCAGCATGAAGTTGTTGTGGAAGGTTTGAATGTTGAAGGCAGCGCCTTGCTTCTTCATCATATCTGCGCGGAGTTTCATGATCTCCAGCTTCCCCAGCGTGTAGTAAAGATAAGTGGCGTCTGCGGTGCCCCGTTTAGTCTCGACCACAGCGACGGAGTGAGACTGGTAGCCATCGGTGACGAAGAAGTCCACAGCCTGGTCGAAGGTGAACTGGCCGGTGTGGAGTTTGATGCTGTTGACGAAGCGGGCGTCACGCAGCAGCGCGTCCTGAAGCTGGCCGAGGCGGATAAGTTTGGCCTCGCGTTCATCCTTGGCTCCTGTCCCAGGCTGGCCATAGCCCTGGTCGAGCATCATCTGTTCGCAATAGTGCGCCCAGCCTTCGATGTTGGTGTTGGCGCCGAGGACCTTGCGAATGGTGCTTGGGAACTGCGGCATCCAAAGAAACTGAACATAGTGGCCGGGATAGGCTTCATGCACGCCGGTGCTGATGATAGTGCCGACGTTGAAGGCGGCCATGTGCTCGGCGATGTGTTCTGGCGTCCAGTCCTTCTCCGGCAGGGTGACGTTGAAGTACGCCTTGGTGGAGTGTGTCTCGAACGGGCCGGGAGGATCCATCGAGGCCTGCGTGGTGGCGCGCTCAAAGGGCGGCGTCTCTTCCAGCGTGGGCTCTATCTTGGAGGGGATGGTGATGATGTGGTGAGTGTCGATGAAGCCGATAAGGCTGGCGAAGGTGGCTTGGAACGAGTTGAGCAGATCGGACGGCTTCGGATGAATGGTGGCTAGCTCCGCAAGTACCTCCTGCGGGGTCTTGCTCGGGTCAACCTCTTTGGCGACCCGTGCGAACTCGGCCTGATTTTTGTGGAGGTCCTCGAAAGCAACGGCGAGAAGGCGGTCGAGCGGGATGTCGACCATCTCGTCGTAGCGGAGTTTCTTTGTGAAGGTCTCGGCGCCCAGCTTGTAGTCGCCGTTAGAGCGTGGCAGAAGATCGGACTTCATCCATGTGCCGTAGGACTTCAGAGCTTCGATGACGGCAGCGTTGGATTTTGCGAAGGCCGCTTTGGTTTCGGCGTCGGTGGCCTCGGTGAAGGCGGAAGGTACGTCGGTCTGGAAGAAGCTGACGAGGCCATCGATCTGTTCGAGGGCGATCTCGGTATAGATCTTAGGTGGGTTCTTCAGATTCTTTCGAGCTTCGAGCAGGACCTGCGGCATCTGCTTTTCGCGTTCGACCAAAGATTTGAGACGCACATTGGGTGGCGCAAAAGGGCGCTCCATAATGACGAAGGCCGAGCCCGTGATCCCGGAAGAATAGGTGTCGGGATTCTTCTCCCAGGGGCGAATGACCTCGAGCGTAAGCAGCGAGCTGCGGATGCTGTTGAGGAGGATCTCACGGTCGCCCGCCACCGGTGCGTCGAGGGCGCTGGGGTCGATCGCTTCGACCTTCTTCTCATACGCATGGAGCGCCGCGACCTCCCTCTGGATGTTCGCGGCAGAGTAGTCCTCAAGCTGGGTGTCGTACTGGTGCAGGCCGGCTGAGGTGCCGGCAGTGGGCGCGAAGTGAAAGTAAACATCACTGAAGTACTGGTCGGCAATAAGTTCAAAGGTTTGTGGAGCGCCGTCTGCGGAGATGCGTTGGGCCTGGGCTGTCACAAGAGTTCCGGTAAGTGCGAGAAGGGCAAGGATTCGCATAGATAAACGAAGTTTACCTGACTTCGCAGGTGGCGTGAATTGACCCGGTATCCACACACTTGAAGTCTGGACTTAGTGGGGCTCCGCGCTCGTTGAGCACATAACGGTTCAATTTTTTTCGCGCAAGAACGTGCACGGCGACGATCAGGGCCGACTCAAGCAAAACTGAACAAAGCTCATCGCAAGGCTCGTGCATTGTGTCTGTGTTGTGGCTTACGGTGCTGCAGGCAACGTGTACTCGAAGTCGTAGGAGTGCTTTCCGTCGGCGATGATGATGTTCATCTTGCCCGTGAGCCCCACCAACTGACCGGTGCCTGAGTCCGGCACAACCGTGATGCTGAGCTGCGGGACGCCGCGCGTCATCGTGCCAGTGTGCTGCAGGACGAAGGTCCCGCTGTGGCCACTGAGGGTTCCAGTCACCAGTTCTATAGCCACGTAACCCGCCGAGCCTTTGGCCGGAGATCCGGCGGAGAGCATCGTGCCTTTGCTGGTGGCTTCGAGGTCGCCATGAAACTGCTTGTCGATGAGCATTCTGCTGAGAGCTTCGCCTCCGGCCTTGGGGTCAGGAGCCTGTGGATCCAGCTTTACCTGGAATGGCCCGACTGCGTGGGTAACTGCGGGTGCCGTTGCTTGGTTCATGGCAACTCCTGTTCGTACCTGAGAGATGGCAGCGCCGCCAAGGGAGAGGCCGAGGCAGATGATCGAGAGTGTAGCGAGGCGAGCTGTCTTCATAGGATGCCGCTTATCATCGCCCCCGCAGTGTGAAGCCGTCAATCTTGAAGCGGATGGACTGGCTCTATGAGTTGGGCAGGGTGGAGTCGAGGGCATCGAGCAGGGAGCGGGTCTCACTCAGGACGTCTTCGGCTTTGGCGGACGGAAGAGGCCAGCGGAGAGTCCCTTGCGGGGTGAACTGGGCACCCCGTTTGGCGTTGCGGCTGACCAGCTTCATCAGCATGCCGGGGTCCACCGTTTTGTTTGGGGAGTCGGCGGCGAAGTGCGAGGGGTCGGCGTTGACGGCGGCGAATTTGATGTGGAGCATCTCGACAAAGGACTTGAGCGGAGCCTTCTTGTTGCCGTTGGGGTTCGGTAGTTCGATCTGGGTGCGCTTGCGGTCGAGTTGCGAGACGCCGAGCTGTTCGCAGTGGAGGCGAATCTCGCCGGCAGCCAGAAGGTTAAGAACGGTCTCAGGCGGAGTCCCGTAGCGGTCCTGTAGCTCGGCGCGGACGTCGGCAAGAGCGGCTTGGTCTTCGGCTCCGGCGATGCGCTTGTACATGCGCAGGCGCTGGTTCTCTTCGGGAATGTAATCGCTGTCGATGCGGACACTGATGCCGAGGTTGATGACGGTGTTGGCGTGGGCTGGTTTGTCCTCCTCGCCCTTCATCTTGCGGACGGCCTCTTCGAGCATGGTGGTGTACATCTCGAAGCCGATGGCCTCGATGTGACCGGATTGTTCGCCACCGAGCATGTTGCCTGCGCCGCGAAGCTCAAGGTCGAGTGCCGCGATCTTGAAGCCGGCGCCAAGGTCGGAGAACTCTTTCAGCGCAGCCAGGCGACGGCGTGCGATCTCGGTGAGTTCGGTCTCAGGTGGGATGAGGAGGTAAGAGTAGGCGCGGCGATTGCTGCGTCCCACACGACCGCGAAGCTGGTAGAGCTCCGAGAGTCCGTGGCGGTCGGCGCGGTTAATGATGATCGTGTTGGCGAGCGGAATGTCGAGGCCGTTCTCGATGATGGAGGTCGCGACTAGGACATCGTACTCATGGTTCATGAAGGCGAGCATGACGCGCTCCAGCTCCGTCTCGGGAAGCTGGCCGTGGCCGATGACGATCCTCGCCTGTGGAACCAGCTCGCGGATCTTTGCGGCGAGCTCGTAGATCGTCTCGACGCGGTTGTGGACGAAGTAGGTCTGCCCACCGCGTTCCAGCTCCATCTCGATTGCGGTGCGGATCAGCTTTTCGTCGAACTTGGCGACGATGGTCTGAATGGCCATGCGGTCTTTGGGCGGCGTCTCGATGACGGACATGTCGCGGAGACCGATGAGCGACATGTGCAGCGTGCGCGGGATGGGCGTGGCTGACATCGAGAGCACGTCGATAGCGGCGCGCATCTGTTTTAGGCGCTCCTTGTGGCGAACGCCGAAGCGTTGCTCTTCGTCGACGATGAGCAGACCGAGGTCCTGAAACTTCAAGTCCTTCGAAAGGACGCGGTGGGTACCGATGAGGATGTCGATCTTTCCCTGTTCGGCTTTTTCCAGGATTACTTTTTGTTCCTTCGCTGTTCTAAAGCGCGAGATCATCTCGATGTTGACAGGAAAGTTGGCGAAGCGGCGTTTGAAGGATTCGTAGTGCTGGAAACTGAGGACCGTTGTCGGAGTAAGTACAGCGACTTGTTTCGAGTCCTGCACTGCCTTGAACGCCGCGCGCATGGCGACCTCAGTCTTGCCGTAACCAACGTCGCCACAGAGGAGCCGGTCCATGGGCTGCGTTGACTCCATGTCGCGCTTGATGTCGGCGATGGCCGTAAGCTGGTCGTCGGTCTCGTTGAAGTCGAAGGCGTCTTCAAACTCGTGCTGCATGTTGGTGTCAGGCGAGAACGGCGTCCCCTGCGCGGCCTTGCGTTGCGCGTAAAGTTTGAGCAACTCGCCGGCCATGTCGGCCATTGCCTTTTTTACTTTGGCTTTGGTCTTCTGCCATCCCTGGGTTCCCAGCTTGTTGAGCTCGGGAGCGGGGCCGGTGTCGCTGGAACGGTACTTCTGAATGAGGTCGAGTCGGGTGAGCGGGACGTAGAGCTTGGCCTCGTCGGCGAATTCGAGAATCATCAGCTCGAGCGGCGGCGCGTCGTTCTCCTCGATGACGCGAAGGCCGCAATACCGCGCGATGCCGTGTTCGACGTGAACGACGTAGTCGCCCACGGCAAGGTCGCGGAAGTCGGAGATGAAGGCTGAGGCCTTGGACTTGCCGCGGCGAACGGGACGAGCAGTAACGTCGGCGTCGTCGATTAAATCCTGTGCGCCGAAGATGACAATCTGGCGTGCGGTCGCCTTATCGAGGTCGAGAATCTGGACGCCGGCTGCGATGGGTGTCTTGACGATGACAGGCGTGCGAAGGTCTCCAGCGAGATAGCTGGATTCGCTGTATACGGTTGTGCTTCCAGCTTGCTCAGTGCGCGAACCAAGACGGTAAGGGAGTTGATACTCCTGCAGCAGACCGGCCAGGCGCTCCACCTCACCCTGATTCGGTGCAGTCAGCAGGATGCGGGCCTCCTGCTTCATCAGGGAATTGATCGCGTCAATCAACGCTGGTATCGACCCATGAAAGCGCATGGTTGGGCGGGTGGCGAAGTCGACCTCGGAGAGATCGCTGCGGTCGGCGTCGAGGATATCGACCGCGCCAAGCTGGTCGAGTTCGCAGCCGCAGAACTTATGCAGACGGTCGTCGAGGTCCCATGGCGACACGTAGATGTCTTCAGGGCGGACGAGATTGCCGATGCCAGAGCGCTCGTGGCGCTGCTCGATCTTGTTCCACCAACGTTCGCCCTGGTTCTTGACCATCGAGGGCTCTTCGATGAAGACGCGCGGCGCGCCGCAGCTGGCGCTGAGGAGGTCAAGCAGCGTGAGGTGGGCACCCGCAACAGGAGCAAAAAACTCCCAGCCTGGAAAGACGGTTGCTTCGCCCGTGCGCGTACTGACGTGGGTTTGAAGCTCAATGGGCTCTTCGCCGCCCTCGATTGCTGCTCCAGCCGTGCCGGCGCGGGTGAGGCGTGCATTGATCGCGGTGAGAAGTTTTTCGGTAACGGGCGTTTCGGTGAGGGGAAGGAGCAGAGCGTGGTCCAGTGGTGAGCTGCTGCGCTGTGTCTCGGGATCGAACTTACGGATAGATTCAATCTCGTCACCGAAAAAGTCAATGCGGACGGGACGATCCATCTCCGGCGAGTAAACGTCGAGGATGCCGCCGCGCAGGGTGACCTGGCCGGGCATCTCGACGACGTCCACTTTTGTGTAGCCAACCGACAGAAGATGCTCGACGAGCATATCGGGCATGTACTCTTCGCCGGTCTTAAGGTGCAGGGCCAGGGCGCGGTAGTAGTCGCGCGAGAAGAGTCTCATGCAGGCGGCTTCGACCGGTGCGATGATGAGGCGGGCCTGCGCAGTCGCGATCTTCCAGAGGGTTGCGGCGCGGGTCTCCTGAATCTCCGGATGTGGCGACAGATTCTCGAACGGAAGCACGTCGTGAGCAGGGAGCCGCAGAACGGATTCGGCTGGCAGCGCACCGGTAAGCTCACAGGCGCTTAGGACTGCGGCGTGGAGCGCCTCGGCGGCCTTGTTGTCCGCGACGATGATGACAGAAGGCGCATTTGCGGCACGAACGAAGAACGGAAGATAGAGCGCTCGCGCCGTAAAGGTGAGGCCGGAGACACGTCTGCGCCCCGTGCCTCCGCTTAAATGGCGGCGTACACGCTCAAAGGCTTCGGAGTGTTCAAGGTCCGCGAGGAGCTCGCGAACGAAGGGAAGAACCATGCTGAATTCGATTTTAGTGGATACGGAGTTTTCAGGCGCTATGCAATTGGAGTAATATCTGGCACCCGCAGGCTAAGACGGCCTGCGATGTTGCCCGATGGAAACGTATTGCAATGCTTCGGACAGCAGATCTTCAGATATTCCCGGAGGATGAGCATGAGCACCTTTGCGAAACGGTTTCTGTTTGCGTCTTTGGCGGTCTTTCTTCTACCGACCGTGGGATGTACCCGGCACAGCAAGAGCGAACAGTACTACCTGATCGCCACAAACACTGCGGTGCCTTACTGGAAGACGGCTGCTGCTGGATTTGCGGCGGCCGGCGCCGAATACGGCGTCTCGGTCGATACGCGCGGACCGGCAGGGTTGAACGCCCAAGCGGAGGTGGATGAGTTCAAAGCGATGGTCGCGAGGAAGCCCGCAGGGATACTGGTCCAGGTTGTGAACTCCCAGCTGATGCAGCCGGAGATTGATACGGCGATTGCTGCGGGCATCCCGGTGATTACAATCGATTCGGATTCACCGGAGAGCAAGCGGCTGTACTTTATCGGAACCAATAATATGGAGGCTGGGCGATTAGGTGGCAGGCGCGTATCGGCCCAGCTCAATGGCAAAGGGAATGTGGTTTTTTTCACTAACCCGGGGCAGCCAAATCTCGACGAGCGGTTGAAGGGGTACCAGGATATCTTCGCTGGTTACCCGGGGATCAAGGTCGTGGAGGTATTCGACATCAAGGCAGATGCTGGTTCGGCGCTGGATCAGGCAGGCGTATACCTTGCTCGAACCGGGCCGGCCAAGGTTGATGCGTTTATCTGCCTGGACTCCCGGTCTGGCGTGAACGTAGCGGAAGCGTTCAAGCGGAGGAATGCCACCGACCGGTTGCTGGTAGCGATGGATGTGGATCCTGACACATTGGCGCTGGTGGGGGATGGAACGATCGATTCGACCGTCTCTCAAAAGCCATACACGATGGCCTTTCTGGGGTTGAAGGCGCTGGATGATATGCATCACTACCCGGTGAAGCCGTTGGGCGGAGACTATGGGCTGGACCCGTACTCTCCATTCCCTGCCTTTATCAATACAGGGGTCGCACTGGTAGATAAGACAAATCTGGATGCCGTGTTGAAGAAGCAGGCGGCGGCGAACCAGTAGTTCGGGAGCGGGCATGGGGCGAAGAGTTGCCCCATGCTCTGGTCCTCAGACGGTGACGACGATCTTGCCAATCTGTAGGTTTGACTCCATGTAGCGGTGGGCTGCAACGATCTCGGCGAATGGAAAGATCTTGTCGATACGAGGTTTAAAGTCGCCTGCGACGATGTGGTCAAAGACGTACTGCTTGGCCTTGGAGAAGGCTTCGACGTCAGCAAAGACCTCGCGCAAAGTGTAGCCCTTGATGGTGAGATGCTTGCCGAGCGCGGTGAAGAGTGGGTAAGGAGTCGGCTCCATAGCCAGTGCGCCGTACTCGAAGATGATGCCGCTGCTGGCGGTAGCGGCAGCGAGGGCTTCAAGGCCTTTGCCCCCGATGGGATCGAAGACCATGCGAGCACCCTTGCCTGCGGTGATCTCATGGACGCGCGCGACCAGGTCTTCTTCTTCCGTCGCGATGACGTGGTCGGCGCCCAGCGAAAGCAGTTCCGCCTTCTTCGCGGAGGTGCGCGTAGTCGCGATGCTGATGGCGCCTTCGGCCTTGGCAATTTCGATGGCGGCCAGGCCAACGCTGCTGCTGGCTGCCGTTATCAGGACAAAGTCGCCTTTGGTCAGATGGCCCTGGTGGATGAGCGCACCGTACGCGGTGAGGTACTGCATCCAGATGGAGGTGCCTTCTTCGTAGGACAGCTCTTCGGGATAGGTGGCGAGAGCAAAGGCAGGGACGATAGCGACTTCACCGTAGACACCGTACGAAGTGAGCAAAAACGCAGGAACGGTGCTCGCGGTCTTGCCGAGCCAGCTCTTGTCGACTCCGGGGCCGACAGCTTCGACGATGCCGGAGGCCTCATAGCCGTTCATTGCGGGCAACGCGGGCTGCTCCAGATATTGTCCCATGCGGAACATGACCTCGGCGCGATTGAGGCCGATGGCTTTGACACGGAGACGGACCTCACCCTGGCGTGGCTCGGGCAGTGAGAGTTCGTCGAACTGAAGCACTTCGGGACCACCTGTCTGGTGGAAGCGGACGATCTTTACGGTATTGGACATTGAAGCTCCTGAGATTTCACGTACGTCCTTGTTGGATGAGCGCAAAAGTCGGAAGATTCAAGAGCGCCGACCTCCCTCGTCCCCGCTCGTCGCACGAGAGGAAGATCTATTCTTTACTCGACTCTTCAGGTGCAGATACTTCCTTGACGGGGAGCGCCTCCGCTGCAGCGTCGCCCCCAATGATGACCTGCCCATATTCGAGCAGCGTGACCATGCCGACACCACCGCAGATATTTCCCGATACGGCAGGAAGAAACCAGGTGGGGAAGGTGATCCACGGGGTACGGCCGGTGAGGATGGCGGCGAAGACCTCTCCGCTGGCGGCGATGCAGTGTGCGAAGTTGCCGAGTCCGACGACGAAGGCCAGCAGCCAGATGATCATCACGGAGCCAGTAATAGAGTGAGAGCCCGAGACCAGCCACGCCACCGTTGCGATGATCCACCCGCCCATGACGCCGCTCCAGAAGATCGTGCCGGCCGGATTGTGCGCCGCGTCGAGCCCGAGTTGGGAGATCGACTGGAGGATCGCGGGGTTCACGGCGTGGGTAAGCGCAGCAAGCGCGGCGAAGACCAGCGCTCCGAGAACGTTGGCAGGAAGCACCACCGCCCACAGCCGCAGTGTGTTCCAGAAATGCTTCTTTTCGGCGAGAACAAGCGCGACCGGGTAAAGGGTGTTCTCGGTAAAGAGCTGCGAGCGCCCGAGGATGACCACGATAAAGCCAAGCGGATAGAACATCTTCGCGATGAACTGGACGGTGCCGGAGGGTGAGCCGCCGGGCGGCGTAAGCATCGACAGGGCAATAGCGGTACCCAGTGCTGACAACCCCATGAAGATGCCGCCGGCAAGACCGGAGATTGCGAGTGAGAGGCTGGAGCGGCCAAGCTCCTGACGAGCGTTGTTGGCGACCTGCTCGTAGATGTCCTGGGCACTGGGACGCTCAAGGTTCTTCTGTGCGTCCTGTGCGGGAGGAGTTGGAGCGGGGGAACGGCGAAGACGAAATGGCATTTGGATTGAGATGCAGAAATCAGTTGATCTGGTTAAGAGGTGCGTTTGTTTTAGTGAAAGGCATTCGCATCGAGTCGCGCTAGAACCCAGACTGACGAAAGGCCGTTCTCATACCAATGCCTGCGATGCCAAAGTTTGATTGCGACGATACATGACCAACTGGCTGCCTGCGATGCGGTGCAGGGGCAATGTCTTGCGAAGTTCGGTGAGGTATTCCCTTACGCCATCAATGAACCAGGCGTAGTCGTCCCACACGATGACGCCGTTTGGAGAGAGAATCTTCAGTGCTGTCTCGGTGTCGGCTTTAACGCACTCATAAGAGTGTCCACCGTCGATGAAGCATAGGTCTGTGTCGCTCAGAAAAGCTGGCGGATCAAAGGTGATGGAGTTACCTCGCAGTTGATGAATACGCGCTCCCGCGGGATGACCGGCGAACGCGAAGCCAATGGAAGTTCGCGAAAGCCTGACCCATTCTTTATCTCCTTTGCTAAGTGTTTCAACCTCGGCGGTGCTGTACTCCTCAGGAAGATCAAGCGTGTAGACTTCGGCTTCGGGAGCGTTCAGCGCCATCGTCAGGGCAGCGACGCCGCGAAAGGTCCCCGTCTCGAAGATCTTCTTTGGACGAACTGCGCTGACGATGGTCGCCAGCAGGGTGTATGGGACGACGAAACCCAGGCCGGAGAGGCTGATCGTGTCGATCGGCGGCAGAACGATCTCCGGGGCATTCTCGCAGCCGAGGAACGCAGCCAGTGCCGCATGTTCGATGACCGGCAGTGTCTCGCGGGCATCGAAGGCATGTTGGCGCACATCGCGTCCGAGCTGGATCGTATGCCGTCGACTCTTCTTACTTACCATGTGCACGGTCGCCAGCGCGAAGAGATCACTGACCATCGGCAAAAGGTGCCTGGTGTCGACCTCATAGGTCCGCGTCTTTGGTGGAGGCTTTTCTTTCATCTAATCCTGTCTTACGGAGATCGCGATGTGCGAATCTTCTCATATCTGATTGTTACAGGATGCAATTCGCTGGCCAGAATCGCCTCCGAGAGGCTGTGACACTTGTTAGAATCGAGAGTGCCAATGCCTACTTTGACTGCGATACCACCCGAGATTCTTGCCAAGTACCAGCCTGTGATCGGGCTGGAGGTCCACGTTCAGCTTTTGACCGCGTCCAAAGCATTTTGCGGCTGCGTCAACCAGTATGGCGGCGAGCCGAACACCCATGTCTGCCCCACCTGCCTCGGTCTACCCGGCGCGCTGCCCGTCTTGAATCGCAGAGCGGTCGAGTTCGCCGTCCTTGCAGCAAAGGCGATCAACTGCGAGATTCGCGAGACCAGCATCTTTTCCAGGAAGAACTATTTTTATCCTGACTCGCCCAAGGGCTATCAGATCTCGCAGTTCGACAAACCGATCGCGGAGCATGGGTGGATCGATGTTCCCACGGCGGAGGGCAGCACGAAGCGCATCGGCGTCACACGCCTGCACATGGAAGAGGATGCGGGCAAGAGTATTCATGACGGTTTTTCGGACTCGGTTTCAAAGACCTACATCGACCTCAACCGCTGCGGTACGCCACTGGTGGAGATCGTGAGCGAGCCCGATCTGCGCACCGCCGACGAGGTCTTCGAGTACCTGACAAAGTTGAAGGAGATACTGCTCTACACCGGCGTCAGCGACTGCAACATGGAGGAAGGCTCTCTGCGCTGCGACGCCAACGTAAGCGTCATGCTCAAGGGTGCGAAGGAGTACGGCACCAAGGCTGAGGTGAAGAACGTCAACAGCTTTCGCTACATCCGCTCGGCAGTCGAGTACGAGATCGAGCGGCAGATCGGCGTGATCGAGGACGGTGGCCGTGTGGTGCAGGAGTCGCGCCTATGGAACAGTGCGGAGGGGCGGACGTTCTCGATGCGAAGCAAGGAGCAGGCGCACGACTACCGTTACTTTCCCGAGCCGGACCTGCCGCCGTTGGTGGTGGGCGCGGAGTGGCAGTCGGAGATCCTCAAGATGCTCCCGGAACTGCCCGAGGCGCGGCGCGCGCGCATGATCGCCGAGTATGACATCACCGCACAGGACGCGGCGACGCTAACCGCGACGCGCGAGTTCGCCGACAGCTTCGAGGCGGCGGCGAAGAAGGCGAAGAGTCCCAAGCGCGTTGCCAACC
>Ga0302324_100024333_pt1 | contig 11670 bp, 12 predicted proteins | sample Palsa_T0_1_FD_201949 | JGI IMG/M metagenome (GOLD analysis project Ga0302324, IMG submission 201949) | Peat permafrost microbial communities from Stordalen Mire near Abisko, Sweden - Palsa_T0_1 | ecosystem: Environmental > Terrestrial > Soil > Palsa > Peat permafrost | place: Sweden: Abisko... | reverse complement strand
CGCCCGACGCGATCGACGAACAGGCTGGTAATATCCTTACTGGGTATCGCCGGCTGGTTTTCGCTGTCGAATACCGTAAATCGAACCCCATCGAAACGTGCGAGTCCTTCTTGGGTGCCGATCCACATATAGCCGTCAGGCGTTCTGGCAATCGCCTGCGCCGAAGTTTGCGGCAGGCCATCGGGTATCTGCCAGTTGTCGAGACCGTACTGGCTAAGCTTCAGCGACGGGTCCAACGCATGGGCGACGCCGCAGACCGCAAGCAGCCAACTCAGCAATAAAGTACGACAGATCCGAGTGCTGACCATGCGCATGCCTAGCGTGATATTCCAGTGAAGATATGTCACTGCGAACTTATTGCGCCGCAAACTGGCTCTCAATCCCCTGCCTTACAGTTAGACGGAGTCGACAAAATTGGCCAATGTTTTGTGCTGGCTTTCAAGTAATGACCGCCTCGTGATCATCGAGCGGTCCTCGTTGAACAGTTCCAGCCGTTCTTTGATCGGTTATTAACGCGTCATTTACGCGGTGGCGGCATCATTCGCTTCATGAACTGATCGAAAAGTGGCACCGTGAATGCCGTGTCGCCATGCCCCGGGCTGTAGATCATTCCCTTTGCAATCAGCGCACTTCGTGTCGGACCCAGAGCATTGACTTTGCGTCCAAGCTCTTCGGCGATGTCGCCTGAGCGATGCGGACCAGTGCCGAGTGCGGCCATCGCTCGCAGATATACCTTCTCAGCAGGAGTGAGACGGTCGAAACGCACCCGAAAGAAACTTGCATCCAATTCCGCGAGAGCCTGCATCGTCGCTTCGCGAACGTGCTTGACCGTGATCGGTGAGCGGGGTGCGACTGCCCAGGCATGCTTTCCCCACTCTTGCAGGAAGTAAGGATAGCCTCGCGTTTGACGGAGAATTTCCACCAGTGCTGTATTCCGGAAGCTGACATTTTCCTTCGCGGCAGGAGCACTCAGCGCGAGCCGTGCCGCATTCTCGTCGAGCGGCCCAATTTCAGGGAAATCGAATAGACGTTCCGCGTAGGATTTCGCGCGACCGGTCTGACCTACAATTTGGGGAAGACCCGCACCTATGAGTGTGATTGGCAGTTGCTTTTGCGCGCTGCGGTGCAGCGCGGTAATGAGCGACGCCAGTTCGTCCTCTGCCACATACTGCAGCTCGTCGACAAACAGCGCGAGCGCCGTCGAGCGCTCGCCTGCCGCTTCGCCCGCTGCTAAAAGTAGATCGGTCAAATCACCATCCAAATCCCCGGTGTCCGCTAGTCCTTCTTCCGGCTCCACGTCGATTCCCACTTCGACATCACCGTACTTAACCTTCATGGCGCCCACAAAGCCGGCAAGAGCGCGCATCGCTCGTTTCGCGACCGCCGTCGCGGCCTTGGCGCGATTCAGTTTGAGAAGCGCTGCTCGCATGGCCGGTGCTAGGAGACCCGGAAGCGACCGATCTTCCGGCGCCTCCAGCCGAATACCATGTATGCCCCTCGCCTCGGCATCCAGGTGAATTCGATTCAGCAGTACCGTTTTCCCGACCCCGCGAAGTCCTATCATGATCAAGCTCTTCGCGTGACGTCCCGAGCGGATTCGATCAAGGGATACGGCCGCTTGTTCTATGAGCGAGTCACGCCCCGCTAATTCTGGCGGAGGTGCACCGGCACCGGGCGCATAGGGGTTTTGGCGAGGATCCATTTATAAAGAGTTTATCTCGTATTATGTAATTGTCATAATTTAACTAACTTTGTTATAAGTGAGCGCACCGACCTGGAAGACAAGGATAAGGCCGGGTGATCATTCATCTCATCGACGGTACCTACGAGCTTTTTCGCCATTTTTTATGGCCTCCGTCGTTTTACCAAGGATAAAGATCGGCCCTTCGGCGCTGTGGTGGGTGTGCTCAACACCGTTTTGCAGATGATTGAGGAAGATGCGACGCACCTGGGAGTCGCAACGGACCATGTGATCGAATCTTTCCGCAACCAGCTCTGGAGTGGCTACAAGACCGGTGAGGGCGTTGAGCCGTCCCTCCTTGAACAGTTCCAGCCGCTCGAAGATGCGTTGGCCGCCATGGGAGTCGTGGTTTGGCCGATGACCGATTTCGAGGCGGACGACGCGCTGGCCTCTGCGGCTATGATCGCAGCCGAGGATTCTCGCGTCCAAAAGGTATGCATTTGGACACCAGACAAAGATCTTGCGCAATGCGTCCGCACGGACCGCGTAGTTCAGGTGGATCGCAAGAACAAGGTCATTCGCAACGCCGACGGAGTTCGCGCCAAGTTCGGAGTGAGCCCGGAACTCATCCCGGACTATCTAGCCCTGGTGGGCGATAGCGCAGACGGTTATCCCGGTCTCACAGGTATCGGGCCAAAAGGTGCCGCTACTCTTATTGGCCGCTACGGCAAGATTGAGGACTTTCCCCCGGAGGTGCTTTCGGGCCGCGTCGAGTTGGCGCTGCTTTTCAAGAAGCTGGCGACACTCCGAACCGACGCGCCGACACTGGCGAACGTGGATGAAATGCGGTGGGCCGGACCTACGAGACCATTTGCTGAGTGCTGCGAAAGAATGGGCAACGCGCATCTTCTGGCTCGTGCCCACAAGGCGTTTGCCGCAATTGGATACTAAACGTACTTAATCGCGTTCGCGCCCTCCTCGCCGCCACCCGTGCCCTGACCAGATTCATTGATGATCCATTTCAGTGCGTCAAAGCACCTCACACGAGATCTTTTAACCTGACTCGATAGCTTATTCATTTGACATACAACTTATTGATTTATATGTATTTTTTCTAACGAATCGCAGTACGGCGAAAATTGCATAAAAGATATGAACGGCCATAATGCGTGCACCATAACCGGCGGATCGCACCAAATTGCATCACGATTTAGTTAGTAAAGGAGATCGATCATGGTTGAAGTATTCGCCCGATGGGGCCACAACGTTCTACTAGCCGCCATGGCGGTATTAACAGTCACAGTGCTGGTGGCTGCGCGATAACGGTCGCCCTCGCGTATGTATCGTGCATCCGCAACAACTACGCCGGATCGCGCGCAAACTGTCCCGTCCGCAATGGCGACGATCGCGGCCTGATTGACATGCTCGATAATTTTGGGTTAGTTCGGTGCGGGGTCCCAAAACAAGGTGGGCGTTCCACGCTCACTACCGCCAAGCAGAGTCCCGGCATTTTCTCTGCAAGACGCAAGCAGCTTCACTTTAAGATCCGGGTTATCGATTGTGTTGGCGACGGCGAGAGCACCCACTATCAACGCCGCGGTCGATAGGCTGCAGCTCTCAGCGGACCCTGCGTTCGCGTTTGCATGGCGAAGAAGCTTTTGGCTAATCGAAGTGAACGCGTCGGTAAAGACCGCGCGGACTTCCGGGGTTTTGCTGGCCACATCAACTGCCAAAAATGCGAATGGCGGCGGGAGTTTTGGGCTCGCCGGTTCCGCTGTCCCAAGGTATTCTCCGAGCACGGCATCTATAGAGCCGCCATCGATGAGCGCATCCCGGTAGAGTTGTCCCTTACTCGAGAAGTGAGCGTAAAACCCACCGCGCGTCAGGCCGCATTCACGCATGATCTCATCGATTGACGTACCCTCGTAGCCGTTCGCGGCGAAAAGCCGGTTTGCGGCCTCCAGTATGCGCTGCCTGGTTCTCACTTTGTGCCTGATTGAATAACCCATGCGCGTGAACTCCCGACTATGATCGTGACGGTGCTGGTGCGGATAGTATCTACCGGACCACGATCTGGCCGCGTCAATTTTTGATATTGGTGACCTGCGCGGACTGCGTCGCCCTTCGTCGATAGTTTTCAAGGGTAATCTCCGAATCGATCGCCGTACGCACGGTGGCCAGAGTCAAGCTGCGCAGACGCTCCTTGGTCGAGGCGTGCGAAGGAAAATCAATTTTGCCCAAGACAGCAGCGGTGGCTTCGGCCGTATCTTGCAAGCTTTCCGCGGAAACCACCCGATCGAGAAATCCTGCCGTCATCGCCTCCGAGGGTGCAAACATTTCGCCGGTGAGAGCGGTCCGTTGCAGATAGGCGGGGAGCAGCCGATGGCGCGCCAATTCCAGGGCGAACGTGGGGACCGGAATCCCAATAGCTACCTCATTCAATCCAATTCTGTAAGGGCCGTCGGCGCCGATCCGGACGTCCGAGGCGAGAAGCAAGAACGCGCCCATGGGATAAGCATGTCCGGGACAGGCGGTCACGACCGGGTGAGGAAACGATAGGACACGCGCAGCCAGTTCCGCACCAAGCCTGACCATTTCAAATACTTCCTGCGGATCTTGCCTTCCCAAAATCTTTGTGTCGAAACCCGCCGAAAAAATCCCTTTGCGTGCCGACGTCAAGATGACGATCACTTTGTCTTTTTCCGCTCTTTGAAACGCCGCCGTTAACTCGCTCAGCATCGAAGTCGACATGACATTTACTTTGCCATCGTCCATGGAGATTTTGGCGATGCCATCAGTTTTCTCGTAGCTAACCAGCATGTTCAAAGCGTAGACCGATCCACAATATGATCAAGAACATATTGAGGTATTGCGGGAACTGGTGCAGTGCACTGGGGCGTTGAGCGAGACTATCCCTATCTCGCGGCAGCAATACAGCGCGCAATCGTCCGGCCCCTAAAGCCCGTCTCAAAAAAACCAATAACCGTCTTATGGGTGCGATCGATTCGATTGTCGGACCGTCAGGACCGCAGGTGTTTTCAACTTGATACTTAATCTAGAGTTGAAGCTTCTCGAGACCTGTCTTCCCTTCTTGGTCTGCACTCTTCATCGCGCGTTCCGAAAAACCAACGTGCGCAACGAGGTGCCGCTATAGCCGAGCTCGTTGAGACAGTGGGCGCTTGCGTGGTTTGCTGTACACATGCTTAACTGTGCATGCTTCGCCAAGGGCCTTAAATTCAGGAATGCACTGACAGACCATGGACTACATTGAACCGGACTTCTTCAGCGATCGAACGATCATTGATGATCCGAAGAGTTACTTTGACCGCGTACGATCCAGATGCCCCGTGATGCGTGAGACCTATCATGGTTCGCTGATGGTGACGAGTTTTGATGCGGTCATGGAAGTGTTGGCCTCCAAAGACGATACCTTTTCGTCCGTGGTCTCCACAATAGGGCCCATACCCCCGCTGCCGTTCACGCCTGAGGGCGACGACATCAGCGAGCAACTCGATGCTCACCGCGATGAGATTCCATGGTCTGCACATCTTGTCTGCTTCGACGGCAAGAAGCATGCCGAGCATCGGGCGTTCGTGACGCGCCTTCTGACCTATACGCGACTCAAGCAGAACGAGGAATATTTGACGCGTCTCACCGATGAGCTCATTGATGGCTTTATAGGCAAGGGGCAGTGCAATGTCGTCACCGATTACGCGCATGCGACCAGCACCTACGCGATTTCGGATCTCATGGGTATTCCGTATGAAGATCGTGCCGAATTGCTTGAACTGATTGGCGCCCCTCCAAGCCAGGTCACGGGGGACGCCCAGCATAAACTCGGTCCCGATCCCCTGATTTTTCTCAAGGAGCGCTTCGACGGCTATATCCGGGAACGCTTGAATTCTTCCGGCACGGATTTGATGTCGGAACTGGTCGCTTCCCGTTTCAAGGACGGTTCTGCGCCTGCGCCTGAAATGCTGTCCCTTCTGGCGCGTTTCTTGTTTGGCGCAGGACAGGACACGACCTCCCGGTTAATCGCCATGGCAGTTCTGACCTTTGGTGACGACGGGGAATTGCAAGCTCGATTGAGGGCTGATCCCTCACGCATTTCCGACTTTCTCGAAGAGGTTCTGCGCTACGATGGCCCAGTGAAAGTCGTTTATCGACTGGCTCAGAAAAAAACGACGATCGGCGGCATTGAGGTGCCGGCGGGAACGGTGATCACCCTCTGTCTGACCGCCGCGAACAATGATTCCAGCCATTTTGAAAATCCGACCCATTTCGACATCGACCGCCCACGCATCCGAGACAATTTGGCTTTCAGCCGAGGGCCGCATGCTTGCCCCGGTGCCCCACTTGCCCGGCTCGAGGCGCGGGTAGCGATTGAGCGCCTGCTTGCGAGAACCGCGGATATCCGCATATCAGATGCTCACCATGGACCTACGGGTGCACGCCATTATCGCTTCGAGCCCACCTACAGTTTCCGCAGCCTGTCAGACCTACATATTGTTTTCTCTGCCGTATGACACGCGTTGCCGCGCGGTCAGCGATAGCCGTAGGAACGTGCAAAAGCGAGTAACTGCGGTGCCACCAGCGGCAAGCGGCTGAATAGCCCCGGTCCTCCTTTCAGAGACAGGGCGAGCTGATTCATCCACTCAGTGTCACCCCACGGCGGCTCCTCGAGCCTGGCAGCGGGGATCATTGCCGCAACCGCCTCACTGGTAGCCCTGGTGTGATGCAAGTCAGATTTGCCGCTGCGCAAGATCGTGGTGGGCACGCGGATGCCCGCGAGATCTTTGGCGCTTACGCAGGGGATCGGCACACCGGGTTGCGGCATAAAATACTCCGCCCAATTGCGCATGGCCGCGACGAATGCATCCGGATCCAGCGCCAGCAGCCGTTCACGATTGCCAGGATTGCGGGCCAGTTGTTCCTGCCAGCCCGGCAATTCCGCAACTGCCGCCATGCCGCCTGTCGCGGCGGCAATTGCGGAGTCAGCGCAATACACTATGGACAACGTTGCAATGCCGATGGCTCCCCCGCTCAGCCATTGCACAAATACGCCGCTAACCTCCTGCGGATGCCTGATTGCCGTCAGTAGCGCCTCGCGCGCGCCGCCCGATGCGCCGAAGATTAGTGCAGGCCCCAGGTTTAATGTTCGGATCATTCCAGCCAACGCATCGGCGTTCTGGAACGATTCGCATTGTCCGGAGAAGCAGATGTCGGATTCACCGCAATTAGGACGGTCCCAGATCAACACCCGGTATCCGGCCGAGGCGAGTTCCTGTGCCAGCTCGCGCACCCCAAGCTGATCCTTGGAAAAGCGGCCTCCCGGAGTAACGGTAATGGCCTTGTCGCCACTGCCCAGCAGCTCATAGGATATTGACACACCATCTAAATTTATCCGAGACATGCTGTGTTATCGCAATGTGAAACGCGCCGGTACAATGGGCAGTCCGGCCACGTCCGATCGGCCGCGATAGAGAAACGAACGTTGTTCGGTTGGGCGCACGCCCACGGCCAACCCATCGCCGCCATCGGCGGGAACGCAAGTCAAATAGAAATCGCGCATATCCACTCCCCCGAATCGAATTTGCGTGATCGCGCCTGCCGGGGTGCGAACTGGGGGAAGAGTAGAGCCATCGTGCTTGGCGCGAGTCAGGTCACTTGAGCGGAAGCCGGTAATCCACAAATTGGTATCGACGTCGAGTGCCATACCGTCGCAGTCTTCTTTCTTAAGTAGCACACGGCGATCCCTCAACGACAGGTCCGTCATTACGTCGTACACGTATGTCGCGTCAAACGTCTCATTACAGTAGAGATGCTTCTTGTCGGCACTCAGCATGATCCCATTAACGAGGCCGAGCCCATCCGCGACGAGCGCTGTTTCGCCGCTTGATGTCAACCGGTACAGGGAGGCAGGCCTGGTCGGCTTCCCGTTGATGATGTTCTCAAGGTCGATCGTGCCGAAATAAATGCCGCCGGTGCCGTCGGGCATCATCTCGTTGATGCCATTGATTGGTGTACCGTCAATTTCGCTGATCAGCCAGCCCGATTTGCCGGTGTCGGGGTTGTTCCACATGATGCCGCCCTTGCCGGAAGACAACACGGAGCCGTCCTCGTTCATCATAAGGCCACCGATCCACATACGGTCCGCATTAAGGGTGATCGCCCCGCCATTGGCGTCCACGCCATACACTCCGCCCGCGATCACATCGCTGTACCACACTATCCGGCGCGAATAGTCGACAGTCAATCCTTCCAAATAAAGGCCTTTCGCGAGCTGTTCAAATTCGCCGACTTGCTTTTGCAACATTACTTTCTCGACTGGCTCGAGACACTTGGCATCCGAATCCCTTAGGCCGCGACCTCGCGATGAACTTCGCCGATTTTCTTGCCGTCCTCGAAATAGCCGAGACCATAATCGCCCTTGATGGTGCTGCGCATCGTCCGGCGCTCGAATTTTGAGTCGCAGCCCTCCACGGCATGCAACATGCGCCAGTTGTCCCAAATGACCATATCGCTTGTCGTCCAATCGTGCCAGTAGGCACTCGTTCCTTCGCCCAAGCGGTTAACGTAATGGCAAACTGTATCGAGCAGGGAGTCGCCTTCTGGATCTTCATGATGCTCCACACCGACCGCCATGAAGGGACCGACATGAAATACAGGCTCGCCTGTTCGCCTCGTCCAAACCGCAGGATGCATGGCACGTGGAAAGATCGCGACCTCTTTGAGCATCTCCTTTTCCAGGGGATGATCCGCAAGCGGCTTGAAGTTCACGCCAAAACGCATCTTCGTGAGCCGGGTATCGAGCGTATAGATGATATTGCGGCCCTCGATCTTCTCGCGAAGGTCCGCCGGAAATTGCCGGTAAAGTGCTATCCCGTCCATGAACCCCGTCCTACCTCCAACCGGAGCGACAACGGGCGAGCGCAGGATACCGGCTCGATTCAGCTCGTCATTGTAGCAGTGGTCGAAATGCCAGGGAGAAAAGCGTGCCAGCCGTTGACCGTTGATTTCCACCAGCGCATCGACATTTAATGGATCGGCACTCGGCACGTGGTGCATGTCGATCACGCCCTTGGCCTCGTCCTCTGCGGTGCGCGCTGTTGTCTTTGTCGGGTGATCCTTTAGTGGTCCGAACACCTTGCTAAGTGCCACGTGCATCTTTGCGGTTTGTTCCACATCCTTGAAGACGATTACACCGCGATCTTCAAAAACTGCATTGAGCTCCGCTCGCACGCCTTCGTCGAGAACCGTAGCCCAGTTCACTCCCTCAACGACTGCGCCAAATGATAAATCGTCACGAAGATTTCGAACCCTGACCCCGATCATTGTTTTCTCCTATGGGCGAAGGCACCGTGCGAGTTGGTTTCGAGAGCGTGGGACGCGCACCCGCTTCATCGATCATTGCATCACTATACGGCCCCGCATTGGGATTTGACAAGATAACCTTGCAATCGACCAGGTGATATTGCATGGGCTTACACCAAGTCCAACGAATGCTGTTTTGTCGCTGTCCGGCGCGCCAATTCTCCGATTTTGGCGAATAGGCAATGCGCAGGCGTTTTATGTAATGCTAGTCGTTGAACAAGGAAACAAACAATGCCTTCAGGCTCTAAAGGCGAGTTGTCTGCCGTTCATCGAACCGCGTTCGCTGCAGCCGCGCTGCGGGCTGCACATTCACTTCATGGCGCCGAGCCCAAGATTTTTAGCGATGAATTTGCTTTGCCTCTGACCGACATGACGGAAGATGAAGTCATCGCCATGGCGACCAGGGTGCCAGCCGCCAGCGCGTCCACTTGCATCTTGCGCAGTCGTTTCACGGAGGAATGTCTGGCGATTGCCCGCGAGCGGATCGTTCAGTATGTCATTTTGGGGGCCGGCCTTGATTCCTACGCACTGCGCATGGGGAATCAACTCGGTCGGCTGATCGTATTCGAAGTCGACGATCCCATGTTTCAATCGTGGAAGCGGAAGCGGATAGAGGTGCTAGGCCTGACTCTGCCACAGCAACTGCGCTTCGTGCCCTGCGATTTTGAAAGGACGTCGCTCCGCGAGGCGCTTGCAGAAAGCGGTTTCGAGGACAACGAGCCGAGCTTCATCTCGTGGCTGGGCGTGACGCAGTATTTGACGCGTTTGGCCGTTTGCGAGACCCTGCGTTGGGCGGCCGGTCGTCCTGCAGGATCTGAAATCGTGCTGACGTTTCTCGAGACCAACGCCCAGGTCGAAAGTCTGAAGTCCTCGATGGCGGCAAACGGTGTTGATGCCCTGTCGCATTTCACGCCCGCCGAAATGACGGCGATGCTGCGAGAGGCGGGATTCGCTCACATCGAGCACTTCACGTCTGCCGAGGCGAACGAAAGATATTTTCAGAACCGCTCCGACGGCCTTAGAGCCCCAGAGATTCAGCGACTCGTGAGGGCGAGCACTTAGCGCCTTTCCGGTCTTTGAACCACGTTGGCCCAGAAGCGGCGAAGATTACCCTCGTTTCCGCCGCGCGGCGTGTAGGTGAATTGTTGACCCGAGATCGTCGCGGCATACATCAGGCCGCCTTTGGCCACTGTAAATACCGCCATACCGTTGTAATAGCCGCCACTCGTGCCGGCGTTCGACGAATCCGCACTGGCTTCGGAGCTGACGCCGCTGGTCCCAGCGCCCGCCTCGGCGCCGGCGGTGATGGCAACTGCGCTCGCGTCCGCACCGAAAGCGAAGTGTCCGCTCTCGAACTCATCGAGCGCGCGTTTGTCCTGGAAGAAAATGATCTCGCTGTAGGCCTTCGCACCTGCCTGAAAGCCCGCGCTGAGAAGATTCATGGTCGTGTCGCCCGTGAGCACACCTTGCGCGTAAACGCGACCCTTTCCATGAGCACCGCCGACGATGAACCCGGCACCACCAACGGTCGGAAACACGGCGTACCCATACGCCTTTGCGAAAAAGGTGCCGCTTTTACCGGCCTCCTTAAACGTGTGAATCGTATCGTCATAGCTATCGGCGCGAGCCACGCCTGCGCTGACACTGGCAAGGACGAAAACCGCGGACATCGACCGAAGCATTTTATTCATCGCTGAGCCTCCTTTAACGAGCCGGGCATGTTGATTGGGTAGCGCCGGCGGGGATACGATCGGTCAACTGCCCGATCACGTCAATACTGAAATAAACCGCAAACCGACGCAGGGATGGCATATTTGGCGGGGCGGATCCGAACCGCACCTGGAGCTGACCGTGAAAGAAGATCAAATACGCGAAGCGCTGAATAGGCATTGGCGCGCCTCCGCTGCCGGCGACGCGGACGCGGAGCACGACATTTACGATGACGATGCTATTTGTGATTATCCCCAGTCAGGCGAACGCATTCTTGGGCGAAGCAATTTGCAGGCACTGCGAAGTCACCATCCGGGCAAGCCGTCGGGTTTCAACGTCAAACGAATTCTCGGAAAAGGGGATCTGTGGATCACGGAATACATGATTAGCTACGAGGGCCGATCAGCATACACAGTGAGCATCATGGAGTTTCGCAATGATAAGGTCGTGCACGAGACGCAGTATTTCGCGGATCCCTTCGAGGCGCCAACATGGCGGAGCCAATGGGTTCAGCGGGACAATCCCTTTGCCCCCGGACAATCCACGTCCTGAATATCCTCAACCCGGCCGCTCGATTCGTGTGCCAGGGCATCCTCCGCGCGGCGCCATACTCGATCTGTCCTCGCGCAGCGCCTCCCGTAATCGAAGAGCTCGTGGAGCTTCGGCGCCGAAAAATCGAGCGGCTGCAGTGGATAATCGAGGGGAATGTTAGTGACGCGCAGCCCCAAACCCAGCGTTCGCGCCTGCACGTTGAGCGCCTCAAGCGCACCGCGATTGAATTGTCGGTTGCGGAACGAGATGCTGCGAATCAGGACCGGCATCATCCGCTGCGGAACGCTCTGCACGCGAACATCGAGTTTGCGATTGAAAATCAGTGATATGTCCATCTCGGGCAGCAGCTCTGC
>Ga0302324_100024329_pt1 | contig 11670 bp, 8 predicted proteins | sample Palsa_T0_1_FD_201949 | JGI IMG/M metagenome (GOLD analysis project Ga0302324, IMG submission 201949) | Peat permafrost microbial communities from Stordalen Mire near Abisko, Sweden - Palsa_T0_1 | ecosystem: Environmental > Terrestrial > Soil > Palsa > Peat permafrost | place: Sweden: Abisko... | reverse complement strand
TGATTTCTTTATCGAGATCCGCGTATCGGTCCGGAATTCGGGCGTTGCGAATAGCGTCGACTTGACGCTCCGAAAGATCGCCGGCTGCAATGACCCGGCGGTCGCGGCGCTTCAGACGCGCATACTCTTGTGCCGACAGCAGCACAGTACGTTCGCGACCGTTCTTCGTGATGGTGACGGGCTTAGTAAGTGCGATGTCCTGATATGCGCCGACATTGCGGTGAAATTCCGCCGCACTGACTGTGACACTGTCATCTGTGCTCATGGTGTGTATTGTACGTAGAATACGCATTATCCGCAAGTTAGCGTTATCCTACCGGCATCCGCGAATTGGCAACCCGCGGCAGCGCCGCCATGTCCATGGAGGTCCATCAACGGCCATGAGATCCGATGGGGGATTTGCGGGTAACTGCTAAGAGTCAAGAGGAAAACGGCTTTATATACAATGAGATAGGTTTATCGTTAAATTCCCTCCCTGGCCATCCTAATGCATTGATTATATTAGATATTTTGTATTTCGTATGATCAAATCTTCGCCAATCTTTCGACCGTGTCAGGATACCTCTCAACCATGCGAATCAACAATGCTGCCTGCGCGTTGGGGCGCGCGCGCCTGCTCCCAGTTTTCAAGAGTACGCACGTTGGTCCGCAGATATTTTGCAAACAAGGCTCGAGATAGGTTCATGCGTTCACGCAGGGCCGACAGCTCCTTTGCGGACATTTTTGGTGTGGCCTTAGTTTGAACGACATGGGTGCGCAGAGTGCGCTTGCCGGTTCGCTGATCGGCCAGCGCCACGAAGCCCTCTGTCAACTCAGCCATCAAATTGCGCTTTTTCTTCATACCTATTTCTCATCTTCAATTCGATCTTCAAGAGATTTTCCAGGGTTGCCAGATCCTTTTTCGATAAATCGCTCAGTTCATTCTTGTCGTACAGAGTGAACTGCCACTGATTCCGCGAAGAATTCCAACTCGCTCGAAAGCCGCTTTGATCTTGCCTTACAACGCCGCGCACGCGCTTTGTTTGGCCGCCCTCAAGACCTGAGTCTTTGGCACGCTAGCACTCGGTTTTGCTCTGTCTTTGTCATAGGCTCTACCTCTGTCAGAAAGGGAGCCAGAATGTCACCTTAGTCTTGGGACTTCACACTGGTCCATACGTCTTATGCCGGGCATTTGGTCCTTACGATGATCGCCGAGTTACTCACAGCGGCGATGCTTCCATTTTGATTGGGCAGTGACATCACGATGCCGCCGACCGGCCAGGGAGTGTTTGCGCTCACTCCCTCCTCCCACACTGAGCATCTGACGTGCTTGCCGTACATGCGCCGGCGCGCAAGGCGGGGAGTGAGATATCTGAGTGCTTCAATCCCAACGTTGAGCCGCGCGCCCGTTAGTCCTCCACCTCGAGTCTGTACCCCTCTTCCGTGGTAATCGTTCCTGGCGCCACGCTGAGCACGAAGTATCTTTTACCTCCGTCAAAGACGACGATGTTGTTGCTATGTGTACCGTCTGCATCGAAGAACGACCCGGTACAATCCGGATCGACCGTGTAGCGTCCGTTCAGCGGCGGGTAATCGGTCCACGGTCGAATTTCACCGTTGGTGCTTCTGGTGTTGCGAATGAGGCCGCGCTTCCCATCTCCGTCATAGACGGCGATGCCAATCTCGGCGATAGGGCCACCCACGACATTGTTCACGCCCGTCCTGCGCCAGGCATAGGTCCCGTTGAGGCTGGCAACGCTACAGCCGCGATCGTGGGAATGAACGTTGATGACGGCCTGCGTGGCCTGGACCGTTCGAGCGTTATACAGCGCTGTCATCACGATTGCCGCGCTGAGCAGTGCTAGCCAAGTCATTCTTCTTTGCATTTGAAGCCTCCATACTCCTGATTGTTTGTGCGATGAGTAACAGCCGGTCGGGACCCGTCACCCCGTGGGCCCAGCCACCACTCGGATGAGATAGTCATTCACCTAACATTGTGAACGCAGCCGGCGACCCGTCTCCCGAGCCTTTCGATACCCAGATACGAAGCAGGTCATCGTAGTCCCAAACTGAACTCGGGGTTGCGAGCGGAAGGTTGTGCATACCGCCTGCCTCAAGAAACTGGCGTAGTCGGCGCTGCGGCGACCTTCGGAATCCCACTTTCGTCGACGAGGGCACTCCAACGTGTGCGCTCGGCCCGCAAGAAGGCGGTGAAATCATCTGATGTCGTGCTGCCCGCTTCGCCGCCTTCATCCACGATTTCTTTCCTGATCTCGGGAGTACTCAATATGCCTCGAATCGCCTGATTCAGCTTGGTAACGATTTCTCTCGGCGTGCCTGCGGGCGCCAGAACGCCGGTCCAGATGCGCAGTTCATATTGTGAGACGCCAACTTCTCTAAAGGTCGGCACTGCCGGCAATTCGGGCAACCGCGCGGGTGCGGCCACGGCCAGGGGTCTTTGTAAGCCCTGCCGGACTGCAGGCAGAGCCCCCTTGCAGGCATCGAACATCAGTAAGGCCTGACCCGACAATACTGCATTACGCGCGGGGCCTGCCCCATCATAGGGAAGGTGACGGATTTCTAGCTTCAACCGCTTCTTGAACAGTTCGCCTGCGACATGTTCTGGGCTCCCGTTTCCGTTTGAAGCATAAGAGAGGATTCCCGGGTTTGCGCCGGCGAAGTTAATGAGGTCCATCGCTGATGATGCCGATACAGTGGGCGACGCGACCAGGAGAATTGGCGAAGACTCAAGAAGTGCAATGGGAACAAAGCTTCTTTCGGGGTCAAAAGCCAGCGCAGAGTACGTGAACTGGTGGACAGCAAGAGGCCCGAGGGAACCCAACAGAAGGGTGTAACCGTCAGGATTCGCGCTAGCGGCCACTGCCGTGCCCTTGTTTCCCCCTGCACCCGGTATATTTTCGACGATGACCGCTTGACCTAGCTTGTCGGCCAATTCCTTAGAGACGAGGCGCCCCCAATGATCGGCCCCGCCGCCAGCGGGGAACGGCACGATCAGATGAAGAGGTCTTGTAGGGTACGCGATGGCCGTCTGCGATTTGGAAGCCTGCGCGAATGAGGCGCCGCACACTGTCAGTGCCCATGTCGCTAACAATATGTGTCGAAGGATTTGCAACATGACACGTCCACCTTCCCGCATTGCTGAGTTTTGAATCTCGATCCCAAAACGGCGGCGGCAAGTCGGTGCCGTCGTCAGTCATTTCACCGCTCGACCCGCCTCTTCGTCATCCCGCTCGCTGTGTGCGCGCCGCAGTATGTGCCTGAGCACGTACTCGCCCACCTGGCGTCCTTGCTCGCTACCTATGTCCTGATCGAAACGGAAATGGATTCCACCGTAGACACGCGCGTCGTTGATGTCGTGGGTGATCTGCTCGAAGGTCTCATATTGCAGCATCACACCCGCGACCGCCGGGTTGCTCAGCGTGATGAAATGGCGACGCGGCCCGGAGAGTCGCTCGAGTACTTTGCGAGCCGCATTACTCAGGCTGGCGTGCGCCGAGCCATAGCTCGGGAAGCATGGTGTGACGATGTAGGGCATCCAGGCCGTGTCGCCGCTCGCGTGTATCGCGGTTTCCGGGCGCCACAAGTAATAAGAATACTTCGTCTCGAACACCGACGCGGCCGCGTCGCTGATGGCGACATTCATCAGCGCCAACGTGCGCGCGTTTTCCGACATCGAACGCTCCTGCTCAACAGCTACCTGTGCAGCAACCGAGTTCCATACCGGCACGGGCGCTGTCGCTGCGTAGAATCGAGCCACATCGGCGCGATCCTGGGGGCGGAACGCGCTGTCGATGCTGCCGACGCGCATGACTTCGTTGTAGCTGCGCGCATAGCGCAGGCTCGTGAGCGCAGGTTCCGGCGCGGAGCGAAACTGACTCGTGCTCTCGATGGCGAACGGGCGCAGATTGCCCCACTGCAGCAGGATACCGCCGGCGGCCGGACAGCTTGGGGTCGGTTGCCACTCACCCGGAGCGAAGGATGCGGGCAAGTAGAACTCGGGAGGTGCCGAGCCATCGCCGGCGCGCAGCGCAATGAGCGCGGCGGCCGCGGCTTCGCCTATTCCGATCCCGTCCTGCTTTGCGCTGCCGTTGGGGATGCCGGCAAGCGACGCGACATATGCGGCATCCAGAGCCGATGCGGCGCCGGGGAAATAGTTTCCGAGCACGGCGTGCGCTGCCGCGACTGCGGCGGCCTCCGGTGATGCTCCGGACGGCGCGGTAATCGTGCCGAGGTAAGGCTCGAAATCCTTGTCAATCGCGTTCACCGCCTCAAACACGGCCAGCTGCGTGATTGCCGCGAACCGCGCCTGAAAGAATGGGTTCTGAGTGGCCGTCGTGGTGACCATGATCGAGTTCCACTCGAGCACGGGATCGCTTGCCGACGCGGCCCGCGAGTTTGCAGTGCCCAGCATCGCGACGACCACGACGACTACGAGGTGCACCAGCCGGAGTGTCGCCGATGGGTTTGCTCCGACTTGGCCGGCGCCGGCTTGTGCAGCTCCAATCGGGCAAGGAGTTGGCGTAACTAAGTGTTTGATTTTCATAGATACTCCCTATCCAGGTATTCGAATGACTCATTGCCTTGGCAGCGCTAGTGCTACAACTGATATAACGCAATCGCGATCGGAAACCCGACAGCCGCCGTTATTGCAAGCGCCTGCGTGCGCTGTCGGGTTCGATGCGCCGTTTTCGTTGTGCTAAGTAATAGAGCGCCATGAATCCCAAGAACGCACGCTTCGAGGCCTGGACGTCCGCGCAATACTCGCGGATCTCGAAGCTGCTCGATGACGCGCTCGAGCTCGCGCCGGAAGCGCGTGAGGCGTGGCTGGCCGATCTCGACACTCGCGATCGCGAGGCTGGGCGCGAAATCCGCGAACTGCTCAAGCCCGGAGCGGAAACAATCGAGCGGATACTCACGGGAGCAGACGAAGTGATTGCTTCGCTCCCGGAGGCCGAGTGGAGCCTGGTCGGCCGGCAGTTCGGCCCATACCGCGTGTGCTCGCTGCTCGGGCACGGCGGCATGGGCAGTGTGTGGCTCGCGGAGCGCGTCGACGGCTTGCTCGAACGTCGCGTGGCCCTGAAGGTCGTGCCTGCGGCGCTGATGGGGCTGGGGTTCGCGGAGCGCCTGGTCCGCGAGCGGGCCATTCTCGCGAGCCTGGATCACCCCAAGATCGCGCGGCTCTTCGACGCCGGGTTATCCAAGGACGGCCAGCCGTATCTTGCGCTCGAGTACATCCCCGGCACGCCCTTCGTGACGTACTGCGACCAGCATCGGCTGAGCGTACCCCAGCGGTTGGAGCTGTTTTGCCAGGCCCTGGAGGCGGTGCAGTATGCGCACGCGCACCTCGTCATTCATCGCGACCTGAAGCCCGCGAACATCCTCGTGACCGAGGAGGGCCGCGTGTGTCTGCTCGACTTCGGGATCGCGAAGCTCCTGCGCGAAAGCGTCGCGAATGAAACCGAGCTCACGCAGCTCCACGGTCGCGCCCTCTCTCCGAAGTACGCCGCGCCCGAGCAGATTGCTGGCGCTCCGATCACCATCGCGGCGGATGTCTATGCGCTCGGGGTGATGCTGTACGAGCTCCTGACCGGTGAAGGACCCTACCAGCTCAGCCGGCCGTCGCCGGGTGCGCTCGAGGAGGCGATCCTGGCGGCGGAGGTCGTACTCCCGAGTCGGGTCGCTCTGACCGAGTCAGCCGCCGATGGGCGGGCTGCTACGCCGAGGAGCCTGGCGAGGCTGCTTCGCGGCGACCTCGACACGATCGTCGAGAAGACATTGCGCAAGTCCCCGAGCGAACGCTACGCCACGGCCGATGCGTTCCGTGAGGATATCGTGCGCTGGCTGCACGGCGAGCCGGTCCTCGCTCGACGCCAGAGCCTGGCCTACCGCGCTGTGAAATTCACACGCCGCCATTGGCTCGGGGTGGCGGTCGCCGCTACGTTCGTGCTCGCTATCGTCGCGGGACTCGCTGCGGTGACCTATGAGGCCAGAATCGCAGCGGTCGAGCGCGATGCGGCACTGCAGGCTCAGTTACGGTCGCTCACGCAGACGGCCGCTGCGCGCTTGCGGGACGGCGATGCGGCGAGTGCACTCGGCATCATCCTCGCAGTCTTGCGGCATGCAGGCATGAGCCGCGCGGATAGCGTCGATGCATTCACCGTGTTTCAAGAGGCGCGCGCCGCCGATTCCCAGATCCTTGCCTTCGGCGGACGCACGGGTGCAGAGATATCGGGTGTGGATTTCTCCCCGGACGGACGCCGTGTCGCGACTGCTTCGAGCGACGGCGCCATCCGGATCTGGGACGTGGGGACAGGACATGAGCTCGGAGCCCTCAGGACGCCCGCAGAGCAGAATGGCGCATCGTTCTCACCCGACGGTGAGCGCATTTTGACCGTCTCGATCTTCGACCATGCGCTACGGATCTGGAACGCCGCGACCTTCAGGCCGCTGCTCGAGATCAAGGGGCACACCGACCAAACCTGGAACGCGATGTTCTCGCCCGACGGCCGGCACCTGGTCAGCGGATCGTGGGACAAAACGGCTCGAGTCTGGGATGTCGCCACGGGGCGGGAGCTCCTGCGTCTCAACCACGATGACAAGGTCTTCGACGCTGAATTCTCTCCGGACGGGCGACGCATCGTTACCGGCGCGCACGACCGGATCGCGCGCATCTGGGATGCCTCGACGGGGCGGGAGGTGCTCGAGCTCGTCGGGCACGAGGAGGCGGTGAGTGTGGCCACGTTTTCCCCGGACGGCGGCGAGATTCTGACAGCCTCCGGCGACGCGGTACGGCTATGGGATGCGTCGACGGGCCGATTGCGGCTACCTCTGACCGGGCACAGCGGCAATGTTACCGAGGCGCACTTCTCGCGCGATGGTCAGCGTATCGTCACGGCCTCCCAAGATCGCACCGCTCGCATCTGGGACGCCGCATACGGTCGTCAGATCGCAGTGCTCATGCATCCCGGCGCCGTCTGGAGCGCCGCGTTTTCCCCCAATGGTCGCTACGTCGCCACGAGCTCGGCGGACCGGACCGCCCGCTTGTGGGATGTTGCGTCAGATCAAGACAGCGTGCTCGTTATCTCTCACCCGGAGCAGTTGAGCGCGGCGGCGTTCTCGCCCGACGGTGCGCGGATCCTCACCGCCTCGTTCGACAAGACGGCGGTAGTCTGGGATGCCCGCACCGGGCAGCGCCTGACGACGCTGCGTGGCCATGTAGATCGGCTGTGGTCGGCAGCGTTCTCGCCGGACGGTCGCCGCGTCGTGACCGGCTCGCGCGATAGAACCGCGCGCGTCTGGGATGCCATAACGGGTCGTGAGCTGTTGCAGCTCACGGGGCATGCGAGTGGAGTCCACTGCGTGGCGTTCTCGTCCGATGGACGGAATATCGTGACCGCATCCTACGACCGCACGGCGCGCATCTGGGATGCCTCGGCAGGTCGAGAGCTGCTGCAGCTCGTCGGACATTCGGGCGACATTCAGGACGCGGCGTTCTCGCCGGACTCGCGCCGTGTGATCACGGCATCGAGCGACAGAACGGCCCGCATCTGGGAATCCGCGACCGGTCGGGAGCTGCTGCGCCTCGTAGGGCACGCGGACGGGCTGGAAACAGCAGTGTTCTCGCCCGACGGACGCCTTGTGGTCACCGCCTCCGATGACGGGACGGCGCGCATCTGGAACGCTGCGACGGGGCGGGAATTGACGCAGATCCGCGGTCACAAGGGCAGCGTCTCGGACGCGAAATTCTCACCGGACGGCAAGCGCATCGTCACCGCATCGCGGGACCGGACCCTCCGCGTGTGGGATGTCGAGACCGCCCGGGCACTCATGCTCTACCGGGGACACGAAGGCGAGATCGAGACGGCTGCTTTCTCACCGGATGGCCGCCGCATCGTGAGCGCATCAGCGGATGGTACTGCACGCGTCTGGAGCGCACGTTCAGTGACCCTCGAGCAACAACTCGCCTGGGCGGAGGCAGCTCAGTTCGATGGGCTCTCGAGCAGCGATCGACTGGCCCTCGGCCTGCCTGCCGAAGCACAGCCACGTGACAGGCGCAGGTCTCACGAGCCCGAGGCGCTCGCTCGCCGTGGCGCCGAGGCGGATGAGGCAGCGTTTCGTGCCAGCTCCGCCGCGGACCGCAACGCGCATCTCCTCGGAGCCTTCAGATTTTTCACGGCGGCCGGCGCCCGCGCCGAGGACGAGGGCTGGCCCGACGAGGCTTGGAGCGGCTGGCGCTATCGCCGCGCCTCGCTCGCACGCCTCCTCGCGCGCGCGGGGATGATGGCGGAGGTCGCCGATGGCTACGAGCGCATCCGTGGGCAGATCGCTCCGCCGCCGCCGACGGTCTGGGAACGCATGAGCGGATGGATCGGCGCGCACTGGAGGCGCCTACGAAAGCAGATCCTGCCCTTCGAGGGCTCGTCGCAACAGAATGCGCGCCTTCTCCCAATCGCGCTGTACGGTGCGCTCGGAGACACCGCGTGTGCTCGCGATCTCGATGAACGAGAATCCGCAGAAGAACTTAAGGTCGACGAGCTCGCCGAGTGCGGAGTCGATTGCGGCCAGCGCATCGATCGCGGCGCCGAGGCGCTCGAGATCGGTGACGTTCATCCCCGAATCCGGCTCTGCGCTCGACAGACTCGTGATCTCGAAGCCGCCGCCCCGCTTGATGGCCTGGCGGCGGCGGACCAGGTCGATGACGAGATTGCGCATCACGCGCGAAGCATATGCCAGAAACGCTCCGCGCTCACTTAAGACAGCGCCTGGGTGCTGCTGCAGTCTGAGATAAGCCTCGTGCAGGATTGTCGTCGGACTCAACGCGCTGCCGCCGCTATTGCGGTGCAATTCGCGCTGCGCTATCTGTCGTAGCTCCGCATACAGCGTCGCGAACAGCGAGCTTTGGCGCGAGGGGTCGGCATCGCGGGTCATCGACGTAGCATAGCGGGACACCAAAGGTTTCGGCGATGGTGGCCAGCCATTACTTCCCTGCCTCCTAGACGGGGGCCGATTCCAGACAGACGACGCAGTGCGCGCGCGGACTCAATCGCCACTATGAGCCGGGTTTTGCGCGTCTAATATCACCTCTGCGTGAATCAGGCTAAAATTTGGTCGAATGTCCGGGGTTCAGTTGCCGATTTGGGGCGAAAAGAGCGTGGCTAACAGCGAGGGTAACCTCATTCGCCGTCGTCACGAATGCCGTAAATCATAGTCCTTTCACCGACTCTTCAATTAAACCCCCCCCCCCCGGGCCACCATTTCCTGGGAAATTAAAGTAGTTACAAGACCAGAGAGTCTTCCGCCGAAGCTGCACGCGGCAGGGGCTCAGGACACCGGATCGAGCCGTCTTCGCGTGAAGTCGGCGATGACCTGCTTGTATCGCTCGGGCTCCTCGTCGTAAGGAAAATGCCCGCTGCCGTTCATAATTGCGTATTCCGAGCCGTTGACCGACATCAGGATCTTCAGACTGGGCTCCAGGCTTCCCACCGGCACATCGAAGCGTCCGGCAACAATCAAGGTCGGCACGGTGATCTTTGCAAGATTGCTTTCCTCATCCCACTTGCGTGTGACGACTTCTTCGTCGTCGACACTCTCACGCTCGTGCTGGATCTTCGTGTTCTGCAACACCAGGTCAAGCACGCTTTTGTTGTGAAGGCTCGCGACCATCTTCGCGCGTGCGTACGCGGTGTCGTCACCTGTTTTCTCGATGGCAGCCAGTTCCTTGAACGTCGGGTTGTCGGGGTTGTAAAGCGAACCCGCGTTTTCCAGGAAGCGATACGACGGGACTGTCGAGCTCAGGATCAATCCGCTGGTGCTGCCGGGATATCGCAGACCATAGAGCAACGCTGTCATTCCACCGGTGGAGGATCCTGTGGCGACCCACTTCTTTATGGCGAGCTTCTGCCTGACTTCCTGCATATCGTCCACCAGCTGGGCGAGTGTGAGTCTCTCGCGCCGGTCTTCTTTCGCTGAACCGGCAGTGCCGCGCGGGCAAACATAAAAGACACGGCCTGCGGCGGCCAGTGCCTCGGTCAGTCCACCTGCGGGAAACGGCCCGCTCGCATCGAAGTAGGGATGGCTACAGACAAATGTGGTCGGACCTTCCCCCGACTCGAGAACCTCGAGTCGGGTATCCGATATCTCGACCATCCGCGAACGAAAGCGGTGTACGTATGGAGTTGTGGTCTTCCTCACGTCAGGCGCGGCACATCCCAAGGGGAGCAGAGAGGCATTCAGCGCCAGAATCACATTTCTGCGGCTTAACTGCATGTCTCTACTGTTCTCGTAGGGAAATGTACCGTTGCTCGATCATATGAGCGCCCCTCGGAGTGCGCAACCCGCGCGCTCCACACCCTTCTAAAGATTCGACCGTTTGCATTGATTTGCCACCGGATAAAACAAGTCCGGCCGGTTCGACTGCGCTACCTTATTGCTGTTCGCTCAATACGGCACCTCGTCAATATGTGTTCGCCAAGTCATGTGCGTGTGTCAGGCATCGGCGCCTGCTTGCTTGGATTCACGGCGCGCGCGGTGGTGTTTGCCGTCGCGTGTGGAGCGGGGGCCGCCTGGGGAGTCGAACCCGATGAAGGCGGAATTACCGAGATAGTCGTCACGGCGCAACGATTCAACTCGACCGTGCAGGATACTCCCATCAGTCTGTCCGCTATCTCCGGCGATCAGTTGGACGCGGCGGGTATTACCAGCGTCGAGGAACTTGCCCGCGAGATCCCGGGTCTCTCAATGCGCTCCGCCGGGCCCGGGCAAACTGAATACGAGGCGCGCGGTCTGTCCTCGAGTGGCGGTTCGGCACCCACGGTAGGGTTTTATCTGAACGAAGTGCCAATGACGCCACCCGCGCAGTCGCAGACTGGCAAAGTCGTCATCGATCCCAATCTGTACGACATAGATCGCATCGAAGTCCTGCGCGGCCCACAAGGTACCCTCTACGGATCGGGTTCGATGGGCGGGACCGTCCGCGTGATCACCAATGAGCCAAAACTCAACACGTTTGAGGGCTCCGTCCAGGGAACCCTGTCGGATACACAGGGAGGGAGCGGCAACGGCGGTGGCAGCTTCATGTTGAATGTGCCCCTCGGCGACGTTTTTGCCGTGCGCGTGGTCGGCACCGATACCTATCGCAGTGGCTGGATCGATCGGGTCGTGCTGAACCCGTTTCCCCAGGACGAGCCCGTAACTCGCGGTAACGTTTTGGCGGCCCCGATACAAAGCCTCACGACAGACGTCAATACCGAGCACCTCTATGGCGGGCGCCTGAGTGTGTTGTTCAAGCCCAATGACGATTTGACCGTTGAGGCGTTCACTCTTTATCAACACACAGAAATGGGTGGGTACGATGAATTCGATAGTCCTCCGGGTGCCGGCTACCCGGCTCACTACGAAGCGGCGTCGGTCCCCGAGCCTTTCGGGGACACTCTGTATGTGTACGGCCTGACCGTCAGGGACAATCTTAGTTTCGCCGACTTCACGAGCGCCACTGGCTACTTCCAACGCCATGAGGCTCAGACCCAGGACGCCTCGGAGTCGTTATCCGACATTCTCGACATCTACCCTTACTTGGCGGTTCCCTTTTCCGAGGTCGATGGCACCCGACAGTTCAGCCAGGAGTTTCGGCTCAGCTCGAAACAGAATGAGCGCTTGAACTGGGTTGGCGGC